>Ga0163217_1024194_pt1 | contig 18833 bp, 31 predicted proteins | sample SynspAceP_FD_185933 | JGI IMG/M metagenome (GOLD analysis project Ga0163217, IMG submission 185933) | Saline lake microbial communities from Ace Lake in Antarctica - Synechococcus sp. Ace-P (PacBio error correction) | ecosystem: Environmental > Aquatic > Non-marine Saline and Alkaline > Saline ...
AAGATGATCCCGCGGCAGCTTGGCATATAGGGGTTACCCGGCCGTGGCATCACCCGCCCCCTCGCGATGGACAGAACGGGCCGGTCCTTCAACGTTTTGCCCGCCAATTCTTAATCAGCGGGCCAAATGGCGGGGCAGGTATCCCTGTTTGCGCAAAACAATGCCACCGCCGAGCCGAATTTCCGGCTTGGGAACGCCCACTTTTCTGCGAGGAAATGGCTTTTCTTTTTTTGCAGCCAAAAAGTCCCTCCAAGCAAACCTCCTCGCAAAGCCCCCGTCGTTTCCGAACCGAATCCAAGCATGCCAACAGGCAGCAATCTGGTCAAGCAGCTCGGGGTCCCACGGACGGGCGCCCGGTGTGGCTATAAAAGAAATCGGCCAAGATAGGTGGCGGAAATTAACAAGGGACAGATTTTCCACGATCCGTCCAATCGAGCGCAAGAGGTGATTTCCTACGGGACATGAATTCTCGAAGCGAGAACTCATAGACAGCGCCGACTGCGCCTCCCTGCAAAGTGTTCCCATCATCACCAATCCTCACCACCCATTTTGCAGAATTGAATCAGGACGACTTCCTTCGATCAAGCACGAGTTTTTTCAAACACAAATAGGCTCAAACCGGTCTCCGGCTGCGCCCGCAGGCAAGGTCGGCAAGTGAGAGATGCGGCCAGGTGCCGAACTGCGGGACCAAAGTGTACTTTCCGCTGCTGCTGCGGCCATGGCTGCTTCCAAGTGCCATTCAAATAAAGGGTGGTTTTTAGAATACTGTCTCTGACCTGCATAGAAGGGCTGCCGGTTCAGAGAAAGTGGCGACGGCAATACCAATTTTACATTGCGCCCGCCCTAAGTTTTAAAAGCGCTAATAAAGGATTAGGCCTATCGGTTGCTCCATCTTCGCGCCAGATGGAATGACGGGACGAGCGCGGTTTTGCCGACATTGTCGGCCACGAACCGCCCGGATGTTTGGATGGCCAACAAAGGCAGTTTTCGGTCAGGTGACCAAGTTAGATGCCGGTCACCTCAGCACGTGGGGCGCTGTAAGAAAGCGCGCGATCTCTCCGGTTTTAGGGTCCCGATTCACATCTGGTTTGTTTCCCTGACCTTTGAACTCTTCCGCAATTGCTGTCGTCCGCCGTCAGTCTGAATCACAACATGCCATCAGACGAAAATCCCATGCCGTCAGGCGAGATGAACATGTTGCCCTTCGTTAACGTTGTTTGAGCCAGCGTATTTGTTATCATAGACGCCGGGGTTTGCCTGCCATGAACATAACAGCTCCCAAGTGAAATAGGCGCGCCAAGATCTTCACGGTAGGGCGCCAACGCACGAATCTGACCAAATTTAATTGGTCTCGGTGGGTGGGCGCGCCCACGGGGGTTTCGTCCGCCGCCCTGCGTTCGCTTACGAACGCCACGGTTCTTATGTTGGTCAGAGCGCATAGCCTCAACCGGCAATGGGTTAGCAGCAATCATTCGGGCGGTCCATTGTCGTCGCACCGACGCTTGGAACCTGCCATGCGCGCAAAGACGAGCATCTCTGGCGATATCCATACCGGTGGTTTCAGGTGTTAGTGGTACCATTCGCCGGACATATCGTCGTTGAACTTTAGCGACATGCAGTAAATCCAATCGCTTAGTTAGGCCATCGGTCGGCTGCCCTTCTGCCCAGGTGCTGTTCGAGGCATATTTGTAAATGAACTCACCCGCTCATCGTCGCCACATGTATATCAACGATCCGGCCATTTTGGCCTGTGTACCATCTCAGCGTTCTCGTGCTTGAAGCGGCCCCAGACGCTGTGTGTTTACCGGCGTAGATTGCGGGTCTAATGGATAACCTCGGTACCCATCCGTGACGATTAGGGTTCGTTAGCTCTTTGGATAAATCACCACCGCGCGTCGAATTTTCATAAGCGGTAGGCGACCCTCACCACCGATACCGTAGCGGATTTCACCTTCGGATCGCTTCGCGCTCGCCCGTGTGCAAAAGTATCCGTTAAAGTTCTCTTCGCAGGTTAGGTAGGTCCCCACAGCGTTTTGTGCCGGAAACGCACAGTTGTTTCATTCGTGGCCTTCGGGAACTTGCCCTCCGGAATCAGCGTTGGTGCGAACAAGGTCAGAACGTCCGCTGGTCCGTCCATAGTCCATTTGCGTTTCAAAATGTGTGATGCGATACGGGTATAGGGACTATCATATCAACACTTGGTACTCCCCTCAACGCCTGATCCGGCCGATCTCAGAACGGTAACGCCCTGAATATTTTTTCCGCAATTTTGCACCTGCTTCGCAGACTGCGGCACACCCTGGGTTTCGGCAGGAGGTTGATCGTCAAGGGTTTGCGTATTTCTGAGTGATGGCCAAATGTTTGTCGCCATCGACAAACGTTTTCATACCGTTCCGTGTTCTCAGCCAAAAAACTCTGTCCTGACAAGTTCATTTTGGACACCGTTTTCAGGCCGAGTATGGCCCCTCGGCCTCCGGAGAATAGCGCATCGCCCCAGCGTACCAAAAAGGGTTCCACTGATAACCTGCGGGACGTGTATATCGAAATCAGGTCGCAATACCGATAGGTTGGAATGCGAATGTAGATCCTTGGCCGCGCAGAACAGTAGCGCAGAACGCAAACAGGGCCCGTCCCCATCACAGCGGAGCCCTGAAAATCCCAAATGCCAAAAACGCGCCCAAGAAACCACGACGTGACACCCGCGCGTTTCCGACGACAGCAATCGAACGCGTTGTTATCCTGGGCGGGGGTCGCGCACTCGTCGTATTCATCCTAAAGAGAGGTGTGCTTAATTGCTGCTTTTCCATGGTAGTGAACTTCCCTGACGTGATTATAAAAATGCATCGGCCCTTTGTAGCCATGGGATGCTCGTCCGATTACAACTCGAACCTCGTTTAATGACAAAGCGCTAAGCAGAAATCATGTAATTTGTAGGCTGCCAATTCCGCAGACCATTAGCTCCACATGCCTGCGCTGTCCATTAGGCGCCACCGCTCATCACGTCTTTGTGTCTCTGCAATATTGACGCTTGCCAAAAAAACGGTAGGCCATCGCTGGCGGGCAGGTTGGCCTGACCCGCTTCGGGATGTTGGCAAAACGAACCTCTGGTCGAAGTTTATCGTAAATCCGAAGGACCAAACGTACCGGAGTGTAGCGGGCCAGAACGAACTCCCAGAAGGGTCGAAAGTCCTGAAAACCGGGCGTCTGGAAGAGTAATGATGCGCTGCTGTTAATGTACATCAGCCGTCCAAGCCCATACCGTGTTTGTGATCTGCCAGTTCTTGATAAAGGACAGGATCGCCGCGATAATCTGCCTCACAGCCTAGTACGGGGCCGTCCGCCATTAGCGCCGTTTTCCATATTGGTTTCGCCGTCGCGACCATCATGCCGATTTTTGGCATGGTCCGACGCGATCACCTTCCACGTAGCCGTTGAATTCACCAGCTTCTCGTTTAAGCAGCAATTGTTCGGCACCAGAAACGGTGCGCCCTCAGCCTCAAGTTTATTTGGGGTGTTTGTCAACCGGATATGTGCGCATGTCGATAACGAAGATGTCCACAGGGGTCCATACGGCACTTGCGATTAAACCCGCATTGGTTCGCCTGAGGGTTTGTCGGGTCCGGCAACATATCGTGAAATGCCTGCGTTGCGCGCGATGACAAGAGCTTGCATTGATTTGACGGTATATTCATCATCAGCGATAAAACTTCGTTGGGATACCAGTTGTTCCGTGACCTCATGGTCGTCCCATTGGGCAATGATTGGGACCAGCAATTGAAGCCGCACATTGTGGATCCATGTATTGAGTAAAGATGTTTGGCCACGGAATTCTTCAGTGTTTCGGCACCTTTGATTGGCAGATGTTCACAATAATTCTTCCCAAATGGTACCGTCCTGCAAGTTCAACCTCTTCTTGCAATGGGCCGTCAAAGCATAGAGGTATCGCCAGAAGGTGCAGAAACAAAATCCGGTGCCATGGCCCAACATTGTGGCGTAGTTAGTCAATGCCCCCGCGATCTTCATCGATGCCCCCAGCCTTGCCCTGCGGTATCACAGACACACGAGCTAATATCGCGATTTCCCATCGGGGCAGTCGGAACTGGCCCGTGGTCGGCTCTGAGACCGAGTACCGTCAGCCAAATCGGCCATCGTCACACGATAAAAAATGTCCTGATCGCTAGGCAGCCCGGTCAGCGCGAGTTTTTTGCCAGAAAATCCCGTGTGTACCAACGGCAAGAACGGGGTGCCCCGAGCGTCCGACTACTTTCCGTTGTAGCCCACTCAACTAACATTTTCGCCTCCGGTCGGCCCCTCACCCCAAATGACAGCTCCATCGTGGGCGACATCGCCCGACATAATGCCGTGCGGTGATCAGGGGCGCGATTGTGCCGCGCGACAGGGATGGCATTGGCCAACGAGGCACCTAGTGCAGCACCACTCAGTAAAGCCTGACGGCGCGAAAACGTGATTGGAGGCATGAAAGAAATCTCCGAGAAATGACGACTATTCTCAGAATTTAAATAATCTAGTAGACGGGTGGGCTGCAGTTTATACGACAAGTTTTTATGCATTGTTTCATTTTGTCAGCCAACCAACGTGGTGCGATCAAAGAGCGGCACCCTTTTGGAACATGCGCTTACCACCTTGCTTGATGTTTTCATAATCCCCTTTCCAAAACCAAAAGCGGTACAGTACTGAACGTTTTCTTGCAAGTTTTATCAGCAGCCATTCGCTGCGAAGCAGAATTCTAGGCGAAACGGGCTTAAAACGGACTTGCGGCGGTGCGGCATGCCAGATCTTAACCTCAGCAGCTTCGGGCGCAACCAACCGGATGACCGATCCCGGCCCTAAGCAGACCGCCATCTGCCGTCCTTGACGCGTAGGTTACTCAATGCAGGTCGGGCGGAAACCCGAAGTGCGCTGCTCATTCACATGCCGTCGAGAACGCACCCGTGAAAGCCTACATGGCGTAGGGCTGATTTTCGCAAAAGTTTGGCAAAATTGCAGGTTCACAGCTGAACGCCTGGACACAGTTATTCCAGCAAGTGTCGCAAATTGCTGAATGCGGAATTGTCCTGGCGGTCCCCCGATTGTCGCTTGCGGATCATGTGGGCGACTTCGGATGCCGTCCAGAGCTGCAGAGGCCCGAGATGAACGGGCTTGAAGCTTTCATCTGTCGTGGTCAGCTTCTTGATGAAGCTTGTGGTCCTGCTCAATGATATTGTCGAGATACTTGACCTGCGGGACTTCGATAGCCAGACAACGTCAAGATCAGTAGGCACATTCATCTTCTGCAGCCCGGCGAGATTGCGCCGCTTTTGTCGATGGACACCCTGTCGGAAGCCCCGTTTACTCCCCGATTGCCCGAGCGAAAAATGCGGTAGCTCCTGCCTGCAATCCCAGCACTCTTGAACAGCATGAAATAAAGGTTTTTCCGAATTTGTCGATGGCTGCGTTAATAGTAGGCCCATTGCTTTGAACCTGATGTAAGTCATCGTCATTCCGCCAGAAACGGCTGTCGGTCGCTTCTTGCCTGGGCGTTTACGGCGATCAAACGGGATATTTTCACGACCCATCCGGTTTCAGGGTCGTATGGTCAACTTCGACACCCCGTTCCGTGCCATGATCTCCTCAAATCGCGGATAGGAACCTGCATATCGGACATAGAAAAACACCGCGTACAGGATGAACGCTTTTTCGGATACTGGCTGCCTTTGAAGGCAATCTTCACGTTCCGATACCACCTCAAATTCCCCGATCAGCAGCTCACGAGGAAAGGTGGGGTGGGAAGCAGCACGCTTTATCTCTTGTTGGTAGCGCGCGCTAGCGAAATGGGAATGGAAAATGTGAGAGTCTGGCCAGTTTTATGCGGTGCGAACGGGCTTCGCTAAAACTCTGCAGCGTTGGCAATTAATCAAATGATTTTCGATCAAGCAAGGCGATCAGATAAGGTTTGTCCCGCTCACACCGACAACGCCACCGGCCGTTCCAACTGGCATCAAAGGACGGTACATTCCATCCTCTGACCAGAACCTCTGGCTCCACTTCCTCAGGATTCAGCACTACATCTCCGGTCATATTAACCGCCCGTTTTTCATCGCTTTGGCTTCGCGGACAAGACGATGATCATCTCCAACCCTTGATGCGTGGCGGTGGGACGGAGGCTCCCGGGGCGTAGCGCAAAGCAGGGCGACGGTCCTGGGCCGCCGCGGGTGAGATGGGCAAATCATCGAACGCCTTCGCGAAAGGGCTCGAAACGTCAATGTTTGCCAGCCATCGGGCACTAGCCCCTAAAACGCGTGGTGATGACGAACCCTCAGCCATTTAATCCTCCTAGAATTGTATCCGTATCGGTTGCCCGCCGACAATGCCACCTCGGGCGACGATCATTTCGATAGCAGCGGCCTGAAGGTTGGAAAATAGCTCTCCGGTGGCATCAGTGGCCAAGAAGGCACTCAACCCTCGATCATTGGCCTCGCGCCATGGTGGTTTTGAACGCAGACCTCGGTCGTGACACCGCGCAGACAGTTGGGGTGATCCCTCGTGCGGCAAGCTCGTCGCCAAAATCTGTGCGTAGAAGGCACCTTTGCCGGGTTTGTCGATCACGCGTCCTCGGCGGGAGCGGGGTAAAGCTCGGGGAATGAATCTTCGCAACCGGGCTTCGCCCGCGATCATATACGCGGCCCTAGGGCCCGCGTCCCCATGCGTAGCGCGGCGCACCGCGTAAACGTTTTGCGGGTGCAATCGGCAGGTTCGGGGCGGTGTGCTTCGCGGGGTGTGGGAAAATCGCAGGCCCTGCGGTGCGAAAGCCCGCGCAGCAGCCGCGGCAATCCGTGGGCACGATTGCCTGTAGCGGGCGACAATCGTTGCAAAGCTAGCCCCAAAAGCCGCCGAGTTCCGATGAAATGCGCGCTGCATGTCGATAAGACGAAGCGCAACCGATCACGTTCGAGCGAAAGTCGAATGGTCGGGCGAGATCTGCAATCATGCGGCATGCCCTGCATATGCTGCCCGAACTCTCTGTGAGAATCGGCCGAGGCGGCGGTGGTTTCATTCAAAGGCAAATGCCCCTTTCTGACATGACCAGGATCCCGGTCAAGAAAGCTCATGATGCTCGTCAAGAATCCTCGCTTATCAGCAGCCTGCCGTGCCGTTGTTTGCGTGCTTCGATGATTGCGGTCCGCGATGGCGGAAACCGGCGCCGAAATCTAGCCCGAAACAGGGGTTTTGGAACGATGATGCAGCGCATTTAACTTCGCCGGTCACTCGCGCCCCAGAACAGCGCGTTTGCACGTTCCCCGCCGGAAAGCGAGGCGATAACGTGCGTCATGGTGAGGTTGTCTTGAACGTTAAAATCCGCAATAAGCCTGAATTCCGCATTGCGAGCCATGTCTTTGCGATTGCACCCAGAACGCGGCCGGCCAGTGCGGCGACGTCGAACATCTTGACGCAAAAGAATTATCGCGACGCTTCATCTTTGGGGCGCAAGCGTTGCGCAAGGGGGTTTCTTCGGCAGGTAGCGGATTTAGTGGCTCCGAGCCGCTTGCCCTTGTGGCGGTGTAAGGGGGTGCATTGGCCAGAATCTGCCGCTTGGATGCGGGCTGGCCTGTTCAGGGATTTTTCCTCAGCTCCTCTGGCCGTTGCCGGAAAATGCCCGCGATTGCCCCAGAAACTCGCGGAATGCAGGGTCACCTTCGTCGATCTGGATACTCTTAGCCCGCTGCGGTTTGAGGCCTAATGTTATGTAGGTGCAGCACAGGTTTGCGCGCCGTATCAACCCGAACACGCTGCGGCGGATTAAAAGGACAGGCGCTTTGCCCATCATGGCTGCACTCATCTCTTCTACGCTCATCTCGGCAACAGCTTCCGCCGGCGACATATTTGCCGTGCGCAAGAATCGTCACGTGATCGCAAAAGCTGTCACCTCGCCGCATTATGCGAGATATAATGCACAGTCAGCGGCGCCCGCGTCCGTCATCGCGCGGATATGGCCCAAAACCCTCATCCGCTTCGGTTGGGGTCAGCACCGACGTTCGGCCTCGTCCAAGATCAAAAACCCGGGTTGCCAAGGTAAGCTGTTTGATGATCTCAAGCTTTTTTTGCTTTTCGCCTGCGGAAATGCTGGTTCACCGACGTCGAGCGGACGCTGAATGGCATGGTCGCCATAAGGTTTGAAGCGACTGATTGTTCCTGCGCCCAGTCGATGATGCTTGGCGTGTCGGCCACGACTGATCACGAAGGTTTTCCGGCGCCCGGTAAGGCGGGACTAGGGTGAAATGCTGATAAACCATTCCCTAGCCCAGTGATTGCGCAACCTTCGGATCGGTCCATGAACGGCCTGACGCATCCACAAATGCATCTCGCCGTTTGTGCGCGGTTAAACGCCCATGAAGGCCATTTCACCAGCGTCGATTTTCTCGGCAACCGTTTTCGCCCAACAGCAAACATGGAAGGCTGCCCGCCCGGTATCTTGAGAGACGACATGCATCGAGCGCTGTGAAATCACCAAAACGCATGGTCATGACCCATGCGCGACGCTTCGACGCTGATGGCACCGCCTGAACGAGCGCGTGGGGGCCGTCATGCGAAGCCCCGCCGATCAGATCAGGCGCTGGTGTCACGGCCCCAAAGACGCCGCCCTGCAATCGTGACCATCCTTGATCGCCGCAAGCATGGTTTCGCAGGGTCGTGGCCCCAGCAACAATCCTCGAACGACCCACACATTCGAACCCGCGATCAATTTCGCTTCTCGCAATCGTGGTGGAAACACAGGACATCGGTGGTGAATGCCGGTGAAGGATCAGATCCTCGATCTGCCTTGTGCGCAGGATCAGCTTTTCGAGATCGGTCCGCATAAGAAGCTGCCCTTGCAGGCCTTGTCGATGATCGCTCTCCTTCGAACGGGGCAAGCTCTGGATGATGTCCCACCCGGCCTCGGCCCGCGGATCAGGATCTTGCCGCGGGGACCGCTGTCGCCGATCCCCCTGCCCGCGATCTGCTGGCTGCGCAGCGCTTTGTTTGCGGGCAGATCGCATATCGGGGCGGTGCCCCCTTCGCGGGTGTGGATGATTGTGGTAGCCCTTGGCCCGCATGTCCTCCCAACAACGATTTGATTCGGCGCGACCGGTGGCTTGGGTCAGCGACAGTCATAGCCCATGTGATCGACCATAGCCGCCGACCCCGCAGAAATCAGTCTGCATGGTCCGATAATGACCAAATGCCGTATTCTCGGGCGAAAGAGCGGCCGTTATAGGCCAGGCGTAGGGGTTGGGCTTTGAACGGTGGTCACGTCTGTGGCTCCTGCTCTGGCGAACTTGCGGTTAGGCCAGCGGGAAGCACAGCTGTGCCGTCAGTGATCTTGACCTCATCTTCCCAAGGGCAGGCGGTACGCCCCCTTCCGCCAGAATCGGTCATATAGGTATTAAAGGGCAAAATCCTGCGCGCAGCCTTTCACCGCAACATATCCGCGGTGCCCGAACTGATAGGAATTATTCTCGACGCCCAGCCAATGCGCGCCTCGCGGACGATTATCGGGCAAACCTCGGCGTAAATGATCTCGTCCACGCGGTCCGGTTTTGGCCATGCGCGTATGACCGTGCCTTCGTGGTCGATGATCATCGCCTCACCCATGCTGTCAAAGGTGCCGTAGAGCCGCACATACAGAAACTGTTCGCGGTGATCCATAGGTTACAGAAGCTGTTGGAATTGGTTGGTAAACCGCACGCCTCGCGCATCGGGGCGGTTATATTACCCGCGGTATCGGTCATAATCTCGGCCCCGGCCCTTATACCGGCCGCTCCGCGACATTTCGGGACATCCCGTCCGTGCAGGATGATCAGCCGAATCTTCCTTGGCACCCTTGGGGCCGGTGCAGACCGGAATGCCGCATCGCCGGGCTCCCAACGGTTCTACCGGTACCCAGGATGCCATCTTGCGATAGTACAGCTGGACCTCACCCTGCGGTCGAATGATCAGGCCGGTGTTAAATAGGGTACCCGCCGGGGTTTCAGCTCCATGATTGAAAAGCAGCCCAGATGTCCATTGTCGACGCAGGCCTGCTTGAGCGCCGCACCTCCGGTCCGTCCATGGAGCACATATCTCAGGGTCGGTGTTCATCGACAGCCCGTGCAGCATGTACTCAGGGAATACCACCAGATCATCGTCGCCAATGTGCGGCGCGCCTTGCCCGACCAGCTCTACCACGCGCAGTTTTGGTGCTGTCCAGTTCAGCTTTTGGTCGCGACATTTTGGCCCAGCTGTAGCTGCACCATGTCAGAATCCCGACACCTTGGTCAGAATTTGTTCAGATCCACCTAAACCATTCATAGTCCTCTATCTTTTTCGTCAGTGTCAGCCGCAAAGCGTGCGCCTTGTACCGCGCGATCGGTGGCGCTGGTGAAGGATTAAAAAGGCCCAGTGTCAGGGCGTAGGGTGCGGCAACCAAAGAGGTATCAGCCTTCAGTGATGCCCGACGATTGTAAGGCGCTGGCCAATGCGCCGCCCCACCAAAAGCAGTGCCGCCCAGAAGCAGTTGATCGGGTTCCAGCCGAGCATAAATTACAAGCCGCAATGGCCATCAGCCCCTTGGCCCGAAGGAAAATCCCTTCCGTCCAGCTTTGCCGGGGATATAGAGCGACAGGTAAGCAACCGCGACCCAGCCAATGCTCCACCCGCGCCGGTTGCGAGCAGCCGGATGCGATCGGGGCTCAGCCCCATGGCAACGCGCCGCATCGGTACTGTCCCAGACCACGCGCAAGCGGCAGCCCCATGCGGGGTACGCAAACATCCAGCAATGGCAAGCGCCAGCAGCCCGCCAACGATGAACAGCACATTAACCTCAAGTGCGGCCCGCAGCTGCGGGATATCAGACCACCAGCCCCAAACTGATGCAAGGCAGATCGGCGCTTGTGGCTGGATATAGGGGTTTGCCGAACAAAGAAGGCGAAGCCCCTGCCGAGCAGCATCATGGCGATCGCCGACACAAATGTCGTTTCAACACCCTTTGAACTTGCAGATCCACCCATGCAACAACCCAAAACAAGCCCCCGCCGCTGCCGCTGCCAACACGCCAATGAATGCGCTGTTGGTTTTCGGTAAGCCACGGCGTAGCCGCCTCATCGCGGCCGAAACACCAAATATACCTTCTTAGACAAGGTTTTGACCCGGCCAGAAACGTTTCGGTCAAAGCTCCCCCAGAGACACAAAAAGATAAACGGGGTCGAGGGACGGCGGGATGGCCCCGCCCAAATGGCGATAAGCACGCCGCCACAGGCCGACAATCTACCTGTTCGCATTAGCGTTTCTCCCAGAAAGGCAGAGGTAAAGATTGAACAAGCCGCCCGTAGAGCGCTCGCTGGAGCAGGATCACCAGAAACACGATGCATTCGAAGACGAAGGAATTTTGGTGGCATCAAGGCAATTCCATGCGCCGCTGGATCAGCCCGCTAGAGGCTTTCGAACCCGCCAAACGAACCGCGACCGGCAGGATTGCCAGCGGGATTATGCCGTTGCAAGGAAGGCGATTAGGAAGCCGGTATAGCCATAGCCCGCGACCAGCGACGCATTGGCAGAACCATCACCGCGGTTCACTTCAGAAGTAGCCCGCCAGTCCTGCGAAGGCGCCGCCAAGCGCGGTTAAAGCCGATCAACTAGAACGGCCTAACGGGAGCCCTTGCAACCTGCGCAGCGCGCACGTTGTCGCCAGCAATACGCCGCGGCAAATCCAAGCGTCGTAACGTTCCGATCAGAACCACGGCAAAGTATGCAGGCAAGCACGCCCGCAAGGATGCCCCAATGCGGATCGGAAGAAACGGCATATCCCCGACACGTAAACTTCCGTCAAGCGGCACCGTGGAGGGTTTGTTGAGCGAGGGCCGGATCGCGGAACGGTCCTTCGACTAAATGGTTCAGACAGAGCGATGATGGGCGAATATAGGCCATTAGCAGGGATGCGATGGGTTCGTTACGCCCCGTTGAATACGCAAACGCGCCACGGCCACCGATCCAGATGCCGCCGACATCATTCGCGGCGATCGCCATTGCGACCAATACCAAACGCAACCGGCAATACTCGAACAGCGGTGCCTACAACTGCCGTCCGCCAGACCGCCCAGTACAATGGCGCCTTCACCGCCGAATAACCACAAGCCCCCAGTCGCGTCGGAAGCGCGACGCAAAGTGCCCGCGAGCACCCAGCCCCGGTTTTTGGGGGGGGCCCCCCCCCCCACGCGCGATAACGTTGTTCTTGCACGAGAATTCAGAAGGAAAATCCCGCCCTTCCAAACCAGCAGTAAAATCGATGCGAGATTTCCGACCATCAGGCAAAAAGAGACTAAATAAGGCGACACCAGCCCATAAAGCACAGAATCGGGCTCACGCACAGCCTCGGCCCGTGGCGCGAATCCTTATAAAGGCGCGCCACACATGGCCGCAGGCCCTTTTCCGCTTGAGCAACAAAGTCATAGTTAGCTGGTTGGAGCCCCGATCACGCTTCCGATCAAGGTAAGTCATGCTTTCCCGGCGCGAATCAAGTTTTCCCGACAAAGGATCTCCTTCGGTGGCGATCCCATTGCCCTTGTTGTTTTCAGTGGTCCTTTGAATCCGCGGCAATCCGCCGGCTCGTTTCCGCTTTTGTCGCTTCAATTGGGCTCGGGCCGCGTCGCTCACGCGGGGCCGAGGGGGCTCAATCTTGATGAAGCCATCAGCCAGCCGCCACGCAGAAAGTTCGGGATCTGCTCTCCTGAAAGAGTTTTGGCCAACCTGTCGGTATAGACGTTTCGCCAGTTCCATTTCGGCACCGGTCAGTATTTGTCCGCCTGCAACGCGGTGTCTGGTCGGCCGTGGGTTAGCCACAGACCAAGATATCGCGCGAGACAGCTGTTTTCAGTCACAGATCAGCTTGGCCCCCATCGACCGTGGCAGGTCACCACATCACAGCCTTGGTCCTGCCCCAGCGGCATTGGTGGCTTTCGGCTCTTTTACCGCTGAGGGACCAATCTCACCGGTGAGATCACCTGACAGGACGATCGGTCGGATCAACCGAATCGCGCGCCCAACAGGAGGAGTTTGATGTTGTTCAGACACCTTGCGAATCGTTTTGGGCCGCGACGAACCGTCTTCTTGGTCTTGGTCGCATGACCGCGCCGCAACGCCGTTCAGGTACTGCCCCCATGCCGATATAGCCAAATAGGGCAGCGTTTCGATGGATCGTTTTCGGACCAACAGACCGCCGCAAATGTTCGAACCGTACGTGCAGGGTGTTTCGGCGCTGTCCTCAAGCACAATGAGGTTTGTATAGTAGCCAAAGGAGGTGGGGAAAGATCAGCTTGGCCCCATCGAAATTGATCATCGATTCCCATCGAGTTTTTGCCCGTCTGGCTTTCGGGGACGTTTTCTTCTCCAGCAAACGAAACCACGCCAATGACAATCGCTTGACCGTGCGGACCTTCGGCGTGTGCTTGGTTATAGCCCGAAATTCGTCTTTGGGCCCGACTAGATGAAATCCGCACTGTCAGCGGGTCGGCAGAACATGCGGACGTGCCAGCCGCTTGAACGCCCGCGGTCCCAACAAAGCCGCAGAAGTGCCAAGGAAGCCCCGGCGGTTTCAGGAATCGGTGGCATGTGTCATTTAATCTCCAATTGATGGTGCGCCGCCCTGGGAGGAGAACAGAAGCCGCATCTGATGTGATCAATGACTACAAAATCCTTGCGATGATTACGTCCTGGGCTCATTTTTTACACAAAGCGTGCAAAAAATTTTGCATCACTTAAGCAATCGACGGCCATAAGACGGCTTTTCTAAGTGTTGGAAAACTGTTTCCAATGCAGTGGAAAGCGCCAAACCGAAAACGGGCCGAAGTCCGGGCAAGGTTCGACCGCGCAAACTGAACACAGACCAGCTGCCCGCCGCGACGTCACGTAACGCCAGTGGGCGCGAGGTTAGCTGACCGCAGTCCCCCAAATTTCAGCCCGATTCGGGATTTGGAATGCGATCGCGTTTTTCATGCAGTAACGTAATGGCGGCATGAACTCGAAACTGTCTGATGGTCGCGATTGGGCGGCAGCGGGGCGTGACCCCCGCGCGGCAGCATCAATCCAGCAATGCCCGCAACCGCCCATATCGGCGCGCGGGATCACATGGGTTTGGTCCAGACAGTCACGTAGCCGCACCTCTGCTTCCACAGCCAGGGGGTGATCCGCGTCGCATGATGGCATGAATGACTTGCGGGATCCGCATCAGCACTTCCAAGTCCGGACCATAAATGTACAGGCCCTCGAAAAGAACCAACGCTAAGGTCGCTTTTGAATTCCGCCGCCAGATCACGCTTCGCGCATCTTCGCGTCGCGCAACTGAACAGAAAAAGTGACACCCGGGATGTCGCGCCGGTAGGCCGGCGGGTGGGCGTGCCGGCAGAAAATACGGATCAGCGCCTGAGAGCCAAAGCCACCGTCACATGACCCCGTCGTTCGCCGGAAAGATCACGACCTGGCTTCTCACCCGGCGCAGACCGATTCCTGCATCAGGAAGTGCTGCAATCAGGCAACTCGCCCGCAGGGGTTTCAGACGGACAACCGCGCGGTAAGCGTTTCGAGAAATTCGACGCCGAAACTCCCTCTTTCAAACCGCTGGATTGCGACGGTTTCAGGGCAGAGGCCGTGATGTTTCATATCACCGCTTGCCTTCCGAATTGAGCCCGCGCGCGACACTGCCTCAATGAAGCGGAAAGTTGGCAGATGTTTCATCGAAAGGACGCCTTGTCTTAATTGGTGCATTTTTTTGCACCGGCTTTTTGTGAATTCTTAGCATTTGATTATGCAGCGCAACAGAGGACGACTGAGGCAAGCCCAGTGGTACTGCCACGCGACGATTACAATTAAATTTGAAATTATAAAAGAGCCTCCTATGACTGATATTGCGATGCCATACCCGTCTTCCACGCGGCCCTTAATGCGCGCGGCGTGTACCTGAACAGATCGTCGCACAGATCTACACCTGTTTTCGGGATGTGGATGACCCATGCCATCTTTCTATCGATGGGCTAGCGAAGCTGAGGCCCAAGAGCAGCGCCGCGCTCGGCCATACGACCCCGACAAACGCGCTTTGGGCGTACCGCTTTGCGGTGAAGGACAACATCGATGTCCGCGGGCTTATGAGACCGGACTGCCGCCTGCCCCGCCTATGCTTATACCCCAACGCAAGATGCCTTTGTCCGTGGCAAACTACGCCGAGGCGGGGGCAAATTTTCCATCGGCAAGACCAACCTTGATCAATTTGCCACAGGGCTGTGGGCGACGCACCCCCTACGGCGCGCCGCGCAACTCGATAGATCCTCAAATCGTGCCCGGCGGTTTTTTTCTCCGGCGGGTCCGGCGTGGCGGTAGCCATGGCATTCGTCGCCTTCTCGCTTGGCACGCGATACGGGCCGGCTCCCGGGCGGGTGGCCCGGCAGGCGTTGAATAATATCGTAGGTTCTGAAAAACCCTTGGTGCCCTTGTTCCGCAACTGGCGTCGTGCCCGCGTGTCGGTCGGTCGAGAAAGATTCGATTTTCCGCGCTCACCGTCCGCGGACGCCTATACGGCCTTTCTCCGTCGCCTGCGCCTATGATGCCTGCCGATGCCTATGCAGCGCACAGATTGCGGCTCTCGCCGCTTGCTGCCGCCCAAAACCCGCCCCCGTGATCGCACCCTAGCCGCGAAAAGCATCCGCTTTTCGGGTGAACGTCCAAGAAGGCGTCCGTTCAATGCCGCTGTGGGATCTGTTGCGCGCAGGTGCCGAGATACGCGGAAAATCGATTTTAACGGACCGCTCTACGACGTGGCCGATATGGTCTATGAAGGTGCCTGGGTGGCGGAGCGTTATACGGTCATTGCCGGAAATCTTTGCACAAAAGAGCCAGAGGCCATCTTACCGTTACCCCGCCAGGTCATTGCAAGGCCCGAGGCGCTCTTCTGCCGCGGAAATGGCGTTTCGCGGGATGTACCGCTGAAAGAGCTGTCTCGAATTGCCTTGAAACCTGGCGCTTTGAAAGGCTTGGATATGCTCTGCGTTCCGGACATTCGACCTCACAACTGTCGCCGAGCTGGAGGCCGACCCGATCGGGCCCGAACTCGAACTTCGGCACCTATACAATTTCGTCCAAACGCCTTCTGGATATGTGCGGCATCGCCCGTGCCCTGGGTACCGGCGCGCAACGATGGGCGCCCCGGCACGTTACACTGCCTGGCCGCTGCAGGAAAAAGATGCCGAAATCGCGGCTTCGGGCCTCTGCTCCTTGAGGCGGCAGGACAGCGCAAATTGGGAGGCAACCGAATTGCCGTTCACTCAGTGGCTCCCCCCCCAAAACCTGCGCAACCGACGCCTGACTCTCGGCAGTGTGCCGGTGTCCCATAATGGACGGGTTGCACTGATTATCAGCTGACCGAGCGAAGGCGCGATTTATCCTCGGCGCGGCGGACAACGCACCGATAGCTATCGCTTCTAACGCTCTCGGAGCCGTGACCCCCCCTTGCCATCGGCCGGATTAGTGGGAAAGGCACGCACCGATCGGGGTGCCCCCATTTGCGGTAGAGCTTTGGTCCCTACCGTTGAAACTGGTCCGCAGCTTTCTGAAGGAACCATTCCTGCCCCGCTGGGATAGGCAACTGTCGATCTGTCAGATCGGGCGGCAAAGGTGAAAGGGTTCATTTGTGAGGCCCGAAGCAATTGCAGATAGCGCAGACATCACCCAGCTTGGCGATTGGCGGCAGTATCTAGCCGCAAGGTGTAAGGATGGGGGCGGGTGGCAATTGAAACGCCTCAAAATCCGGCCACGTCAAAGGCCTTCCCCTACAGCCTCAATCGCCCGAGCATACAACCCACATACTCCTCCAACATCGGCCTAGCGTGAATAACCGCTCCCACCCGCTTTCCCGCGCGGCAGTAACGGGGAATGCCGATAGCTTCCTTCAACGCATTTGCCACTCACCTGCGTTCGCACAGCAATAACGCGCCAATTCACCCGCCACCCTCGCGGATCGCGCCATTTCTCCGACCGCGGGCGATTGCAAAAGCCCGCAGCCATGGCCCAAATCGCGGCGAGGCCGAAGGGTTCGTCCCAAAGGCGGCGTGCCACAACAGGAAGGGGCGCGGGCGATGCGGTGGTCAAGGTCGCGCCTTGGAGCAAGGCCGCCGTATTGCACGTTCTACGCTAGAAGCGGCGCGATTCTTTGTCGAAGTACGCCTGATCCTCGTGGTAACGTAAAGCGTCAGTGGGATGCCAGCGAGCTCTGTGAGCGATACATGAACTTGCGACTCCTATTACTTTTGAGGGTAGGGTGATCGACCCATTTGATTTTCCGCCACATATTTTCTCTGAAGACCTCCGCAGGTGTCCTCCATCCCAAGCATTTGGCGCCGTGTGGTGTTGAGGCGGTCGCTTTTTCTTTTGATGTCGTGATCCCGTGAGCTGACGGGTAATATCTCGCTTTCTGTAGCCACCGCGAGCCCTTCGATGGTATTTTCACCGTTCCTTTTTGCCAGGGTGACGAGGATCGCAGAACCAAGTTTGTTGTACCAATTTTTTGCCTGCAATTGCGGCCAAGCCTGACGACTCGCTACCTCGATCAAAGGTGATGGATCTGCGGGCGATATTGGCAGGTCTTTGATAGCCCTTCAGTAATTTTCCCATCACCGTTTGGTGGCGTTGTTGGGTTTTTTTAAGGATCACACGTGAAACGACTTGACGCGCTCAAATCCAGCGACGTGACTTTGCTTAGGCCCACGTCTCTGTTCAAACAGCATTAAATCGCCCTTCCCAATGCCCAAACTGGCGACGGTGGCGACATCAATCTGCCTGAATAGGATGCTGACATCAACGATGAACTTGGATTTCTGACGCCTTTCGAGCACGGAGCGGGTTTGTCCCGGTTCCTTGCGATGCATGGGCAGGTACACCACAAGTCCTGTGACATTCCTTCTTTTGGAGTAGATAATATCGTGATTGTTTCCTGGCAAAACGCGCTGCTTGGCTCCCATCAAAGATCATCCGGGTTGCCGATCTGTTCAGAGCGTCCATCCATCCTTAAGATGTGTTCACTACGCGCTGACAACAGCTCAGGGTGCCCGGAATCAGCTTTGCGTTGGTGTGTATCGCCCGCCGTTGTTTGTGATCTTTGATGAGCCGCCATGGCCGAAGTATCAGCATACTTCTTGGGAAAGGGCACATCAAGCCGCAGAAAATTACGTTTGATTCTCGCGAAAGATTCGTGACTTTATGGCGTTTCAATCCGCGCCATCTGGCGAACAGGCACCGTTCGCATGCCACCAGCCCTTCAATTCGTCGACGTTCTTGCAGCTTTAGTTTGCGTATAACCGGTTCCCATGCGATGTTCTCCTTATTAGATAACCCATTGTTTTCCTAATAGGAGTTCTCAGTTCAAGGGTAGCCGCCCACGTCGGAGAACATCGCTAAAGCCTATAACTATTATTATGGTAAATTTGATTTTGGGGGTCTACGACCGGATGGTAGCTCAAGCGTGAAAGAGTTTCGGCTTATCTGGTTGGTTTTGATTATGCGGCGCGTTGCCCTTGCCGTTCAAAACAAAATTGGCAGCTTACGGCAGGGTCCCGAAACTCTGGGGGTAGCTTGATCCACAAACCTGATCCAAAGAGCGTGAAGCTAATAAGATCGCTTAAAAACTGAACGCCAGGTTGCAAGTTTGGCCGATCTCTACGAACTCGTTGGGTTATGGTGCTTGGATCGATAGAACCCGGCCCGACAATCACTGGCAGGAATCCCGCCGATTTGTTTCAAACACACCGCCTTCTGAACCCAATATGAGAACCTTACCCGTC
>Ga0163217_1038026_pt1 | contig 18830 bp, 22 predicted proteins | sample SynspAceP_FD_185933 | JGI IMG/M metagenome (GOLD analysis project Ga0163217, IMG submission 185933) | Saline lake microbial communities from Ace Lake in Antarctica - Synechococcus sp. Ace-P (PacBio error correction) | ecosystem: Environmental > Aquatic > Non-marine Saline and Alkaline > Saline ...
TGACCGAACAAGCGTCAGAATAGCAAATTCTTACTTGAACTAGCAGGTAGGCGACCATCCTGAAATATAGGCCATTACCGTACAGGAAGATCAGACACCATGACTCAAGGACCGAGACCCCAACCCATGCGCGCAGCATCAGAAACCGCCAGCACTGGCTCCGAGCCGAAAGATGTTCCCCACCTGTTCCACTACATCTCCGAGCGCTATCGTGTTCGAGAGCAAATTGAGGCAGGCCAAGGTAGCGATTAATTACCAGGCGACTGATAGCGAGCATAGCAGGGCATAAGCTGCACTTCGCCCCCGGAAAGGGCCGCGAAGGTGCTGCTCAAGCTATCTGAATGAGCAACGAGGGACGCAAACGCACGTCACGCATGAGGCGAATCGAGCAAGAGGGTGCAGGGTGATCAACCATGCCGGCGGATATGAGCGAAGCTTGGCCACTGCCAGGCGCCTGTCGACAAGCGCTGCAGCGTGGGCCGCAATAGATGTGCTGGTCAATAAACGCCGCGAGCAGACATCCCCAGGAGAGCTGAAGATATCACTGCTGACAATGGTAAAAGAACAATTACAAAACACTATCTCATATGTTTACAGTTTGACCAAGGCCACGCTGCCGCACCGAAGGTCACGGGGCGGCGAAGAGCATCATTAATACAACCTCTGAGTTAAACGCTTTATAAGGCAACACCGGATATGCTGATTTGCATTATTACAGGCCAGACAAAGGTTGCCATTACAAATCCTTCACTCAGTTCCTTGTCGATCAATTCTGCTTCTCGAGGTATTCGGTCAATGCAGTGGCCCCTGGCCCCATTGGAACACCGCTGGATACTCGACTTTCACCTCTGAGACACAGTCTCCGAATTCGCGGAAAATACGCCCATGAGCGAACCTGGACAGCCGGCAGAGGGGCGCCAGCTACGTCTATCTGAGGCCTGTGTGAAGAACGCTTCTTACGTGAGCGGTCAAGTACTGAAGCATGATCAAGGGGAGCTGTTACTCATAGGCTGATGGAGCATGTCCGAACCGAGAGCTCAGCCCAATGGAATACGCGACTTGCTCAGCCCCCCGTCGGACCAGGTTTAATCGCCCTTACTCAAGTAGTGAAAATCCAGATGAACATGAACCTGATTCCAGCGCTGAAATCTCTTCCGGACATCCGCCCGTTGGCACGAAACGCTGAGCATAAAGCCAACGCCATCGCTATTTGAGCAGACTCCGCCCCAGTGTTGAATGGGCGGGCGATTTCCGGCCAAGAGCTGTGTATCATCAAGTCTGAACGGCTGTCTCTGCGGATGTTTTTTAATCCGATGGCCATGATCCCTGGAAACGTGGAGATTCTGATCTGGCGGTCTTTCCCGAGATAAGTTCATGGCAGACGCAAACGCCGATGCAGGCGCAGGGCAATGTCACTGGAGCGCTTGAGAACTGGAGCCCCACCAGGGCTAGGGCGTATCCTTATTCGCCATTGAACAGCCTGGATAGAACGTTTACGACACCCTATTCATGAAAGAAGAACTGAAGAAAAAACATCAAGCGGGGCTTTCCAGTGGAAACTGAGAGTTGCAAAGAAGGGATTTGCCTGTTGAATTTCGCTTCAGCCGCCCGCCGCACAGGCCCCCGCAGCCCACCGAGGATATGAATTGCTTGAAGCTGGCTGCCGAAAGCTGGACGCCATAAAGTGTAACGACCGGCTAATTGGGCGTTCCTGTTGGACCCCGCGCTACCTTGGCGAGCGAGATAGCGCAGACTGCCGGCTTGCAGCCACCAACGTGACGCGACAGCCCCTGTGCAGGCACTGGAAATAGTCGAGCGGGTGCTGGCGCAATATTTGCCAGTTGGTATGAGACTGTTGTCCCCGCGCTCCGGCAAAACGGGAATGAATCCCCTGCGCCACGGTACCTTCTGCCGATGGGGCCAGCGCGCCTGCACCTGATAACATACAGTCAGAAAATGGGTTTTGGACGTGGTTGTAATTTCCCCGCCTATATCCACCCTAAAATCGCGGCCGTCCAGCATCGCAAGGACCAAACAAGCCTGAATTGAGCCAATCCTGATGAATACCGGGCAAAGCCCCTATGCGATCGGTAGTAAGCCGAGGGTGGTACACGAATGCACACCACCCTGAACTGGACAACAAACTAGAGATTTTCTCCGCTCTGGTGGGACAAGGAGCGCGCGAGCACACGGGTTGAAGGAATTGCGCTGGATTTTGCATACAGTGCTCCACCCACATACCACCATGGATTACCCAGCATCACCCAGGCTGTTCAATTGGCGCCACGGACGCAGTATCCGCCAATGCGGACCAACCCAACCGAAAAGAAATATGAAAAGATAATCGTCAATGCTGGAATTTTTATGCCGAAATGAGCTATTACCGGATCTGTGGCTTGCGTCTTGCGCGATGTCGTCAAGGGTATGGGGACTTAAAATATCGCATGGGGATCACGCTGTTCCGTTGGTCGATAATTCCGCATACCAAGCCATTGGACTCTTCTGGGATGGTTGATTGCCGATTATTAACGCGAAGAATTTCCGATACGAATATTTCCTCGCCGAGGACTTCACATCGGCCAGCGATGATGGCGCGGCTTGGGACAAGTTCAGGGCTCAGCCCAGAGCTACCACCTAATTTTCACCTGAGGCGGCAATACCAAAGGAAACGAGCTTATCAAAGCTATTTTGCCGAATTATGAATGAAGCGCACTGGCGGACTGGTACCACAAAAAACAGGCCGAATTCTTCGTCAACCACGCACCCGAATATGCAATCCCAGATTCCTGCACGAATCCAGGTCCGTCCGGGGTCATTCTGATTGCGCGCACAGCGCTGGCACGACCATGGGATCGAGGGATTATGAGAGGTAATGTAATTCGGGCTTCGAGAAATTGCCGAGGCGGGAGCCCCATTCCCGAACAAGGAAGAAGTAACTGGATTCGGAAAAGTATCAGATTGCCAGCACAGCAGCGATATAAGGCGCCGGAAAATATTTGTCGCGGAGATAACCCGGCTATGAATCTGATAAGGCTGAGGAAAACCTGCAACTGCAACCCATTTGGGATTTCAAGGCAACTAACAACGGCCTGGAACGACAACTCTGTTACCTTTGGCAACGTACCGAAGAAGTCTGAGCAACTTCCGTTACTGGTAGCACATCAAGCCTGGACCCGCTCAGCCCCAGAAGCGCATTTCGAGACATGCCGCTCATGGGAGTTCGGTTTAGCCGGAAATCACGCCAGTAGAATCATGGTGAAAGAAAGAATGACAAAGGCAATACCTGGATATGAGCACGGCAAGACGCAATGGATGCGGAGAATTGAACCTGCCCATCAGCATTCGGTACTGCGTCCTGCGCACGCGAAGGCTCTGCAAGCTATATGACCACGCCATAGTAGCATCCCCGTTAATGACACTCAACCATGAGCACGCCAGCTATGAGTCCCAGTCCGCGGGTCTTATATGAACGACCTCGCAGATGGTACAAAGGCATGCGGTGAATATAATCAGGTTCACGTGAATCTTATTTCGACTGCGATAATGCGGTACGAGGCGTTATTTGCGGGTTTGATCGAAAAAAGCTCGATACATCGCCGGGTGGAGGTGTGAATACCATATGCTAGTGCCCTTTTTATCCCGTCCCCAAGACGTGATGGACGGTTATGAAAATTGCCAGCCTACCGCGGGGTGCATCCTGATTACGGAGCACATAAGGCTGACGCAAAAGCGTTTTTATCGCCCCAGGACGCACCGTCGCGGCCTGCGGGTGATCACTGAGCTGGTCATAATCATACGTCGGACGCCAGCACCCCTGGTTCAGCGAGCGCGCGTGCGGCCAAAAAAAAGGCTCCAAAGGACGCAGGTGATTTTATGTCTGGTCGGATACCGATGACCATTATATCAGGGCACAGCACGGATCATCTTTCTGATACCGAGACAATACCAACTGGAACCTGGGATCCGGTGGCCAAGCAGTACTTTTGGCACCAGTTCCTATTGCATCAGCCGACCAATTAAACTTCGATAATCCGCAGGTTGTAATAGAAGGCGAGTGTTAGTCGTTATGCGCTTTCTGAGCTGGACCTTGGGGTTGGCGGAGTTCTGACGGCTTCGATGGCCATTCCTTATCTGATTGAGCGGTGACGTGCAACCAATAACGAGAACCTGCGAAACCCATGTGGTGCTGAAGAAGATCCGCAGCCGACTGGATGCCCCCATTAAAGCCGGACCCGCATGTTGTTAGGCCGAAGCCATCAGTGGCCGACTGAAAATACCGACAGAAGTATTTTTTGGTGATGAAGCGACGAGGTGCAATAGGCCTTTCATTCACGCTGATGCCACGGATGTACATGCCATATGCCAGGAAGATCGACTTTCCCATTACCAGATATCACTAGCGCAGAACACCTGATAATTCCGAAGCCTGTCAAGTGGGACCGATATTTCTGCGCAACCACGACAGAGTTGACCTGGAGAATAGTCACCGACAGAGGAACGCGAAAACTGATCATGTGGAATATGACGAGCTTGCAGACTCGGCGTGCACGCACATCAATCTGGGCATTCGCCGAGCGCCCTCGCGACCGCTGGTAGCGTGATCGGCGGCGGATTGAATTGCTTAAATCAGTCTGATTGCTAGTCCATGCCCGGGTACGCACGCAACTAATTGTAACTAACGGGAGCCGAGATAGGTCAAGGCGACAATTATCTTCTCGTATGACCGTGAATGGCGTCCGTACCCCACAATGCAAGTGGTCCATCGACCGCAATGGCGGCTTTCTGAGCGGAGATCCGGCAGTCTGGGTGCAAGGCCGTCATGGACCGATATATAACGGATTTTCAAACACGTCAACGTCGAATCGCAGGCCCAGGGACGCCCATCGCTGCTAACTGGAAGCCGCGGCGCAGATGCCCGCAGGACGCAAACAAGCAGAAGGCCTTTGGCCGCGGGAACAACTACCATGCTGGCAACCGAGTACACAGACCATCATCGCTACCCTGCGCGAATATTCAAGGAATGCGGACGGTACACATCAGAACCATTATACTCTGTGTGGCCACCTGTCGCGCGCAAGCCCAGGAAGCCGAGATTGGAGCTGGCGGACTACGACGGTCGTGTGCCAGTTGGAAAATGGTCCGGCGGCACATCTTGTATCCGCCTATCGGCCAGTTGCATTACCTGCTGAACATTGCCGCACTACGGGTCTTTATTTCTGGTTTTTGCTCGCGAGACACGAGGCGCAGATGCGGCCAGGCATGTGGAACGCAGCCGAGCACGACTGGAGCGAGTTGCGCACACTCACTGGTCATGCATCCTCATCACCAGCACATTTGAGGACAGAGTTGACACGCAAGCCAGCGTGACCAAAATTGAAAAGGCAAATACACTGCCAGCTACCTAGTTCAGAAACCAGCACCGCTGGTTTGACTGCTGGTGAATTTCGGCCAAGGGGTCGGAAGAATGTATAGCGCTTGAGCGCTGGACTCCGCGAGTCTTGTCTGCTTGCGATGGGAAGCAAAAGGACTGGCGCCTGGAGCATTACCAGTTGCACACCGTGGCCTATGTCGAGAGCAGCAGAAGCGGACAGTGGGTCAGCTCAGCAGAACTTGCTCTGGCATGGCCCGAGCTGCGCCGAGGGAGGGTTCCCCCCACCCGAGCCAGGGGGGGGGGGGGGGGGGGGGAGGGGGGTGGGGTTGTTGACGGACGCGGATCAGCGTTGAGGCTTCTCTGCGCCAGATACTCATGCACATACTGCGCCAGGTCCAGCGTGCTCAAAGGCGTCATGCTCGCCGATGAAGAAACCTTCGAGATTCAATTTCTGCCAGGCGGATTAGAGCAGTTGAGCTTGAGCATGATGATCAGCAGAGCGTGCTCCTCCATTACGCTTCAGCACGCGGAGCAGTCCAATACCTCCGATTCACGCCACTAACGGTGAGCGGATGAATTGCCTCACAAGGTACATACGCAAGTGAGATGCCTGGAGTGCATTCCCCGAGGTGAAGATGAGCAGGATTTTTCTGACGACGACACCGGTTTTGCGCCATATCCCGGCGTTGCCTGGTGAAAGTGCGCCGCGTCAAAATGACGCCGGCGAACCCCACGCTGAATTGGTGTTGCAGGAGGCTTTCCTGAGTAGTCAGTAAAGGCGATGCCCCTGGCAGTACGACCTGGATCAACCCTAGAGCGCAGGCGATTTCGCGATCGTTGAGCTGCGCGTGGATCCGAAGTATCGAAAGTCAGTAACAAAATCCGCTTTGGCGAGAAGAACTGGAAGACCTTTGCCGGCTGCTGGGCCAGCGCCTGGATGGAGAATGCACGTTATTAGCTCGCGCACACAATGGAATGAACCACAGACTTTGGTTCAGTGCCCAGCAACGAGCAGAAGGATATCAATACTGGGCAGACAGCATTGCCGACAGGTATACAGAGAAGCGCTGCAAGAGGCGGCCACGAGCGCTACAGGCTTATTTGAGAGCGAAGCACAGCAGCAGCATTTTTGAGCAATATGCTTGAGAATGCTGAAACAATGTCGGACCTGTTTATACAGAAAAACCAGTTATTGAGGCCGAACGTGCGAAGAGCGGCGTATGTATTCGCGTGCACGGTGTATTGCCAATCTGGCCAAGGTATTGGTGGTAAGCAAACAGAAGAGGAATGCCTGTTTATAATCGACTTTGAAAGGCGAAACCGACCAACGCGCATTGGCCGAGCGCAAGGCGCGGCAGCAGTCCGTTCAAGATGTCAGCGGCATGCATCCGCTCGTATTGAATATTACAGCCCGCGCGATGGCGGTTCGCATGCTTGAACAGTACCGACCCCTGTCGCCGCAGAGGCCCACTGAAGGCCCGCTCAGGTATTGCTAACGGTGGTATCTGGAGCAGGCAACTGCACCTTTCTTGAGGGTTTATAGAAATCGCCTGCAAAGCGCCTTTACCTCCGCCTGGCAGGAATCGCGAGATGGGGAGGGTGACAAGCGCTTGACCCTGTTTCGGCATTGAGAAGGCCGCCTTAAATGAAAATAACGCTATGAAGCGCAAGTATCAGCGGCCGGATTAGGCTGGCTGTACTCTGCAAGGAGGCTTGCCCGCCTGGTAAGCCCCTATGTGGAGAACGCACACTGATGACAAGTCATGATAGCGCGAGTAGTGAGCCATGAATTAGAAATGCCCCACTGAGCAGGCCCTTTTGAACTAGCGTGCAGAACATGTGCTGATGACCCTTATTGCGTTTGCTCTCGGAGCGCACAACAGGAATTGCAGAGAAGGAGCAGTAGTTCGCACTTTTCAGCCCCGGCGCACGCAGGTCGAGCTGATGGCAACGGCCCGTGTGGCGAGTCGCTGGGAAATGATGCAGCAGCATGACAACAGCGAGGTTTGTTCAGCCCTGCACTTGCCGGGCAATCCAACCACTATCTGCTGCGAATAACTGGCCGGATGCGAAGGTAACACAAGGAAACCGAAGACCCCTACCGCCTCGACTACGCGGTTTGTGCGACATGGATATTATAATCTGGTTCAGCGAGAAGGCCGCCATGCGGATCTGGCCTAGCGCATTTTGGCGCCCAACTGGTTTGAGTAGAGGGCGTCAAGGGCGATGCGGATTCAGCGTGTGATGAGCGCAAATGCCCGGCGGGTATACTGTGGTGGGTGAAGTTCAACAGCTGGGACGCCGTCGCCAATCACCATGCGTCACATCCATCGCGGGCTGTTAAGAGCTTGTTCATAACACGACGCCTGGGCCCGGGTGAGGTGTAACAAGTAAATGAAATTCCTCGCAGATCCAGGGCGTACTTGCCGTTACGATGCCGAGAGACCCGACTGCACTGGCCCACCTCATATGGCCGCAGGCTACGGAGGTTCGTATGAAGCGCCCAAAGCCTGGACTTTGTGACTGAGCATGATGGAGGAGGATGAAGCAGCGCGCGCAATAAGCCGTCGGAGGCCAGTCCAAAGTGCGCTGTCTATCTATGAGATGAGCAACGCGGGTTCCTTGGCGGCATGAAGGAGAGCCGTGAGAGGGCGAGAGGCTTTTCAGTTCTCAGTTGGGCAAGGAGTTGGGAGAGCAAACTGATCCACTATGTGCTGGACCCTGGGTTTCAGTCAAATGTCGAATTAACTCGACACTGATATGGAGCAACCCTTATCGGCACGGTTCCTAATGGGGATTACCAGCACCTTGTCGCAATTTGAAGCCGACGGCCCGGTATGGGCAGCCGCGAGCAATTTCGCTGCTTTTTAGTTGATAGAGCAGCACAACCAAAGGCGGGTCTGGGCGTTATTTCTCGATTGGGTACCACCCATTTTCCCAATAGCAGCCATGGCCTCAAAGGCGTTATTATCAACGAACGGCACGAAGCGCGTATGAAATATGAGCATACCTTTTCGAGTGGCTTATCATCAGGACTGGAATACTGCAATTTTCAACCTCGACGTAATGGAAGATGCATGGTTTTATGCTGGCGTCTGCCGCTGCACATTGGTTTCGACACACCTACACATATCTGACGAGGGCAGCGTGTTGATGCTAATGTGCTCACGGATGCTGAACCGCGATTACTCGCAGCAAGAAGCAGAGAGTGGATATCCCAACAAGGCATTGGATGGGCGCGAAAAATCTGGAAGTATCGATTCCCTGCGCTCATTGAAATCAAGGTCCGTCGCCATGAAGTCCCCGGCGCCAATGGCTTATCGCGAGGAGTCGAACGCGCTGGCCAGTGTAAACCGAGCCAACCCAGGACGAGAGCGGGTCTGGGCTTTTATGATTTCAAGTGAATATGGGCCTGATCATGACAGCCTCAAGTTACATGGCGGGAAGATCCGCTGCAAATCGCAGGCACCACCACAACAAACATGAACCAACAGACGTGCAGTAAACGACCTTTTCGAGCATTTCAATTCTGCAAATTTCACACGATAGAGTTGTGCAGGGAGAAAATCCTTGCTGGACAGATGCCCGGGTGAACCACTGGCAAAAACTGGCCGAACATAGCGTCTGTATTTAAGCTCATGTGGACGCATCACCAGGGCAAAAAGACTTGCTGTTACATTAAGGGGCTGATATGGAGTTTTGCCAGTGGCGTGATGGAATCATGCATGCACACTGACTGGTACATGAGCTGCAGTACGGGTGAAACACAAGGCAGCTAGCATGAGCCTGCTGCCTGACTTCAACCGGCTGTATCGTCGCGAGCCGGCGCGGGCAAATGACCGCCCTTGACGATCGTGAAGCGGTATTTGAATGGCTGATTTCGACGATGAGATCAGAGCCAATAAAGGTGAGTGGTTACGCCCTGGCTGCGCACAGGGGCGACGCCGCAGAGGACGAACCGAGTACTGGTGGTGAGCATCAATTTACCCACCTACCGCGTAAAGCTATCGTCGGTGTCCCGTCAGCGGTGCACTGGCAAAGGATGCTGAATCAATTCCGAATGCGCATCGGGCTAGTACGGTGGGCACGGGAGCCGGGCAGTAAGTGGGGTTTGTAGAAAGTGAAAGCAGTTGACACCAGCGCATGGAAAGCCCAAGTCCCTGCATGCTGGTATCTGCCAGCCGCTGGCAAGCCATGATCTGGGCCTGTGATGCGATGGCGCAATATCAGCTAATTGTCCATAGCGCCGGCCGAGGGCACCACTCGCACAGTCCTGAGCGGGCCCGTGCCTTGCTTCTCGAGTATCAACGTACGACCACGCAGGCTAAATGCCAGGGGCAACAGGAAATTACAATGCGCGATAACCGAGTCAAGTGCGGCCATGGATCTTCGCTCTGGGGATTGAATTTTGCAGCATGGGTGATGAACACCACTAATAACAAAAAAGCCAGGCCCGCTGGACATAATGGGTATCACGCACACGGCGATGCACTAGCTGACCAGTAAAGAATGAAGCAGAATGGTCGATAAAATGCGCCCTCACAAAGGAGGCAGCAAACAGAAAAAATCAACAGCGCCATCAGCGACCAGTTGGCAGCGCCATCGCGGACTTTGCAACAACGCGAACTTGAACGGCCGGTAATACAAATTTCAATGCACCCTCGCAACGTGCCAGCTGCGGCGCTTGACAAACCACAGCGAGCAGATAAGCCGATGGCGATGGACCCAGCGGCAATACCAATATCAAAACGCAGCCCGGTATCTCACTCGAGATTCCCAAATTCGGCTGCAAAACTCACAGAGCACAAGGCTGACAGCCGCCGCCCAGCAAGAAAATATACCCAGCAGTTGGTGACCATGCTCAATAGCTCACAACCCAGGGTGATCGAGTTGGAATCCCAGGCCATAGCGTGAGTAGAGCCGGTAACGCAAGGAGGGAGAGGCGGGGGGGAGAGGGGGGGGGGGAGGAGGGGGGGCTAGGAAACCACGAGAACCACCGCACCGCCATGTTCAGGTTGAAACGCATAGCAGATCAAAGGTCAACCACGACATTGAGACTACGTCGAAGCGAGAGTGGTTACGCTATGCAGCAGAACCGGCGCGACTCCAAGCAGAGTTCAAAAAGCAGCTGTAGGTCCACCGGCAGATTTTGCTAGACCTGGCGAGCTACAATGGCACCTCCTCGAAGGCCCAACGGAGTTGCTGGATTCGCGGTCGATACCTGCGCGTTATATCATATTCATACACAACGACCACATGTCGCACTGATAATCTGAGACAGTCTCTACGGCCACAACAGTCCAATTGGTCCCGGGAGTGGCGGTGCGCGCGCCACACGTGAGAGCAACTGTGTCAGGCAGTTTCACACCAGTCGTTTTGGGCCTTGGGTCACCAGAGGGCGCACCTCATACTATTTGGGCACGAGAGCGTGACAGCGCGCCTCTTCATCAGGGCCCGAAGGCCACACGGCTCGAGGCTACGAATCCGGCTGCATTAGTACCTGCGAACGCGGCCACCGAGGTTCCATGGTTCACATGGGTTTTCACTCTACTGGTTAAGCACCTCCACATTCATCCGGGGCTACGTAAGGAGCGTCTATCGTGACGCGCGGGCAACACACTATGCATTCGCCATATCCCCTCGGACGCATACTCGGTCGACGCGAGCAACAACTGGCGGGAGCCCCTATGGGCCGGACAGAGGTCTCGGAAGAGGGAGGATCAAAGGCATGACGGAGTCGATGTGGAACGCACAGTCATTTCAGTGAAGCGGGCTCCCGCCAGAGGCAGAGCACAGGCGCTAGTCGAAGCTGCTTGCCTATCCATGCTTCGGTCAATGACCAGCCTGCCTGGACAAGAAACCTGTAACAATTACTGGGGTTTATAACAGCTTGCTTCTTTGCGCCCCACCCTGCACCTACCTGGCCAATGGGCGCATCGCCGAAATTCCAGGAAAGGGTGGTTGCCCAACTAGCCAACGAGATTTTCGACACGACTGTGCTTGGAGAGTAGCTTGCCCTCTTGCGATCGTGGTCTACAACCTATACGGGCAACCAGACGGTTCTTTCGAGAGGGTGCCTCAACATGAATCTAGGGTGGCGACTTGGAAAACGGGCGGGGGCGGATGGACTCGAGGGTTGCGCACTCGCACATTCAACAGCCGTCCTAACTAGCCCTTCAGCGGGATCCAATGCTGGTGAGGCCTCACGCATGTGGGAGAAACCAGCGCATACTTCCTGGACATCTCACACTAATTTCCGCGCGCCGCGAGAGTCAACTTATCGGCCTGGAATTGCCTGGAGGCCGCTGGGGCGGCGCTGCATTCGGACATATTTGCGAGGTATGGACTTTGAGAGACCTCGCCTGCCGTTTACTGGTTCGGCCGCCAAGCGACAATAGCGATGTTGGGTATATGAAAAGCAGCCGCGTCTCCTGGCGCGCGCTCAGATCTGGCGCACTAATTCGCTATCACGGCATACCCGCGCTTGATCCCTGTCAGTGGAGGATGGATATCTGTCACGAATTGTGGACGCACACGCGCTCTCTCGCAGGTGGTTCGCCCTGCTCGCAGGATTCTCGCGTGCTTATGCACCGGAGGTTACAAACGCTGAGCGGCAGAAAGAGCGTCAGAGGGGGATTGCGGTCCACCCTCGTGGGCGGCTGGAATTACAACGTCGGAGAGAGCGGCCGCGACTATCCGGCTTGCCGCGGCCACGGGGACTTGCTCTGGAGGTATCGGAAGTGGAAGCGTCGGGGTGATTAGTCAGTAGCTTTCGGGGCAGACACGCGCGGAGAGGAGTTGTCGCAGCGAGCGGTGAATCGGGCGGAGGGACTTGGGGGCAACGCAGCTCAAATTGGGCGAGCTGGCGCAGGGCCAGCCTGGGGGCCGTAAGCGTGGGCAAGGCCTCCGCGCGATTGCGGCTACTGAGGGGAGGCCGAGTGGCCTAATGGAGCACGTGGTGCTGCGCATTCAATGGAACCTTTACTCGCGGGTTCGCCTCTCGACACCACGAAGCGCGATGGTGCTTAGCGCCCGATGCTGTGAATATCGCCTGGTCAGTCTTGAGTGACCGATGGAAGCCACAGTACAACCGCGGGCATCAATACTGCGTGACCATGACAACAAGCGGACGGATCAGCGAAGTAACAACCACGACGATTTTCTAGCCACGACATGGCAGATTTCGTAGAGCGCCGCGCAACGATGAATCAGCGTCCGTCTTATTCACCACGCCGCGGACTGAGCGACCAGACTGCGCTCAAGGAGATCGACGTAGATCCTCACCGCGTCCGCGAGGAACAGGTGTCTTGCTTTCTCGCGGGTAGCAGGAGAATATCTTTGGCTGCGCTCGAGCATAGCTACATCTGCGAGAGCCTGATGAATTTCCGACGCGCACATCACTAGTGGGGCGAACATAAGGAGGGTCGATCGCGCTCACAGTGCCTATCTGACATAGTGGACGTAGCCAGCCGTGTCTGCACTTACTCTGGTTGATCACTTCGACCAGGAAGGCCTGGGATTGCTGGCTTTCCACCCGCGAGGCCTGATGCACAGCTACGCACGAGCTGCCTACCGCGACTGGCACATTCTCCGCGGATTCAGCACGTTGGTGTTCGTCTTTGCATGTTCTCAATAGAGGTGGGCTACTCGATTAGTACGTATTCAGAAGAATAAACATGGTTTTGCGAGGGCGACACTTCACGAGTTGGTGCGCACGAGTGCCACGGGATCGCTTGGAATAACAGTCCCGGAAAGCCTCGAGAGCCATTGGACATTAACACCGAGACAAATTCGCGGACGATCGGTCTATCCGAGCAGTTGGCAGGATCTTCGACGGACAGGACACATGATAACGTGCATTGAGAGTGGGAATGCCGTCTTCCACGCGACCAGCGGGGCGTTCGAGCGGACCACGCTGCTGCACCGCGACGGTGAACGCTCTGTGAGGGGACTTTCCAAGGTTGTGGGCTGCGTAGCAGAGTTGCGCAGCGCTATGATTGCGAATCAAAGCCGCAAGAGCCAATGGTGGCTCCGAGCGCAGGAGAGAAGTCTTCTTCTCGATAGTGGCGCCATGGGCCCTTGACAAGGCGACTCTGCATGGTCGCGCGAGATTCTTGCGAGTCTGCACACGCATGGGGTGTCACGTGCATGGGCGTGCAAATGGGCGCTAACTTCGTCCTTGAATAGTCCGCATCGAGAGCCACACACAACAGCGGCACCGCGACGCGGGAGAGAGCACTCGAGTCTCACATTTGGGCGAGATGACGTGTCCTGCCAGCCAGACGGGCAATCGGAGTCGTCGGTTGTTTGTACGGCACTATAGGGCTGGTATCACGACACGGCACACACGACAGTGTGCACTCAGCGCTTGGAGTATTCTGCATCTCAGCTGATGCCGACGTCTCTCAGGTACACCTGTCGAGAGTCTTCGGTTAATAATGATTCGCTCGAGTCTTGAGTATCCGCTCCGGTGCCGTCCGATCACGTGGCACGTGCAATGATCGCGAAGACGGAGGAATTAGTCGAAAGCTGTCTTAGGGACACGGCACAGGCTCATTGGCAGTAGAATGCATCCCATATCGGTCAGATATACCGCGGTTCTCTCGTTGGCTCATTAAGCGTATAAGAGCTCGCGCTTGTGGCACATATCGTCACTCTATCTCACAGTTCTAGGAGACAGCGTATATAATCGGTGGAGTAGCGCGTGCGAACTAGCGTCACGGCTATGCCGCGTGGCCGGCGGTGATTCACCGCTCGCACTTGCAAATCTCTGAGATAGAGCACGCATTCCATATTTCTATCGGGAGCACTGCGGTTGTACACCAGAGCGGTATGCGCTCTGGACCATACGACGAGCAGACTACCCGGTCGTCAATGTTATTCTGAGCGGTGTCAAGGGATGAGCGGCGCGGTGGAGAGTTCAGGCGCCCGCAAGCCGCTGGTATATTATCAACGGTCCAATCACAAGTAAAACATCCGCAGGCTGGCCGGCCTATATGCGGTGATACTGTGTAGCACGAATAAATAGAGCCCATTTAGTGTGGCGCAATTTTTACGCTTGACCGGCGTAATTGCAACTGAGAGGACAAGCTTGGTGCAACCCTCTGGCAGTTTCCGCGGGGTCTCGTAATCGTTGGCAACATTTGCGGCTCTGGCTGTAGAGTCCATGCCATCGCGCGACCTTGCCTCCGGGTATGGCGAAGGCACTTCCGTGGTCGCGAACCTGAGTTCGCGCGATGCGCTGAGGTCAAATCGGAGTTTTCCTCCCAGCAGGGCGCCGGGCGTCAATCACGGAGCTCGTTGGGTCGAGGGACCACTCTGGACGATCTGTTGTGTGGAAAGTAAACAAGAAGGCCAGATTCGCACGGAGCAAGGCGGCATCGCATTCGGTTTGGGGGCGGGCAAGCACGGGCTTGTTTCGGGACACCAGCCCAACAGCGGCTGGGCGTGAGAATTCACGCACGCGTTTGCGGATCCACGAGGTCCAAAGCTGCGAATCTGCGCTTTCCTCCCAGTGGGCGTCAGTGCGCTTTCCCTGTAACCCCGGCGCTGTCTATAGAGCTTTTTTATCGCCATTGGCAGGCAACAGGTTAAATACAAGTCGCCTGGTAATAGTCCCGTCGAGGCGCTGCGGCGGTGGAAATCGACCGCCACTCCAGTTTTGCCTGTTGATGAATTCATCGCAACTGCTACGCCGACATAAGTGGCACTGGTGGTGGCCGATACGGGCGGGGAAATGGCCATTTCTCGAGGACATTACCAGCGACTTTTGTTACCTGTGCCTGCCAAATGGCGATAAAAAGCTCTATAGCAGCCGGGTTAAGTGAAAGCGCACTGACGCACTGGGAAAGCGCATTCGCAGCTGGACCTCGGGATCGCTCAACCGCGTGATTCTCAGCCGGTGTCAAAAAAGCCAGCCGCCCAAAGCGCGGCCCTCGCGCGAATCTTGTTCTGCTATTTCGATAACGATATCAAGGTCCGCGCGCCTATGACGCACGCGCCTGCTGGAGAAACTCCGATTTGACTCAACCGCTCGAAGTCAATTCCGGCCAGCTACCGAGGCATCGGCATGACTCAGCGCAGAGCCCTCCCCAAACCCCCTACCGAATCGGCACCCGCGGTGCACAGCCTGCGGATCATGACCGTCAATACCACAAGGGCTTTGGCCTGGCTGAACCGCCGCTCATTCTGCCGGAACTGCGGCGAATGCTGTGCAGACCACCAGCTCGGATATCGTCCTTTCTGTTCTGCAGGAGGGTGCTCGGCGCCCATCATCGCACGGCAAGCCGCGTAACGCACTTGGCCGGAATGTGCCCCATTAACGGAATTTCTCGCCGATAGCCTCTGGCAGGATTTTGCCTAATGGCCGCAACGCGGTCTATCCCCGAAGGCCATCACGGCATACTGCCCTGTGTCCAAATTTCCGATCATCGAGTTCAACAATCTTCGAACGTCAGTATCGACGGCAACGAGGAACGCGGCATGTTACACGCAGTACTATGACGTGCCAGGGCCATCGCGAGTGCAATGCCATCTCGTGCACCTGGGTTTGGCGTGAAAGCCATGCGGACCCAGCAAATTGCATATCTGCTGCGGCGGCTTGCTGACAGCTCTCCCCGGAGGCGCCGGTGATTTGTCTGCGGCGACTTCACGATTGGCGCTTTGCAAGGCCGACGCCAGCTTGCCGAAAGCGGCCTGCAGGAAGCCTTCGTCAAGGCCATGGCGCGCCAGCCAAGAGCTTTCCTGCGCGCTGGCCACTGCTGCGGCTTGATCGCATCTACGTGCGCAATGCTACAACCCACAACGCCTGAAGTCCTGTCACAACGTCCGTGTCGCACTGTCCGATCACGCCCGCTGGTGGTGGAGGTCATTTAATGAGTTATCAGTCTGGCGTGAAGGTAACGATGTCGAGTTGCTGATTCAATGGTGAAGCCTTTTCCCGGCTGTAATTCGCCCAGCATCCGTGCGGCCAAACGGCAGGTGTGCTGAAACTTATTTTCTTTGAAAGACAAGGTGGGTAATTGAGCTGCAGCAAGTGCTGATCGAAGTCGCCATCGCGGGGGTCGAGGTGCAGGTGATGGTCGACGGTTACGGCAACTGCAGACCTGAGTAACCCCTTTGTTGCCTGCCATGAGCAGCGTCGGGGTCAATGTGCATGTATTTGACCCGCAGCCCAAGATTCCTCGCTACCGCACCCCCTGTTCCGCGCCTGCATCGCAAGATCGTGGTAGGTGGATGGTGGGAGCAGGCCTTCGTAGGCCGGGCTGTTATTTCAGTTGCTGAAAACATCTGGCTGATTATGGCCCATGGCCAAGCGGATTATGCGGTGCGCGTCACGGCCCGGTGGTGGTGGATATTCACCGGCGCCCAGCCCTGGACCTGTTCAGGCAGAACCGCGAGGCGGCCGCCCACGTCGTATCATTATCTGCAAGCGGGCCTGCCACGCTTTACCGGCGATGCGCGCATTGCGCGTCGCGATGCCGTGACAACGGCGGTGCAAACCGTAACTGACATCGAGCGCCAGTACCTGCAGGCAATCCGTTAGCGCCCAACTTATCGGCTGTGGATCGCCAATCGCTACTTTCTTTCCTGGTTACCGGCTTGATACGCGAATTACGCAACGCTCGGCGGCGTGGCGTCGATGTGACGCTGATCCTCCAGGGCCAACCCGATATGCCCTGGGTGCGAGCCGTGCGCCGAAGCTGCTTAACAAACTAACCTGCTGCGCGAGGTGTCAGCATCTACGAATATTGCCGAGCGCCCATGCATGGCAAGGTTGCCCTGGTGGATAGGAGTGGCACGGTATGAGCGGGGGGGGGGGCTCCATGCAATCTGGATCCGCTGAGCCTGTCGTTGAATCTGGAAGCCAACCTGATCATCCGCCACCCGCCCTTCAATCAGCAGTTTACATGAGCACTTGAAGAACCTGGGTTGCCGATAACAGTGCCAGCAGATCTCACTGGAAGGCCGTGGTGGCGCGGATCCTGGTGGCGGGCGCCACTGACCGTTGCTGCTTTCATTTTCACCGCCGCTTTCCGGCAATGGCCGCTTGTTTGCCCCGCCCATGTGCCGAGGAATGAAATTGCTGCGCCCGTCACCTGGAAGCGGCCCAATGGCCGGAACTGGAGCTTAACCAGGAGAAAAACCCCCTTGAAACGGCGCATCGGCTGATGAACCCTGGCGAGCGCCGCAAGCAGCGTAAACTGGCCTGTTCTGGGCAAAACGACTGCTTGACCGGGTGCTTCTTCATTCTGGTGCCGGGTTACTGCTGGTTGTACCTGCTAGAAACGTGGAAATGGCCGAGGTCATGGGTTGGAACGTTGCGCAGCTTAACTCCATCAGCACCCTGGCCTTGGGGTTGGCCATTGCGCTGGCCAGCTACAATGACCTATCAGCTGCTTTGATCTGCTGGGGCGGCTTAACACCGGGGCACTCTCATGCGTGTCTAAGAAAAGTGGCTGCCGGGTGACCTTTTGTCTGCTTGCGTTCAACCTGAACATGGGTGGGTGGTCGTGGCGTAAGCCCTGCGTTACGCGGCTCTACTCACGCTATGGCCTGGATGTGCCAACGATCACCCGGGTGCTGAGCAATGTAGCATGGTCACGCAACTGGCTGGGCCTATATTCTGCCTGGCGGGCGGGCTGTTCAGGCCTTGGCGGTGCTTGAAGGCGTTGCCAAGCCCAAATTGGGACTCGGTGAAACCGGCTGCGTTTGATGGTATTGCCCTGCTGGCCATGCGCATCGCTATCTGCTCGCCTGTGGTTTGGTCCCAAGCGCCGCAGCTGGCACGTTTGCGAGGGCATGAAATTGTATTACCGGCCGTTCAGTTCGCGTTGTTGGCAAGCTCGGCGAATGGGCGCTGGCAACTGGTCGCTGATGGCGGCTGTTTGATTTTTCTGTTGCTTGCCCGAGGGCGCATTTTATCCGACCATTCTGGCCATTCTGATTGGTCAGCAGCATCGCCGGCGTGAATAAACCCATATCCAGCGGCCTGGGCGGTTATTGAGCTGGTGTTCATCCACCCTGCTGCAAAATCAAATTTCCCCCAGAGCGAGATCATGGCCGCACTGATCGGCTATCGCGCATTGTATTTCCCTGTTGCCCTGGCATTAGGCCTGCGTGGTGTACGTGCATACTGCGAAGAAGCAAGCAACGGGCGCGCGCCAGACTGGCGAGCCCCGGCCCGGCGCTATCGGCAATAGCTGATAGCGCATGATCACAGGCGCAGGATCAGGCTTGCCAGCGGCGGCAGATCCGCCAGCAGGGACTGGCGCGTGCTTTCCATGGCCTGGTCAACTGCTTCACTTTCTATGACAGACCCCACTACTTGCCCGCCACGTGCCACCGTACTGCCGATGCATGCGGAAATTGATCAGCACCATGCCAGGCACCCGAGACGGAAACACCGACCCCGATAGGCCCCTTTTTTACGCGGGTGGGGGTAAAAGTTGTGCAAGTC
>Ga0163217_1101556_pt1 | contig 18824 bp, 25 predicted proteins | sample SynspAceP_FD_185933 | JGI IMG/M metagenome (GOLD analysis project Ga0163217, IMG submission 185933) | Saline lake microbial communities from Ace Lake in Antarctica - Synechococcus sp. Ace-P (PacBio error correction) | ecosystem: Environmental > Aquatic > Non-marine Saline and Alkaline > Saline ...
CGAGAGAGAATAGCACCCAGCGTCTGGCAGCGCCACAACGGTTCGCAAAAAAGACCTGCGATTCAGACCGCCGCCTCGCCCAGATTCAGCAAGCCTAGGAGGGATCGGCCGGCTTGAAGCCGTCTCAGCTCAAGCCAGCCCGAAGCCAGGGGCCTTGACGCCCTGAATCCAGGCGGCCGTTGATCTTCCCCAGCCTGGGGAAGCCCTGAATGTTCTTCTCGGATCGCACCAGCGCTTTCTGTTTGTTTCACTCCCGTCGGGCAGCGCATCTCAACGTGGTGGAAGATCCTTGTAGGCCCTCCTTTGCCGAACATCTCCTTTCTGCTACGTGGCAAATGGGGGGCAACCAGTAGGGGCCGATCATCAACAGCGGGCCGGTGGCCTGTGAGATGGCTCCGCCAAAGGCCACGGGTCCCGGGGTGCTGGGCAACTCATGCACTACGGGGCGGGTGCCCACGGGTTGACAGGGCCGCCGGCCGTATCGACGGAGGCGGCCCCAGCCTCAGCCCAACCAGACCACCAACCAGGGCCAGAATCACGGGCGCGAAGATGACTGGCCCACGGTCGGTCCCCAGTCCCGCCGATCAGGCTGGATCGAAACAGCGCCACTACTCAGACCGCCGAGAAGCACGCTGCAGAAAATGCAGTAAGGCCTGGATATCTTGGAAGACCTAGCAGTCCCCCATCAGCAGCAAGGCTGAAGAATCTCGCCATGCACCGCTGGCCAGAAACAGCCCCACCCAGCCTCAGCGCCCGAGAGATGCCCGTTGCTCAAACCCTCCAGACCAGCGGGCAGCACAAGGCCATCACAAACACGGCGGTGTAGGCCAGAAAGCCGAACAGGGAGAGGCGGGCCCTGCCCAGCACGACTTCCCAGACGCTGTTGAGCTCCTGTCGCAGCCCTCGCACCACCCGGGCAGTTGAGCGGACCGGATCGGCCGCCAGCGCTTGAGGGTGATCGCGCCGGTCGTCGACGCACCGTGGTGCGCAGACCGCCATCAGGACGCGATCCAGCTGCGCCCGGTTCGTTACGGCGGCCGGCTGCCCAGCCGGCTGGTGAGTCGGGTGTTGGTCAAAAGAAAAGGAACCGAATGTTGGGAATTTGTGGCAAGGACCCGTTTGAACCACTGGATTGGTTGCGGAATCGCCCTGGTCGAGAAGCCGCTCTGGATGCGCCGCCACCCGTGCCCGATCCACGGGTCCGCTCGATCAGCCCATCCTCTTTCATCTCCGTGCGGCGATCACCCCATGCAGTGGGGGAAAACAAGCGCGGCGACCGATCTCGGAGGCGCCGCTGCCGATGCAAGACGGGGGCGCCCTGGCCGCCGCCGTCGCCGCTCCAGATCACGGCGTGGCGGTGGCTGCCGGTGCCCACACCAGAAACGATCACCCCATCAGCCCCCCACGCTTGGAGTACATCGGCCACGGCCCTTCGGCATCGCCAGCGTGCGCGGAGACCCGTGCTTGACGAGCACATCGGCGAGAATCAGAACCTGATTTCGGCGGTCCAGCAGGCGCCTGCGGCGCAACATTCGGTCGGCCTGCCCCTCGATCACGCCTGGTCGTCACGCACAGGCTCCGCTGAGCACATTCACTGCCGCAGGGAACGGGCCCCCACTCACCTGGCGATCGCCAGGCGCCGAAGAGGGGATCTGTTTGCGCAGCAATCGTTGATGCCAGGGCAGGGCGTGCCGCCGCCCACGCTGGGTGGGCGATTCCGGGTCATTGGCGGGCCACGGTTCCGCCGGCACCGTTCGCGCCAGAAGCGGCACATCTTCCGAAGTTCCCTCGCCAATTCAGGCCAATCGGCGCCGCCCTCGGCTGTAGGCCGCGGGCATCGGCGAGGGCCGCCGCCACCGCCCCGAAATCACACGCACAGCTCAGGCGACCCCGGCAACGGCCCTGCAGATGCACACCCCAATCAAAGGGCAACGCAGTGAACAGGCCCCTGCCAGCGCAGGCGCGGGATCAGGGGCTTGGGGCGTAGCTCTCATAGGGTGGTCCATTCCGGCGCCTGGGCTCGATGCGTTCGATGAGCAAAACCGCAAGCAAGCCCACTGTGGCCTTTGCGTCACCTGGGCTGCGAGAAAAATCTGCGTCGACCACCTGAGCCACATGCTAGGCATTGCTGGCTCCTCGGCGGGCCTACGGCAATCAGCGCCGACGAGAACGAGGCTGGCCTGGTGGTGGTGACACCTGCAAGTTTAATCCAGGAGGCCCGGGAAGAGCTTCGGTGCGCAACCTTGGTGCGAGCTGCCGAAAAGGGCAAGGAACTGATCATCGCCGGCTGCCTCGTCCAGCATTCCCAGGAGGAATTGCTCGAATCATTGCCGAGGCCAAAGCGATCGTGGGCACCGGTGCTACCGAGCCATCGTGGAGGTGCTGGAGCGGGTGGAGGCTGGCGAGCGGTCAACCCGGTGAGCGCGAGCCCACTCTTCCGGGCCGACGAAACCCTGCCCCGCTAACCGCCATCCACCTACCGAGGCGGTCGCCTACCTGAAGGTGGCCGAGGGCTGCGACTACCGCTCGCTTCTGCATCATCCCGAAGCTGCGCGCGACAGCCTTCCCGGCCGCATCGAGTCGATCGGTGCGGAAGCCCACCAGCTGGCGGCCCAAGGCTGTCAAGGAGCTGATCCTGATCAGCCAGTCACCACCAAATTACGGCCTCGACTATCTACGGCAAGCCCCGCCTGGCCGACCTGCTGCGCGCACCCGGCGAGTGGAATCCGGATCCGGGTGCATCTATACGCCTATCCCACCGCCTGACGCCCGACTGCTCAACGCCTACCGGGAGGTGCCCAATGTGGCTGGCCCTACGCTCGATCTCCCTTGCAGCACAGCCATCCTCGGTGCTTCACTAGGGATGAACCGCCCCTGGCAAGGCCAACGTCAACGGGGCGCTGCTCGATGCATCCGCGCCAGCTGCCCGAGCGGTGCTGCGCACCACCTTCATCTGCCGGCTTCCCGGCGAAACCGAGAACAGTTTCGATGCACCTGCTTTGGCCTTCGTTGAAGACAGAAGTTTTCGACCATGTCGCGCGTGTTTCACCTTTTCTTCAGAAGAGGGAACCGCCGCCGCTGTCTGCCGATCAGGTTCCGGCTTGGTGGCGATCCGATGCGGCGCTAACCGCTTGATGGAACTTCAGCACCGATCGCCCGGCGGCCGCAACGCCCAGCTGGGTCGGCCGCATCCGTTGATGTCTGATCGAACAGGAAAAACCCAGCCAGTGGCGAGATGCGGCACGCCCGCGCCCTGCTTCGCTTCCCGCAAGGTGGACTGGGGAAAGTTGGCGGGTCCGGTGGGCCTGAAGGCGGCCTCTGCGCAGCCCTGGCGCCCTGGCTGCCCGGCGCGCATCACCGGCCTCCGGACCACTACGACCTTGAAGCGGTGCTGGTGGGCAGCAAGCCATGGTGGCCAATCTCAGGGGCGCGGTGAGGGACTGGATCCTGCTGGCCCATGAGCGGGCCAGGCTGGTGATGAACCTTCCTGATCGGCCTGGTCTGCCCGGAACCGCTGCTGGGATCAGATCAACTTGATGCCTCTGAGCACGGTGGAGAGCAGGAAGGGCGTGACCACCCCAGCCTCCAACAAGACCGAGATAGAGCAACGACCGCCCATGGTCGCCAAAAACACACAACGCCCGTCATAGCAGAAGAGGCTCTGATTCCGGGGGGGAGCGCCTAAGGTGAACCGCAATCAGCAACGGGATAACGACCGCACCCTGGGAAGGGTTGGGTCCCCGTGTGTCAACATCACTCCCCGGAACGGATGCGCCACCCTGCCATCTAACCGGAATCCCGGAGACATTCCTGGAGCTAACGAAACGAGGGAGATCCTCGAGCTCGTCAATCGCAAGGTGTTTGCTGCCGCCCCTGGGCAGGTCACCGTGGCGGCCCTTGTTGCCCCCCAGCAACTGGGAGTTCAAGCTCGCTGATTCGCAACGTCAGGGAGGTACCGAAGCCGAGTGGAACTTGGGCGGAGCTTGGTGATCATTTCCGGATGATCGTGCAGAAGGCCGACTGGCCGTCAGATGGCCAAGGCCCAAGCAACGGGGCCTGCCGGTGGCCGTGGGCGGTGCCGTCGACACAGCTCACCCCGATGCTCCTGAGCTGGATCTTGCCGATTCAAGATCCTTGACGAAGGGCGAAATTCACCCTGCCCGCTGTTCATCTCGATCGAGAAGGGGGAAACCAGGGGCCGCTTCAGCTCCGAAGGCGAATGAAAGCCCGAAATGGTCACCGGCACGCCGCTTTCCCCGCTTCGATCTTTCTTGAAGCTCGATGCCCTAATGACTCGATGTGGTGGCAGTTCTCGAGGGGTTTGTCCCTTCCAATGCGAGTTCTGGGCGGACAGTCATTTGGTTCTTTACGTGCCGAAACGCGCAACCAAAACGTCCTAAGAAACTGGTGGGCGAACTTTCAATATCTCCTACGATCTGGGCTGGCGCCGTTCCATCTTTCTGGTCCGACGAAACTTCCATCGCAACAAACTGCAAGCGCCCCCCCCCAAAAGTTGCTGTTGCCCTGCGATCAAGGGAATGGCAGATTGAGCACGGCTTATCCTCTTCAGCTTCGTCCTCCGAGGCTTCAGTCGATCTTGGCCTCAGAAGAGGAGATGATGTTGATGATGGCGGAAAGCCCGCTTCGACAGCGGTTTTCCTGGGCATCGAAACCCCCTGACGAAGGCAGCCTGGAAACGGGCAAGCAAGGCTTGCGAACAATGCGCAACTTCTCTGGAGGAATCCGTTGATCCGCATCACTCTCCTACGGATCCGGGTGATGGCCTGGATCATCATTCGGCTTCATGGGCGAGAGACGGGAGCCGGCCAGCGGAATCGTTGAATTCGTCAGCCGCACCGGAAATCCCTGCCGCGATGATGGGCAATGCTGCAGGCACTGCCGGAACACCGGCCTCTGGCATCGCCTCGAAGAAAGAGGGCCGGCTGGTGCAGGACAATATCCTCGCCAAGGGCGTCAAACGCAGAACCACCTGCTCAACTTCGTGCCGACTCCGGCCGATTCACGGAGATCGCCCACCGAGTCACGTCGAACGCCTTCTGCGCCCTCCTATGAACCCAACGCCTACAATGGACCGGGTTTACCACTACTACCTGAAGGTGGGGCGAAGCCGCGCTGGCAAAAAGTATTTCAAGCCCGCTCGATGCCAAATGCCAAGCTTCCCAGCTGAACCGATGTGCGCGCTCTGGGCATTGTGGTCTGCGCGGCAGGGAATCAAGCCGGACACCTCGCGGCCGCTTCTGGCCGCTACATGTTCGGCATTGCCCGCAAAAAATCCTCCCAGCTTCTGAGCAATCCTTCGTGTGCTGTGCCCCCAACGAGCACTTCAATGGAATACCGCAGTGTGTCACCTGGAAATCGAAGGTCAGCTCAAGAGCCTGCTTCCCGAGCTGCCGGCCGGCCCTACCGCAGACGTCAAGAGCTGCAACCGGTCTGATCAGCTGGTCTGAACTTTCCGGTCTGAAACTTCCGTTCTGAGCGGTCTCAGTCCTCGATCGTAGGGCCGGCCTTCCTGCAGGCACGCGCTCTGGCTCTCCTGCAGTTCCCTGCCGAGATAAAGGGCGTGGGGTCCGAGACCGGCTGATCGGCAGGGGCCAACGGCCGTTTCGCTCAGTCTGAATGCCCAGTTCCTTTGGCGTACGGCCGGCGATACACCTCGCTGGCGGCAAGCGCACCTCGCCGCCGCGGCAGCTCAAGACCTCGCCGGAGTCCGGATCGGTGGCGAGCCCCTGGGCTTGATGCATTGCCGTAGTGCTCGGCAAGTCAGTTCACCAGCCGCCGGGTCCAGCTTGATCAAAGAGGTTGTTAGCCAGCAGGATTCAGCTCGATGCTCCGCTGCGACAGCTGCTCATACCAGCGCCTGCGCAATTCGGTCCGTGATCTGGCTTCCGGCTGAACCTGGTTCATCAACCGTGACTGCAACGCGGGGGTGAAACAGCCCCCTTTCCTAGAGGCTTCAGCTAAAAATCTCCGCTCGGCCAAGCCGAAATTGGCTTCCGGGTTGTCCCGTCCAAGGCCCCTGGGGCTGCTGCCAGCGCAGGTCACGGCGGCTGAAGGAAGCTTTCGGCAATTCTCCGCCTCAATCTCCTCAAGCAACTGGGCATTGGCCGGCGGCATGCCAGCCGCGCAGGAGGTCTTGTCAAAACGGGGTCCACTCCACGGTGCAGGGAGGCCGCTGGGCTGGGCCAGAAGCCGCGCCGGCGCTTGTGGCTGCCGTCCGCACCTGGGGATCGAAAGAAGAAGCCCTGCTGATCGCCACACTCAATGGGGGGCGTAATAACAGACCTCGAAAATGGAGATTCTCGATTTCTCTGTGCTGGCCCCAATAGCGTCCCAGAGGGTGTCATGGCTGTACACCGCAGAGCGACTATCGCCAACCGGGATCGAAGGGATTCCCGCGGGTGGGTCACTGACAGCACCAGATTCTTCCGCGCAGTTTGCTCAGCGGCGGATAAGTCAAAGAAGGCTCGGAGAGGTACTGACTGCCCCAGGCCCCGCAGCGCTGACAATTGCCGGGGCACTAGAAGCTGTGCATGTGCCGCAAAACCATCGAGGCGGCAGGTCGCCCCGTCAGGGTGTGACGGTCGACCAGCAAGCGCCGATCGAGCGGCGCTCCACGGCGGATGTTGCGTGCGCTGGTTGGCATTGAAGCTGGCGAGATATGTCCCGTCGAAGCTTTTGAAGTCCTCCATTGCTCCAGAGGCTTCTGCTGGTTGAGCCAGGTGGCGCAGCCCGCGCTTCCGCCAGGCCCTGCCAGGCCGGGGTCGACGTAAGAGAAATTGTGCAACTGAGGATGTGATGCTCGCGGCGAAGTCGTCGATCAGCTCGAGCATCAGCGCCGTCAGTGCGGCGGCTTCTTCACCACCGCATATGGAAGCGTAGCCCTGCACCGGACTTGAACCGGTGCTCATCTCCAGCAGTTTCGGGTAGTAGCGCAGGCCCAGCTGACCAGTCCAACTGGGCGGAACGATTTGATCAAAAACGAACTCGCCCATAGCCTGTGGCCCCTTTGAGATAGAGCGGCGCCACCGGGCGATGAGGGTTGTGCCTCTGCGCCAAGAGGCTCAATGGCAACGTGTTTTGCAACCCTGGGCGGGGCGGCCACAATTCTGCCGGAGGTTTCAAGCCGCTGCCAGGCAGCCGCCAGCTGTGAAACGGCACCGGCCGGGGCTGTCAGCGGCTGCCCATTGCCGCTTCGGGGATTCTCCCCATCGCCCGAATGGTCCCCAGCGGCCAGCAGCTCAGCCATGGTGCAAAGGGGATCCGGCCGAGGGGCGGCTGCCTCAAAACTAACGCGGATGAGGCGCAGTTATGAAAACCGTAGGTCGCCCTGGTCGCGATCCCCCCAGCACTGCTGGGCGCCCTCGCTGCCGCATGCCCTGAGCACCGTTTGCGCTCAGGGCTGCGCCCGCCGCGGGCCGGCTTGTTGGGTCCTGTTCTGCAGTTGATGCGCCCCCAGCTCGAGCGACGGCTGGACGAGATCTGCCTGGAACGCGGCAAAGCTCCGGCAACCAGGCGCTTGCAGGAGATCCTAGGGGGCCGTGCCGCCAGGTAGCCGGGAGCGCCAGCCATGCCGATCAAGGAAGCGAATCCAGCGGACGGCAGTCTCGGGGTGATGACCGAGAATTGCTGGCTGCCGGTTGGCGACGAACATCGAAGTGGTGATCAAAACGCTGCGCGACCGTCTGCTCGGACTTCCCAGCGACATCCCTTAAGGATGTGTCCACACTGCAGAGCTGCAAAACGCTTCCGATCCTTCGGGTTAATGCGGCGTCAACGAGGGTCAGCGGGGTTTAGCTGCTCAATCAGGCCGTATCGGTGGAATTGGCTTGCTCCCATCTTGGCTACCGGTCTTGTGCCGAACCCGGCGGTAGCGCAGCAGGCATGTTCTCCCTCTCCGAGCGGGCGTTGGCTCCAGCAGGTCCCAGTTTTGGCGGGGAATCGACGTCCGCCCATGGCAACCCAGCCGTGGGGGGCCACCCAGCAGGACGGGCAGACCGGGTGAGCTGGAGCTCGTCCACCAACTGCTCGCGCAGCAAGGGCGTATGCCAGCTCGCGCCAATCCGAAGCAGTCACCAGCCGCTCAACCCAACCGTTTGAAGCGCTCTAAGCTCCTTCCGCCAGGCTTCCAGCCGCAACAGGCGCGAGAAGTCCGGCGCGGACACCAGGAGGCCCGAAGCGGCCCTGCTGCAGCACCAGCGCTCCAGCGGCCTTGATCGAAAAGGGCAGGCATTGGAATCAGCAGGCCCCTTGACGGCTGACCACCACGGCGAATCGCTGTGGGCGAGCGGACAGCTTGCCCAGCCGGGCCTTCAGCAGCTTGGGGCCGATGGATCAGGCAAGGTGTTCGCCGTGCTGGCTGGGGATGCCTGCCCAATAGCAGCCATCCGCCCAGGCCAGGGCCTCTTCCAAACACCTTGGCGATCACCTCGCCTCCGAACTGGGCTGCGGCCGCCACACCGGGGGAGCCATGTCGGCCGTCGAGGCTGAACCCCAACCACCAAGCGCAGCCAGGGCCGTGGCTTCAAACGCGGCCGACGGGCCTCCAGCGATGCGGCGCGCATCTCCCAGAAGCGGCACTTCGGCAAAGACCTCGGCGGCATTGTTCGGCTTCTCCTGCAGGCGCACCTTATGCAAGCTGGCGCCCGCGGCGGCAATCGGTGCCGTCAGCAAGGTCGGCGATGTGCAGGGCGATGTTTTTCGGCGGTGGGCCACGCAGGCGGCGAAATGGGCCACAATCCTTGTTTGAGGAAGGTCGTGATTCGAAGGGCTCCACCACCAGATTTGTTTTCACCAGCTGCTGCAAGCCACGGCCAGGTCGCAGACATGCCGGCTACGCGATCGAATCCGTTGCCGCGCACCGGTGACATCGAGCAGGTAAGTTGTGGCCCATGGTCGTGGGGGCGGGCGCACTTGCCGTAGATCTGCTCGTTTCTCAGCCTGGGAGGCTCGGGACGGGCCAGCCGGTGGGCGGCAGCGACGTGAGTGCGAATCCGAGAGGAAGGCTTCCATGGTGTTGTCGAGCAGGTCGGTGCCCCAGAGGGTGGGTTTGTTCGTAGAGGCGCAGACCGATCAGGGGCAGATCGGCGCCAGGCGCTGCCAGATCGGCCTGAGCAGGGCTCGGTGGTGGCAGTCGGCCTCGGGCCGGCTGAGATCCAAATCCGGCCATGCCCGTCGTTTGAGGAAGCGGGATAAGTCGAGGGGCTCGGTCACCTCACGCCGGATGGGCGTGCTTGTAACATCCGAGAGGGTTCAGCACCATGCCGTCCTGGTCGAGACCCACCAGCCATCGACACGATCAGTTCATAGTTGTGGCCCATGGCCCGGGGCCAGGCTGCAACGCCGAACCTGGCCTCGTTCCTGTCGCATCACTTAACTCCGGCAGCCGATAGATGATGGCTGGAGCTGACACGTGGCCCCGGCGGGTGATCAGCCAGGGTGCCCCTCTGGCCATGGGCGCCAGCGCAGCGTCGGCCCGGGAGGCTCGTCACAGCGTTGGTGGGGTGGTCAACGTTGTTTGGTCCATTCCTTGATCGTCCCGAGCAGTTGGGTCATCGCTAGGAGCTGTGATCAGCGCAGAGCTGGTTGGGCCATCACCCTCCAGCCGCCACGCAGTCCCCCATCAGGCGCTCCCCGCCCTTGTTCCTGCTTCCGATCCAGCCCCATTGCCACAGCCTTTGCCGCAAGCCACTCTGCGGCAGACTTCTCCGCAGGCCCTGAGCGAAGCGTCCCTTGCCTCGGCGCCCATCACTGCCGGACCAAATAATGTTGATGCCGCCAGACGCTCGCTCAGGGCCTGCGGGGAAGTCGCCGCAGATGTTGCGTGCAAAGGCTGTGGCAATGGCTGGGATCGGAAGCAGACCAAGGGCGGGGGGCGGCCTGATGGGGACTGGCGTGGCGGCTGGAGGGTGATGCGCCCAACCAAGACTTTCTGCCTGATCACGCTCCCCCAGGATGACCCAACTGGTGCGGACGACAAAGGATGACCACAACGTTGACGCCCACCAACGCTGTGCGAGCCTCCCGGGCCGACGCTGGCTGGCGCCCATGGCCAGGGGCGACCCGCGTGATCACCCGCCGGCCAACGTCAGCTCCAGCCATCTCTATCGGCTGCGGAGTTTAAGTGATGCGCAGAACGAGGCCAGGTTCGGCCGTTTGCAGCCTGGCCCCGGGCCATGGCCACAACCTATTACTGATCGTTCGATGGCTGGTGGTCTCGACCAGGACGGGCATGGTGCTGAACCTCTCGATGTCAAAGCAGCCCATCCGCGTGATGGTTGACCGAGCCCCCTCGACTCCGCTTCCTCAACGACTGCTGGCCCGAATTTGAATCTCATGCCGGCCGAGGGCCGACTGCCCACCCCGAAGCCCTGCTCCAGGCGATCTGGCAGGCGGCCTGGCGCCGCATCGCCCCTGATCGGTCTGCGCCTCTACGAAAACCCACCCCTGGGCGTACCTGCTCGAATCAACACATGGAAGCCTTCCTCTCGATTCGCACTGTCACTTCGCTGCCCGCCCCACCGGCTGGCCCGTCCCCGAACTCTCCCAGGCGAGAACGAGCAGATCAACGGCAAGTGCGCCCGCCCCACGGCCATGGCACAACTACTGCTCGATTGTCACGGTTGCGCGGCCGAGCGATTCGATCCGCGTACCGGCATGGTCTGCGACATGGCCGGCTGCAGCAGCTGGTGACCATATCTGGTGGTGGAGCCCTTCGATCATCACCTTTCTCAATCAAGGATGTGGCCCAATCTTCGCCCTGCGTGCCCACCGCCGAAAAACATCGCCCTGCCATTCGCCGACCTGGCCTGACGGCACCGATTGCGTCCGCGTGGCGCCAGCTTGCATCAGTGTTGCGCCCGCCCAGAGAAAAAGCCCCCCGAACAATGCCGCCGAGGTCTTTGCCGAAGTGCCGCTTTCTGGAGATGCCGGCGGCATCGCTGGGAGGCCCTCGCCGACGTTTGAGCCCACTGGCCCTGGCTGCGCTGGTGTTCGGCGGTCAGCCTTCGACGGCCGACTGGCTCCCCGAGTGGCGGGCAGCAGCCCAGCTCGAGGCCGAGGGTAGTCGCCAGGTGTTGGCAAGAAGGCCCTGGCCTGGGCCGATGGGCTTGCTATTGGCGCAGGCACCCTCAGGCGCAACGGCGACACCTGCCTGGATCCATCGGCCCCAGCTGCTTGAAGGCCGCTGGGCAGCTGCCGCTCGCCACATGCCGAAGCCGTGGTGGGTCAGCGTCAGGGCCTGCTGGATCCATGCCTGCCCTTTTTCGATTCAGCCGCTGGAGCGCTGGTTGCTGCAGGCAGGGCCGGCTTCGGGCCTCTGGTGTCCGCGTCCGGCTTGCCTCGCGCCTTGTTTGGCGGCTGGAATGCCTGGCCGGAGAGCTTAGAAGCGCTTCAACGGTTGGGTGGGCGTGCTGTGCTGCTCGGTGGCGCCGAGCTGGCCATCCGCCCTGCTGGCTGAGCAGTTGGTGGACGGAGGCTCCAAGCTCACACGTCTTGCCCGTCCTGCTGGCTGGCCCTCCCCGGCTGGTGCCATGGGCGGCGTCGATCCCCCGCAAAACTGGACCCTGCTGGAGCAAGCGCCGCCTCGGAGAGGGAGAACTGCTTGCTCGCGCTACCGCGGGTTCGGCCAAACCAAACCGCGTTGTAGCCAAGAAATGGCAGGCAAGCCATCCACGCGAATTCGCCTGATTGAGCAGCTTACCCCGCTGACCCTTTGACCGATTAACGCCGAAGGGATCCGGAAGCGCTTTTTGCAGCTTCTGGCAGTGGCACTCCTTAAGGGGGTCCGTTGGGAAGTCCGAGCGAGACGGGTCGGGCGCGCGTTGATCACCAGCTTCGATTCGTCCGCCCCAACCGGCCAGCCAGCATCTCGTCATTCACCCCGAGACTGCGTCCGCTGGATTCGGCTTCTTGATCAGGCATTGCTGGCGCTCCGGCTACGCTGGCGGCACGGCCGCCTGAGATCTCTTCCAAGGGCGCCTGGTTGCCGCTGCCGCGTCAGGCAGATCTCGCTCAGCCGTCGCTCGAGCTGGGGCCGCATCAAACCTGCAGAACAGGACGCCAACAAGCCGGCCCGCGCGGGCCCAGCCCTGAGCGCAACGGTGCTCAGGCTGCGGCAGCGAGGGCGCCCAGCAGTGCTGGGGGGGATCGCGACAGGGCGCTCGTCATTGCCTCATCCGTGTTATTTTGCCAGCCGCCCTCGGCTCGGATCCCCTTTGCAGCCATGGTGATGAGCTGCTGGCCCGCTGGCATCGGCATGGCAGGAGAATCCCCGAAGTGCGCAATGGCAGGCGCTGACAGCCCGGCGGCTTGCCGTTCTACAGCTTGGCGCTGGCTTGCAGGGGCTTGAAACGCTCCGCATGTGCGCCCCCTCAGGGTTGGCAGACCGTGGCATCTGAGCATCTGGCGCGAGCACAACCATCGCCGTGGCGCCGCTCTATCTAAGGGCCACAGCTATGCGAGTTCGTTTTTGAATCAATCGTTCGCCAGTTGGCTGGTCAGCTGGGCCTGCGCTATACCCGAAACTGCTTGGGGATGAGCCGGTCAGTCCGTGGCAGGGCCTACCGCCTTCCATATTGCGTGCTGGTGAAGAAGCCGCCCACTGACGGCGCTGATGCTCGAAGCTGATTCGACGACTTCTGCCGCGAGCATCACATTCCTCAGTTTGCAACTTTCTCTACGTCGACCCCGCTGGCAGGGGCCTGGCGGAAGCGGTGCGGCTGCGCCACCTGGCTTCAACCAGCAAGAGCCTCGGAGCAATGGAGACTTCAAAAGCTTCGACGCCTATTCTCGCCGCTTCAAATGCCAACCAGCGCGCAACTCCGCCGTGAGCGCCGCTCGATCGGCTGCTGCTGTCTGACGCGTCACACTCGTCTGGCGGGACCGACCTGCCGGCTCGATGGTGCGGCAACATTCACAGCTTCTATGCCGTGCATTGTCAGCGCTGGGGGGCCTGGGGCAGTCAGTACCGTCACCGACCTTCTTGCTTTTCGCCGCTGGCAACTGCGCGAGAAATCTGGTGCTGTTCAGTGCCCACCGTTCGGTGATCCCCTTCGATCCGGTGGCGGATGTCGCCTCTGCGGTGGTACAGCCATGACACCCTCTGGGAACGCCTAATTGGGCAGCACAGAAAGAAATCGAGAATCTCATTTCGAGGTCTGTTATTACGCCCCATTGAGTGGGCGATCCAGCAGGGGCTTCGTTTCTTTCGATGCCAGGTGCGGGCGGCCAGCCACAAGCGCCGCGCGGCTTTCTGGCCCAGCCAGGCTCCCGCACCGTCTGGAGTGACCCCCGTTTTGAACAGCCTCCGCCGCGGCTGCTGCCCGCCGGCCCAAGTGCCCAGTTTGCATTGAGGAGATTGAGTGCGGAGAATGCCGGAGCTTCCCTCAGGCCGCCGTGACCTGCCGCTGGCAGCGCCCCAGGGCCCTGGACTGGACAACCGGAACGCCAATTCGCTTTGCGAGGCGGAGATTTTAGGCCTGCAGCCTCTAAGGAAAGGGGGGCTGTTCCCTCCCGCGGTGCAGTCACAGGTTGAATGAACCAGGTTTCAGCCGGAGCGATCAACGGGCCGAATTGCGGCAGGCGCTGGATGAGCAGCTGTTCGCAGCGGAGCATCGAGCTTGATCCTGCTGGGCTACCTCTTGATCAAGCTGGACCGGCGCTGGTGAATGATTGCGAGCACTACTGGCAATGATCAATGCCCAGGGGGCTCTGCCACCGATCCGACTCCCGGCGACGGTCCTTGAGCTGCCGCGGCGGCGCGGTGCGTCTTGCCGCAGCCGGGTGTATCGCGGCCGTAACGGCATAAAGGAAACTGGGCATCTCAGCTGGAGCGACGGCCCGTGCCCCCTGCCGATCAGCGTCTCGACACGCCCTTATCTCGGCAAAGGGAAACTGCAGAGATGCCGAGCGGTTGCTGCAGGAATGGCCCGCCCTACATCCAGGACTGAGCCGCTCAGACGGAAGTTCAGACCGGAAGTTCAGACCCAGCTGATCAGAACCGGTTGCAGCTCTTTGGCACGTCTGCGGTAGCCGGCGCAGCTCGGAGGGCAGGCTCTTGACTGACTTCGTATTCCATGGTGACCACCTGCGGTATTCCATGAATGTGCTCGTTGTGGGCCAGCACCACGACGGAATTGCTCGAGCTGGGCAGGGATTTTTGCGGGCAAATGCGAACATGTAGCGCCAGAAGCGGCCGCGGGTGTCGCCGCTTGATTCCCTGCCGCCAGAACGACAATGCCAGAGGCGCGCACATCGTCCAGCTGGGAAGCTTGGCTTGGCATCGGCGGGCTTGAGATACTTTTTGCCAAGCGCGGCTCGCCCACCTCAGGTAAGTAGTGATAAACCGGTCGCATGTAGTGCGATTGGGTTCATAGAAGGGCGCAGAAGGCCGTCCGACGTAACTCGTGCGATCTCCCTGATCGGCCGGGTCGGCACGGAAGTTGGCAGGTTGGTTCTGGTTGACGCCTTGGCGAGGATTTGTGCCTGCTCCAGCCGGCCCCTCTTTTCTCAAGGCGATGCAAGAGGTCCGGTGTTCGGCAGTGCTGCAGCATGCCATCATCGCGGAGGGATTCCGGTTGCGGTCTGACTGAATTCAACGATCCGCTGGCGGCTCCGTCTTCTCGTCCATCGAAGCCGATGATGAATCCAAGCCATTCTACCCGATTCCGCTAGGAGGTGACGCGATCAACGGATCCTCCAGGAGAGCTGCGCATGTTCTGCAGCTTCTTTGGCCGTTTCCAGGCTGCCTTCGTCGGGGGTTTTCGATGCCCAGAGAAAACGCTGTCGAAGCGGCCTTTCCCCATCATCAACATCATCTCCTCGTCTGAGGCCAAGTCGTAACTGACGCCTCGTGGCGAAGCTGAAGGGGTCGCCGTGCTCAATCTGCCATTCCTTGATCGCAGGCAACAGCAACTTGCGTTTGCGTTTTTGTTGCCGATGAAGTTGTTCGTCGACGCAGGAAGAATGCGAACGGCCCGCCCAGATCGTAGAGATATTGAAAGTTTCGCCCACCAGTTGCTCTGGCGTTTGGGTGCGCGGTTTGCGGCCTGTAAAAGAACAATGATGTCGCACGAAACTCGCATTGGAAGGGACAACCCCCTCGAGAACTGCAACCGGACATCGAGTCATAGGCATCGAGCTCTAAGAATGATCGAAGCGGGAATCGGCTGCCGGTGACATCGGGCTTCTCGCCTTCGGAGTCTGAAGCGCCCTTGGTTTCCCCTTCTCGATTCGCTTCGATGAAACCAGCGGCAGGGTGATTTCGCCTTCGTCAAGGATCTTGAATCGCCAGATCCAGTCTCAGGACATCGGGGGTGCGAGCTGGCGAACGGCCCGCTCACGGCCACCGGCAGGCCCCGTTGCTTGGCCTTGCGCATCTTGCCACGGCCATGTCGGCCTCTGCATACGATCATGCCTGGAAATTGGATCAACTCAGCTCCGCCGCACGTTCCACTCGGCTTTCGGTGACCTCCCTGACGTTGCGATCAGCGAGCCTTGAACTCCAGTCTGGGCACAGGGCCGCCCCGGTGACCATGCCCAGGGGCGGCAGCAACACCTTGCGATTGACGAGCTCGAGGATCTTTTCGTAAGCTCCAGAATGCTCTTCGGGATTCCGGGTAAGATGACGCAGGGTGCGCATGCCGTTCCGGGGAGTGATTGACGCACGGACGCCACGCCTTCCCCCAGGTGCGGTCGTAATCCCGTGCTGATGAACGGTTCACCTTTAAGGCGTCTCCCCGGAATTCAGAGCCTCTTTCTTGCTCTAATGACGGGGTTGTGTGTCTTGGCGACCATGGGCGTTCGTGCCTCTAATCTCGTGTCTTGTTGGAGCTGGGCTGTCACGGCCTTTCCTGCTCTCCACCGTGCTCAGAGCAATCAAGTTGATCTGAGTCCCAGCTCAGCGGTTCCGGGGCCAGCAACAGGCCGATCAGGAAGTCATCACCAGCTGGCCCGCTCATGGCCAGCAGGATCCAGTCCTCAACGCGTCCCCTGAGATGGCCACATGGCTTTTGCTGCCCACCAAGCACCGGCTTCAAGTCGTGTGGTCGGAGGCGGTTGATGCGCGCCGGCAACCGGGCGCCAGGGCTGCGCAGAGGCCGCCTTCGCCCACCTGGACCCGCACTTCCCATCCACCTCGGGAAGCGAAGCGGGCGCAGCGTCCCCAGCATCTCGCCACCGGGGCCCTGGGTTTTCCTGTTCGATCAGCACATTAACGATCGGCCGACCCACTTGGCGTTTGCGGGCCGCGGCGTTCGTAGCTGAAAGTCCATCAAGCGTTTGCGCCGCTCGTCGCCACCCAAGCCGGAACCGATCGGGCAGATCAGCGGGCGGCGTTCCCTCTTCTGAAGAAAAGGGAACACGCCGACATGGTCGAACTTCTGTTCTCCACGAAGGCCAGCAGGTGCTCGAACTGTTCCTCCGGTTTTCGCCGGGAAGCCGACGAATGAAAGGTGGTGCGCAAGCACCGCCTCGGGCAGCCTGGGCGCTGATGCCTTCGCAGCAGCGCCCCGTTGAACGTTGGCTCTGCAGGGGCGGTTTTCATCGCCTTTGCGCCACCGAGGGATGGGCTGTGGCTGCAAGGGGAGATCGAGGTAGGCAGCACATTGGGCCACCTCCCGGTAGGCGTTTGAGCACCGTCGTGGCGTCAGGCGTGGGATAGGCGTAATGCACCCGGATCCAGGGATTCTCCACCTGCGCCGAGGGCGCGCAGCAGTCGGCCAGGCGGGGCTGCCGTAGATTGTCGAGGCCGTAATTTGGTGGTGATCTGGGCTGATCAGGATGCAGCTTCCTTGACGCCTTTGGCCGCCAGCTGGTGGGCTTCCGCCACGATCGACTCGATCGCCGGAGCGCTGGTGCCGCGCAGCTTCGGGATGATTGCAAGTATAGGCCAGCGGTATCGCAAGCCTCGGGCACCTTCAGGTAGTCGACCGCCTCGGTGGTGGGTGCGGTAGCGGGGCAGGTGTTCCGTCGGCCACGAAGGTGGCTCGGCGCTCACCGGTTGACCCGCTCGCAGCCTCCACCCGTTCCAGCACCTCCAGATGGTGCTGGTAGTCCCGTGCCCATGATCGCTTTGGCCTCGGGCAATGATTCGAGCAAATTCTCCTGGAAATGCTGGGCGAGGCAAGCCGGCGATGATCAGTTTTCCTTTGCCCTTTTCCGGCAGCTCGCCCAAGGTTGCCGCACCGACTCTTCCCGGGCCTCCTGGATGAAACTGCAGGTTGTTCACCACCACCAGGGCCGCCTCGTTCTCGTCGGCGCTGATGCCGTAGCCCGCCGAGGCCAGCAAGCTCGAGCATGTGGCTCGTGTCGACGCGATTTTTTCTCTGCAGCCCAGGTGCGCAAAGGCCACAGTGGGCTTGCTTGCGTTTTGCCATCGAACGATCGAGCCCAGGGCCGGAATGGACACCTATGAGACTACGCCCGCAAAGCCCCTGATCCCGCGCCTGCCGCTGGCAGGGCCTGTTCCACTGCGTTGCCCTTTGATTGGGGTGGTGCAATCTTGCAGCCGTTGGCCGGGGTCGCCTGGCTGGTGCGGGTGATTTTCGGGGCGGTTGCTGGCCGGGGCCCTCGCCGATGCCCGGCCTACGCGAGGGCGGCCGCCGATGGCCTGATTGTCGAGAACTTCGGAAGATGGCCGTTCTGGCCGCGGAACGGTGCCGGCGGAAACCGTGGCCGCCATGAATCCGGATCGCCACCAGCGGGCGGCGGCCCAACGCCCTGCCTCTGGCATCAACGTGCTGCGCAACGATCGCTCTCGGCCTGGCGACGCCCAGGGAGTGGGGCCCGTTCCTGCGGGTGGAATGTGCTCAGCGGAGCACTGCGTGACCGACAGGGCGTGAATCGAGGGGCCGGCCCCGCCGACTGTTGGCGCCGCAGGCGCCTGTGCCGCGAGATCGGTTCTGAAATTGCTTCGCCGATCGTGCTCGTCAAGCCACGGGTCTCCGCTATGGCACCGCTGGCCATGGCGAAGCCGTGGCCGGATTGTACTCCAGCGTGGTGGGGCTGATGGGGTGATCGTTTCTGGTGTGGCACCGGCCCAGCCCAACCGCCCGCCGTGATCTGGAGCGGGCGACGGGCGGCAGGGGCGCCCCCGTGCTGATTCGGCAGCGGCGGCCCTCCAGATCGGATCGCCGGCGCTGGTTCCCCATGCGATGGGGTGATCGCCGGCACGGAGATGAAAGAGGGATGGGCTGATCGAGCGACCCGTGGATCCGGCCCGGTGGCGGCGCTCCAGAGCGCTCTCGACCAAGGCGATCGCACCAATCCCAGTGGTCAATCGGGTCCTGCCACAATTCCAACATTCGGTTTCCCCTTTTCTTGACCCACACCCGACTCACCAGCCCGGCTGGCCAGCCGCGCGTAACGTAACCGGGCGGCGCTGGATCCGCGTCCTGATGGCGGGTTCTGGCCACGATCGGTGCGATCGGATCACCGGCGCGATCACCCCAACGCGCTGGGGCTGATCGGTCCGCTCAACTGCCCCGGGTGGTGCCCGGAGGGCTGCGACAAGGTGCTCATAACAAGCCGTCTTGGGGAAGTGTGCCTGGGCAGCCGCTCTCCCTGTTAGGGGCCTTTCTGGCCTACACGCCGTGTTGGTGATGGCCTTGCTGCCGCTTGGGTCCTGGAAAGGTGAGCACGGGCCAATCTCTCGGCGCTGAGCTGGTGGGGGGCCCTTGTTTCTGGCCAGCGGTGGCAATGGCGGTCTTCAGCTGCTCTGATGGGAACTGCTGGTCTTCAAGATCCCAGGCCTTCTGCTTTTTCTGCGTGCTCTCGGACAGGTCTGAGTGTGGCGCTGTTCGTTCTCA
>Ga0163217_1012206_pt1 | contig 18823 bp, 16 predicted proteins | sample SynspAceP_FD_185933 | JGI IMG/M metagenome (GOLD analysis project Ga0163217, IMG submission 185933) | Saline lake microbial communities from Ace Lake in Antarctica - Synechococcus sp. Ace-P (PacBio error correction) | ecosystem: Environmental > Aquatic > Non-marine Saline and Alkaline > Saline ...
AAGGAGCAAGAGATTATCGGCTCAAAATATGCTAACCAGCGTAAAAACTTAGCAAAAACAATCAGGTAGACCCGGAAAAAACAACAGTTAAAAAAATTTTAAATTCAAAAACTTTAAAATTAAAATTGATAAATTTGGGTTTTTTTGGGTTAAAGAAATTTTTTTACCCAGGGGGGAAAATACGGGGTTTTTACGCAGAGTTTTCTAAAAGGATAAAAAAAAAAAAAACGTTTTTCAGAAAAGGTACATTACCGATTAAATTTTTTTTTTTAAGAAAAACGTAAAACAATTGGGTGGAGTGGGGGGGCCCTTTTTGTTTTTGGGATTGATAAATACGCCCATGAGTCCCACAACCTGGTTTTTGATTTAGAAGTTTAAATGCAATGGATGGGTTTGAAAAATTCAAAATTCCCCTTTTCCTATATTTTTACAAAGGCCGACAAAACTAAAACCAAAAGGCTATTTTGAAAAGAAATGTGACCTCCTTACAATGCAGCAATTATTTAAAGCCCCAGTAATTTTGGGAAGAAAAGCGCCTAAAACTACTTTAATCACTTCTTCAACAAATGGAATTTGGCCAAAGAAAGAGGTAATTTACAGTATTTAGACAGCCCTAAAATGAAAACTTTAAAGAAAAACAATTGGGCCGAATTTAAATTTAAACCGATTTTTTTCTACCAATTGTTATTAAATCTTCTCACAACTTGTTACTTGGCCGTTTAGTTCCTCCGGTAGCGATAAAAAACTCTAAGGTTGGGGTAGTTTGGTTTTTTTCTGCAGTACCACTGGAATAGGTGGTTTTAAAATTCCAAATTTAAGAGGCATAGGCCTTTTCAAAATTCATCCTTATGCAAAAAATTCCAATTGGAATTTTGGAAGGCTTTTCCTGAATTTTTTCCAAAGATTTTTCCTCTTGAAATGTTACCAAAAGTAATTGCACAATAACTTAACAATCATAAGTACTTAGGGCTAAAATAGTTTATGTGCAACAATCTTAAAAAGGCATTTTTTCTTTCTGAACTTTGCATTATATAATAATAGAATTAGCTTTTTTGAGTTCTTGTTTTTTTGTTCTTTGCATGAATCGTTTTTTAGCCAAAAAATCATGGCGCCCTAATCCTCAATAAACTGCACTAGGCTCTAAATAGGTTTATTTTTTTAATTTCCTAATTTTTCAGCGAAATAAATTCACAAAATCTTTCATAGTTGCTTGTCCCATTTTTTCGTCTTGGGTTGCTTTCATAAAGGTGTCAGCAAAGAAATCCAATGTTTTGATGAAAGAAAAATTTTCATTTCATCTACAGGCATATCCTTCGTCCACAAATCGATCTTAAGGACTCTTATTTTATTTGCCCTAATCCCAAAACAGACAACAACATGGCTTTTTGCCTCCTCGTTATCTATGGCCACCAATCTTTGAGCAACCATGTAAGTTTTCAGGCACACGGATTTCGTCCTAAGCCTACTTTTAATGATATTTTTTGAGGTGTTGTAGTATACCCATTAGTTTTTCTTGGTTTGTAATTTGGAAATTTCTTTAAAATTTTCTTCAGCAGAAGATTGTTAGCATTGATTAAAGTCTATGTCCCGTTTTTTTCCATGAAAGCACGTAACATCTGCCAACCAACATACCTGCCAATTCCTAACCTGGTGACTCGTTAATCTAATTCTTAATTGAAACTTAGAAAAAGGACTGGGTCCTATAAATCTTGGTTGTAATTGCCTTAATCTGTGCTTATATATAAGTTTTCTAATCACACAAAAATAAACGCCAAATATCTTCTTTCGTTTTAATTTTAGCCCATTCTAATTGTTCTTGGTGAATTAGCGTACGCTGTTTCTTCAAGAACTCAAAAGCCATTTATTTTTAATCTTTCAAATACAGGGTTTTTCCCATGATAAATCATTTGAAATTCTAAGAAATGGTTCTCCCCTTTCTTTTGGGGTAGTATGGAACGCAAACCACAAAATTCTGAAGCTACCATCTGAAAACCTAAAATATTTTTTTTCATCTAAGCCCCTTTTTTAAATACCCTTGAAAATCCTTGGTAAAATTTATGATCTTCACCAAATAGTTATCCAAGCCAATCAAATAACAAAGATCAGTTAAATTGACACGATTCTCATAATTAACATCGGAAGTTAAGGTAATCAACTTTAGGTATGGTAAAACTCCGGGAAGTTTAAATTTTAATATTGTTTAAAATAAGCTCCGTTAATTCGGTTTTTCTGAACATCAAAATTTGAAAAAGCCTTTTCACTTCGGTAATTCCAATTCTAATTTGTATGGTATCGTTTTAGTTTTAAGCCATCCAGCGATGCTATCGGGGTATTGCGCAGGAATAAATACGGATACTTGCCCTTTAACATGGTAAACTTTCAGAGTGGCCGAAGCAAACTGCTTTATCAAAACGCTCGACCTGTTATCTAAGACTATTTTATCAAATTCCTTCGGCGTTTTATCTTCTTCACCACAATTACCTAAAAAGGAAGAGACAAAAAAATTAAAACGCACAAAAATTAGCTTTTCTAATAAAGTAGTATAGAATTAATTTTATTTATACTGCTTAGAACATTATTTTTAACGGTGCAAAAGTTTACTAGAATTTTAACGAAAAACAAACATCCATGCAAAACCAACGAAAAAATAATAATCATATTGTAAAAGTGGTTAAAAGATTACCAACGAATGCTAAAATGAATGGTTTTGTTATTGGAATCTCCGGAAGGTATTGATTCTGCCGTAACTTCAGCTTGTGGTGCAAAATCGGGTTTAAAGACCTTTTTATGTTTAAGAAATGCCGATTCACCCAAGAATTAAATCAAGTAGGCAGAGCATCTAGACATATAGACGGTTACAAGAAAAATTTTACAAAACTGTAAAAAAAAACTTGAGTAATATTAACGCCAGTATTTGATAGCTTGGATTGGCCGCTTTAACCAACAGGTAGCTTCGTGAAGAAGACCGCTTTATGGCTCTGGCAAATACAAGGGCAACGCCTTAGAATGACAAGTTTTATATTATACTATTTTTGCAGCTTTAGATACCTATTTAGTGGGCTGGCACTGGGATAAGTAGAAGATTTGTGTTAGGGTTTTACACCAATACGGTGATGGCGGTTTGATTTAAAGCCCCATTGCCGATTTTACTAAAAGACCGAGGTTTGGGAAATGCCCGAGTGTTTGGGTATCAACGACGAGATTCATTAACGCAGCCCTACAGACGGTCCCTTTGGGGCGATGATAGAACAGACGAAGAAAATCAATTGGGTGGCTTCCTAACAATAGAATTAGAATGGGCAATGGCTATGACTGATCAAAATAAAAACTTTCTCAATGATTTTAAGGGAAGGGAAAAGGAGGTTTTTTTCAAAAAATTTATAAAGACTAAATACAGCAAATAAACACAAGAATGGTCCCTATTTTCCATTTGTTGAGATTACAAATGAAGTTGAAATAACCATTTATCTTATAAATTTAGTAAATAAACAACGAAAATATAACAAAATTAGAACCGGTTTTCCAATAAAAAAATAATCACTTTTTTACAAGGCAAAATAAGATAAAAAAACTTTACATTGCCATGTCCAGAATTATGGGCAAATTTTCTTTGGTAAGCTAAATAAATCGTAAAAAAAGTAAACCATGATTAAAGTATTGAATCGAGAATAACCATCCTGTTGTTAGAACCTGGGAATAAAGTTTGTTTTAGACAACCGCTTCTGAATTTTGAAGTTTTATCGGAGACGTCCACAACTTTCAGAGTTATTTGAAAAATTAAAAGACTGTAATTAACTGATGTAGTCATGTTTAGAGAAATGGACATTCACTGAAATCAAATGGAAATTGCAATCTTAGAAAAATTAAATCTGAGTTCCCTGACATTAAAGTTTTGATATATAGCGGTCAGTCAGAAGAATGTTTAATGCCTTAAGCACTATTAGAGCATGGTGCCTACGGATATTTGGTCAAAAAAGCGCTGATTTTAGATTACATTATTACCTGCTGTAAGAAAAAGTAAGTAAAGGTGATATGTTTTTACCAACGACTACGCAAAGACTTGCGTTTGACGAAGGGCAACCAAAAAGCCCCAAGAAGATTCTTTAGAAAGCCTTTCTTCAAGAGAGTAGAAGTTTTAAAAAATGTTAGCCCAGCGTAAACGTAATAAAGATGTTGCAATTGGTCTTAATTTGAACGAAAAAACAGTAAGTACCTACAAAGCGCGTTTAATGGCAAAATTAAATGTCGATAATTTGGTGGACTTATTACAACAAGCGAAAAGCTTTAGAATTTATACTAAGACAAAACATTTCCTAACAAAAAAAACCTAGCAAAAGCTAGGTTTTTTTTGTAGGGGAAATGTTTGATTGCTAACTATTAAGATAATACTCGATTAACTTCCTGATTTAATAATTTTTATTAAGGTTGAATATAATTGATGATTTTCCTCTAATTATTTCTCGGTTTGTCTTTTTCCACATCCTGAGTTTTTCATTTTTGTAAGGTATTTATTCTTCTTTTAATTAGAAAGCAACGTAAAGTTAAAATTGTTTCGCTCGCCAATTGAGAAATTCCCTTGATCCTTTTACTCTTAGGGTAAATTATCTTTACTCGCCAATCATGCAAATATATTTTTGCTTCCTCATTAAAAATAGGGATATTTCTGATACCATATCCTGTTTCTAAAGAAGCTATGAACGTTTGAACCCGTAAAGTTTTCGTTTTCACATTAAGTTCTTGCAACTAACGTTTATAATTCGCTTAAAAGTTATTCATTACTAAGTTCTTTTCCATCGTCCTGTAAGGTCTAAAAATATTTTTTTTTCGTCACCTTAGCCCTCTAAAAATTTCTCAGGCCTCTAAGGCTAATTCCACCTTTTATCATTTTCTTTGAGAATTAAATCTTCAAAAGCGTTGCGATGTATTGCCGTATAAATAAAGTAGAAATTTCAATAATCTTTGCGTTCAAGTTTCAAAACATGCACATCTACTTTCCTCTGCGTAACGCTTCGTTTGCGAACCATCATTCCGAAAGCCTTTTGATTGTCTTTGCTTTTTATTGGCATCGGCCGATATCCTTTTTTTTCCAAATCTGTGCGAGTGGTATTAAACAAACACCTTCGAAATATTCATGATTTGAGCACACTCCTGAATATAAAATTCTTTTTGAATTCGATCTGGAATTTTCAGAAAACTATTGACAATATCGCGAACGGTATCAGCGCCTTTTTATGGGGTCGTTTGCGCTTCCTTCCATTAAGAGAGAAGCCTTGAATTGGAATAAATCTTTGGGCGTTGTTTTTTAATACGCGTGTACCTCGTCTAAACTATTATTTTTAGGCCAAAGCTATCTGGGAATCTTCTCCTTCCAGAAGAACAGACCTTTGAGACATTCATCCTTGCTCCAAAATAAGGTCATTCCTCGTAAGAGCCCTTAATCCTGCCGGCATCCACCATCAAACAAAAACCGTGATATTTTTTTTAGTAAGTCGGTTTTACCAATCGAAATTTGTTCCGGCGTCAATGCGGTCCGCTAGAGGCTACTACTATTTCCTCAATGCCCTCGCTGATGAAACTGAATTACAATCGGTATATCCCTTCCCAGCAAATAACAATTATCCTTTCTTTTGGCAATCGCCTGTTTGCAATGAAAAATACCGTAATAAAACTTTACTTTTATGGTAAATATCCCTTTCCGGAGATTTAAATAGTTGGCAGCTTTTTATCGTTGATTAAAATTCTACCCGCAAACCAAGTACCCCTTCCGCCTCATAGCTTGTATAGGAAACATCAGACGCGGCCTTAAACCTGTCGAACTTTTTTGCTGTTCGCAGGATTCTCTAGGTTTTCTTTTTTACGATACTTAAGCCTGTAAACTTTCCTAAATTTTTAATTGATATCCTATTACTAAGCTTCGTTGGTAAAAGCGTCCGCAATGAATCTAAACAATACCCCAAAGCGAACTTTTTTGATGGTTTCATCCGTAACCACGTTTTTAAAATAACTAAGTCCTATTGCTTTTTCCTAGCTCGCTTTTCCCATAAAAATGGTGGGAGAAATATTTTTGAGCAAATTCAGACACTAAATACATGCTTCTTCGCGCTCGTCTGCTGAACTTTTTGCTCGCTAGTTGCTACGTTTCTATCGATTTCAATAGTGGTACTTTTTAGCTAAGTATTTCATAGCTTCAGGGTAGGTAAAATGGCTCGTGTTCCAATTAAAAATGCAAACCACATTACCTCCTTTTCCACTGCTAAATCTTCCAAATTTGCTTTACAGGACTTAACCATAAAAAACTAGTGAACGTTCATCAGTAAAACGGACTTAAACCTTTATAATTAGCGCCTGATTTTTTTAATTGTACAAAAATCAACCAAAATAACCCTTCCCTAAACGGGCGATTTCATAATACTTGATCGATGTGGTTTTTGAAATCAAATTAAATATTTAAAAAAGTTACTTTATTTTTAAGTTTAAAAGGCCTGCATTTTTTATGGGGAAAAAGATTCAAATATAACCAAAATTCTATAAGGCAAAATGGTTTAACAAGCCATTAGAATTTTCTTTTGCTGGGAGGCTAAGCCAGGCTTCTTTTTGGCAAAAACTTTTGATCAAAAGGTGTCATCCTTTCTTAAGGCCTTAGCATGAAAAGTTATGATCCTATGGATGCCAGAATAAGTTTACTACAAAGAGGACGCTCTGATCGGCTTAAAACACCTCACTCTGCCTGTGTTTTATTTTAAGAATAACGCAAAAAAACCCTACAAAGCCCATCCGCAGAAACAAGCGCATTAGAACTTGTAGGTTTTTCATAGTAAGACGATTATTAATATTCTCTGAAACTAATTTTTACATAATTTATAAGATTCTAAAAATCTTGAACTTACCACTTTAGGGCTTTTGATTCTCATATTTCCTCTGGGATGAAATGAAAAGTTTAAAGGTCAAATCGTTAAGCTAGAGAAATATTGTTTTGGCTCCACCTAAAGCATCTTTAAAATTGGGATTTAAATCCGTATTTCCATATATATAAGTTGTGCCGCCAAAAACCGCATAGGCACTTAGTCCCATAAATTAAATTACTGGTGCTGTATCTCTTTTTTAATTTATCCTTTTAACCCCTGCCACCATCGCGCTCGTAACTTTAATTTTTGCCGTGTACCTAAATTAAAACCTCGTATCCACTAACCTCCACTCTAAATCTTTATCTAAGCTAGCTATAGCGAATAGATTATCATTTTTTGCGCATTTTCGAGCGGTCCACAATTCAAATGAAAAAAGGAAATACCTAAGTTTAATCCATGCGTAGTTTTTGCTTATCTAATTCCACATCAAACTCTTCTAAAACTATTTCGTCATTGTATTTTAACAAAATAGCGGTTATCGGTGGTTTAAGTCCATTAACTGAAAAGAAAATCCGTAATAAGTCGTAGAAAATTTAGAGTTCTGAAAAACCCGTGTTCGCCAATTGCCAACCCATTTCAAAAAATCGACCTGCCCCTATTTTATAGGGCGAGAATCATCAAGGATCTGACCGTCGATCACAGCGTTGTTTAAACCCCTATAGCTATGACCAATCTGAAAACGTTCTAACGTCCGTATTTTAAGTCGTAGTTTTTTTTAGAATCGCTAAGTTTAATTCGCGAATATTTTATCATCCGTTAATCATCTTTGTGGCCCAAATCCCTAAATTTCCTATTTTACTAACAATTATTATTGTATCTAATTCAAGAACATTACGACCGTATTTCTTTTCTAAGTAAACGCAAATTTGATTATCCACTATACTTTAAAAGGTTTTCCCCCTATTTCCAATAATTATCAGCGCGTCTTTTTTAGCTGCTGATTCCTTGCGTTTGAGCCTCACTTTCTTTATTTGCTTTTTCTCTAAAACGTTATTAATAGCTCAATTTCGAATCTTTAAGCTTCCCTTTCTTGGAGATGTGATTTTCCATTTTAAAGCTTTCCAATTTTTTCTACTGTTGGTTTCATATATTAGTTTTATCCCTGTGCAGTGCCGCAATTGCAATGCAAAAAGCAAACTATTTAAACATGAACAATGTACTAAGTCCTGGTTGTCATACTAATTGATTTTTTGATGATTGATTTATGAATAAAAGCTATTCCCTGCTCCTTTCCAAATTTCAGTTTGAAGAAAGTCTTTTTAACGCTTAAAATGATACTGGATTTTACTTGTTCCGCATCGGCTAAGCAGTCCTTAACTTTAAATAGCCATTTTTTAAATGTTTCAAAAAAGCTGACTCGAACCGAATAAATCTAGCTCTGTTTCTGCTTATTTAATAATGCCAAGGGCCATCAACGCTATTGAATCTTAAAGAAGTTTCTGTACTAAAAATTTCCTCTTTGTGCCTTTCGCAGTAAAAGCCAATCTATTTCAGCATCTGGAAACTGTAGAATTCTGCCAAGGCAAGGCAATCGACTTGCGCTAGCACTAAATTAATTTTTTCGTCAATTAGAACATACATCGCCAAATTGTCTTGTTCTCTAAGTGTAAATTTAGGCTTATGCTCTATAGGCATTGTCGCGTTTTTTGGGGGCCGGATTATTTTTGTTAATGTTTCGGCGCTACTTTATTTTAGCAGTACTTGTGTGTGGTTCTTTTAGCATTTGGTTTTAATTGTAATTTGTGTTTTGGCAAATATTCTCAATAAGCTTTCTTTTTTGCTTGTGGTACTTTCTCTGTTTCGCTCCATTTTTGAGGGGTAAAAAACCACAGGCTTCTCTTTCACATGGATTTCTTGGCCAGCCCTTATAAATACGAGCGTCGCAATCAAATAGGCCGCGATAAACTGGCTGCGATAGCATACCAAGGCAAAACCTTTTTTAGTTGGTTTTCTGCGTGTAGTTATTTGACCTGAAATTTTCTCCCCAAGCTTGAGCAAAGGTGGTATGCTACGAACCCTCTAACTTTTCTTTTTATATCTTCTTCCGAATTTAATTGGTGCCATAGCCTATTCCTTTTAGTTTCCTTTTAACTTCTGCTTGTAAAATTCGCCGTGCTTTAAATAATTGGCGATTTTGAGGTACTTTCTGAAATCTGTAAAACATCGTTGCAATTTCAGCATGCTTATATCCTTCAACAGCATACAACACAAATAACCATTTTTAATAGCCTTCTGGAAGTTGATCTATCAAGCGTTGTATTTCTTCAATTCAATGTCCTGATGCCACCATCAATCTGGTGTTGTAATGACGATCATAACACCTCATCATCAACAAAATTGATTTTTTGGAAGGTGGGTTTATGGCTTCACGAAACCATTATAATTGCGAATCCAACCTTCAAAACTTACCTCAAAACTTAAACGTATCTAAATATGTAAATACCTTTACAAAGCCCATAATCATAACATCTTCTGCAAACAAAACATCCTTTATATACGCCGACAAAACACTTAACATTTTAAGGCGCATGCTTTTCAATACAAGTGCTTTGAGCCTCTCCGTTTCCTGAGCAAGCCTTTTTTTATCAGCTGCTTTTTCATTGGTAATAAATGGATTATTTTCACAGGTTTTAAATTTCTTAGCCTTTCATCAAAAGACCATTCCTTTAGGTTTCCTATAAAGATAGACCGAGTCCGTTTGTAAAAAGGTTGCCTGATACCTCTACTATTTTTTAAAAAAATCGAATAAAAAAGTATTAATAATTGATATCAAATAAATAAATTTAAAAAAATTATTTAATTGGCTAAATAAAATTATTAAAAAACCTGAGCCAACTGGCGTAGTGTTTGAGAAAAATATCGATTCTAATTAAAAAAAAAGTATTTAACTTTTCGGTCTACTCGTATTCACCATAAGTTCCAATGAATTTTTATAGCTGAATCCTGGATAATGTCTAATAGCTTTAAGGCCATCTTTAAAAGTGAGCATTTTAAATGTACTGCGTACTCTAGTCCCCATATTCTTACAAAAGCAATAACTTCTTGACTCTTTTTCTTATCTTAATTGAATGGTTTTTGGATAGAAATTAATGAGTCCATTTTTTTTGTCCTTAGAGGTACAAGTATTCAGAACATATTAAAGGTAAAGTCATTTTTTTGCTACCCTTGATAATCGATTCCTGTAGGTTTACCAATGGCTTCGTTTCCTATAATCGAAACAATCATTCTTTTAATTTGAAAAGCCATATCCGCAGTTTCGCCCAAATTTCCTAAATTTCAACCTCTTCCGAGTCTGGTTTTTACCGCACAAGCACCTAAACTACAACAAGGCCGCTATAAAGGGTCGCTGTTTCTGGCGTATAATTTCGTAATATAACCTCTTCTGTGATATCTAAAACGCTTGCTTTTTTCAATTTGTAATAGTTTCGCCTTCACATCAATTTCGACGAAACGGCCAAGAGATATAATTTTTTAGCAAATCAAAATCATCCATTTATCAATCGACAAAAGCAAACCTTTGGACAATAGATAATCACCCACCAAACCGCAATTTTTTATTTTTCCCCATAAGGCATTAATCGAGAACGAAACCGCGCGTTTGTAACTTTCATCCACGAACATCGTCATGGACTAAAGTTTGCGGTATGAATCAGTTCAATGACGCGGCAAACCTGCTATACGTGCGCTCATTTAACCTCACACGCATTATTTTATCATTTTAGCCGTTTAGAAAAACAAACATCGTCCGCATTTGCTTCCCTTTTCTATTCACGATGTATGGGGTAATTCTGTTTAATAGCGCCACCTTTGAAGTCATGATTCAATAAAAACTTTTTTTTCAAAAAAAGTTCCATTTCCATATTGAATGGGTCCTTTATTTGAAGTATATTTTTCACTAAGCAATTATCCCGAGTTGGGCTTATAAATTTGTAAGGCTGCCCTTTACAAAAAGGAATCAGAAAAAACATTCTAAAATTATTAATTGGAGCTCGTGTTCGCTATTTTAAGGTTTTACGGTTGCACTTAAGGTTTGTTCGCTAATTGTCCACAAGCGGCATCGATATCTTTTTCCGCGAGAAACGGCGCACAGTTACTCGCAATATTATTTTTTTCTAAGGTATGCACATACATATCTTATGGCAGCAAATTTGGGTAGCTTGCTGAAATTGTCCCGTGCAATCATCGGATTGTACGTCAATTAAATTAACACTTTGAAGGTGCAAATGTTGCAAAAATCCAAACCAGGGCAATCAACATGCCTTCTGTTGGTCCCATTTAAATAACCTTTCCAACCACATATTCCATAGGTAATTCTACTTTTTTGTTTTAGGCATACCAGTATTGCAATGATTTCGCGTAAATCAACTGAGTGTAAATTTGGCAATTTAAAAGGCATTAATGGATGTTCCTTGTAGCATCAATTGCGGAGTGCAAGGAAACAGCAGTTTAAATTTAACCTCATCATCTGCCATTTTTTCGAATCATTTTTGGCACGCCTGAAGGTAGAACTACAATTCCGTTTAGGAGACATTCCCAAGCTTCAGGGAGATGTATTTTTTTTCTTCGCCCTGTAACCACGTTATTGTAATTCATCAAAGTTCTCCTCCAATCCCCCTGACACAATATTGCTAGCGGGGACCGATCAAATACAAAATTACTTTCATTGTCAATGGCCACTATTGATCATAAATTTTCATCAGGATTTAAGTTTCGCATGCGCTTTAATCGCGAAGTAAGCCACAAAACTACAGTCTAAAACTGCAGCCAACTTGGCTTGAAACACAGGCAGTGGTTCCTTGTTTTTTGTAGGAATTAAAAAAACCGATTCTACAATTTAAATCATCATGTAACGACTCGCATTTTTTAATGGTGCCATCCTACTTCGCTGAATAACATCAACCCTTGATATTGATTGATGACAAAATTTAACTTTCTAACATATCTCTTGTGGCCTTCGATAGGTTGGTCATCAACCTCAAATGAGGTGGCTGATTTTTTGGCCAAAGCCCAATTCATACACTTGGTTTCCCTCGAAAAAGCTTTGTTCGCCGTTGGCTTCAAAAAAACTCACGAAGTTTGCTCCACGTTGTCAGTGCTTCGAATGTCTTTCTTTTGAATAGTTTTCCACAGTTAAAGTAGGATAAAAAAACCTGCTACGCTAAAATCTTTATTCTAGCGTAGCAGGTGTTTGTTTACGAAATTATATTATAATTAACATGGCATCGCCATAAGAATAAAAAAATTTATATTGCCTCCTAGAATAGCTTCTTTATAGGCTTTTTTCATTTAAATCATGGCCCATGAATGCTGAAACCATCATTAACAAGCGTGGATTTGGTCAATGAAAATTCGTAAATCATACAATTCGCAATACTGAAATCGTTATGGAAGGAAAATAAAATTTATTGTCCAGCCTCGTAGGTGTTAAAAAGTTTGCTGAGAAGACACATCCACTTTCTAAAACCACGCATAGCCGTAGTGCCAACAGCACAAAAATTCTCTTTTTTAATGCTTTTTAGCTTGTTTACAATTTCGGTAGCTTTTTCTTCTATAATAAGGTTCTTCGCTAATCCTTTTAATGTTAGATAAATCTTCCACCATCAACAGGGTTAAAAGTAAACCTAAACAACATGCAAAAGGTAAGCTCTGCAAAATCAATTCCTTTAATTTCTAATCGTTTTAAACAAATGCTTGGAAAAATGTAAAGCTGCGGTTGCGCAGCTACTTGCTCCTTCATGTTTTGCAATAAATAGTTTTGGTAAGGATCTGCATCCGAAGCTTCAGTTTCTCTTTAATGTATTTAGGTAAGGGCGTATCACCCAATTCTTTTAATTTTTTTCTAAATCGGTATAAAGAAACCATCGTATAAAAACGGAAAGTGTTCTAACCTCCAGACTTGTAATATCAATTACCTCAGCGACTAAAGTATCATCCATCCCAAATACAATTTTATTAACCATTCTAATTTTTTTCGTGCTGGAATCCACTAAAACATCCCATAAACGTTTGTTCTTCGTTTAATTCCTCTCAACAAGAAAACTCTATAAGCGTGCTCCAGTTTTTTTTCTTATTACCATAGCAGTCTGGCTGGAAACACTTTAGTATTATTCAATACCATACATCAAACTTCATCGAAATAATCAATCATGTCTTTTGAATCATTTGTGTTCAATTTTTACCCTGTTTCTCTATGAATTACCATCAATGCGAGATTCATCTCTATTTTTCTGATGGGTATTCCTGCTAAAAAAGGTTCTTCAGGAAGTTAAAAGCTAAAACCGGATAATTTCATATAGATTTTTTGTTATTGTTTATGCGATTGCAAAAGAACTATTATGGAAAATAGGGCCTTGTCCAAGTAAATACGTGTTTTTATTTTGGAAACGTGGTAATTAGGTTTTGGGATGACTGGTTTTTGTATACAAAAGTGGCTAGTTTGGTAAAAGGTTATAAAAAAATCAAAAATTGCTTACAACTTACTAGTAAAAAAATCCTTCAAAATCAATCCACTTTATACCCATGAAATCATAGTCCTTCCAAAAATCGGATAGGAATTTTGAAACAACTTCAGCATCATTAAATAAAAATTGAAGTTTTTTAAGGCTAAAAGGAGCCAAAAGCCATAGCCATTCCTATGATCGTTATAGGTGTCGAATAGCTACAATTTTTCTTTAATTTCGTTTGAAGCTTTTTAAAGTAAGTGTTTTATCCGTTCCTGAAATCTTTAGCACCTAGTTTTGACATTCCCTGTTTTTAATGCTTCTAGACGATCCGTTTCTTTTATTTTTTAAAGTGTGTAGCCCTTGGTTAAATGACATTCCATTCCTAATCCGAAACAGCTCTGATGGTTTTGGTGCAAATGTCGGGGCGTTGGCTAAATCTAATATGTAATACTGCCGATTGAATATGGGATACTTTTTTAAGGATGACTTGATGCCATCAAAAAGTTGTTGCTACACAAAAACTCTTGTAGATGGTTGCTAAAACACATGCGCCCTTGAAAGGCTTATTTTCTTAATACGCTGACAAGGTGATTTTAGAACCTATATCCGCCTAGCGCACAAAATACTATTAAAAATAAGATGCGGAACTCCAGTCGGACTCCACCACCAAAGTTTTAGCGCTGACTGCTTTTTTTAGGAAAAAACTTTATGACATCCCTTCAAAGAATTTTCAATGTCTAAATTTGAGATAAATAAAGCAAGAAGTCATTTTTAATAAGGGAACGGAGTATTTTTACCAACTAGGTCCCTATTTCTAATCCGCTTTCCTAGCTTAGATGCGTTAATAGTAAGGCTGAAATATATTTGGCTGCTAATAATCGGCTGGCAGTGTTACTTTTTTGTTGGTGATTCTTTTTACCTGTAATTTTTAACGAGGAACCCTTTCATTGTTCACATAACTGTATCAGCACCTAAACTTTTTTAAAGCCTGCTACCAAAACACCAAATTGGGGCCGCTCCGGGTCCAAATACGCTGCGAGCCTGTAAACTACCTCTTTGCCTTCTTGCATAGCAAAAATAAGCCGTTAAAAAACGCCATAGTCCCGTTTCCTGCGTGAGAATATCTACCTCGCTTCCACTAATTTTTAAAACCTTTTTGCATGAACTTGAGCATCATCAGAATTTGGAAGGTATTTTCAATACTGATATACCGCATACAATCTTGCAGCAGTAAAAATACGATTAGATTCGCTTTTAGAGCCTGTAATTTTTAAGTAGGCATTGATCAGCTTTTGTTTGCCGGGGCGAGTTTTAAAGTAGTTTCAAATAGTTGCCTGTAATAAAAGTTTTAAACTAACAAATAAAGCCTGTAAATAAAGGGCAAGAAGTCTTTAAAATAAATTCCTAAATAACCAAAAATCGCCCTAATTAGAGCTTTTTATTGTTTGTGATGCCGATCAATGATCGCGTTTGGTTTTTAAAGCTAATTTTTCATCAAAAGCTTTTTTTGGTAAATCTATTCCCCTGGTTTTGGTTTGGCCAAACACAATACCACAATACAACATCTCCAGTTCTCGCCTAGATCTTTTAGCTTTATCTGATCTTTTCCTTTGTTCACCGCATACCTGCGACAATAATACGAGCCACCTCTCCTACTTCCTTCAGTAAAGTTGCGCCATATTCGTGAGTTCATTAAAATACGAAACACCGTGTTCCTTTAATCACTCGTCAACTGCCTTTTGTGCACGGTAATATTTCATAATCCTAAAATTAGATAAACTTACTTTTTTTTTTTTCCTTTCCCTTTTTTTGTTTTTTTTCCTTTTTTTCCCTTTCCACCCTAAAAAAAAAGTTTTTAATAGAATTCTTTTAGAGCACCATACTCTTGTACTTTGTATCATAAGACAGTGCTAATATCAATATTAACCATTATTTTTATTTCCTTCTTGAGTTTGAAAGGTTGTATTTTAAAAGACGCCTTGAATTATTTGGTAAAGTTAATGGCTATTGGTTCTGGCCAATTGACTCAATTTTATAAGCCTTCCGCGGAATCGTGACAATTCACCATTAAATACGCTCTTTCCCCAAGCATATCCAAAATCTAACAGGGTAGATTTCTTTCCTTTCTAGTTTAAACGGTTTAGTTTTTTCCGTTTTGAATAAAGAAGGTGAAAAAATAAATTTTTGTCCCCTAATTACATCTGCCTGGTTTTTCTAAGTAAAAATCAAAATTTTTTCAAGTAAATGGCTTCACCTAAAATCATTTTTATGATTAAAGTATAATTAAGAATTTCCAATCCGCATTATATTTATTTATTCAAGCTTTTCTATTAAGAATCCTCACTTAATTCGTTATTAGAATTTCCTAAAATTATAGGGCATTAATATTTTATGTAAATATGGTTCGCATTGACGCCCTTAGTGTACATTATTTGCTCAAAGTAGCTTGAATCATATTTACTTCTCCTGACTGAGCTGCACGCAAACTAATAACACCTAGGGATACGGAAAAGAACCGTCTTCTTATAAGCCTACCAACGCAATTTAATGCCTATTCGGAATTACAAATTCGGCTCTGCATATTTAATTGTAGCATCGAGCAAAACAATTTCATTATTTATTTCCTGCAGAGCAATTACATAATAAACCTTCTCGCGTTAGGAAAAAAATTGGAATTCCGTTATTTTTCGTCTTAACAACACTGGAAAACGCTTTTTTAGGCCCTGCTTCTTTAACATGGCGACTAACATTAAGTTGAAATATCTGCTACATATGTTCCTGTTTTTCGCTTGAATGCTTTTTTCACTCCTTGGTCAGTAATACTTTACTGTAATAGTTTTTATTCCAGTTTCAAGTTTTTTGAACCATAGTAAAAAATACTATTCATTTTTTCAACATCAGTGGATGAAGTGGCTAAAATTTGAACTAAATTCATCCTTGAAATAAGCGCGTATTATCTAATTTGGGCTACCAAATTCGGGAACTATCATAAATATTTTTCGCTACTTTTTTCCCATGTGGTGGCATACGTCTTCAATAGGTTCTTCAGGAAAAAGTTAATATACTGTAAACCTCGTAATTCACCGCTGATCTATAATTATTAATATTATCTACATAAGGTTCTTTTTCCTTTAGAGCTGGAACATCCTGCATGGTAAACTCAGAAATATTAATGATATAATCAATGACATTTCCTATTAATGGTAGTTGTAGGCGCCTCGTTAAATGTTCCACCACTCCGAGTTTTACTATTTAACATAAATTTTAACCCGATTTTTGCTTTCTTTGGGAAAACATTTAAGTATCCCTTTCACAATTGGGATTGAAAGCAATACTCAGGTTATTTGCACCGGATATTTCTTGATTTTTTTATGGGAAATATCATATTGAAGCACAATCTCGATCTATATTATAATAAAAGGGAGAATATATAGTTGTACATAACTCTATAACGCTTCCTTCCTTTACATTAGCAACGTAAAATTTTCTCTTTCATATATTTTGATAACTTCTCGGTAACGTTTCATTCTTTTTAATTTACTCCCATCTATTTTTACCATCTTGTAAATTATAGGTATACGCTTTTTAGTCCTCTGAATGATTCTTTATCATTACCAAGAATCACTCAAATATAATAATTCTGATACCGTCGCATAATTTAAAGCCTTCTTTTTGTAATTTTAATACGCTCTTCTCACATCTGTAACTAAAGCTAAAACAGTTGGATTGAGTATATTTCGTAACGAAAGTTTATGAACGATATAAAACAGCTGCAGAAGCTGATGAGTCAGTAAGGATGAAATTTTTCCTTTAACTCTTCCTTCTGATACTTTCCCCAAAATCATAATTTTGAGCTTTTCCACGGGAAAAAAAGAAAAATAAAAGGAATAGTGTAAATAATAGGTTTTTCATTTCAAGTTAAATTAATTGGTTTTATTTTTTGATCAGTACTATTTTTGAATTATCATTTGAGCAACTTCTTTTTCTAAAGTTCCGTATGATTCATAGCTTTCCGCCTTCGGTATTTTACCTTCTTTTTGAATAGTATAAAACGTGTAAATACAACAATGGTTTTTTTTTTATCTCTTGAAGCTTTTGAAAGCTAAAGTATATGTTCCAAAATCACTAAAATATCAATAGCATCTGGTAATCGCTTCCAAATACTATAATCTAGCGGTAATTGGTATGGTTATTTCAATCCTCATCTAAAATAACCTCGTTGAATTTCTAATGAAACTGTCGGTTTCTGTAGCGTTTGGAACAAGACATTTTTATTGAAAAATTAGGAGAAAAAGCAATCGATCTCCGCTTTTAGTCGCATAATTTCAAGCTGTAATCGATAAATTTTCTCGAAAAACCACGGTATCAGTTGTCAATTCTCCAAAGTATAATGTATCTATTATTTAGTTTATTGAATGTAGCTTCCAAATACCTTTTGTAATACTTTACAATATCATCTGTGTTTTTATCTTTAATCTAAAATGAATTGGTCATATTGAATACTTTCGTTAGGATCGTTACCTGACCATCAACTACATTATTCATCTGAATCGAATATTTCCCTTCGGTTTTTTGTAATTATCTCCTTTAAATAGGCTGGGAGTTGTTTGGCCAATTCGCCGGCCCTTCCGGCTTAAATATAAAAACCTGCCTTCCATCTGTAAAATTCGCCTATAAACCAAAAGGATGCACTTGAGACCGAGCAGTCTACCGCAATAACAATTTATTTTCCATACGGAATCGCTAAATCACATGATCCCCAGCCCACAAATCTGGAAAATCGGTCTCAAAACTTACTTTAGTATGCCCTGATTCTAACAATGGGCGTAGTACGATGTAAACACCCACTTCTTTAGTAAGGCTTTTGTAGTTTGTCCAAGCCCTTGCAATCGCCGTATTTTAACCCGATCAACGCTCAATAGCACTAATAGGCTGAATACCACCAAACCCGACCCTGAACACTTATATATCGCGTGTTTTTCCTTGCACATAGGTAATACACTATTTTTGCTTTTTCTAGATCTTGTTGCACTCGCTGTCAATGCTTTGATAGGCTGATAGTAGGCAATGGAAGTTTCCGTCTTTATCAGCGATATGGTTTGCGTACATCCATGAACCTATTCTTGCCAATTATTAATTTTCTACCTTGAAAACCTTCCAATAATTAAAATTCACCATCCTCGGTTATTTGTAATTTGAGGACTAATTTGGAAATAAAAGACGGTGCTAATTCTTCGTATTTAATGGCTTTAATATTCGTTTGCTTCATACGTAATACTATTCTCCGTATTTTGTTTAACAACAGAACTATTCTCTAGTTTTTTTCTTTAATAATAGGTTTAAGGTCTTGGGAAGCATAAGGTAACCAGTAATATCTACTTTTTCTGTACTCACATAATATCCATCTTAAAAATTTTGCCAAGGCGTAATGAAACCAGTATTTATTGTTTTGTTTTCTACAACGGATTCTACGGT
>Ga0163217_1056141_pt1 | contig 18820 bp, 11 predicted proteins | sample SynspAceP_FD_185933 | JGI IMG/M metagenome (GOLD analysis project Ga0163217, IMG submission 185933) | Saline lake microbial communities from Ace Lake in Antarctica - Synechococcus sp. Ace-P (PacBio error correction) | ecosystem: Environmental > Aquatic > Non-marine Saline and Alkaline > Saline ...
AAAAAAAGAGAAAAAAAGGGAGGGGAATTTTTAAAAAAAAAAAAAAGGGGAAAAATTAAAAATTGAAGGGAACAAAGAGTTGGGCTTTAACCTTTAAAAATGTCCCCCCACAAAGCCCCAAAAAAAAGCCAAAAAAATTCCCGAAAGGGGCCAGTTTTATGGATTGGGCCTCCCTCCCCTGGTGGCCCCCCATTAAAAGAAAAAAAGCAACTACATTGAAAACCCTTCCAACGACCAAAGGCAACAGTTTTTTTACAGAAGCTAAATAAGTGGAAGTTTTTGGAATTTAACGACCCCAAAAACAAGGAGGAAAAATCCAAAAAATGGCCTGGTGCGGCTAAAAATCGATTTGGTCATAATGCCATACCCAACCCTTTATCCCGAAGAAACCATAAGCTTGATAGCGGAAAATATATGCTTTATGAATAATGAAATTCCCCCAACCGATGGGTTGATGCCCATTTTCAAAAGGGAACATGTAAGAGAACGAGTAACAGGTATGGCGGCAAAGGGAATGGTTACAGCCACGGGGTCCCTCAAACCAACTTTAATGGCCCGATTTGGCCTGGGTTTACTGCCTTGGCACCAAAGCGGCATTTGGAAAAATTTTTAATGAAAGCAATTTCAGGAAAAAGGTCCCCGGATGGGCGGTAGAAATTTTGTAAACCTGAAAAGCCATAAAGTAAAACAGATAGTATTGTCTGGTTTATGAAAATAATGCCCCAGAAATCAAACGGGTTTTCCGACAAACCCTAGAATCCTGGAAATAAGGGGCAAATAAAGAGGAAATTGGGATATATAGCCTTCCTTTTAAGGAGCGCAAGTTGGCTTTTCGCGGTAATGGAAGTGGAACCTCTGGTTATTCCGGGAAAACGAAGAAAGTAAACGTTTTTATTATCCAATAACTAACGAATACCATGTGGCCTCAATGCCATGGAAAACCCAACGAACAGATCAAACCTACTACTTGGCTGCCTTTAAGAAAATTATATTCAGAAGGATAAGGCTGTTTTGTTATGATGTAAATGAATGTTTCGCGGAATTTGGAGTGTGGTTTTTTGATAAAATAAGTAGGCCCAATTCTCAATCCTTTAATCTCAATTGTCAAAGGGTCCAATAACTCCTTGGGAATAAAGGTTTGTTTGAATAAAAAAAATTTTGTAACATTTATTAACCAATTTGGTTAAACTTTTTAAGTTAATGAAGTGATCAGAGTACGGAAGAAAACATATTGAATGCCGCATAAGCGTTATTTCAAAGAAAGGTATGGCAGGCGCGCGTAATGCAAGGAAACTTGTCCGATGAAGCGCAAAAATTAATAAGGCCATGTTTGCACTACTACTACAAGAGCAAGCAAACATTGTTCGAGGCGGTCTTAGGCAGGCCTTTGATGAATTTGGCCCCCGCATATCAACGAGGTTCTTTTCCATTCCGAGAAAACCGTATTTTGAAAAAATAACAAAATTTACGGATAGCTATATTCGCTTTGGTCCATGGAGAATCCATACACTACCCCCAACTTTTGATTCAGGAAAAATTAAAATAACAACCCGGAGTTTGCCAAATTTTTTTTTTCGGATCGAATAGCCCCCCCAACCCCTCTACGTTTTGAAAAACAGATTAGAAGGAGGGAAAATAGAGATGGGAAATTATAAAACCATGGACCCTAAACAATTGGTTGTATAAACCTTTTTTCCTTAACATTTTCCTTTTTGTAGGGACCCGGCTTGGTTAGTGGAATATTGAATTTGGATGAAAAAACCTTTAAAACCATGATGCAGGAACGTAAGATTATTTTGATTCCCGAGCTTTTTAATTAATTCTATTTTAGAAATGAAAAAGACTTTTTTTTAATTATTAATATTCCTCTATACCCCTAACCACTGTGGCCGCAACAGCCTTAGGTTGGAGAATGTTTTGATCTTGTTTACCGATAATTATCCTTGGGCGAAACAATCTGGTTTAATTGGAAGATCAAGTACAACTCGACATTGGAGGCCTTAGAAGGGTATTTACCCAAAACTGGATTGAAAAATGCCCACGGCACCTACCAGTCAGACCGTACCAGTTTTACCGATGCCAACTTCCCAATGTAAGCTTAGAACCACCCAATAAGGATCAATATCGTGCCCAACACTGGAATGTAAACCATTGATCTAACAATGGAGGTTAATGAACCAATGCCACATCAAGGTAAAAGGAGCGCAGCCTCAAAGGTAAACCAACAAACAGTTGGAAGTAAGCCTTTACGGATTAAAAAGCCAGGTTAAATTCCATCTACCTAACGGTCTTATTGCTTCAGGAAAACAAAGGATTTGCTCCAGGCTAAAGAGGAGCAAATAAAATCGGCGCGTATTGAAGACGTTAAGGCCCGGTGTAAAATATTGGCACCTTATTGGTGTCTTTCAGAGAAGTCGCTGGAAGCGGAACTCCCGAAATTAAAACAACAATTTACAGAGTTGAAGTATAATAAATGGGATTTGGTTACCAACCTGTCACTTCTCATTGGTAGGGAGTTTATCTTTAGAAATGTAACCTTTGTACGACCAGCGGTTTTTTATAGCGCAGAGGTGATTCCCAACCGACCCGAAATTCAGCTTTTCGACCTTCAAAAAGAACAGATCGATTTCTCCTCAAAACTGATTTCTAAATCAAATCTTCCCTAAAATAAATGCTTTTGCCCCAAGGCGGTTAATGGCAATCCAGGGCCTGAATATTTGGACAAACTTCTTTTAAGACTTTCTATATGGCAGGTTTAAAACTGAATTTGAAACATTTTTTGTGATGGAAAAACAAGATCAAGCCGGAAAAAACATCCTTTGGAAATCCAACAAAAGCAATAATCGGATACCCAAAAAGAGACTTTTGAAATTAAACAAAAATTGGAATTGGTGCACCTCAAGTCCGAATTGATAAGATAGATGCTTTGATTTCAACGGACAATGAGATTATTCTTCTCGGGAAGATATCCTTAAAAACAGCGGAATCACAATTGAACAACGGTGTAATTACGGCATCGGCCTATATCACCGAATTCCACCAATTTATAATGAAGCTAAAAGCAATCTGAATCTACACGAAACACAATTGCTGTTGCACAAAATTCAATTTGAAATTACGAAATGGAAGCTATAACAATAACGCAATTTAAACTACTGGACCTAATAAAATGAAAAATGCTTCAAATAATATTAGTTAAGGCTTTCTAGTAATTCTTTTGGGTCCTGTACCGGAATGGGGTTACAGGCCGATGGTTATGGTATTTTGAAGCTACCGAAATACACTATTTCGGCAGAGCTAATGGAAAAATTTTATTCTTGAGCGGAAGAAGGCAGCCTAACTTGCAGAAATAAGAATTGTTGGGGTTATAGACACCCATTCAAGCTCTCCTTAAAGCGAGATCAACTATTGGCTTCAAGAACACCATTTTCTCAAAATCCAGAAACCGTGTTATCCGCAGAGGGAAGTTTTAAGGAGCAATTAAAAGTTAGGCCCCAAAATGACCAAAAACAAGGATTGAATAATCTAGTAAAACGGCAAAACATGCCGCAACTACTAAACATTGGACGATATAAACGGAATATAAGGAATAATCAAGAACAGATTAAAAGTGTGGAAACTCAAAATCACGCCCATAATCAACCGAGGTGAAAAGTATAGAAATTCAGATAAAGGCAAATCGAGGACCAGATAAACAAAAGCATTGGTTCAAAATCCTTGAAGGGTTTACGGTCTGTGAAATATGCGAACCCAACGGGTAACGGCTTTTGGAAAAACGCCCTGTCTAAAAATTGGCGGATCTGGAAATATGTCCTTAAGAGTCTAATATCAGTGAAAATCAGTTGCAAACTTAATATTAGACAAGAAGTAAGTGTTAAAAAATCGTGCAGGTGAACGATATGAATCAATACCACCCGGCGAGATTACCTGGATTTTCCTGAAGCGCGAATTTACCCCTAAAAATTATTCAAACCAAGGAGAAAACGTGTAAACCTAGTCTAATGGCGCGGTCAAAGGTAAGCGTTAAAAAATGATGGCAGTTTTTAAAAATTGGGATGCCTGCTGAAATGTGGATCGGCGCAAATACAATGAACAAATGAAAAATAACTTGATTATCGCGACAATATCTAGCCATTTGATTGGGGTCTTATCCCATAATCTCAGGCTCCATGGTCCTTCTAGGATAAACGATCAGTGATTATACGGTTTGACTTGTTGGTTTTGTCTACAACGTGCCTAGGAGTCATAATCAATAATGGTGCCTAATTCAAATAGGGCAAAACACAAAGGCAAGTCCGAAATTAATGAATAATCACGATCCTTTTAAATGCACTCATTGGTATTGGGCTATTTGTTACTTTTTAATGAAAGCGTAAGGGTAGAGAGTAATCAGGGGCAAATGTCTTTTAGGGTTAAGCATAATGGGTAGGCAATTTCTCCTTTGGACCCTCAGTCAAAATCAAAAAACAGTACATTAACAATAATTAAAAAGTGAGCTATGAAAACGAAAAATCATCCTTTTTGCCATCCTCTCCTTAGGCCTATTTAGTTTGCCAAACAGGCATAAAAAGGAGGACGCAACTTCAAAGGAGCACCTATATTCAAACGGGGAGACAGAAAAAGTTTCCGCATTTGAATAATGATTGGGTTGCGGAAATGGCCCTTAAACAATGGAAATAAAATGGGCGGCAAATCTAAAGAAACGACCTCTGGGGTAGTCTTGCCAATGTCTAAAATGATTGCGGAAACCAAAACCTATCTCTTTGAAGACTACAAAAATTTGGGAAACGCTTTTAACCAGGTGGAAAAAACACCATTGTTAAGGAATGCACCAAGACAGGAGCAATCGCACGATAAATCTGCAATGTTTTTCTACACCGTTTGATCCATAAAGAATTGAAATCCTGCAAAATACTACTAGCACAGACGAAGGTGCTACCACAATCAAGGAAAGTATACGAATGTGCACTTAAAAAAGCTATTACACTATTTTGACTAAGATATAACGGATAATTTTTATCTTAAGCGGTAAAAAAAAATGAGCATCAATTCTAAACAATGACACAAATCTTACGGTAAAGTAAAAGCTTTGGAGCGATATTTTCCTTTGAGGTAAAACCAGGGGAACTGTTTTGGTCTGACGGCCGGACGGCGCTGGAAAAGACTACCCTCTTTCGAAATATTGGACACCATTGCTCATTCCAGGATGAGGGAACGCTTCAGTAGCGGGCTATGATGTACTAAGACAAATATAAGGATATTAGGCATCAAATGTGGGGTTTATATCCTGGGTTTGGGGGTAAAGGTTTTTCTTTGTACCAAGACCTTAACGGTGGAAGAAATCTAATTTTTTCGCAACCAATTTTTGGTTTAGCGACCATAGCGGAGAACTAGATTTTTGAATCAAGGATATATAATGTCCAATAGAACCCTTTAAAAAACGCGTAGGGCCTGGAAAGTTATCCTGGTGGGATGAAACAAAAGCGGGCCCTTTTGCCTGTGCCTTGATACAATAAACCTAAAGTATTGTTTCTTGGAGCGAAGCCCACCACAGGGTAGATCCCGTTTTCGAAGGAATTTTGGGAGATGTTAAAAACGGTTACAGCAAAAGAGCATCACTATTTTAGTTTTCCACCCCGTATATGGATGAAAGCTGAGCTTTGGTGATAGGATTGCTTGATCACAGATGGAAGAAATACTGCAGATAAACACACTGTAGAAATTATTGGCTTCGTTTCCCAAAGAAAATATACCTAAAAGGTGCGTACCTCCAATACCACTCAATTAATCCAGGATTTAAGAATTTACCCCGATTTACCCATAGTGCCTATCCATTTGGGAATACCTGCATTTTATAATCCAAAATGGCATCTTTTGGCCAAAGATTTGAAGGCATTTAGAAGAAAAGCAACACCAGTAATATTGAGGTATAGAGACCGTGGCAATATTGAGGATCTTTTTATGGATTTGTCAGGGCAAATAAATTGATCGCAATCAGATAATAGTTAGGAGGGCCGTTTTAAAATTAAACTAGTGCTCCTTAGAAGAAATATGAAAATAGATAATGTAATTCAAGTTTTTTTGGGGGGGGGAAAAAAAAAAAAAGGGAAACTTGATCTAAGACGTTTGGGCGACTTCATCCACCGCCGTCAACAACATCTCTTTTGGAGGTGGGTAAAGGGAGAGATTTTTGGGATTTTTGGGAGCTAATGCGCCCGGGAAAGAACTATCTGCTATGAAGATGTTGATCGGTATTCCAAACCTACCCATGGTTAAAGCCACAGTGGCCGGATATGATGTGCCTTAACATGCCGAACAGGTGAAAAGGAAAATTGGCTATATGAGCCAAACGCTTTTTCCTGTATAATTGTTTAACCATAAAGGAAAACCTCGTCTTTTTTGGGGGTATTTATGGCTTGAACTTCAGCTACAATAAAGAAATAAATCCCAGGGCACTGATCAATGAGTTGGGATTGCATGATATGGCCGATTCCCTGGTTGGTTTCCCTTCCTTGGGGATTGGAAACAAAAAGTAGCTTTTTCCGTAGCAACTCTGGCTTCACATCCCAATCATTTTTTTTGGATGGCCAACAAGGAGGAAGTCGACCCCATTACCAGAGCAATTTGGGAAATGATCTATAGGGAGGCCAACAAAGGGGCAACCATTTTTGTGACACCCACTAAATTAATGGACCGAGGCCGAATATTTGTGATCGGGGTATCCATTTATGGTAGCGGGGAAAATTGGGAGGCTTTGGACACACCAAAAGAACCTTAAAGGACAAGTTTTTCAAGTGGATTCCATGAACAAGTATCCTAAAATTAGGCTAGGAAACATAGAAAATTATGATGAATATGAAAGAGATTTAATAGGATTCATCACAAAAGAATTTTACCACATTTTAAGGGACCGGCGTTCCTGTTTATCTTGTTTTGGGATGCCCATAGTTTCAAGTGAATGCTTTTTTGGTTTGCCATTACAACGAATGCAATAATGTTGATATCGCCAATTTTAGAACACCATTACAAGGACGTTTACCAAAGAGATCCATTAATAAATAGGACTTTCCAAAATATTTTTAGTATTAAGGGGTTTATAAGCATGAAGATGGAGATCGAATCTACTTTTAAAAAAAGGAAAAATAAAGGCGGTACATCAATTTTGAAAGGATTTTTAGCAAAAACTTGTCGCCCAAAAAGCCAATTGTCAAATTCCTTAACCGTGCTACGACCCCAATACACGATACCATAAGCAATTATGTAGGATCATTTTAACAGAATTACCAACAGGAATTTAATAAAGTTTAAACAATGCCTTAATCAAATAGTAAAACCAACAAAAAAGAATGGTATTTAATCCGGAACTAAAGAGGTATATATTGTTTGTGCCGGGGGTTTATGACTATTAATAATTAAGTTTGGTATCCGGCCATGATGACCTTCGATATCCATTACCAAGGAGAAAGAATTGGGGGAAACTATGGAAATTTTGTTGGTGTCCTCCGCTTAAACCCAATTCAGTTATTGTGGGCAAGGTGGTCCAATATATTTTTTGTTATCCAATCATAAACGCCGCAGTTATTATTCTTTTGAGCAATTTTTGTTTTTAAAATGCCAGTGCAGGGCAGTTTGTTTTATTTATTGGGGCGGAGAGTACTCCTTATTTATAGTAAAATGCCCCTGTCGCTCGGGATTCTAATTTCCACCATATCCCTCACAACAACAAGCGGGCCCAGAATGATTTCTTTTATGGGGCTTATGCTCCCTGTTATATTATTATCGGGATTTTAATTTTCCCCATCTCCAGTAATGCCTTTGCCCTGCAAATGATCAGTAATATAATCCCTGCAAAATGGTTTTATAATAATCCTAAAAAGGCATTATGCTCAATAGGAGTAGGATTGGCTATGTTTGGGAAAGAAACCTTAATATTAATTGGGAATGAACCCATATTTTTTATTGGTTTGAGCGTAAAAAAATATAAAATAAGATTGGAATAAGCAGTTTGTATTGTGATGTCTTAGTCCAGTAGTACGACAGAGCTTTATTTGAGATTGATAAATAAGAAGGTATAAGACAAAAAATGAACATCATCCGCTATAAATCATACAAAAGGAGTTTAAACAGATCCTTTAGAACCATAAGGCGATGCTCCCTATTATTTTTGTTCTGCCATTGATCCAGCTTATCATCCATCCAACTTGCGGCCACTTTTGAAGTGAAAAATATTAAAGTTTTGCCCTTTGTTGATAACGAATAAAACTTCCCTTTCAAGGGAACTAGTGGAAAAAATTTGAAGCGTCCTCTTATTTTAAATAGTGATGACCGACTTCCATCAGCTAAACTGGGCCAGTAAAGGCAATGCTTGGGAAGGAAGGTGGGATGTATTTTTTAGAGAATTCCATCTTATTTTGAAAGGCACTGCTTAAAAATGAAAAAAGTAATCTGTCCGTTATAATCAAATGCAATAGAATGGTGCCGCTGCGGGAGTAGAAAATGTAATATATCAAATCAAATGTACAACAGTTCATAAAAAGGCACAAGTAGCATTAATTCCTATATAACAATATGGGAAACCAGCCGCAGTATATTGAGATCGCATCCTTTCCTTTGGTATAAGAAAAACCTTAAATTATAAGACTTTTTAGGTGCCCTGGGAATATTGGTTTTATTGGTGACCATGAATTTACCCTTTTCCTTTTCAGGGATGAACATTGTTAGGGAGAAGGAAATAGGCACATTGGAGCAAAATAAATGTAACCCCAATAAAAAGCACCAGTTTATTATTGGAAATTATTTCCTTTTTTGGTCTCGGAATGGTATTGTTGACCGTGGGTTTGATTCATTTCTAAACTGCTGTTCCGGGTACGCGATTTGTTTGAAGCCTTACCTTAATGTATCTATAATACCATTGTCTTACATTTTGGTAACTTTTTGGGTATGGGTCTCTTTAATTTCCAATTCTTACGGATACCCAACAGCAAGGCCATGTTTATAGGCCTGGTTTTTTATGGTATTTTTATTTTAATGAAGCGGTTTGTTTACTCCGATCGAAAGTTGCCCCAGTGGGCGCAGGTGTTAACGGAGTTTTAATCCTATTAAATACTTTGTACAGGTTCCCATGAGGAATGGTCATGTAAAGAGGGGCCGGCCCTTTCCGATATTTAACCCGCAAATTTTTAAAAACATTGCTATTTGCATTGCCATGGAACGCTTTTGGGGCGTTATTAAGTTATAAAAAGTAAGTTTGATGTACGGCGTATAGGACTCAATTTTCGGTTATACTCCATTATCCGAATTTCTATTCCATACTACTTAAGGGATTGATGGTAACCACCCTTAACCTTCCACATACCCCTAATTTATTATAACATGTGAAATTAATAGAGATGGCAATAATTTTTGTTTCAAAAAGGGGTGACTCAACCAAAAAGGATCTCTTTTTTGTCGGTAACATTTGTTGCTGTGGTATCTTTTCTCCCCCTAATTTTTGTAAAAAAAATTAGAAGATGAAGAATATCATTTATATACTATCATTTTTAAGACTATGTTCTTTACATGCTCAGGAAGGGTGTTGATACAGCAAGAGGAAGTGTTGACCAAAGGTGAAGTGGAAAACAATAATACCCTTTAAAATGTCCAGCAGGAATGTGTTGGCCGCTAGTTGGTGATTTCAATGCAGTCCAATGCGGTGATATTAGCCCAATAATAAGCATTATCCCCATACGCAATGCTACCACCAATCCCCTGGATGGCCTTTGGTTCTAAATTGAACCAGGAAATTTTGCCCAGGCCCGATTTTAATGCCCCTTTTTATTGAACAATCCTAGTCAGATTGAAAGATTATGCAACTCGTTATCCAAGTGCTGCAACCTTTGGTAATTCTAAGATGGTATTTTTTCAGCGCAAGGCGGCAAAAGCCAAATTAAGTGCCAATGGAGTTAAAAGCAGATAGGACCAAAGATTACATGGACTTGGAAGGTAGAAAAGTCCTATATGCTAAGTTTACAATTGGGGTATAGTCGTAACTGTTCTGGAACAGGCAAAAATGCGGCCATGGAAAAATAAGCGTTTGGCGGATAATAGTTTTAACAGGGGTATCTTTCAAAATCCCGAGTGTACTAGAGGTTAGAGGTCAGGGTGACCCGAAATAGACAATCACTACAGTATGCCCAGAGCAAATTGTACATAATGTGTCCAATTACTGTCGGTTTTGATGAACGATGATAACTATACCTTCTACAGCCTACGGGAATCCTTAACCCTATGGTCAGTGATATGATTCGGAAGAAATTACCGAAATAGAAGAGATCTAGAAGCTTATGTCCTTGTCCAAGTGATGCTACAACAAATGTACAGGGCAGACAAATGAGTTTTCCTCGCTAGCTTAATGCCTTTTGGGACCTAATGAAATTGCATGATGACAGTTTTTCAAGAGATGCCAATGGATATTTGATCGGGGCCCGAATTTGAAGTGGAAACATTTTTGAAGGCAGCAACGTTTTGGAAAGTTGTTTTCAAAAAAGTAGGGCCGAATACGAGAAATCCAAATTGGAACTGCATCAATATAAGGCTTGAGAGTCAGGTAGAGTTAAACAAGGCCATGCGTTTGCTTCAAGATGCCAAAATAATCTGGAAGCTTCTTCCTGGCCCTTACAACAGTCCGGAAGAATCCCTTCGCATAAGAACCAACAGGTTTAAACAGGGCCTGGAAAAAACCGACCGGACCCTATTAAATACCGAAACCCAAATTCTCACAAAAGAAGATTGGGATATTACCTCTATTTTTAACTATACCTATGCCTTGGCCCCTATGTAAAGTTTTTCTTGACCAAGGAATAATACGCTAGGCATTCAATATAAGAAACCATAAAAGGAAGTTTTGCTTCCAGTAACTAAAATTAAAAGAAAAATATGAAAACAAAATTATACATAGTAACTACTCTTCCACCCTAGTCATAGGAAGCTATTTCTAGTTTTGTGGAACGATGACAAAAACTGTGCGGATAATTTCCCCCACTGTTGCCGTTAAAGTGAGCACGTTTCTGAAAACAGAGCGTGGCACGTTTCCCTATCCGCCAAGTGGAAAGATAGAGGCATGTAAAACAGTGCCAACCTTAGTAACCCGAATGATGGGGTATGTAGATAAAAAATTATGTTCAATGGGGGAATAAAAGTTAATAGTGACAGCTATTGATAAGCATAAACAAATGCTGATATATAATGCTAAACTGGCCCAGGTAAATGCAGTATTACCGAAGCGAGACCGCTGCTTTTAAAAATTCCGAAAAAGATTATAATAGGTTTTACGGCCTTGTTTTAATGATAACAGTGCTTTCCCCAAAAGGAACTGGACGATATAACAGCCAACTATAACATGGCCAAGGCGCGCTTGGAAGGGGCCAAAACAAATGAAGAACGAGGTAAACGCACAATTTTCATAAATAGCAATATAACGGCGCCCCCTTTTAATGGGGTAGTAACCATAAATTTATAAGGTGGGGGATATGGCAAATCCTGAATGCCCTTATTTGAAGTGGAAAGTCCTTGGGATTTTCCAAGTATTGGCATGGTTCCGAATCCGAAATCCCTTCAGATCAAGGCCGATTCGGAAGTTCTTGTCCTGATCAAGACCTTAAACGAATCGTCAAGGGAAAGTGGCTGAAGTAAGTACATTCGGCAAAAAATACAGAAGGGCAATATATGGTTAAAGGTGATGCCTGGACAAATCCGAGTAAAATTTGCTTTCCGGATGTTGCCTTACTGTGCAATTTCCAACGGTCAAAAAGACAGAATACCAATAAAAGTGCTTATTCCTTTGGAGTGCCGTGGTTCACAACGGTCAGTTACCGGGTGTATATACGGTAAGTGAAACAATACACGGCCAATTTTGCGCTGGTTGCGGTTGGGCAGGGACTTTGGCGACAGTGTTGAAAGTATGGTCCGGACTTTTTCCGCCGAGGAAGATTACATAATATCGGCAAGATGGTAAGTTGTTCAATGGGGCTAAAATAAGTACCAATAAACTGAAGGAATTTAAACGGGTTTGCGTTAGGGATTGCAGTGGTTACCCAGGTCTTTTTTAGCGGATTTAGCAAAAAAGGAGCCTTGGAGTAAAAGCGGGAAAGCCCGACCTGAGCATTCCTGCAATGATCTTCCTGCAAGTCTCTAAGACCTTGTAGGTAATATGAATCAAGAATTGGGCGAAGGTAACGCCCAATTACATAACAATAACTAAAAAGATGAAAGAAGGATAGCAAAGGCCAAATTGCCAAAGTGTTTATAAGTTTCCCAAGTTTAACGGTCCTTCTAATGATCGTAATTCATGGTCATTGGGGTGTATAGTTTACGTTCCTGATTCCAAGGGGGAGGAAGAGCCTCAGATAGATGTACCCATGCCGATATCTTTGTGGGTTTACCCGGAGCGAGTCCCTACTGAGGTGGAAAAGTAGGGTGGACCAAAGCCCGTTTGGAAAAATTAATTTCCAATATTAAGGGTTGTGGAAATACGTCTACTCTACCTCCATGGAAAGAGCAGGGGTGGTTATAGTACAGTTTTATGGTGGAGAGGAATATTGCGCGTTCGTTTGTTTAAACTCCAGACGAGATCATAAGCATATGGATGACATGCCGCAAGGGGTAACCTTTTCGCATTTGATAAAAACCAGGGCACATAGATGAATGTTTCCCAATGTTAGGGCTTCCCTATGGAGCGAGAACTACGACGTTACCAACTAAAACAATTGCACAGGACTTACGGATGAAAATAAAAAGATAAACGATGTGTCCGCTACCCAAAAATTGGTGGTCGTGAAGCGTCATTGGCGGTAGTAAATTGGACAAGGATAAATAGCCGAAAAGCGCTTTGGATTTCCTGTCTGTTGCCCGCAAATGATAAAGGCCAATAACCAGTCAAAGCTAAGTGGAAGGCACGTTCGACAAAAACGATACAGAATTTAATGGTAACCACTGGGGAGATTCCTGGAAACTGCAACGGATGTGGAAAACTTGTAGTTGGGAATACACCAGAACCGCCCTATTTATTTAAAACAAATTGCAAGTATACAGGACGGGCCAGAAATTCCAAAGGAATACGTGTCCTTAGGCTTCGGCCAGGGAAGTGAAAAAGCGGGAAACACTAATAAATCCGAATATCCAGCAGTGACCATTGCCATTGCCAAACGCAAAGGGTGCCGATGCCATGAGATTTCCCGATTTAATTTTGGAAAGGTTAGCACTTTAAAAAAGAATCTTATTCGGACGATGTACATGTAGAGGTAACCCGAATATTTATGGGGGAAAACAGCCTCAACCATAAAGTTCCGTAATTAATTATTAATGCACCTTATTTGGGGGCCATAATTGCGGTAACTTTTTGTAGTGATGGGTGGCTATGGGCTGGCGTGGTGGTCTAGTGGTGTTTCTATCTGTTCCCATAAAGTTTGCCTTGACCTTATTGAGCTATTATATTGTTGGACTATACCTTGAACCGTATAACCCTTTTTGCCTTGGTTTTTCGTTCAGGAATTGTGGTGGACGTTCCCATTATTATTGCTGAAAATAATGCACCGGCCTTTTAAATGAAACGTTTTGCCATTTAAAAACAGGCGGGCAAATTGGTAAATGGCTATTAATGAGTGGGGAACCCTACCATTTGGCACATTTAACGGTCCAATAGCTTCTGTATTGCCATGGCCCTTTGGTATCGGGGCCTATTGGGACCATATATGTTCCTCCATGGCCTATTGGGGCTTCCATTGCCATGATTAATTGTCGTTATTCGAGCCTTAACGATTACTCCCTATTTGGGCTATATTTTTCTTAGGGAAAAAGATAAAAAAGGGGAAGAAAAAGTGGAAAAAACCCTTGGAGGAAAACATTCATTTATAAAATGTACACAAGTTTGAAAAGCCCTTTGATCGAGGACAAAAAGAAACGTTGTTGTTTTTGATTAAATTTGTATTATTATTGGGTCCATAGCCATGGGTTTCTTTACCAGTCAGTAGCCGTAAAAAATGTTTGCCTTTGATAATAAGAACGAATTTCAAGTGGGTCATAGATATGCCGAAGGGTACTACTTGGACGTAACTGGAGTGGGTTGCAAAGGAGATTGCCTCAATAAACCTAGGACCCGTCCTGAGGTGTCCAACTATCAGAGCTATGTGGGCACCTCTGCCCCAATAACCTTAATGATTGGGTAACGTCATTTACGATTTGCGTGGTTGGCAGCCATACTGCCTGATATTCAAGTAAACCTTATAGACAAAGGTGACCGAAGCGCCCAAAAGCCAATGATATTGCATTTTATTACGCCCAGAAAATTCAACGAATAAGAGGGAAAAAAATCTAAAGCCAATGTAAAAATGGTGGAGGTACCCCTGGACCTCCGGTCCTCTCACTATAAGTTGGTGAAATTTATGGCCCTGATTACGGGAGAACTTCACACAGATGGATATTGCCGATCAGGTAATGCAAAATATTGAAAAGTACTCCAGATGTTGGTGAATTGTGGATTGGATGGTAAGAAGCCGATCATGTGGAATATGAGTTTATCATAGACAAGAAAAGGCAATGCTAATATGGGGTGACACCAACGCCGCAAATTGTACAGAACCATGAATATGGCGCTGCCGAAGGAGCAGTCACTAATTTATATGACGAAAATGCCTTCCAATCAAATTGGGTTGATATTGGCATTGGTGAAAAAGAGAAAATCCACACATTCAGGACATTGCCCAAATAAAAGTTTTAAGATCCCAACATGGAAATGGAAACATGGTCCCCTATCCGTAGAATTTGGTAACCATTGAACACAACCACTAAGGCAAAGCATCTATAGGAAAAACCAAAAAGAGTGGTTTATGTAACTTGCGGATATGGCGGGTGAAATTAGAAAGTCCCGGTATATGCCATTTTTGGGAATGACCGATAAGCTAAAGGGCTTTGAATTTGCCTAAAGGGTTTCGGTAGACGAACTGGTATATAAAACAACCTGATTTTGAAGATAATTACCCGTAAAATGGGACGGAGAATGGAAATTACCTTGGAGGTATTCGAGATTTGGGATTGGGCATTCCTAGGGGTGTCATCATTATTTTATTCTGATCGGGGTTGGTTCCAGAACTTAAAGCGCCAATTTGTGATGATGGTGGCCATCCGCTTCCCTGATCGGGATAGTATTGGGCCATTGGATGCTGGTGCTTTTTTTTACGGCTACATCTTTTATTGGAATGATTGGCCTTGGCAGGAATCATGGTAAGGAACTCGGTGTTATTGATCGATTTTATCATAATACGGCTGCAGTATCGGCGTACCGTTAAAAGTTTAGCGGTATTTGAGCCGCGAGCCGTAAGGACAACGCCTATTTTGTTAACTGCAAGTCACTGTTGTCATAGGAGCATTTGTAATTCTTTTCGATCCTATTTTCCCAAGGGTTGGCATATCCTTAATGGGCGACCATAGTATCCACAGTGCTTACTTTTACTTGTGGTTCCATTGGTGTATTTAACATGATCGAACGAAAAGAATTAATAAGTTAACTGAGAGTTTAAATGAGATTCTTAGCAGGTCCCTGAGCGGAGTCCGAAGGGAGCGTTCTAGGAAATTAATTTTAGTCCATGTTGGAAATTGGTAATCAAGGTAACAGATTCATAAAAATGAAAACTAAAAAACATAAAGTAAGAAACTACTTATAGTAACCCGTTGGTGGAGGAGTAACGGAAAGGAAATGCTACAACTTTTTTAAAAAAGCCAATATTGAGAGCTTTGTGGTTCCGAAATTGATGGGTATAAGATCCGGCGAACGGTTCTAATGTCATCAAAAACTGGTTTCCCAAGTGAAAAGGCGGGTATAGAATCAATAATTTTCTTTTTCCTTTACCCTGATGGAAAATAATTGAAATTCTATTCGACTATATCATTGTTCATACTAATTTGGAAACCCAATAATCCCATAAGGGGCTGTGGGTGGTTTCCATTAGAAAAATTTATTTAATCACCTTTAAGAAAATATTTTACTATGATCACCAGATATATCACGGGCCAATTGCGGTGCTTTTATCAATTATCTTAGTTTGTATTGGCTATGTAACGTAACATAAACTGGTTGTGGTTTACCCTATTTGTAGGGGCTAAACCTTTACAATCCGCTTTTACCATGGTGTCTTATGGAAAAAGATTTTATTTAAATTGGGGGTGAGAAAGAGGGGAGACAGCTGTACGTTTAAGGACAAAATGCTAGGATTTTGTATACTTTCTTCGAGCGTATGCTTCTTTACCCTATCAATGGCGGAATTTTCTTATGTCGTGCTTTATCAGTACGAGCCATTGCACAGCTAAAGACTAAGTTAATGCGTTTTGGGTGGTGGGAATAAAAAAATGCCCCGGTCCTCCAGGGCATTTTTTAAAAAACTAACTCAAACTCATAATTAAAAAAAACTCCCCCCCACTCAATTTTTTTTTACAAGGCGTACTAAACACCTTGTACAATCCAATGGTCTAGCATAAGGGCTATCATCTGGATCCGTTTGTACTTATATGGAGTACTTTCCAAGGAGCAGAAGCTCCAAACATTATAAATTATTGTGCGGTGATGGAAGTAAGATTTACAGTCTATCACTAGCGATAGGAGAGAATTACGCAATCAACAGATTCTGATCCACGAAGCAATGGTCCAGATTCTCTTAAATCACGGAGTCGCAGTTCTTCTCCAATCCATAATAGGCGAGCTTCGTCCCCAGTTAAACATATAGCAATCCATTTTTGTTGCATAATAATATCTAGAGTACCGTCGATAGGCACTCGACAGATTGGTTAAATACGTAAATCGGAAGGTTATCGGACCAACACCCCAAATTTCCAAAGATGCCCTGAAGCTACCATACAAATAATTACCCTTTCCGCATCAGAACCTTCACGCTGTCCTAATCGCGGCGGCAGCCTCTTAACCGCTGCTTCTGCTTTTAATTGTAATGTTACAATTCTGCATAGAGAAAAATAGCTAAGCCCTTTAAAAGGTTTCCTCCATCCAATCTTTCTCGTTCGAATACTGCTCAGTTGGTATGTCTGGACCGACATAAGCATTGAGTACCACTAACACCGCTCTTGAACTTCTGAGCATTCAGAGTTGATAACTCATAAGGGGTCCTATTCTGCACTTTACAGCGACGGGCAGCCCCAACATAAACGCTGCTGGTATCAATTAATTTTTGGCCTGCTAGCAAATCTGCAGCATATGTTGAAGCGGAGTATATCGCATATTGAACTACCTAATACACGCAGCATCCACAAAAACCAACAAGAGAGAACGGAGTAACGTACACCTCCTACGGTGTCAGCGAGAGCAGCGGAGCCCCACCAGGAACGTGCCGCAGGCGGGAAACTACTTTAGTAGCGGTACTGGGCTAACTAGGAGCAAACACATAAACCGCAATTCCCGTGGATCTTCCAACTCCTTTAAACTTATCTGTCAGGTAGTAACCTGGCCTTACGACCGACGGAGCATCAGAGAGTGTACACAAAACTGCCCACTATTAAGGGCCAAGAGTGTTCTGAACATCCCACCGCCGATATAAGTCAGCCAAGTTCAGTCATCTATTTTCACCTGATAAGGGGCATGGGTAAGTGTATCTGTACCGAAGCGGCCAGCTTGAGGAAAAGAAGGTCAGTTCTTTTGCAGATAAAGCCTGCATATAAAGGAACGAGGCTTAGGCTAAAGAAGAGTTGGCCAATTATGCCAGCGTCGAAGCCATCGCACCATAAAATTAACATCCTGATTGTTCACCCGTCATATGAGCATCACAGCCTTAGGAGACCTGAAGCGAGTTTCCAAATCGCAATGTAATACCCTTATAACAACTTCTTCGTGAATCGTACGGCTGGAAGTTCTCCATTCTAAATCAGTGCCATTTCTAAGTAGCGTCAGAATAAGGGATAAAATAGTTAATACGGTTAAAGTGTACCTGATAACATTGATTTCAATACAAAAGTAACCCTTCATGAAAAGGTTAAACCAGCTCTAACGCCTGTCATGGGCCGCTTAATGGTTTCGAAACAGGTCTGTAATTGTTAGACCAGATTGAACCGGTCTCCCATCGTACGGTTGCTAAGACAGAATCGCGTTGCGGGTGAACTGCGCCGCATTACGGTATCATCTACCCATATCCCCCTAGATGTACTTGTTGCTAAGCTGTCATAGACAGTAAAATTTTATCAATAATTTGGGTCGGCCCAAACCCGGCCTCTATGCCTTTGGATCTCATTTATTTCAGCTAGATTATTATCGCAGAAACTACAAAGCAATTAATGGCACCAAATTAGAAAATCTGATACCCCCAGCTATGTTTTTGTATAATTTCAATATCCTTAGTTTTTTAATTTTATTAGAAACTTGCGTTTAGTTTTATACCTACTGAATTGCCCAGGCCTGAATATTATCCTTCAACACCCTGAGATAATTTTACCTCCAGAAATTTGAAAAGCAGATTCTGGATCAATATTGATTCCTGCTTTGGGTCATAGATAATATTACGGCTAAACCAAGAAAGCGATAAATTACGCTTCCAATTTTCTGAGACTAACTGCGTTGGCAAGTGTATACCCAATAGAAATCTCTCTTAACTTTAAATAATCGGCATCAGGTAGATCTTGGTTAAAGTCCCAAGCATTACGTTATACCATACGTAAATGATATTGGGTGTACCAGGCCCACCAATATTCTCTTGGGTCCGGCTATACGAAAAATTACCATTGCCATCATAAGATCCAATGAACTCCTGGTAAAAATACACCATCATTCATCCCATCATTGGAACCACCAATA
>Ga0163217_1039817_pt1 | contig 18815 bp, 17 predicted proteins | sample SynspAceP_FD_185933 | JGI IMG/M metagenome (GOLD analysis project Ga0163217, IMG submission 185933) | Saline lake microbial communities from Ace Lake in Antarctica - Synechococcus sp. Ace-P (PacBio error correction) | ecosystem: Environmental > Aquatic > Non-marine Saline and Alkaline > Saline ...
GAATAGATTAAAGTAAGCATCTACTTGAAGCCCATCCAGACAAACCCCCTAAAAACCCCACCCCCCCAGCCCCCCCTTTTTTTAAAGCCCCCTGGCATTGGCTTAAAATAACCAAAAACACGGGCCCTGAAAAACTCAATTTCCCCAAAAATGCCAAGCTCGACGTTGAAAGCCAAATTTAAATTCTTCCAAGTAAAATGCAGGTTTAAAACTTGCCCCCCACCCCATCATTGAAATTTAATTGGCGACGTTTGAGGTGTTTCCTGCTCCTTTGCAACCTCTTGTGTTCGGAAATCCTCAACCCCGTCTCCAAACTTGTGCAAAACTGTCCCGAGAAAATAAAGTCCTGTTTGACTAAGGCGGTCCACTCCAATATAGAGCAAACTCCAACAACGGATAAAACCAACGGAGATCTTTTAACCAACAAGCCTTGTGACTTTCTCTGGATATCCCTGAAACTTACTCGCTCCAAATTGAGCTTTAATGAATGACAAAATAAAAAGGTGCATTCCACTTGGAATACACCTTTGTTCTAATGGCGGAACTACGTGGACTCGAACCCGCGACCCCCTGCGTGACAAAGCAGTAATTCTAACCAAACTTGAACTACTGCTCAAAAACATAGTTTACAGCGCTTTTAAACCTTACCGCTAAAGCCAGGAAACTTCCTGCTTTTACAATTGATTTCCTCACCCTGTTGAGATAACGGCCCTGTAACGTGCCGCACGTTCTTTTACGCAAAATAACCGCAAACCAACTAGTGACCCTGGTCCACCTTTGCCCAAAGCCGCTTTTTCCTTCCCAAAAAAATTTTTTTTTGGCTTTAAAAAAGTAGCGTCAAGGAGCATATTAGCATAAACTTTAGCAAAATCAGCAACGCTGCAATAGCATTCAATCAATTCAAAGATTTTGTTCACGTGTACCCTTCAGTCATTTTCCTTGATCCCTTAGGTTTTTTCGGCGCAGTAATAAATGCCTACTTTCTTGACAAGACCGAGCGAGAAGTTATACAAGCCCAACCTACCCTCTGCAACACAGGATATTTCTTAATGAGAACTCACAGTTTCTTGTTTCAACAACAAGTTTTTCACTGAAGGTAAGGTTCTACCTTCTTCTTGGTGAAGGAATGACCTCCAACAATATCTCAACACTTCTCTATCCATTTAAAACCGAATAACCTCAATTTCTCTTTGATATTATCAAGAATCTCTTTAAATCACGAGCATTTTCTTGCGGAAAATCACCGTTCTTTATGCACCCCTGTGAGCCGCCAGACTTGCTCTTTAAGCCACCTAGTAACACCTCTTCGCGGAGCGTTAATCTCCGCCAGTCATGGCCACAGAAACTTGACCAGGATCTTGTAAGTCAAACTGAAACAATAACAACACAACATGCGACACCATCGCTCGGCCCATCTTTTGGTACCCCTTCTGAACATGCAATGAAGATCTGTTTTTTCAATGAAAATCTCATCAATACCAAGACCAATTGCTCGACTTCTAACCACCGTTAAGCCGCTGAATATCCTTGTCATCACATCACCAGCGTAGTTCACGGCTCTTCACATGGCGACCTTTTACCACAACCGCCAGCGGCTTCAATCGTTAATTAATTCACTCGCCAAAACAAATGTCCAAGCCAACCCAAGTAACTGACATTTGATTTTTTCTTCCGTGCTTCCATAACAAATTATGAACGCCAGAAAAATCTGCCAGATTCACTCGTTCACCTCGAACCGCTTTCAGTTCTTTTAAACCCAATGCTTGTCTTTTAACGACGCGACGGCAAATTTACTAAGCTCCGCCTAAATCCCACGAAGCCACTCCTCGTGTAAATAGCGAAAACAATCCAAAAAGCGCGCCTCAGTAACCTGAATTCACTTTCTTTCTTAAGACCAGTCCAATTTAATTTGCTTAAAAGCAGTAAAATAACGCTCAGCAATATTCAACTTTTCATCTTCGGTGTAACCGGCAATTCGGATTACTTCCATAGACAAGAAGCGCCTCGGGAATATTCATACTACTAGCCCGTACAAATCGAACATCAACATCGGGGGGGATAGTCAAAATCCGACTTCCAGATGTTGATCATAATAAGTATGGTTTTGCCCGGATCAAGAACCTCTAGTAAAGCAACGCGGGGTTCACCACCTGATCCATCCCCAATTTATCTATTTCATCGAGCAAGAAGAGTTTTTCACCTTAACTTTTTGCCAATTTTTCTGCAGCAACTTACCAGGCATTAGAGCCCCAATATATTACGGCGATGACCACGTATCACCTCATCTCGCCACGCTCCACCAAGGGCCATACGAATATTCTTCGGTTAACGCTTCCGCGATAGACTGCCCTAGAGACGTTCTTACCTACTCCGGCGGCCCGACAAAACAAATACGGCCTTTAACTTTCTTTACACGCGCTGCACCGCAAAAACTCTAAGATGCGCTTCTTAACATCTTGCAGCCATCAATGACTTGGTTTCAATATTCTCAGCGTAAGCAAATCTTACGCACTTTGCTGCGCTTCGTCCAGGCAAAGACGTCTCCAATCATATAACCTCGAACCAAACCGTTTGCCCTCCGCATACATTGGCGACCATCAATTCCGCAGTTTTCAGTTCTATCCGCTTCCTCTCTGCTTCCTCCGAAATCCCTACTTCTGTAATTTTCTTGAGTAAGATCTAATTCATTACCGCCATCTTCATATCACCAATTCTTTTTGAATGCTTCATTTGCTCATCAAATAGTACTCACCTGGCTTTTCCATTTGTTTTCTTACAACGACTACGATGCTTTTTCAAGATGAGCAATATCCAATTGCCATCCATAAGCCGGATATAGATATTCTCCGCGCCCAGTCCCGATATCAACTTCCATACCTTTTTGCTATCTCAGCTTTCAAGCTCTATGACCTAATATTCGTCAATCACTTGAAAAGATCATCGATGGACTTAATGACGCCACGACCTCTGCAGGAAATACGTTTAACTACCCGCGACATACTCTCCAACTGTTAAGCAGAGCGTTTACGAATCACACCATGCTCAGTTTGATTCCTCTCTTGTAGTTCAAGCCTCAACACACGAACCCAAAAACAAAACCCACAGCGCTCATCTTTCACAGACGGGCGCGTTGGCCTCCTTCCACAAAACCTTAACCGTGCCACATGTAATACCGCAGCAATGGCATAACTTCGCCGTCGTACCAAATAAATAAAGATCCCTCTAATATCGGATCATCTTTAGAACATCTTCGCCTGAGCCAACAAGATAAAACAATTACATTTCCATCGCAGACTCTAACGCCGCAATGGATTAAGCAGACCAACAAATAACGGCAGCAACCATAATGGGTATACACCAACCACATCAACAAGTGGCAGCATTGGCAGTACAAAGAATCTGACATATTTTTTGACCATCCGGGCGCATCAGAAAAGCGCAACTTAAATTCAACATTGATTAGAAAGAGATAGGGCACCAAGCCCTAATACAACGCCAATACGATTCAACCTTTAGTTTACACAAGATAAGAAAACGAAACAACAATAAAAAAGGCCGAAATCAAGTTAAAAACCGTAATTCGGCCCTTACACAATAACTTGAAAAATAAGATTATGCTTTTAGCCAACCCTTCTTTCTAACACCACAAAGGCGGAGAATCACCACGAAATAGAAGGACCATCCATAACAACCTCACAACATCGTTTAAGTAGAACTCATACATATAACATATCCAACAAAGCAGACCTTAAAATACTACGCAATCCCTCCGAGCGCCCGGTTTTAAGCGTTTCTACGCCAACACAGCCGCCTCACTAAAGACTCAGGTGTAAATCCTAACTCAACACCTTCTAACTCAATAATGTTGAATTAACTGTTTTACAAGCGCATTTTTTAAGGCTTGCCAAAATAGTCATGCACGCTCTTCATACCAACTCTGAAAGCGTCGCCACTAACCCGGCAAACGACCACAAACTCTGAATCTATATATCTCTATACTTAACCAAAAATCTCAGTTCTACACGATACCGCTTCAGAAAAGATCTCCCCTCGTCCTTACTTTTCACTGTTTGCTACGAAAAACCAATGCTCTTTTTTCCGTTCTATCACTGAATAAACACGTTCTAACCACAAAACCACCACCACAAATTAAACAGTAATATTTGACGTATCACTTGCAAAAATCTTGCTGAGGATCTGCGTCCACCTTGCGGAGGAACAGAAGCAACCGTAACCTCATCAACTTAAGTAAAGCCTGCTGAACGCCTTCCACCAAAACAATTCAAACGAGTAATCGATGGGTTTGTCAGACTTTCTAGAAATTTGTCTATTTCATCTATATAAACAATGCCTCGTGGCGCGCTTTTCAACCATCATAATCCCAACAATTCTGTAATAGCTCTGAATGAGTTTTCTACTCTCACCACATACACCCGCTTCTGTGAGCGTGGTCGCATCAGCAATATTCAAAAGGCACATCCCAAAACACCGACCAAGCGTTTGAGCAAGAGCGTCTACCACTACCGTTGGGCCAATTAGCAAATATATACTCTACCAAGGCCAAATGCTCGTATTCGGTTTAACCCTGATGACGCCAAACCTTGTAATGGATTATAAACCGCCACAAGGCTAAGACTCGTTTCGCCTTATCTGCCCGATAACATAATCCATCACACTGCCGCACTCAAGTTTTGACGGTGTTCGCCAAACTCATCAGCGAAGAACTCACCATCTTCATTAATCTGAGAAAGCTCTTGTGAGAATGTTATTGCATAAACTAATAACACACTCATTACAAATTAAGACTGAAGGCCCGCGATAAGTTTTTTACTTCGTCTTGACTCTTTTCCACAATAAAGAACAAAACAAAACCATCGAAGTGGCGCCACGCTAAACTTATCATCCCGACATTATTCCACCTTTTCAAACTTTTCGTTTTCCAAAATTTCATACAATCAAACCATATTCTTTGCCCTGTTTCCGGATCATGAAATTTAGCCAACGTCCGTATCGATACAACTTGTTCAATGGCTTGCCTGTATGAAGAGAAAATAATTCAATCAGTTATCTTATGCTTAAAATTTTCACGCGTATGTATCAATAACTGAACCCTGACCTTGAATAACCACCTAACGGCCTGTAATCATCACCGTGGAATTTGCAACAATAACGCTAACGGTAACACCAGCATCAAATAAAAAGCCGCCATACTTGCCGCTGACCAATACACATGGTGCTAACATCTGGCCTTAATAATTGCATCGTAGCATAGATAGACCAGGTCCGCGTGACTGAACCACCTGGCGAGTAAAATACAAATGAATGTCTTTATCTGGTTTTCTGGACTTCTAAAAATAACAACTGGAAGCCACAACCAGGTTAGCCATGGTGAAGCTCAACTTACCAAACCAAAAAAATCACTCGCTCTTAAGCAACTGAGTAAATATTCAAATGACCTTCCTCCACGAGGCAGTCGCTCAAATAACCAAGTGGAACAAGGCCATTACTGTGAATCGCAACTGGACCGGTAGTTGATCCGTCCAACTTCATATCGCATGCCTTAAAACCAAAAAGTCGACATAACAAATTGCTATGCTCGACCTATAAAAGATAAGACGTCTTATGCTTCTTCCCCAGCCGCTCAGCTTGGCATTTGCTTATGCGTCTCATATCCCAATGTACTCAGTAACTGGGCAATTCTAACATTTATCAACAACTGCTCTCAAGTACAGCAATTGCACTGGGACTTTGTTCTTTGTTCTTAAGTAAAAATCAATAACTGCCTGGTTGGTTCTGATAAGCCTCGAGCCTATCTCCAAAACAGAACACGATCATCATCTACTTTCAATTCCGCTTTCTTAATGACTTTCAGAAATCAGTATAACAAGTTTAGCGCGTTTTTTTTTAGCTTCATCTTGAAACAAATCTGCTGCAACTGAGAAGCAGTCAATCCCTCACCGCCACCAAACTGACTGCAGCTGGCTTACAAACGCAATCTACCTTATTCAATCACAGCGAAGGGTAACTCAACTTCAGAAAATAATAGTAAACCATCAAACAAAGCATTTTTAAGTTTTGCTTTTATGCTTGGTTAAGCTCGCCCATATTCCTTACGAACTCAGCACGCAAAGCATCAATCGTTGCTCTGCAGACCGAATTTTTTCAACAAACAGCGTCATCTAGTTCCAGCGAAAATTTCCTTTCAGCAACTTCAGATACAGTGACTTAAATCTGCCTCCTTACCCTGAAGGTTTCTTGCGGAGTCATCTGGGAAACAGTCACAGAGACGTACGCCTTCAACCTCTTTAGCCACCAAGAACGCCAACCAAGCCAGGATCCTAGTTGTTAGAGCCAAGACAATTTGTGCGCACTGAGCACAACCACCTTCAAAGCTCGTCACTAATAACCAACGAAATCGATTGTAACTGGATCGCCATCTGCTGATGCCGCTCAACGGCAGTCCATTCAGCATTTTTTTGCGCAAGTTCCCAACATAACAACTCAACGCAGCATCAGTAACCGATTACAACGCGATCGACTTTAAGCCGCATTGTCACCAAAAACTCTGGTAAACTCTATTTTTAGACAACTCAAGTCTGCAACTCAAAGCAAATTCTTAGGTCAAATGAAGGCATCCACTGGCTGATAGAATTCTTTGAATCGCCTTCAACATAAGCACACGCATTATTTCTCTACATGCATCCTACGAAAAATATACCTGACCATAGCGCTTTTAACAAACCTAACAGGTCACTTTAACCTTGCGAAAACCTGCTATACGAATACGTCCTTTGCGTTAGCCACTTCAGAACTTACTTTTCGTCACACGAGCAGCTGAACACAATAGTCAAACGCGCCCGATTGGAAGACGTTGTCTCTACAGAAACTGCCATCCAAACTCCTCTCGGGAACTGCTTAATTGTTGGAACCTCGTCATTAAACAATGACATTTATCAATGACTCCCAAAGCAAAACCTAAATGAAAATTAATTAAACTAATGACTGCAAATGTGCTCCGTACTGGATTCGAACCAGTGACCTACCGCTTAGAAGGCGTTGCTCTATCCAACTGACGCTACGAACTATGTTCAACATTCTCTTGTGGTTGGGCTATTATAGGGATGGAATAGCAATCGCCAACCGATAGACATAAAAGAACCCAGTAAACTGGCAAAACTATTGTAACTGATGACCGAGAATGCGAATTCCGCCGTTCAACAGAAAAAAATATCACAAAGGACGCGACAGCAATAATCAAGCAGCCATGTAAAAACAACAATATGCGCCAAAAGGTATCACTTGCACTGTTTTGTGCAATGCATTAAAGGAGTTTTTATAATCTTTTAAGCGTGATATTGAAAGCTTCCTCTAACCGCCAGTACTATGCCTGAAAACATCTAATTTGTTTTTTCTATCCCTAAAACCTATAGCCACCTAAACAATAACACGACCAAACAGCAACCTGCCTCAAAAAGCAGCACAACTATCACTCTCAAGCTTACTCGCGCCGTCCCTACATTTACGATATTCTGGCACCCCTAAGCTTTACCCAGCGCTGGAACGATGCAGTCTTCAGTTATTTCAACTTATGAACAACATGGCCCCAGGCTCTAGTGAGTAATCTACCGTTATCTTAATTAAGTTTCAGCACAAACCTAAACACTCTACCCATTCTGGGTAGTCGCCCTCCTTCAATCAAACAGCGCTCCTTCTACTAAATAGCTTTGGAAATAGCGACAGTCAATTCTGGAAATTAGAAAAACAAACCAAAACAAGAGAACGATTATAACCTATCGCCATACTCACCTGGGCCAATTATTTTCGCAACAATCGGAGCCTATACCACCCTTATATCCATCCCAAATACGAAATGAAGAACAAATCTCTGCTTAACAAGCTTATTAGAGCTTACGGCAGCAAGCACCTATTTGTTTACTCTTTTAACGTTGAATTTTTTAACACCAAACCGCTCGAATTTTCAATAAAATGGCGTCGATATCTGCATTAATACGTACAATAGGTCTCTATGTTCTCAACACTATAACTCAGCTCCTTCGCCCAATTCTTAACCACTATCAATTGTATATGGACATTCCGCCGCTTACCCTATATTTCTGGTATGGCTCCAAAGTTTCTGGCTAATCGTTCCGCCTCGATCTGCCCTTGCGCAACACTGCAATAATAAAAAAAGCTAGCATCTGGTCAGGAATTAAGTAAAATCCCGCAAATTCCTATAAAGGGCCCCCATGACACAAACAATCAATGACCTAAATAAAATCTTAGATAGGCAATTGGCTAGTCGACGAAAGCAAAACTGAATAAGCTCTGATAAAAGGCAGCCCGACAGATCACTGCCGATCTTGGCTGACAAACACTCCATTGTCTTTGCGTAGAATGGGTCTAATCACAACAGCTGCCAATAAGACGTCTAAACTTCCCATAGAACCGACACATTCCACGCAACACGCCTATGGAATGGAACCGAATAGGCGCTTTCTCTTAACTGCTTAGCGACCCACAAACCAAGCCTTAAAGACAGACAATATTTCTTGTCGTGGACGACATCTTTTGACCAAGGACACACGTACAAGCCTTTCCCAAGCTAGAACCAAAAACAACAGCGGTACACACACAAACCGCATCACAAACTGCATGACCGAAAACCGATATGATACGAACTAGTCGAACCGCAGTAGCGAAGATTTTTTTATTTGTTACGGCAATGAATTACAAAAGGCTTTTCAGAAAACGTAAGGCATTAAATCCATAAAATCATTAATTCGAATACAACGCAAAATCGAATTAAAAAAAAGCGCTCAATCATAACATAAGAGCGCTTTTTAAATAACCAAAAAAATCAGAAAAATACCGATTTAAAACCATTCAATGCAGGCAACTCGATAGCTCCGCCATGTGGTAGTTTAAACGTCGATTTAGGAAATACTTTCAACGTATTCTGCTCACCAGGCTGCTCATAATACTTACCAATGTCGAACGATTTTCAGCGCTGGTCCCCAAAAACAATGAATACCCAATTAGCTCAGATTCCTCGATGAAAGAGTATTTTCAACATCCCCAACCGCTCACCCGAATTCGCTCTTCAGAGCCGTATTTTTGAGAAAGCACGACCCCACTTCGTCGGAAACTTTTTCCCAGTAATCAGCTCATCTTTACAATAGAACTGATTTCAAGTGAATAGTATAGATTCAGTTGCAACTCACTAATAAATTCCGCACCTTCAGCCTCGTACATATTAGCCGTCAAACACGCTCGCCCCCTGATCATAACATCACTTGCCAACTAGGCCAACGATAACATCACCGCCGCATAATCATTTCAACTTGCTTGTAGGTATCAATTTACGGGCAAGTGCCCACACCATTAAACCTCTAAGTAATGATTCTAATCCTAGATTATCTGTGTTATCTAACGACCATTACAAAATAACAAAGCAATCTGCACGCAACTTTTTAACCAGACGCCATATTCATGACGACGCCAACGCTCAGTCGTTTCAACAAGAGTCGTATGTTCATTAGGCGGATAATCCACACCACATCGCGTAAATGATAACTAAGGCATTCGGTGATCTCGTCATCCACGAAGCTAAGCAGCTTTTTAGCCGGTTAATTAATTCAATCACTACACCAAGACCACAAAAACGAGGCATATTCACAACCAATAACACCAGCGCCAAAATGTCAAGAACGAGGTGTGTGATCAAATTAAATAGTGTCAGAACAATAATACGAGGAATGAGAAAAATCAATATCGCAGGACGGTATGGACGAGAAACCGTTCAAAACCCACTTTATCAGCCAACACCGCAAACTCGCGCCCTTTCTCGAAGTATAACTCTATGGTATTGCCGCGTCTTAAATTTGCCTCGCCCGACAGTAAATATCAATTCGGTACGTGCAAATATTCAGTATACGACCCAATAACTTGCTGGTCATTACTCGTTTGGCACGATCCAGGCCACTTAGAAATGAAAAACCAACGAGGCTCCCCAATGTTCACAGGAAACAGGTTATGTATAAAGACAAATGATCTCCTTACCGCATGACGTATCTTTTTAAGGGAATCGTTCTAATGCCGTACAACTTCCGCCTACTTGCGAGCTACTTCAATAACAGCCACTCTTTTGCCTGCTTTTGCAGCACTCATAGCAGCGCCCTTCTCCCGCAGAAACCCTTTTCCCTAAAACTCACCACATAATTCTCGTTGTAATAATAGACCCTCTTAACAATTCAATATTTAGATGCGTCCCATAACAAATACGTGTCCCATAAAAAATTTTCAACGGCACTTCTGTTCGTTCTTTTCGCACTACCTTACACCCACAAATACGCAAGCAACTTCATACCTAAAGAACTCATACCACCGCAAGAACCAGAGATAGGTTTTCGTTCCATCCAATACGCCCAGCCATAGCAGCAACCATAGAAAGCTATCAGTTGCAAATGCCAAAACAATCGTCACATAAGTTCTCTCAAATCAAAAAAATTAAAAATACCACTAGTGCAAATACGTTGAACGCATACCGATGCCTCTTCAAAAACCAAAATCCTTTTATCAATAAAAAGCGCTATACCATTGTCTGAGCAAACTCGAATCCTTTCTCAGGCCCAAGTACCGTAACCTGGCTGTCGCAAGACCATCGCCATGGTTTTTTTTATCTACTACGGTAACAGAACCAATCGATTGTAATAGTCGACCCGTTTAGGGCTTATGATGAGAATAGCGTACACCATTTTTCAAAATAGTTCCCGATAATCCCCAAGGTCGCAACAGCACATATCAGTTTACGGACAACGATTCGCTCAACAATACCATGACCACCGCAGGAACTTTCTATGCCACCTTCCAAGATGTCCATCAGCCTTCACACCGTTAGATAAAATTTCACCGCCAATTTTCAATTAAATAATTCCTACCCCTCTACCCCTGCAGCACTTGCGCAACCATATCACGCCGTACCTTTTGCCATAGAAGATAATCTACATAGATTCTTTCTCTTTCGTCAACTTGCCCGACCATCACCAGCTAGATAATGATAACCACAACGCGTGACTTCGCCTCTCAATTAATACCGGCTGGCACTTTTATCTCTCGATTCCCCAGTCCCGAACCCCACAAAGTTACCAGAGACCCAAATGATATCGTTACTCTCCACCACTCATCACTACTCAATAAAGCTTATCAATAAACAAAGCCATGGCTTCGCAATGTGAGAAAAATTGATTTTGCAGGTAATTTATTAAAACTGAAAGCTCCTAGTTTGGTCATAAGTTGACAATTATTTGGTTAACTGCCTTACCAAGGGCACAATCAACACCTCCTCTTAAATCCGAAGTTTTTTACAATTTTCAGTCGTATAATTTACTGTGTAGTAGTCACCCATTGTAGGGCTCAGAGAAGTTCAAACCAATCAGGAGAAAAAATGGAAAAAACGAATACCGTCGCAATAACGATAATAAAAAGGCAAAAATAGTATTTTTTTAACGCATAAAAATCTTCTAGTTCCCAAATCAGAAATAAAGACCCACCAGAAACAGTGGCTTCTATTAGTGCTAGCCGCCGAATCATCCAATAGAAGTTTCTTTTCTACACCAAGATCTTCTAACACTTAACCACAGAAACGTTCATCATTGGAGCCCACACATGTAGTACTCACAAATCCTCTGATCAGAAATGGTCTTGCAGGTACGTTTTCATAAAGACATTATGAAATGAACCCTGTTTACCTTCCCAATTAAATCTTCAGGCTGAGGATTCAGAAAGCGCCAATGCCAACTGCAAAGTTCTCAGTTCTGCGTGAAGCTTATCGTACTTCTTCGTATAGAATGCCTTCACGCATACTACGAGCACATATCCAAAGTAATTTTAGCGTTTGACTCAGCGTTAAGCTATCAAAAAATTTGACCGGCATGCGCCATAAGAGCCAGCACCACCACCTCGACAAATCTACCATCCTCTCATCGGTAATCTTAGCAAAAAAACCTCCCAAGGACGCGTAATAGCTTTAATCTTTCACCAGCTTAAGACTAAGACATAAGACGCAATTGACCAGGAGGAAGATCATCTTTTACCTTCGTGCGTGAAGCAATACCGAATTAAACTTAACAATAACCCCTCTCTTCAGGGTAGTTTTGCCATTGAGTAAAGCAGTATAACGGTTCATCGACCTGAGAAAAACAAACTTCCAAACGATTGAATTGATCCAACACCGCAACTCTTCTTCGATATCAAGGTCCTTTTGTAGTGGCACTTGTTGCGCAAGGTGCTGTCAAGCTGAACATAACCACCGCACGGAAGTTAACATCTCGGTCTTCAGGCAATTTTAGCGTCAGCTCTTTAATAAAAGTCGCTAAATTAGGGGTTTGACTAACGGTAAAATCCCATGGCCTTAACACCTAAATACTTCCTCAGGTCACTTCTACATCCATGTCCCTGTTTCACAGAAACCTGACAGATAAACGATAACCTTCTTTCACACGACGAGTAAAGTGAGATTGTTCATGATGTCATGAAACCACCACCCATTCGTTCACCTACATTAACTGACCCATACCCGCCGCCGCCGAAGCAGAACGAAAGAAATACGTCCGCTGTTAGCCAAGTTTTGCATAACTACCGCCCGCCAGGGCTGTTATCTCTTTCACCATTGATGCGAATTGTAAGTCACAGTGTTTAACCAAACGAGCACGAGCGCAAGATAATTGCCACTAATGCCAGCACGAATACCGTTGAACATCACCTTACACCTCAGAAGACATTCTCTAAGTGACCATGTTAGTAAACTATTTGGTTTGTCCCACTGAACAGCAATTAAAGCTGAACACAGAAAATTGACATAAAGCCCAAACTCATCCAGACCGACAGAATAAAGCTGATACCCTAAGACCACGCAATCCCGCAGTTACGTCCTGAATACTGAAGCTTCTTCTCCCGATACCAGCCAGCGCGCAATTGCTAACGCCCAACCCAACACCAGCAACCGCACACGTAAACAAGACTTTCACTAAAGTTATAGTCCACGCTCAACATGAACAAGGAACAACCCAATAGGCGCAGTCACTTGTGATAAGTGGGAAATAAACACCAATGCGTTGTATAAACTGGCACATATTATCATGCTATTTCAGTTATTGAACAATAGCGGCAATAACACCGAGTAACTCAATAGAACCTAGAAAACTTAGATCAACGCCAGTAACCCGCCCATTCAAGAGCCGCATCAACCAAAAGTTTGATAAAGAAGTTATTTAATGGACCGTAATTGCCAAGACAACAAATTAACACAATGCCCAAACCGATCGCTGTAATCATTTGGACAATAGCAAAAAGTACTACATGCAAGAAAGAAGGCCAACGCCATATTCTCAACAAAAACGCCCTTTAACGATCAAACTGATTAAATGTCCATTTCAGAAACGCCCTCCTTACACCGAAGGCTGCAATTTTAAAGTCAGGCTCTTCAATTTGATCCCTTTAATAAAGAACGCACACCCAATAACCAAACCAATCACGAAAGACGCACTTGGAGAAAGTACATTTCAACCATTTGCTTGATACCACCGCCGTTTGAACAGTAGAAGCAAATATTTCAACACCGAAAAAGCGTACCAGCACCGGTAATCCGCGAAAAAACAAACCAACGATCAACATAGCACTGTAGCCTAAGCCATTACACTAATACCATCTACAAAGTCTTCATTACTGGAGTGCCGTTTTTCATGCAAGCGCTTCTGCGCGGCCCATTAACGATACAGTTTATGATGATTCAACCAACAAAATACAGAAAGCTGCTACCTAATCCATAAGGCAAGACGCTTTAAAGAATTTGAATTCCAACCACAATAACCAAAAGGCAATATGATCATTTTGAACAATGATACGAATACGTTTGGGAATATGGTTTACGAATGCATCGCAATAAAAAAGCTAGAAAAAGGCGTTACTAACGTTAAGGCAATCGCCATAACAAAACTAACACTCAGACTGCTCCGTTACCGGCCAACGCTGAACAAATACCCAAGGGATTTGCAAGCAATCGTTATTGCGCAAAAATTGGCCCAAAGAGGACTTTTTCTAAATTCACGACATTATTGAACTCCTTCGCTAACGAAAGTTTGCCAAGAAAGACCAAAGCCCCTCGCTAACAGTAATTGAACAAGATTAGTACACCGCGCGCGGCTCGTCAGAGTTGCGCAGTACAAACCATCTACTTTAGAGCTGCTTTTGATCTGAAGCTGTCTACACCCGACTTCAACCAGATGAACACGGCTTCACCTGGCATCATAGACTCGTTACCTTCCACAACGCTTTCCAGTTAGGATAGCCAAGCCAACCTCCGCCACCCAACCCAGGTGTTTTCAACCCTGAGAATAAGAAGCCAAAGCCAATCACAGTAATTGAAATCGTTTTTTCAAATGCCATGAAGCCATACAGTAGACCATAGGCCATAACCATGAACTGGAAACAATGAATTCGATCTATGTCATCACCTGATTTAACAAGGTAGACAGCTGAAAAGTTCGCTGGCGACCGCTTAATGCTGCGCAGGATCATTCTCGCCGTTCAAGCAACAGACAACTGCGGATCTTTCGGACGCCCGCCTTCTGATCATAAAGGTAGGCAGGATAATACCCCGCTGCCTTAATTTTCAGCTGCGTTGCGAAGTGCGCCTGTTTTGCAAATTAACGATGCGAGTTTCAACTGTTTCGAAAATCTCATCTACTATTTACCAAGGTTAAGCAAGCATGACCACCCGAAGACAAAATGTTTCGCTTACGTCTAGATCCTTATTAGCCTTTTGGATTGGCTTAAGCCCTACCGCTGCCAAAGCAACAAGAAATAGAACAACCAAACACAAGGAAAGCACACTATAAGCTCTTTATACTATCGTTACGACTACCATTGCGTGCAAATCCCCGCTTATTGTTCGCCTGAATCAACAAAGTGATCAATAAAGGTGCAAACAAATTCCCGCAAGACAACATCGCCAAACGATCATACCTTCTGGTTACGCTGTAACAACTCGAATAAGCACGACATTCAAACCGATTTAATGCGTCATAAGAAAACCATTTATACCTGCACGATTCGTCAACGATGCAGATACTGGAATTCCGTCGCCTTATACATTCATTCCAAACGCAAAACCAACTAAAACAAGGTGCAATACCATGGTGTAAGCGAAACATAGGGGTTAGCTACAGAGCCAAGGGTTTAAACAATAGCAGACGTTATTACGATGCCTAGCATAACACCAAGCAACGATTCGCCATGAAGCGATTCGCATTATTACAATACAGACCGCCAATTAAATCGCTAACGTAGACGTTCGCCATTGAGGCCTTGATAAAGCCAAAAGAAGCATCAAACCAACCAAACAGTCAAACCTAAATGCCATCACAGTCAAGTTGCTCATGCTGTCGCAACCAAGAAAAACCATCATTCGCGTCCAAACCGCATCACCAGACATAGAAGCTGTAACAGAACCAAAGAAAGCACGACCCGCTTAATTGCAGGTTAAGCGAAGTTTCTTGCCGGTAACTGCCAACACTTCTTTGCAATCGCACAACACAAAACTAATCCTAAGGTAACTTGCATAAAGAACCGTTTGCTAGGCAATAAAGCGCAACAGAATGGGAAGTAACAAAAAAGCCTTCGTTTATTTCATGCGTTCGCACAGAAGAAAACAACACTTCCCAGGAAACCACCAACCGCAAACGTAAACAAAGTAAACTAGGCAAGAAATACATTGCGTACCGTAAAATATGTTGTCCCATATGCTGGATACGTTCATAATTGGTCCAAACACAAACACTAGCATGACGCCAAGTTGTCCGCTGCGTAATACCCATTGCAATCTATAGCGTATTCGCTTGCAGACCAATTGTTGTACCATCCAAAAACATGGCTGCAATGTACATCATCGCAAACCCAAATCATAATGGCGTTTCATATCAAGCCGGCATCACGAACATGGGAGGCCATTTTTGGTACCCACAGAACTTGACGGTAAAATAGTACTACCTGTTCAAAAGCGCATACCAGCTTTTCGTTTTTCCACCTTGAGTGAAACTCAGGTCTATTTTGTCAGTAATTTTCTAAAGAAGGCCCCCATGAATTAACGCCTCTTCTCTATAGAGTTAGGGCAATCCGAGGAGTCGGGCCATATCGAACTCGCTGGCACTGTAATACACAAAGCCAAATCTCGTTCATCTAACTCAGTACGCCAAGCTTCTGAGCTTGCCTCCGGTATCATGCACGAGCCAACGCACGTAACAACTGAGTTGGCAAAATATCAAGCGGCAAACACGCTCAAAATACCAAGCGGCCGAACATAGTACTGAATCACTTACCATTGTCCGTCGTTGTCATATCAAATGATTTTTATCCCGTGGAAGCTTTGACAAAAGACATTCTGAAGGATGTTTTTTTCTATCACTCCGGACACGAAATAATGCATCATCTGGCGTTCAGGCCTTCAAGCAATACAGAGACTTGAATTGTAAAGCCCAAATAAGAAAAAAAGGACCTGGCACATTACGTACGTGAAGTACGGAACCAGAAATAACTCGTTCTCACCGTCAGCCAATTCGCCCTGCTACTAGATCGTCTAAGCTGCACCCACTTGCCGTACGACCAATCGAGGGGTTTTTAAACTCTGTGGAAGGTCCTCGCCAATGCAATAACACGCTCAATGCGCTTAAGCTCACCAGCTAACAAACAAGCTTACCATAGCGACAACATCTTGGGTAATTGATAGACAAACTGTGTTTTATCGCGACCTGATCAAGGAAGTGAATATGGCGTACCAGCAAGACCCGCAAGGGTGCGCACCAGAGAAAACCTCTTTCAACGGTTACATCTGAACGTAGTCGATTTTAGTTCGGGTGCTTCATAAACAAACATCCTTACTGTTTGTCAAACGCGCTTAAATACCGTCAAGTCATCAGCAAACGCCTCAGCCTGATCTGCAAGCATGACAACTTCGTGGAGAAGCGGCCAAACGGATTCGTGTCCATGCTTGTAGTACGAAGATAGAGCTCGTGCTGAAGAGATTCAGGCACTTTCGAAAAGGGACGCGTTAACGAAACGCAAGTCCACAACCAAGACTCAACTAGAATTGTCAACCACTTTACTGCGTTCTGTACTAAGATTTTAATTCAAGCCTGATCATAAGCGGCAAAAGTTTCAAGATTCATTACCTTCAATCCCTGAATAACAACAGATTGAAAAAACGCGTCTTCAACCACGTATGTGACAGCAGTTCACCTCGGTACCGAGAAGCAGGAGCAGTTGTAATTTAACACTTCTGCGTTTCTATCTGGTAAAAACATACTGCCCTTTCTTGACCTTTCCCCTTCCTTGACAAACATTGAGTGGGGTTTTCATTCCATGGGTAGTCAGGACCGTACACAGCGACTTTCTTGCGGCAGCAGCCATGCTTCAATCACTTGAATGGGAGCACCTGAAATCGGAAGATCCAGTGCATTTTGAAATGTTTTTAAACAATGTCTTCCCAATAAATTTGAAACACAAAAAGCGGTAATGTGTAATGCTCACACTCCCTCCGGAAAACATGCACAAGTCGACACAACTAATATTAAATTTAATTGTAAAGACCAAACTCACTTCCGCCAAAAACCGCGTATTATAAAGATCATTAACGACAATTGACCAGGCTCATCACGACGGTCTTTAGATCGCCAATTTTACTTAAAAGCGCAGTTGGTCTTTATTGATTGCTTTTCATGCACTAAAAACGTCGCTTTTTGTGTTTTCGCTACAACCATTCAGGATCTCGTCACTTCTTGTGATAAAGTCGAAATAAATGAAATCCGAAATAGAGCATTTAAGGAAGTATTTAAACAGATCACATTTTAGTGAGTTTGCCATATCTGAGGTTTGAAAACGACCAGCAATATCGCCTAAAAATAATAGGTTCAAAACAGCGGAACGCCAGTGATGAAAGCCAGAAGCTCAAATTCATATTTAATAACTAACGTTTAGCGACTACATGGGTTCAATGATTCCGAAAAAAAACAATAAACAAGCCGTTATCATCAATGCTGGTTACACTATCCACGACCCAGCCCAACGATACGGATGAGTGATAAATGCGGTAAATTACAGAACGCTTTTGCAATAGAAATGTGATAGCTCATACAGAAGATGCAACCGCTTTCTTTGCTCAGAAAAGAACCTGACCGCAGACGTTTACTTGAACTCTGTCATGGCATACGTAAAAATGGTGAACATTCGCAAAGATAGAAGTTGCTACCACACCCCTGCGTTTCGCAAGAATTCCCGTGTGCCCCTTACATTGTCCGCCAATAGAGGAACAATAAGTCAGCATGCTACAGTACAACCATCGATAACGTTAAAGCCCGCTTTCAAGAAGTTTTAAATTAGTGGTCTAGACGGGCAGCCGCAAGGCTATTTGCCAATTGGCTTGCTATTGCATCCGAGCACAATTTTGCCCATTCTCTTTTTATGGCAACACAGTCGCGAATTGGAATGAATTAAAGACGAGCTACAGTTCTAAACCAAAGCAGAAAAAGAGCTACTTAGATTCAGTGATTGGGAAACGCTTCCGCAATGATCCATTTTTCCTCCCACAATCAAGACATTGTGTCACAACTTGGAAACGGCTTGCTAAGGCTAACAGAAAGACATAAGAACCCCATTATCGCTTCACAACCGTCGCCTCTTGCTTTAACTCGGTCTTTGCCCAAGACAACATCTGGACGCCCACGCTTTTTCACCTAAAGAAGCGCCAAGAGCTGCCGCTTAGAACA
>Ga0163217_1092915_pt1 | contig 18811 bp, 22 predicted proteins | sample SynspAceP_FD_185933 | JGI IMG/M metagenome (GOLD analysis project Ga0163217, IMG submission 185933) | Saline lake microbial communities from Ace Lake in Antarctica - Synechococcus sp. Ace-P (PacBio error correction) | ecosystem: Environmental > Aquatic > Non-marine Saline and Alkaline > Saline ...
GAAGAAAAAGGAGAAATTTTCCCTCCCCCTGCCCGCCCCCACATCCAAAAAAAGCGAAACCCACACCCCAAGCCCAATGGTGGCAACCCCCGCTTTCAACAAATTGGAAACCATCCAGGGTGACTGGGGGCTCGCTGTCGCGTCAGAAAGCCCCGGCCAACTACCTTCCGATCGCATCATCAAAGCGCAAAAAAAAACTCGCTGATTTCATCCATCCCCTCTGAACCGAATCCTTCCCAAACCCATTCGATCGAAATTCCCAATGAAACTGTCGTTACCACCGTCGTCCACTGCCGTCTTTGACCGCTGCCCGGGGCCGCTTCCCCACCCAGTCCCCCCGATCGTCCGAGTCCGTCCAAGGTTCCCATCCAGCGTCCGCTGCTCGCCTTGAACTGCTAAAAGCTCGCTGCTTGCTTCGACAAAGTGGTGGCAGGAAGCCGGTGATGCCTGCTTCAAGAAGTAACCCTACCTCCAAGCAAGCCCGGTGAAGCGGTGAAACAGTCAAAAACCCGACAAGTGCAAACCCGCGACATTCGCTCACTACCTGCGTCGATCACTACTCCTCGTCGTTGCGCACCGTCCTATCGATGAGTGGGGCATGGCGGTGCTCCGTGAAATCCTACCGCGCCCTCAACCTGCCCACCCCCGCCTATGCCGAGGCCTCTCCGCACCCGTGACGCGGCCTGTTGCTCCTCGTACATAGCCCCGAAGCCGCCCAAAGAGTTCAATCGCTCCTCTTCTAATGTGATCGAGTCCCTCTCCTGATCACAGCTTGCCCTAGGCAAAGCCCTCCCGGCTCTTTGCAAGCCCCTCGCGGCCTCCACCCGGGCGCTTGGTTGCAACTTCCCTTCGCCTCAACAACAACACCGTCTGCCAAAAGTCGATCGGACGGAACCGTCGCCAACCGACCATCCGAAATCCCCACCAACGGCGACAGCGAATGCATAGATCATCGGCCCAGTGGCTGATCCGAGCGCAGCACTCGGCACTCGCGCCTTCCGATCCCTGGGAAGATTGACCTGCCCGGGACGCAGTCGGGCGGGATGGGGGGCCACGGGTCCTGCGGGTGGAGCCCGCTATACCGGACAAGCTCGCCGAAGCGTCGATCCAACCATCAAGCGCCCATGCGGGCAAGGCATGCCCATCGCCGGCTTTGCCGATCACAAATTCAGCGGCCGAACCACCACTGTTGGTCAAAAATGCGGAGCCCAATCCCGTGTCCACTGACCGGCTTGGATGGGGCAACTCGGGGGAAGGTCATTTGGCTCTGCCAGCCCTGGAATCGCCTAAAGATGATCGCGGGTCATGGGGAACACTGAATGCCGGCCCCTCCAACATCATGCCGAGCAAGCTATGTCCGAACAGTTCCCTGCTGGAGAGCCCAACAGGGAAAGACACAGACAGCAAGCGCAACCCAGCCCCCTGGATCCGCTCACGGAACAGGCTTGCAAGCTGAATCAATCGGATTGGGAGAGCTGCTCAAGCGGCAATCATTCCATCACGGGACACACTGGTCCTTTCCGCATGGCGCATCTCTCACCTGCCTGAGCACACAAATTTTTTGTTTGACGAGAGCCAATGCGCGACCCTGCCACAACCCAGATGAATCGCAACACCGAAAAAACTAGCACGGTACGAGAACGAGCAGATAACCTAAAGCCGTACACCCAGCGCGAACATCCGCCGAAAGGATCCGAGTAACACGGATCACGCCAGCATCAGCAGCACCGACGGAGGCTACTCTCCGCCAATCACCTCCAACCAAGCCCCGCCCGGACCGGGTCCCCCGCGCAGTTTCAGCCAAGGCCCAACCTCCTCACGCCAATAAACGAGAGGCCACCGGGCCAATCCTTTAACGAGGCACCCGCATCAGGATCCGAAGTGTTCACAGGAACGGACCGCTCGGCGACACAACGGGCCATGGCACCAACCGCCGAGCCCGCACCACCGACGGGGACATGACGAGGCAATCAAATCTGAACAGGGCTCTGGCCCAATCAGGGCACGTCTGCAGCAGCACACCGAACCTGGGCCCACTCGCCCGCCCAGGCCCTTGAGCCAGGAAACGAAGCTGCGGCCAAACGCCCGGAAAGCGGCTCGGCGAATGAAAGCCACAAACCGCGGATCCGCCAATCCTCAACAACTCGCGCCAAGCTCGGTCACGGCCGCAAAAAATGACCCGTTGGCCAGGGCAGACGCACCAGCCCAGCAGCACAACCTTCGCGAACGATGAAACCGAAAAACCGGCCCATTGGAGAGTCCGCCCTTGGAAAGCCATTCTCCAACACAGCATCACCGATGGATCACGAGTTCGAAGATCTGCCATACCAAACCTGCCAGATAACGGCCCCATCAACAGGCCCCAATGGATCCAATATGGAAAAACTTGATTCCAGTGCCACCAAAAACGCCCCTGGCATTCCTACCAAAACCGGGAAATACCCTCTCAAATCAAGGGCTCGGCAACAATGCGAACCAACACTTAAACGGATTCGGTTCAAAAATCTTAGCAAAAACCACACGAACTCGCAAGCAGCCGCACGCAAGGCATGGGGACAATGCAGGAAAACTTCCAAAGCCAAATTGACGGCGACGACTACTCACAGCGAGCCCTACAGCTCGGGGAATCAGCCCTCTAAACCTGATCCCTCAAAAGCTTGGCCCTTCCCAAGACTGCTACCTCAACTTCGGCCCAAAGCTTTCATAGTCCCGTTGGGCCAACTCAAGATCCACGCTCGCGAGGGAACAACAACGCCTCGGCCACATAAACACGATCGCCCAGCCGGCCTAATTCACAGCTGGCCCAATTTTCCTGTCACTCAGCAAGAACACGTCCCAAACCCCTTGAGCGATCAACAAGCGACTGCTGCATGGCGAAGACTCCAGCCCCAGCGAATCACAGGCAGAAGGAAGACATCTATTCAACGCTTGAGCCATCGGCTGTGGAAGCTGCCAAATCAACCTCATGCATTCCACAGCGTCCACATCGCGTCCCTGCACACTCCCGATCCGATCCAAGCTTGTTGGCCGGGGCGATCTCGGCATTTTCGCGCACGCAGCATGCGCACCATCGTGAGCGGCTTCGGGCGACCAGCAGTGCACCCACCAGACTCCAATCGCTCTCCGAGTCGGTCGGACGCCAGGCTTCAAGCCCTGCTGACAGGCCAGCCACCTATCGCGCGCAGCTCCAACCTTCAAGCCATCCCGCCACACCCAGCACGTTTGCTCTGGCCCCTCGCTCACACCGCCTTAGAATCCCCACACTAGCGAGCACCACTGGGGTAAGTCCCTTGAACAAATTATGCTCCCCGTACACTGGGGCAGCGAGTAGCGCGAACAAATCAGATAAAATGAATCAAGACAAGATCACACACTATGGCCACGAACACCCAAGCTCGGGTATCCCCACACACTTCCATTCCGGGAGTCAGAGCACCTCGATCGTGGAAACCGCCTGGTAGCTCCACAGACGGGCGGACACCGGAACACCACTGGAAGCGGCCAATGAATCGCCATTAAGAACTGTGCACCCGCATGGCGGCCCAAGAACGACCACTTGACCAATCGGCTTGGCCCGCCTTCTCGCCAGACCTGCGCAACCAGCGTGGTGCGGGCCGGAACGAAGGCTTATACCGCGCTTTAGGAGCCGAAAGAATCAACCAGACACTTATCTCCACTGCAGCCGAGGGTGAGTGTCGACCTGTGGAGCCAAGCAGTCCCGAAGCCCTTTCCAAGGACTCCTGGAGTCCCTGAAGGGCCCGGCCGATCGATGCCGTCTTCGAATCTGGGAACCTCAGTGCCAGGACCTAGACCATGTCAGACACCGTTTTTTTCAACATCATCCCGGCCCGGCAAGGAGAACCACTCCACGCTGGAACCGCTCAAGACCGACCTAGAGTGACCGCTTACGAACGGCAGCCGCGCACCTACAATTTCCTGGAGAACACCGAAGCGGCACTGATGCCTGCCTCCAGCACAGACGGCCCAGCCCAGAGAGCGCGGCGCAAACAGTAAACCCCGCCCCGGGCTGCCGCGTCCACCACGGCATCGTCGAACTGCTGACAAGTCAGACCCATCATTCGAGAATGGCAGCCTGGCTTGGTCAACGCGCAGACGAACGGGAAACCAGCCACCTAATCGAGTTTGCTGGGCCGGACCCCAGCCAACCAGAAATCATCGTGCAGTCGCTCGCCGCCCAGCGGGATGCCAGCCGCCCTCGAACCCATCGGCGCTTTCGGGGATCCCGGGACACGATCGGCCACCCGCTATCACAGCCCTCGCAAGGGGATCTCGGCACTGCCAGATTGGAGCAATTGGAGCGGTCTGGTTTCACCCCAATGGCCACGCAGCGAGCGTCAATCCAAGACTAATGGACGGGTTGCGCCGGCCATCCACGCATCGGACAAGCCCCTCCTCGCCGTGTTCCGTACGGGGAATCCTCATCTGGCCAACCTGCCCGGCAACAACGACCCGGCCTCTTCGGCGAGCCTCTCCCGATGAACGTCTGTAGATTCCTCGATCGCAACTCGGATGACGCCCGAAAGCTGGGCAACGCAATCGTTACGACCGCCCAAGGGCCGAATCCGTAACTGAGCTGACGGAAACCGACTTCGGACGCACCCTACCTGGCCGATCGCTCCTTGAGGAGCCCATCGCAAAAGCGCCTTACCGCCTGGTAGCACTTGAGCAGAGGGCGGAAACGACTACACCCACTACCACTACAACTCTCCGACACGGCGACCCGATGCGGCCGCCGTGATGATCATGGCCAACAACCAGCGCCCCCATTTCTGAAATCCGACCGGCGCGCCCGCCCCTGGCAACGGCTGCAAACAACGAGGCCGAACGTGTTGCAGACATGCGGTCCAGTGCCAGAAGCGGAGCTTGCCAACCTGTGTGATGGCCCTGGAAGAGCCTCGTCCTCAACCACACCAAGCGCTGAAACACGGAAATCGGCTGTGGCCTATCGCTAGCGTTGCCGCGGCGTTGTTTCCCAACTGAACTGAGCACGTCACCTCCCTTAATTTCGGGGGGATGCCCGACAGTCACCCCACCCGTGCTGGAAGCTTCACCTTGTAGCCATTCATCACGGTCCGCACCAACCGCTGCCGTAAGCCCGCAGTCTTGAATGGCAGCCAACTCCCCCGGCCTTTCGAACTGGGAGGAAAACGCATCGCCCGAGGTCGGCATCAAGCGTTTTGGGGCCTCAAACCGACCCATCTCCCCCGACTGGATCGGCGGTCGCTGAAAAGCTTGCGCGAAAAGCGTACAAAATCCTATGAGTCCACCAACCAGGGGAAAAGGAAACCGATGAGATCTAGCCTTTCTGCGGACAGCCGCAAAGGCTCAATTGAGAACCAACCCTCGACTTAGGATCTAGCCGCCTTGGCAGCGGAGGATCGTTCGGCATGCCTACGCCTGCGCTACACATCGGTCCCTCAACCAAAAACCACGCCCGCTCCATCACGAACCGGCTCACCCTCTTTCCCAAGAAACCCATGCTGACGCCTTCTCCCGCCGCTGTATCACGCCGACGCCAAACCGCCACCAAATCGTAGTCGAAACTCGCCGCTCGCGCCAGTACGTGCCAATGCAACAACGCCTGAGCCGTCACGCGATCGCCAGCAACGCCCAGCTGCATCGTTTCGGACGCCGTTTCGGGCATGATCATGCGAAAAAACACCGGCCCTGATACAGGCCTGTGGAAAATGCTATCCCAACCGCCGCAATGCTCCTGCCTGCGTGAACGGCGAAATCGTTCTCGTTACATCCCTACGCCCTGCTTCGCCGGCGACGCTCCGTCCCACGAACCGCTGCCTCAACGGCCTCAAGGACCTACACGCTTTGTGGCCCCTCCAGTCCCGCTGGTCGCGCCTGCCACATGAAGGGCTTCCCCCTGCCCCCTACATCAGCGAGACCAACACCCCAGCATGTGCACCCCTCACAAGATGAAACATCCAGGTGACGCTCCCGCTGTCGCTCAAGAACCGCCACCTACTTCGATCGCATCATCAGCGCACTCGGCTGATTTCCCCATCCTGACTGATCCTCCCCAAACCCATCCTTCCGAAAGTCCAATGAAATCTGCGTTACCACTACCGTCGCACTGGCGCTGACCTGGCCGCGCTTCCCCACCCAGTCCGATCTCGATCGGTCCAAGGGTCCATCCAGCGTCCGCGCTCGCCTTGAAGCCGAAAAGCTGCTTGCGCTTCGACAAAGTGGCAGGAAAGCCGTAGCCTGCTCAAGAAGTACCCCTACCTCAACCAGCCGGTAAGCTGTGAAAAATCAGTCAAAAACGACAAGTGCTACCGGCGACACGCTCACACTCGCGATCAAAACGACTCCCTCGTCCTTGCGCACCGTCCCTATCGATGAGTGGGCATTGCGGCCCTCGTGAGTCACCGGCCCCTCAACTGCCACCCGCGCCTATTCGAAAGCCTCTCCTACACCCGTAGCGCGCATGTGCCCTCGGACAGACCCAAGCCGCCCAAGGCAATTCAAGTCGCTCCTCTCCTATTGTAACGAGTCCCTCTCCTGATCACAGCCTTGCCCTAGGCAACGCCCACATGTCTTGCAGCCCTCTCTGCGCCCCCACTCGGGCGCTTTTTGTCAATCGCTGATTGAACTCAACAAAAAACGATCAAGCCCTGATCGTCGGATTATGGTAACAATTACGCAATAGAAGAGAATGCCCGGTGCCCAAATAGATCTGGAAGAACTGAACCATGGCAACCCCAAGCCCCCGGTATGCCAATACCCCCCCGAGCACTCCCACATGACCTTTGACCGCTTCCTTCCTTGCGAGAAGCATTCACAATCAAACGCGCTCAAGAGCATTACGGGGAATGAAAACGCGATAAAGACGGTCATCAAAACAATTTACGCCAAGTTGCAAGCCTATTAGAAGAAGAGCCCAAGTCGTTGCAGAATCACAATTCAAGCCTCGGTCGAATCAGCGGTCGTGAATTCTCAGCAATGAAAGCAAAACGATACATACCAAAGCCGCTTTCGATACCTGTACCGGTAACGCCTACATTGAGCCTCAACTCAAGCACTACTGGCAGCAGCACAGACAACTTCGAAGAGCTTCGGCAAGCCATAGCACCATTCTTGAAGAATTTGGATCAAAAGCCGACCCGACAAGTTTTATCGATAGCGTCGAATATTCAAAATCGCTTTGGGGCGAAGACACCGCCAACCATCTGCAACGGCTGCAAAACCGGCGCTGCAAAGAGTAAGCGGAATTCACCTGATGTTCAGCCACCCGGGGACCAGCACAGCGATCTCAAGGGAGCGTCGCGCATTGCTCCCAACTCGGCCATGGCCGCTTACCAGAACACCAGTTTCCCCATGATGCAGTCCCACAAATACGGCCGCAGCTCCGCCTGGCTCTCCGAATGGCAAGGCAAACCCCGCTCCAAGCCGGAAGCCGGCAAGAAGGGAAAGGTGTGTTCGATTCATGTCAGTGGGCAATCAAAGCGAACAAAGTCAAAATTCGCGTACCGCAATCAAGCCGGGTATTACGTCCCCATTCGAAAAACCTCCGAACATATCCAACGAATCACGCCGAGGGCGGTGAAAATAGCCAGCATTACACCTGTCAATGATCATCCCTTGAGTCCCTAACTTGTTTCTGCCAGCCTACCCTCAATCGGTTTCAGCCCTCAAGTCTAATCTGATGCAGCCAAACATGCCCCTACAATTTCTGGCCTCAAGCCGGGACCGAAGCCTCCAAGTGGCCATTCGTGCCGCCTCAAACAGGTGTTTGGAAATATCGAAGTGATGGAGAGCGAGCGACTGACTCTCCGAATCTCGCTTGGGCTAACGCGAACTCTCCTCCGTGATTCGTCACGGAGCAGGTGCTCCGAAACCATACGTCGCGCTTTTTGAAACATGCTCACCGCATCGTTTGTTTGAGGCTGAACTCAAGCATTTCCTTGGCCGGCGCCCAGTTCCAGAAGCGAAGTTTCCAACAAGTTGAAATTCCAAAGCAAAAGGCCTGAAAGAAAGAAAATAGAAGTAATACGTAGTGATGAATACCCAAATGGCTTTGTGAAGAACACAGTTCCATACCTACGCTCTTTTGTGAGTCAAGCGAGTCTTGGCCAGAAAATACAAGTACAACCAAAAATCCTCTCACTGAAGGCAAGCAACAGCAGTAGTGATAATGCGCACGAAACGTCGCAAGACCCCTTCCCCTCATCTTGCCGCGCAGCAAAGAGCTAGTTCGGCTGAATTTCGCCCCGATACAACCCTTCTCCAACCGCTGTCTCCAACCGATGCGTTCCACTTCCGGTCAAGATAGGCGCCCGTCAGCGCCTCGCTTTAAACGCAGGGTTGGTATCAACAACAAACAGCAAAGGATTGACGCTGGCTGGCAGCAGCGCCGAGGAGGTTGAAGCAGTTAATTCGCGCCGTCTACCCGCCAAGATGGGACCCACACCTGAGAAGGGAATATCCGACTCGCTTGATAATCCAATGATTGACGGGGAAGGATCGTCAAAGGGTCTCAATTCGCTAAAACGCTGTCCTACTGAGCACCTATCGCAGCGGTTCCTACAGTCTTTCTCCTATCGCTTTGGTGGAATTGCTGTTCAACAATGCCTCGCCCGTGCTCCAGAAAGTCAAGCTGAATCCGGCCCCCTTGACATCGGAATTCGTCCAAGGATACGCAGCCTTGATTGACCACTCCAATAGTGAGAATACATCAAAATTCGTGATGAATTGTACCGTACCCTCCGAGTGTCAAATCTGCCGAAGGCCGCAGTCAAACATTCAAACCGCAAACCTTGAAGCTCGTCAATGCTATAGCGGAGGGGACACCATCACCACTCTCGCCTTCTCACAGTCACTGGTGGGGCCAATCAGATCATTCCCGTGCGTTCACCGCAGTGGATCAACTGAACGCCAGCAAGCGCTACAGATTGTGGTCACAGCCAAACTTCGAAGCCGTTCGCCGTAAAGCTCAAAACGACTATAGAATGCTGGAAGACACGCATGACAAACAGCCTAAAGCATTCACAGACAACGGGCCGCAACCAGCATAAGCGAGATCTCCTAAGATCCACTATAACGGCTTAGCTGAATGCTTACCAAGCACCGATGCCGCGTCTATTCAACTCCCCTTACCCTAAAATAATCCTCTCTGGATACAAAGCGAATCCCACGAGTGAACCTGGGCCAGCTCGAATGAAATGGATTAGACGATGCAGACATCGTTCTATCGTCAGTGCTGGGAAATGCCTCACCTCATTGAATCCCGACAGCCCAAAGCACATTAGAGTCACACAACGCAATCGTGACATTCTGTCAGCAGTTTGAGCAAAGCATTGCCGCCTCTGACGCCTATCGCAACGATTCTTTGACACGAACTCACAATATTCGCATGATTGAACTTCAAGCATTGCTCGGCCGGGCGCCACGCAACCAAGCCGAAATCGCCGAGCATGACAGCGACACTAATGCTGCGGAGGCTACGAGCTGAGATCCTTTCTTAAATAGATGTGACGAATAGCTTACATTCGGGAAAATATGCCCCTAAACACCCCACAGATTCTGCTCACTGAGCCAAACGAAAGATTTCTTCGACAGTAATCAAGGCCGTGTTATGCCAGCAGATGACTTGTCAGAATCAGCCCAATTGCTCGCAGTTTGCGTACACAACCTTTCAGATCAGGCCATCCCGCCGACGCGACAAATCAGCGGCAATCAAGAATGGACGCTCCGAGATGGATTGAACCAAGCCTCGCAATGCTCTGTCAACCACGAGCGCCCAAGTATCAAACTGTGACTAAAGCTCAGCTCAACCAGCGAATCAAGTGATTCAGCGTCAGGGCGCTCTATACGCACTGTCAAGCCTGTTGCGAACTAGCTCAAAACAATCAGCAATCCCATCCGCCATGTTTACAATGGCGCTTTTCCTGCCGATGTAGTTCTTAAACCAAAGAATCCACAATCAATCTGCTCACGCACTTCAACGAATGGCGACCTCAGACTGAACATTTTTGGATTTCAATTTTGTCAAGAAGTCCGCTTGGCACATGCATTCAAGCGAAGTGCCACAACTGGCTTTCCGACGTTGAGGAAATTGAATTCCACAATTGTCCATTATGGCGGAAGCCCAATGAATCGATTGAGCTTGCCCCAATTACTTGACCCTCAATGCATTCGCGCAACAAGCGTCACCAATCCTTGGATGAAGTTGGCGCGGTACTGTCTGATTGGGAAAATCAGATTCAGCGCTGGTGAATGCCTGCTTGTGCAGTGCCAACAGACAGCAAAACGGCCAAATACTTTTGCGTACAGCAAGGTATAACAGAAAAATTCCAAAGCCCATCTGCCAATATAATAGGATGAACAAGATGGTGCCTCACATGACATCCCATAAAGGACCCAGCGCCAGAAACCAATCTGTTTGCAACCAAGATGTGAGATTAAAGGGTCTCCATGAGCGCACGCAAAGTGCCAAGTATCTCCAACTCTTTTTCCCAAAATCGCCAGCACGAGGAAGTGAGAAAAAAACCCACAAGGCTCAAAGGCCCTTGAGTGATACCCAAGCTTTCAATGCCTTCCAACTTGATTGCGGTCCTACCGCAATTGAAATCGCCAGTTTGCGTCGCCCAATCAAACAGAGCTTATCCCATATTCCACTGGGCTTCCGGCCTATACACTCGGGTTTTGAATGGTGCTGGCTTTACTCAACAAGCTTATACCTTTGATCTATGGCGTCCCTATCGCCAAGAAGTTCACCATGTCCGGCAAGCTGCCTGATCGACTCAGAGTTTGATAACTTCAGCCTACCAGATTCCCTCCTAGTAAGCAGGTGCAGTCATGACCAGTCTCCTTCAGAAGTTGGAGCTACGGGTTAGCTGATCGCAAGCAAGGCTGCGCGTATGAATTTTCCCTGAAACCAAGTAGCTATTTCAACCTTTCCGCGGCCAGCTTGAAAAGGCTTGCCATTTGTCCGGGTTCCGCGCATGGCCAGCTTTGACTTACCGTTTGGTCAGTGTAGGTTACTTGTAAGAAGGTCTTGGTGTAGCCTGTGCGACTTTGGCTGTGATCTTCAAGACAGCCACGAAACAAACTCTGGGTTCTAACAGAGACAGTGATTTGAAACGATAGAAAGTTTGTCAAACGAATACCTCTGTTTCGTTAAGCGCAATTTTATCTCAAGTCACTTTGTATGACGAAGGGCTCGATCTCCACCCATGGCCAAAAACATACGGCCTTCAGGAGTGATTCGCACCGGCCACCTTGTTCTTGAAAGGCAAACTTTTGGTCATGGTAGTCCCTTTGAGCAGGAACGCGCGATCGCTTCGCGAGAAGCCGGGAGAGTCCTGGCGGCGTCCTCTCAGTGGTTCAATATCGATTAAAAAGTCCTTTATTCTGGCATTACGCATCATCCGGTGACTGCAGGGAAGGGCCCTCATTGATGAATCAATCACTGTGGTGAGCTTTTTACACTACTGGTCAGAAAAAGGTGTGTATGCTCAAACATTTCCGATTTGACTGAAAGGGGGTGACCTTTTTGTTAACACCCGCTTGATCCGGGCTGCCTATTAAATAAAGACTAGGGTCGGCTGCCCTCCTAGGCTCGGCATCGGCAAGCCACGAAGCTCCATTGCTCTCTTTTGGCGTTTTTCGACTCCTGTGATTTGTCAGTATATTGTTTTTTTTAAATAGACACTGCCTCAAGAATAGGGTCTTCCCCATTTTGATCTTCACAAAGGTATCTGCTCAGTGCTTATGCCCGTGAAGTTTTCCATCTCCGCTGGCGAGCTGATGCTTAGCTTCAAATGTTTCAGACAGCAACATAGCGCTTGAAATGCTGTAATGCGCAATCACCAGCAATTTCTATCCACCATCATCGCTAACTGCGGCTTCGCGCCCTCTTTCGCTGAGCAACGCCGGCTGAAATCGCCCCGGTGTAACGGCTACACAGCCTCGTCGCAATGGCTGCCCTGCCTGCGCGACATGGATTGATCAAATTCTTCGTTACGTCACCTATTCAATCTCAACGGAGACCCAGCGTTCCTGGAGATCGTTGCCTGAATGGCCTGCGTGAGACATATCTGGCCTTGGCTACCCCTGGAATGCTTCGTTGCAGAAAGGTGTTCGCAAGATGAATGTAAGCCGCCCTCGCAATTGGTGAACGGATCGGGGGTATCATCCCATAGGTGATTGCATCGCTCTCCCTCAGAGATTGGCACCTATTTACCGTGCCGCACCCTCTGTTCGCTTGACGCTTTAGAGAATCTTTCAACCTTTACTTCCTCTCCCCATTCCATGAAATCCTCCCTCACAGAACGTCTCCACAAGCTGATTTCCCGGCTCGCTTCTTTCTAGCTAATCTCTGAATTGCAGCCGCTCGCCGTTTCGGCCGTGCCATATTGCAGGCCTTGAAGCCCGCTTCAAGCAGCTTCAACATTCCAGCTATGCCTTGGTGTGAACGTGCCCCCAAGCGGTTTAACCAAGTTCCCGTTACAAACCCAGCAGAAGGTTCCCCCAACTTAACGCCTCCACTCCCCAAGCGCAAAGCCAAAGTGTGCCCGTGAACATTGGCTACTACCTCGTCAGGTCACCTACTGCGCTGGTGGCCGTGGCACCGGCCCAAATGGACATTACCTGAATCGCCGGTCTCGACGAGATCAACCGCACCTCAATTTCACCCTCCCTGTAGTGGAAGCTCTGCGTTATAATCAAGGCGAACGCACGGCCTGAGTGGGCGAAGCTGGCACCGAAGCCAATAACTATCTTGACATGCGACAACGCACTGTCTGACTGCAAAAGGATCAGGTCCTATCTTGGGGCTTCAAGCCCCCATTTTATGGAAATCATTGGCGTTGATTGATGGAGAGGCAAGCAAATTCGGAGCTGATTGAAAAGCCCCATCAGCGAAGAACGAGGCACTAACGCAGAACCGGCTGACGATGATCTCCTCCGTTACTTACGCCGCCTGGTGGCTAGGGCGGCACCCAGCGATATCCAAGAACCATCAACATGTTACTACTTGAGCCGCTGCGAACAACGCAGTGTTCACAATCCCAGATCAAGATCTTCGATGCCACGGGCGGTAGCCAGAAATGCGGCCAGAGCCCTTGCAAACTCGGGCAGCGCCCATCAGGCCATACCAGATCCTCTCCGCGCACTGATTGATGACGACCCAGGACTGCGCGAAGCCGCGGCAAGAGCACTGGGAAACTTGGCGCCGCGCGAAGCCGTCGAGCCGCTCGCGCGCCTCGCCTGTAAGGGTGGCCCTGCTGGCCCGGACGTGCTCAGCAGGGATCAGCCTCGGTCTGGTGGAGCCTTGGAGCCCTGCGGAGGCCCTGGGGGAGTTGGGCGGTTGGCGGAATTCGAGGTGCTGGAAGTGATCACCGCCCCTTCCTCGACCATGAACGACCGGTGGTGAGCAATGCCGCCCCCGAGCCCTGCTTCAGCTCACAGTCAAACCCTGCTGGGGTGAGCGACTGGTGCAATGCTTCGTCACCCGCCAGTCTCCAGGTGCGTCCGTCAGTCGCTCTTGGACATTGGTGCCTGTGGCTGCTGCCAGCACTGGGGCCGATCTGCGCAACCCTGGCGGAGAACAGCCTCAAACTGATCGCCCTGCGAGGACTTGCCGATGCCGCTCCCAGCCCATGGCAGCGCCGAAGCCGTTTTGACGGCAATGACACTTGCAGACGAACATCCACGCCCCAACGGCGAACTGGCCACTCGATTGCAGCGTTCAAAGAGCCTGCACGGGGCGAAGCAACTTGCTGAAGCCCACCGAGCCCTCAGTTGCCAAGGCAGACCCCCTGGAAGTCTGGGGTCCTGATGGAGATCTTAAACGTTCAACAACCCAGGAAACGGCCTGTGGCGCCGTGAAGGCCTGAACAAGATTGGCAAGCCAAGCCGTTGCTCCGCTGCTCGCCAATCTGATCAAGTTAACAACACGGAGCGAGGTGCCTGGGCGGTCCGGTCCTCGCTTGGACGCGACGTCCGAGGACTGCCGTTAGAGCAAGCCTGGGCCGAAGATTGTGCCAGTGTGCGCCGAGCCGCTGCCCTCGGGGCCTCGGACAGCTTTGCTCGATGGCCTGGGGCCCCTGAGGACGCGAAGGAAGCCACCCTGCGCTTTTTAACCTCCCTGAAGAAGGGCAAAGCGATGGCGTAGTGATCGTTCGCGACGCCTTGCGGCAGGCCGGAAACCAACTCGCACCGCTCCTTAGCCATCCAACGTGGGGAACCCAGTTGGATCACCAACCTCCGCACCTGCCAATGAAGCGAGCGAGCCGTGGTGGTGGTCAGACTGCGAGCGATCTGGGCCCTGCGGCGAACTGAACGATCAACGCTTGATCGCCGCAACGCACACTGAGCTGTCAGCCTGAACAACATGACCCAGCGAGGCCTACTTTTCGTCTGCCAGGCAAAACAGTGCCCGTCCCCCAGCTGCCCGAGGGGATCTCCGTTCATTCTACTCAGTAGCGAACACAACCGGGGAATTATCTGTCGAATCCGCCTGAACTGGCGCCTGCAATGTCGGGAAATGATCCCGAATTCAAGAATGCGTTCCCGCTGCCGCTCCAACGCGTATCCACTTACTCCAGCAAGGCTAAGACAGAATACAAAGGCTGCTTGTTGAATTGATCCGGATCCGAACGAATGGATCAGGACAACTTGATCAGTCGCAGCATTGGCCAAACAGAGTAATTTTGACCCAAAAAAGCATGGCCCTGATCGAACCGATCACCATGTATGCTCCAAGTTTTCCAGCCACAATCAGTCCAGACCCCTACTTACGGCGGGAAAGCGCTTTGAGAGTGCTCGATCTCTTGAAGATCCTTGCAGGTTTTTTACTTGCGTGCCTTGCGACAGAAACCATCTTGACCCATCCACCCATCGAATAATCATCATGCCAAAAGCCTGATTGCCACTGCTTGGGACGACTCCGATGGATGCCGTCATCGCCCGATGACGAAAACGATGGCGATCACAGACGCGAAAAGTTTGGAGGTCATGCAATGAAACGTTTGAGCTCAGTGTCATGGTGACGGGTTCTGCGATGTGCGTCGGAATTCGCTTAAAACTATGTGAAATCCTATGGTGTGGTACTGTTCACGCTCTTTAGCTCTTCAACCCTACTGCTGAGGAAAGGGACTTAAGGGGGAGTCGAAACAAACCGTCCAAAGTTCCTGGCCAGGCTTCCCCAGGCACCCGTTTCGCGGAACCAGTCCACCCAGGCCTGAATCACCGCCCGATCTCCAGGCCATACGCTGAATCACTCATCGCGTCATCGGCCTGAGCGAGCGGGCAAACCGCCCGAAGAATCAAGACGTCGCGTTCGGCAATCTGGCCCTCCAGTTCAAGAGCGAAACCGGGGAAATCCCCCCGCTGCTCCAGATCCAGGGCCGCGCCGCCTGGCACGCTCCTGCCCGAGGCGGTCAAACAACCTCCAAATTCAGCGTCGGGGAAAACACTGCCTGCGATATCGCGCCTTCGCCACGAGCCCTCCCCGTCGCCCATGGCCCTGCTGGCCGTGAGGGCCTCACGCACGGCCGCCAGGGCCGCCACCGCAGACACCGCGCGGTCAGGTCGGGGTGACGAATCGCCCGCCGTGACCTCGTGCCCCTTGATCCAGACCCGCGCTCGCAAACCAAGCCCGCCTCCCAGCCGCAGGGTCGAGATCGCCCAGGAACAGGGCGACGGCGCCTCCGGCTCCGCCGGATCGACCCATGGCGCTGCACCCACCAGCGTCACGGCGCGTATCACTATCGCTCCTGTAATCAGGTAAGGAAACCCAGCCCGGCGGCGAACGCCCGTAACGGTGCTCTTACCGGCAACCGGGCGGGCCGTCATGCAACAATCGGGACTCGGGACATCAAAAGTGGGATCGATCAGACGGCTGGACCCACCAGTTTCAAACAGCCTAGCCCAGAAAAGCAAGACCACCGAGACCGGATGGGTGGCTGGAGGTTTGGGCCCCCGACAGCTCGGCGAGTCAACCTGCAGACCGAGGCTTCCCCAAACTCCGTCTCGTAACTCTGCCACAGCCCAGTTCCCACTCAAGGCCGCCGCAGCGCCCAGGCTCAGAGGCTTCTAGCAGGGCCACGGAAGGCCTGCCTTGCGCTCAGCCGGGGAAAAGGTAGCGATACGAGACTGCCGCATCCGTCGCTTCGCGCCAGTGGGAACAAGCCCTGCAGCCGCACCGGCAGAACGCAAAAGAGCGCCACGACCCGGCGCCAAGACCACCATTGCTGCCATCCTTCTCTCCGACAGGAGGCGATCGACGAAATCAACGCAACAGACGGGCGATTACGTCCACGCCGTCGAAATGGCCAGGCCGGATCGAGGCCGCAGAGATCTCCAGCAAGGAACGCGCAATGAACCCGGGTGACTCGCCTCGTCCACCCGGAAGAGATCTTCAACGGGGTGCAAACAAGCGTGGGCACCACCACCGCTGCTGTTGCGGCACGGTCTCGAGACCGCGGGGTAGCGCTGAAATCCCGCCCGGCCCGAATCTGAGTGGTTCACGAACACGCTCACCAGAACCCAGCTGAACCGGCTCAAGCGCCCGCGACTGGCGAGCCAAGGCGCCCGGCGAAATCAGCTGAGATGGCCCCTCAAGCAGAGACCCATCGTGGGCACGAAAGTTGCAAAGGCCTTTGCTGCCATCGCAGAGAAGCGCACCAGCGCAGCACCTCGGCGCAGGTTTCGCAAAGCAACAACAATCGGCTGACAAAACAAGACCCACCATCGCCAAAGGGACGAAGGCCGGAAGACAAGAGTGTTCAACCTACTGAGAACTCCAAGCGGACCTGGCGATGCACTGGAGAATGAGCCCAATTCTGGCGGCCTTCCGTGGCCAATCAATGACCCGGTGCCGACGAACGCCCACGGTCGTTGAGCCCGTAGGTGGAAGCGCCGACGAAGTGGTGAACCGCACCCGAGTGCCGAACGGGCAAGGTCGATGCGGCGTCAGGGTGCCAGGACGGAAAATTTCCACCGTTGCGGTGCGTTCCCGAAGAAACCAGGGCCGTAACCCAGCTGGCCTCGCACGTGGTCACATGCCTGACAGTGGGACTGGGCTGGGAAGCCGAAGCCACCGTTTGGGAACACCGGCCCTGAAATGACAGCCAAGTCAGTTGGGTCCGACGTCCGCGATCAACCTACGTTGCCCGTGGGCGGTGGGAGGCTTGCTGGGCAACAACATTGACATCGCAAGGCAATGGTTGTGGGCCTTGGGGAAATCGGCGAAAAGCGGATTGCAACACCACTGCTGGAAGCAGAGAGCAAAAAGCTCCGATGGAAAGGGAGGAAGCATAAACAAACGAAACCCGCTGCCTAAAACAGCAACACACTGAAGATCACCGATCAAACCGACACCAATCCACTCAATCGAAAGCATGAAGGAATATCGAGGTGTGAAGTTCCTGACAAATCAAGACTCAGGAATACTTAATGGCAACCTGAAAAATTGGTGGAGAATGGACACAAGAATGATCAGAAATCACATCGAACCAACACGCCCCCAATCAAGGATGAGCGGGCCAACACGCCTCGATCAAATCAGCCAGAAAGGATGTCTGCATCAGCAGTGTGAGGAAGCGGGTGGTCAATCTCGCAGCCGTCCACCGCCACGGGTGTCCAAGCCCCGGAGCAAACCATTGCCGTGTCCCATCAGAGATCAACCAGGATCCAAGTGTTCCCACAGAACGAAATCCATGGAACTACCGCACTAGGCCAGAGTGGACCGTGGCCGCAGGTCCGGGCCTTGCGTCGACGGATCGGACCCAAGCGTTGAAATCCAACCCGCCGCCCCGAGGTGCTCCGGCGCCTGGGCTCGTGGCTTCTGCCGCCTGCCGAGCGCCCTTGAACAACCCCCCGGTACCGGCACCGATGGGTGAGCAACAACAGAACGGCTCAGGCCCCATGGCCGCCAACAACGTGGGCAAATCGATTCAGTGGCGATGTGCGTGAACGACGTGATCAACCAGGGCGCCGAGCCTCTCTTCTTTCTCGATACATCGCCACCGGCAAGCTACCCGAGCCATTGGCCGCAGTGGTGGAAGGGATGCCAACACTGCCGCCCTGCTCGGTGGAAACGGCGAACCGGCTCTATGCCAACACGGCCTCTGTTGTTGGCATTGTGGAAGCCGACGCCCGACGACGGAAAGCAGGTAGCCGTGACGCCAATCCTCGCCTGCCAGCAGCGGGCCATAGCATAATGGCTCAGCCTGGTCGCCCTCATCTCGAACGCGCGCGCAATCAACGGCCGCCAGCACCTCAACGGCAGGACGAAGCCGGGACGAGCCGCTCAAGCCAAGCCCAGCTCTACGGCGCTGTGGGCAGATCCCGAAGGCCGGCGAACCCTCTCCACGCCCCTGGCCCACATCAACACAAGGGGACGGCGTGCGAAAACCTGCCCGTTGCTTGCCGGCGGCGTTCACGCCGCATCGATTCCAGGCAGCTGGGAGCCGTCCCGCCCTTTCACTGGCTACCAGGAACAAGCGACGGTCCGGAGGAAGGACCTCTGAACACCTTCAACCCTCGGTGTGCTACTGCCTGTGGTGCCCAGCCGAAGGATCAAGCGGCCGCCATCGCTTCAGCGAGGCCTGGGTGTGCCGCGCCTGGCACCTGGCGAGGTGTTGGCGGGCCCGAGCGGAGGCGCCCGTGGCCGCGCCGGCACCGAACCGCCTCGACTCGCGAAGTCACAGATGATGGAGTTGTAAGCGTCAAAAGCCCTGCGCCAAGTTTGAAGGATGGATATTCGAGATCCAATCAAACGGCCGCAGCACCCGTCGTCGCAGTTCCGCCGGCCCCCTAACCCCCCAATCCA
>Ga0163217_1016797_pt1 | contig 18810 bp, 26 predicted proteins | sample SynspAceP_FD_185933 | JGI IMG/M metagenome (GOLD analysis project Ga0163217, IMG submission 185933) | Saline lake microbial communities from Ace Lake in Antarctica - Synechococcus sp. Ace-P (PacBio error correction) | ecosystem: Environmental > Aquatic > Non-marine Saline and Alkaline > Saline ...
CACACGAAGAGATTCGCGCGAAGAAAGGCGAACGCCGAGCCAGCAGGCCGAAGCCGCATAAGCGCAGACCTGCCTAATGCAGATACGAAAACGCGCCTTCCGGGGCGCGTTTTTTTAATTGTCCCGAGAGCGGTGTGGGACGCCGCCTATGCCCTGAGATCGGCGAGTTTTTCCAGCGCGCGGTAGAAGTCTTCGGCGCCGCTACCAGCTTTGCGCCCACATTTTGCGCGTTGATCCGCTCGCCCGAGCGAGCCTTTGCAAACTCGCGCCCGCACGATTTTCCCCCCCCTCCCGGAACAAACCTCATTTCTCGCAGCATCCTATTTTCGTCCCAGTAAAGCAACCTCAAGGCCTCGCCGCCCATCTGACAATTCAACAAATCGTCCCTTTGGCAAGCGCTGCCAAGGCTTGGCCCTGCCCACGCCGGGCTCTTCCGATCTGATCGGAGCCGTAGTGCTTGGCCAAGGCGGGCTTGTCTTTCGACTAATGCCGCCAGGTGCTGGCCGCAGCCCAGGCGCCGCTTCACCCCCTATCAGGTTGCGGCCCAGCAAACCTCCATCTCTTCAAAACCTCAACTCACCTCAGCCTCTTCACCACCGGCGCACGGCGCGCAAACGCCCGAAGGCCCGTGGGAAAGGTTCCTCAGCCCATGCGCGCTCGTTCGCTTCCCCGGCGGGCGGCGCGGCGATCTGGAGAGCGACTGAAAATGCGGCGTCTGGAAATCCCTCAAAAAAAAAGCCCATTCTTTGGGCGCTGTCAGTATTTCGATCGGTGCTTTCATTCCTCGATCCCCGCCTTTCTGGCGCGACTTCGGACGTCACCTCCAGGCCCGTTCAGAAAGCTCTCGATTATGCCTTGGGAAAATCCGCCGCCTGATCCCGTCGTCATAGACCGCGCGTCCGTGAATGCGGGGGTTTCAGTCGCGGCTCAACAACCACCTCAGGCCCAGCTCGTTCCGAAAAAACGCAGCCTCGGGCGGCAACTCAAGTTCGGGCCCGCTCACGGTCAGCCGCTCAAGATCCCTCGACCCGGAAAATCGGTCGGTCAGCAGCAACTTGGCCCGTGCTCGCGCGTATTGAATCGACTGGCGGTCTAAACAATCACACTGCCTTCTGGCGCACTGACGGCGCTGCAACACGCGTCCTTGACGGGGGCGTATCGGTGTGGTGTTGGGTCAGGCTGGATTTGCGTTGCCTCAGGCGCGCTTTGGCGCAGATGCCGTTTTGCCCAACGTGGCCGATTCCCTCGGCTTACCAACCGAACGTATGGAGGCGAGCACGTCGTCATTGGCGACGTAATCTTTTGCGGCATTGGACATGGACGCGGGCGAATCCTCGTGAAATCACACCTCTCTTTGCGAATGTAGCGTTAGACAAGTCTCAACAAGTTTGGGGCAGTGCGCGGGAACCGAAGAAGTTCGCGCAAAAGCAGCCGCCCGAGATCGGCCTAGTTGTTTGCCGATGCGACCCAAACGCGGTCTCAAAGCTGCCCACGGGTGGGGAGGTCGCACGGCCGCATCTTGACGGCGTTATTAGTAAGCTGCCGGGTCGTAGGTTCGGGGATGCCAAGGCCAAGGATGGTCGACCGTCAGAAGGCATCGACGATAGCAGCGTATAGACGGCACGGACCGCCTTCGGCCTCGGCATTGACACGCAGCGTGCGGGCATCCCCGAGCAGGTCTTTGTTCGGCGTCTAGCAACGTCCAGCGTGGTGCGCTTGCCGCCAAGCGTTGGCTTCCTTCGCGCACATACCGGAAATCGGACGGTGGAGGCGCGGGATTGGCGGGTCGCCTGGCTTCGATCCGCGCCCGGGAAGACTTTCCGATCCGAACCATGCGTGATTGGCGAACCTGCTGCTCGAACCGATTGCATCGGCGCGGCGGAGCTGGGCACGGCTTGCGTTCGGTGGATGCGACGGCGCGACGATAGCCCAGAGCTAATCTGCCACCCGAATAGATCGGAACCGCTGAGCGATGGAAGCGATTGTGTGTTCGCTGGGTTGAAGAGTGTCGCGGCCGACCGATTGCACTGCCGTTCAGGCGCGGCATGATTGCCTGCTGGCGGCCTCGGCGGCAAGCTCGTTGCGCGCACGACGTGTTGGGCTGCTTGATACGCGGGATGCGTGCGCACGAGCGATGGCTTTGGCCTCGGGCAATGTCGAGGCGGTGCGCGCGGTGTTGGCGGTGCGGTCAGGTTGCCCGATAGGCGGCCCACCGAGATGTTGTAGCTTTCGCGCGCAGTGGCGAAATCAACGCCTCAGCCGACACGAAGGTTGGAACGCTGCTTGGGCAAGCCGCGGCCTCTGCGCAGCGCCACTCGGTGCGGTGTCACTTCACAACCTCAAACCGGTTCAATTGGCGGCGCGCAAGGCTCTCGGTAATTAGGCGCACATGTTGGTTTGTTGCGCAGCGGATCCAGCTCGCGGCTTGGTGCGCACTTGAATATAGGCGGAAGAATCAGCGGCCGCTGAGCACGGATTGTTCGATATCAGAAGGCGGCTTGGCGGTGGCGAGCACGTTTTTCTTTCTGGCTTCGACGCCGATTTGCGTGCGTTCCGAAAATCCCAAAGCAACATATTGGCCGATAGCGAAGGCTGTGGTTGAGTTGCTGACACCACAGCTGCGTTGCTGGACCGAGACTGTGTCAGCGCGTAGCTCAGCAAAACCCGGACGCAGTTTACCAACCTCGAAGGGAACGCTTCATGGCGGCGCGCAGAAGCGCACGGTTTTTGTTCCAAAAGCCGCGGAATTGCGGTAAGGCCCCGACAAGCGCGTCCACCGCCGATTCAGCATGGCTGGCTTGGCGGCGCAATCAGTTCATAAGTCCGCCAAGGCAGCCCCGTGATCTCGACAGAGTTTTCAACCGGATCCCAAGCATGCGAAGCCCCAATTTTGAGTCGTCTCGACTTAACAGGACTCTCGAACAGGTCCCAAGCTGACGCATCCGGTCATTTAGTGGGTTTTTGGCAGGGATACAGCCTAAAGCGCAAGCCCAGCCGCTTGTCTTCGCAGGACACTGGAGAGCATAAAGGAAAGCCACTTGACCGGATTTAACACCGATCAGACACGACGCCAGTGCACCTCTTGGAAACCAGAAACCGCGAAAATATAGCACGGCCACCTTCCTTTGATCTGGTCCGCGATAGCAATGCCGGCAGCGTTTCGACGCGCCCTGCAAAAACTGCATCATAGTGGCCATGCTTGGACAGCACCCCCTCGGCTCAATAGGCAGTGATCCGGCAACAATTGTCGGCCGCCCTGGACGCCAATGTCGCCTCAAGCTCGCCCGCCATCGCCCCGTTCTTTCCTTCCCATCCGCGATCACCGGGCTCTCAGCGCCAAAACGCCCAAAACGCGCGCTGTAAGCCATATGCCACTGCCAATTCGGAGCACTCATTTCCGAAAGCTGCACCAGAGAACATCGTTTACGCATCTTTGGCAAATGCTGGCGCGCCTCCAACCACGCGGCTTGGCCGAGGTCGGTCGATATATCTCGCCGCATAGCACGCATACCTCGCGGATCACTGCCGGCACGAAAGCTCGCGCTTCTACGCAGCAAAGCGTCCGATGATGGGGTATTTGGGTGACATCGAGGGGCGCACCTGGAGGTGTCCCAACCATTACGCGGCGGCGCATCTGAAATCGGTCAGTGAAGCGTGCATCCTTGCAAACGTGTTGGCCCATATTCACTGAGTATATAAACAGGACCGGCGCCCGGCGGGCAACGCCGACCGGGTGCAGGGGGCCGTTGTAAATACCGAGCTTACCTAAACACGTCCCGCATTGCTCGCTATCTTCTCAACCGCCCAACAAGTATAACCGCAGCAAAAAGCGCCCATGTTTGGCTCATTTGCGGCAAAAATCATCCACTCTAGCTTCCACGCCGCCCGGACCGTTTTCTGCTCGTGCACCACTGCCTTGGGTGAAATCCTGAGACGCTGCAAACCGCTGTTGAACCGCGCCTAATTGTCACCAAGAATGTCGGCCAGCAAACCGGGTTCTGCTTATCCGGCAGTCGCGCTTGATCCGCCCCCCTTTCAACGCGATCTCGTCCACGCTTGTTTGCGCCATCAAGCCCACGGTCTTGGCCCATTTTACCAGCGTGCCCGTGACGAAGCGACTAGCCATGCCGGCGTATCATATGCCGTCGCGCATCGCATGTTGGGGACTTCGGGCTGACGGTAAAGCCCGAGCGCTCGGCCATCTGTGCCTGATGCTGCTCTGGCAATCCACTCCAACTTGCCCACCCGCAGACAGCCGCAGCAGGCGCGGCCGATAAACTGGTCCAATCGGGTCAGGTGGTCCGCCAGCCGTGCAGCGCCCAGTGTCGATCCGGTCCGCAACGATTGATTAGGTAGCTGGCGGCCTGCATCCGGTGCGGCCGCATCAATGCGTTGGCGGCCGTGGGTTTTGCGCCAATGCAAGCAAGGGCTGCGGCCGAAGGTGCTAGAATTCCGCGCCGCATAGCAGTTCATTCACACCGCGCAGGCATCAAAGCTTGCGCGGTAATCAATCACGTCCTGCGATGTAGCCCCTTATGACCGCGCTGTGCCAACGCTGGGTCAAACTCTGCTTTCAGGCCGGCGCAACCAAGGCCGGAACAACGCCGCCGTCCTCGCCCATGCCTGCGCGCAATGTGGCGGGATCAACCGTAACGGCACCTATCCGCGCGCTGGCATCCTCGGACCCCAGCGCCGCGCCCATGCCGCTCGACTGCGTCATTGCGGGCCCAACTCACTCGGCCCAAAAGCCCTGCGCCAACCTCTGGCATCCCCGGAACAGCCCGCCTTTCCCATGGATGCGAAGAATAACGTCGGTACACGCCGCGATGGCGCAGCTCCCAGCAAAAGCTTGCGCCCTGCGCCAACGTCGCCACGGCCGTCGTATGTCTCGCAACAAATCTGCTGCGTGCTTAATAAGGGCCGCATTCGACGGCGCAAAGTGGCTGCCGCGAATCCCAAGCGCACACCATTGTCCCCAAGCACGCCCGCGTTGACCGCCGGCGCAAATTCGCCCATTCATGTTCACCAACGACCTTGTGGCGCCCAATCCATGCCGCACACCACGGCGCATCGGGGGCGTGCGGTGCGCATTCGTCTCGGACATAGAAATAAACACGAGTTTTGTAATCGGCGGCATGCGCGTTCCCTTCACGCCCGATAACGAACTGCATCAAAAGTCCCGCGCGATCTCTCCCGCCTCGTTCATCGCCAAAGCGGCGCGCAGAATGTGGCCTGAGATCAACGCCTCAATTTTCGGGCATCACGTATAGGTCTTCATCTCGGACGCCAGCCACGCCAACCCAAATCCGGCGGGTTCTTCATAGAACGCGGTGGGAGTTGTTCGACCCCATCCGACAGCCGGAGGCATTATCGGGCGCAGGGGGCAACATCCGCCGCGCGCACTGCCCCGCCCCTGAGCGCCCACCGTGGAGAACTGGATGATTACGCCCGGGCACGTCTTTTCCACCCTTCCTTCAGGGCGCGAATTTTCGGGATCGCTTGGTGGTTGGTTCTCGTCGGCATTCGCGCACCACACGCGATGCGGCGTGGGATGATTCGAGGCACCGCTTCCACCGCCGCATGGCTTGCTTTCAACCTGCTCGGAAATGCTGATCGGCAACCGCCGGATTGGTCCAGCTTTACGCGGGACCGAACGGTGATTGCGCAGCAAGGAACAGGGCTTGCCTGCGGATTCAGATGGTCGAAGAAGACGGTTGTCATGGGCACCCTTGTAGATGTATGTCGAAGTAAAGGTGTTGCCGGTCGCGCGTGGTCACAAGGGTGCACGGCGATGGCCAGCTGCGATCTTGTTCAGGAACCGGAATCGGTAGCATGGGCCTCGGCGTGAATCGTCGAAATAGACCCGCGTGTTTCAGGCCAAGGTTGAATACCCTGCGCGCCACAACTACAGACCCCACTGCAAGGGGGGCCTGCATCCTGCCAGTCGCACGGCACGGCCCCGGCATGAATCGTGTCGACGCCGGTAATTTTTTCCAGTTGCGCCATTGGTGGGCTGTCGCCCCCATCCGTGAATGCGGATCGCTTGACCGCGTGTTTCGGTCGGGGGAGTTGAAACGGCCAGCCAGCATCGGGCTGCCGAGAATTTTCCAGCGCCGCGTCTTTTTCAGCGGAGCGCCTGAGCCGTCATAGACATGGCCCTCGATCACGATGCGCTGCGCCCTGCCGCCTCGCCCCGTGATCACGTTGCTCGCCCAGAGGGTCCTTTGCCGCCATACATGCCCTTGAGGCCTGCGAAGCGGGCACGCAGCCGATATGGACGTAGGGGCCTGCGGTTCCTGCGAGCATTCCTCAATACTCAACAGGCCGAATTACAATCTCCTCTTCGCATGATCGATGACCGCAAAACCGCGAACAACACTTTTGCTGGATCATGCTTCAATTCCCCTCCATCCGGTTTTTCAAGACATCGTGGACCTTGCGCCGGCGCAGCACGATGTCCCAGTGGTAGGTTCCCGCCACCATCGGATCGTATTGGCCATGGTCCAACTTGGCGGTGCACCCCATCATCGCGGCTTTGGTTCCGGATCTGTGCGCCACGAATGGGCAAAGCGGAATATGCGGAATTCGCCTTCGAAATACATCTGGGTGATCAAGGCGTTGCGCAAAGCCATGCCCGAAAGACCGAGAGTGGATATGGCAGCCGCCTAATCATTGACCCCATTGGGCAGGGATAGGGGCCGGCTGGATGGTGCGCAGGCTGGTAAAGCTGCCAATCCTCACCCGTTGAATCGGCGCCCGCCAGCCGCCGAAGTTTGGGATCCGAGTGGCCGCAGATATGCCGTCGCGCACATGGCGGTAGCGCGCCGCCCGCATTGGCTTGCCAGAACTCCAGCAGCACATTCGGAACCGGCGACCACGTGCGTCCTAGCTACGCGTCCGTGCATGATGAATCCGCTGTCGGCCCCAGTAGCTGTTTCCGCCGGGCGCGGCGTAGTTCAGGATCAGGATCGTAATCGAGCGCTCAAGTCACTCCCATGCCAAAGGTCGGGCCGGTAATGTCTCGGAGATGGAGTTGTCGAACGACACGCGGTTTTTTCTCGGCGACCGCGAGGATGCTGGTCTTATACTCCGGCGGTGGTAGCCCACCCGGCTGGGCGTTCCAGGTCACGTGGAAAAAATGCGCCCGTTTCAGGGTTGTTGAGTTCGGATCATGACGGCCGCCTCGCCTTCTTTTTTGTCGACGCGCTTGGCATCCATTTCCGCATAGTGTCTGCTTAGGCAATCTTTATGGCCATGGGTTGACGGGCTGGGACGCCTGCATAATCCGCAACATGCAGTCAGGTGCTTTTGGATGTCTTCAGCCGGCCTGGCACCGGTAATTGGCCGTGGCGCGGACATGGCATAGGCGACCTCTCCAGTGAACCAAGGCCGGCCCAAAAAGCGCGATGGTCACGATGGAAGCGTTCACGCGTTGAGAACTGATCGCGCGGATCCAAGACATGCCTCCACGCGGCTTCCGTGATCAGATCTTGAACGGCGCATCGAAGGGCGTCTTGCTGGCTTTTCGGCCGGTCCACATGGGCGCTGCCAGAACGCTGCGGCCGCGTGGCCATACCTTGAGCGTGGGCGTGGGTGATGGTCGGTCATGGCACTCTCTCGACGGACGTGAGCGCAGTCTGGTAATGCCAAAAGAAACGATGTAAAGATGACATTATTGAACTCAAGCATACGAAACTGACATGCGATTGTCCGACAGATCAAACCGCCGCCATCTTGAGGTGTTTCTAGAAAACCTGCCCGTCTGAATCCGTCCGCCGGTGGCTGAGGCCTTGTCGCTTGACTCAACCTGCCGTGCAGCCGCGACTTGCGTGAGTTTGGAGACCCAATCGGCAAAAACGCTGTTGCGAGTGAACGGGCGCGGCATTCGCGCCTGGTCGCCCCTTCGGCGAGATGCTCTTGCCATGGCCCGGGCCAGCGATGGCTGCCCACTCTGCGGCCTCGACACGCTTGCCGGCGTGGGGCTGCCAGCGGGTTGCGCCCTTTGCGGCGTGGGCGCTTCTGCCACGGTGTCCTCGACCTGATCCTCCAGCGTGTAGCCGCATTTTTCGCAGCACCGCGTGGTGCCAGGTGCCCTTGTGGATCACGACTGGCGAAACCGCGTGCTTGCTCGGACCAACTCAGGCGCGGGCGAATCTGGATTTGATGGTGGGGTCGCCTGCCCGGCGCCCGAGTTGATGCTGGGGCCTGTCGTTCAGTCGGCTGTTTCCAAGGGACGAGCGTGACGCTGGTCGTGGTCGCCGCCCGGGGCACGCCTTGCTTGCTTGGGCGGTTGACACGCTGATAGGTTCGGGGGTTTTCCGATGCTGCTGCCCGAGCCACGACTCGAATCATCCGCCCCTATTGCGGCGGTGTTTATGGAACAAGGCGCTGCCCTTGCCCCCGCGATGCAATCCAGACCGTAATCAGACGAGTTTCGGGCGTCGCCTTCACCCGCGATCATTGGTCTGTCTGGTGATCTCGCGCGCGGGTGGTCGCGTATGGAGTTTGGCGCGCTGGTTGCTGGTGAGAGACTGCCACTGGAGTACACGACGACAGTGGGATCTCGGTCGGGATCCATTGCGCCAGCCGAGGCCGCGCCGCATCCATCCCGCTGAGCGGTTTCGCAGGAGCGCGCGCGGGGCGGTCAAGGCAAGCGCGACTAAGGAGGCCGCGCCGCACGATCCCCGCTTGACGAAGCACCGCGCCGCCGCCTACACCTGCAAATGGCCTGACATTTCGCGAGTTGGCGGAGTGGTCTACGTCAGCGGATTCCAAATCGGCGGTGCAAATGAAGTTCGATCTCTCATACTCTGGCCCCTCCAAGATCCTTAATGGTTTTGCGGCGCACTCGCGCTGCGGAGCTGGCAGGCCTGATCTGCCGTCCATTGTCAATCGCGTGCTGGGAGCAATCGCGTGAAAACGCGACTGGCTAACATTTCGCAATAGCTGCGCCGCATCCCACGATACGGCCGCGTCGCAAGATTTGCGGCATGCGATTCCCGACCTAACCCTAGATCAAGGTCGGAACCGGCTCCTATGAATGACACCATTCAAAGATTGCCACCAGCGTCCCCTCAACCCGACAAAAAGACCGCCCATTGGCGCTAAGCCTTGCGGCATTCTCGAAGCATGATACCACACGTGTCCCGCCTCGGCTTGCGCCACGACCCCGCTTGACCTCCGAAAGCTGTCCCGCGTCACCGAGCGAATGGTAATCAATGCCGGCCTGCGACAAACCTTGGCAAGTCGGGATAATTCGATGGCGCCTGGCACATAACCCCCCTTTGCAATCCATGCCGATGGGCCGCGGCTCAATGACGGATCGGATCATAATCCAAGCGAACCGCCGGATGTCCGTCGTCAAAAAGCGGAGCGAGCTTATCACTGTCACGGCGTCGATCCCAAGCGTCAAGCTGTGTCCAAGGTCGTCGAAACCCGATCGAGAAGCCGTCAAAAACGCTTGCCAGGAATTTCCTCAGGCCAGAATGACATTTAGGGCACCTTCACACATCACATAGACCTGCAAGTCCATTCTTCCGCTTCAGTGCTCTCCTTCATGCGCTCCCAAGGACGCCGGTCCCCCGCCTCCTCCGGGAGTTCGGCAAAGCACGGGATCATGACAATGACGTGTCGAAGCCCATCTGGTGGCGCAGCTTTTTCAGCCTGACACTCCTAGTGCGAAGCCGTCTTTGTACCTTCGTCGGTAGTAAATAACGCGAGGCACCGCGCCACCGATCAATCGGATTTCCTCAGTGGGGCTGAAACTGTCGCCACACCAGAAGGTCCTGAGTTTCTTTGTCTTGAATCCGACATGCGCACGGATCATTGGGTTCGGATAAGCCATCAGCCGAATCGGCTGAGGCGATGGCCAGTTGATCCACGAAAGAACTCTGGCCTTGTTCGTAGCCGCGTGTAAGCGCTTTCTGATTTGGTCGCGACGGTCTCGTCTTGGATCTTATCGAAGTGGAGAGCAGCGCTCTACAGGGTGAACCTGATCGTGGTTGGAATCACAAATTCTCCGCGCCAAAACCTGCCCCCGCCCTGGTAGCCTCCAACCAGCGGGCGGCTGTCGTGTGGATTAGGCGAGAATTGAGCATAAATCCTGCTTCTGGTTTGGGGGACAGTGACGAAGTCCAGTTTGTTCGACCTGATACTCAGCCGTGCCCGCGTAAACGAAACGGTATCTCCCTCCGCCGCAGCTTGACGCTGATTCTTGCCTGTGTGCAGCAATGGGGGTGGCATTACGCGCAGCCTACGATGGCGCGCAACAGCCCAATTCGCGCGACACAATCGCAGCGTGAGAACGTCCCGCGCCTCGCCATGGGTTCCGTTCGAAATGGCCGGACGCTTCCTCTTCAATGATGGCAGATACCCAGTCCGGGTCTGTCCGTGGGCGTGACGAGAATGGCCCCATCGACGTAACTGATCTAATTCCTTGAGCTCTCTCAGCAAGCAGACCTCCACTGGTCACGGCCGAGCGACAGAAATTCCTGTCACAAAATGCTCGCCATGCGCGCCAATACTGTAGGAAATTTGAGGTTTCCGGCTATCGAGGCCGCTCTGGACGGGCTTTCCGGTCTGGCCTGCGACGGTGAAGAGTTCGCCTGTGATCCCATGCACGTGCCCATGTCCATGATGACATCGGTTGGCCGTAAATGCTTGTCTCGATGGTTGTCGCCATGCGCCCAGCGAGATCACCTCTTGTGGTCAGATAGCACAAAAAGACCCGCGCTCCTGCTTCGCAGGTCGGACGATTTCGATCGTCTCGCCGCGCGCAGTGGGAATAGATCCGTCTTCTTTTCCATTTGCCCCAAGCGCCTGGCGGACAGATTACTGGTCAAATAGGCCTTCATTGTCGAGGAACGTTTGTAGACTTGGAATCATCGGCGTCAAAGTGCCCTGCATCGACGTTCTCGCCAAGCCCCAACGCGGCGTTGATTAAGAACAATTTTTGTTCGAAGCCCGATTCCCGTATCGATGGAGAAGCATGGACTCCGAGCCGCCGATGTCCGAGCGCACCATTTGCTGAACCCATACCGAAAAGAGCGACCTGGTTTATGGTCCCGAAGCCCTGAACGCTGCGATAACTGATCGCCCGAAATCAGTAAAGAGTGAGGCATAGCATTCCTGCAGCGTCAAGCAAGTGCATTCCTCGCCTTTGACCGTTCAGATAAGGTTTCTTGCTGTCCTGCAAAGCTGGCCGTCCGGCAGAGTCTTCGGCAAGTGGCCGATGAGCGAACGGCACAGAAACACCCTCAAGTCCCGGTGCGCATCAGCTGCGCCGTAAGCTTCGCCGTTGCCAATGCGGGTAATCTTCGGGCCAAGTTGCCCCGCCACGAATTTGCGGCTCGAGACGGATGCGGCCGGTCTGTGCCAGCGTCCCGTTTCCATCCTGCCAGTCCTTGCACGACTGCGCGCGTGAAGTCGTTTAGCCCGTTCGCAAGTATGGATTGTCGAAATGCATCGGACGTGTCGAAATCCCTGGCGCAACAAGTCACCCCAAGCCGCCAAGCTCCTGCACCATTGTCCCCAGAGACGAGTTCCTTGCCTCCCACCAAGGCGACATCGCCCGGCGTAGATGGTCCAAAGCTGATAAACCTGTGGTAGGGGTGTCATGCCGCGTCCCCCGGATGTGCAAGACAAATCCCCCATTCTAAATGATCGCAGAGTTACTGGCGCTGATGCGCATCAAGTCCGCGTTCTAAAAATGAGGTGTTAGATCATTCGAGCCCGGTAAATGACCGTCCGACAGCCGCACCAGTCGCAATACTTGCGTTGCTCACGCACTGCCTTTCGACAAGTCAATACCAAGTCAATTGCTCTCTAGGAAAGCATCGTAAATATTCTATTACCTTGAATTTATATCAGGAGATCTTCATCGTGACGAAACACCGTATGGCTCGTCCCTCACACAGACGTCAGATTCTGGAGAGAGCGATCGCATCGGCCCAATTTCTGCTCCCGCGCAGTTGTACGCCCGCACCACGTGGCACCGCGACTTTGACAACAGTCACGATGGCAACCTTGAGCTTGCCCGCGGGTTTTCTCGACAGATCGGAAATGCCGCCAGAAAAATCGACCCGTTCTCGCGCCAAACATGGACGACCCGCGATATGCATTCACCCTGAGTGCACACCGACCGCTTTGGCAGGACGGCGAGAATATCGGTGATCTTTGACGCAGGCGCTGGCCAGATTTCATGGCCAAAGCACAGGCCATTCTTCTCGACAGCCTCGTTCTGCCGGGCATTGCGCCTGTGATGTGACCATTCGTGTTTACACACGCCCATCCGGGATCATCTTTGGGGCGTTATCGGAGGATTTTGAGACGAGTACTACAATGCACGTCACAGAATGGCCGACGTGGATGCGGACTACGGCTGAACCCAAATAGCGGTCGATACCCATTGGCGTCGAGCGGCTAAAGCCTTGTGGCTGGTGCTTTGCGCCGCCTCGAACTGCTTGGTGAATAGAAAGAATCTTTGAAGGATGAGACTGAAATTCTGCGCAGGCATTCTACGCCCAGCCAGCGGTGGTTCACACACCGGCCATATTGTCCGTTCCGAGCTACGCTCAGAGGCGAAACTGCAGACCGTTCTGGGAGATGCCGATCGGCAAATTCATATCATGTCGTTTGCAAACCCGCTGTGGGAATTGAACTCGGAACCAAGAAAGGCCGGATGGCGCGAAAACGCGTGCGAGCTATTCGATCGGATTCACCGCTGAGACAGATGGGCGAATTGTACCGCTTCCACCTGCAAATGGCGGATTTGGGCGCGTGGAGACCTGCCAAGCGATGCGGCTACCATTCGTTCAAAGCTAACTTGATTCGGATTAGAACATCGGCAGTGCTGGGCTGCCGCGTCCACGTAGGTGGGCGGTGAAGAAGTTGTCATACCCCATGGCCCTGCACATCGGCGCCATGCAACGAAGCCTGTGACTGCCAGACTGCGCCTCTGACACCATCCTGCGCGACAGCGCAGCTCCGCCCGGCGAGCATTGACCAAACCCCTGAGAAGCGGCCGACCGATAATGTAGCCCTTTCCATAGGGTGTCCGTGGCGTCAAACCGTTTGGATTTTGAATTCGCCGTGCAAGCAGGGCGGCAAGGGCCTGCGCCGACTGCAACTCCCGGAATACAAGGCCCGAGGCGAACGCCCGGCAAACCTGCGGGTGGTCAACGCAGCGCCATAAGGGAGTCCGAAAGAATGGATCCAGTAAACGTGATGTGATGTCACGTGGGCACGATTTCGAACGATGCCATGGAATCAGCGCCGTCGCGATCAAACAGCCCGCAACAGCAGATGCCTAACGAGGCCAAGCGCGCGCGATTTTTTCCAGAGTGAGACCCTAAGGCTTGGTATGCCATAAATGATGAGCGCAATCATCGCTGCGAATAGCGACCCCAAAATTTAAGGGGTCCCGAGGCAAGTTAAAGCAAGCTGAGCCACGTTGCGCGAAAACGGAGCCCCGCCGTCAACAAGCCAGAGACCTGCGACCAACTCACGCGCTGGCGCAAGAACCACCGCTGTAGGGCGGCCTGAGCCGTCAGGGTCAATATCCAGTCCCGTTACGATGGCGACGCAGATTGCCCGTAGCGGCAAGAACCACAGGACGGCTGGCGCAACCTCCGCGCAACGGATCATGTCCGATCCCGAACAAAGCCCTCCGAGTGACGCCCCAACATCGACCCCCCAGCGAAAGCTGCCGTGCGGTGACAGATCAACAAGATCGAACAACCGGCAGCTTGCGTCAAAAAACAGCGACCGCGTCCAGACGAAAGCCAGGTCCAGAAGCCGTGGACCAAAACGCGCTCGGCACCTCAAAAGCCGTAGCGGCCCTCAATAACAGAACTGAGACCTCTGCGCGGCCGCGCCAAAACCAACCGAATGGGTAAGAGGCGGTGCCTGAATAGCAGCCTGCCCTCCGCCATACGTTTTTTCTAACAAGGTTGTGAGCCATCTAGAAGTTCAAAGCCGTACTCCTATTTGGTGAGCATTCTCTAGGCCAGGAACCAACCTACGAGCTTTGATCTACCTCAAGAGGAAATGCGCGTTACCGACAGCCATCGGCATGCGAACCAACTCACAATTGGGCCCCGAAAGGTCAGGCAACACGGCGGATCAAACGCACCTCAGTCTTCGAGCATGCGCACCCTGAGTGGGTAAGGGTAATGGGATCCTCGTCGCGCGGCTTCCGTAGGAATTAGTGGGCAGTCTATCGAGGGGAATACTCCCTCGCGCTTTCGCAAGATGCAGATGGCGCGAACAGTATTCATAACGCCCAAGCCCCGTCCAAGACGCCGGCGAGCCATCCAAGTGTTAATCATCCAATGTCCACTGGCCTGGGGGAAGGGCTTTTTTGGCACGTTCAAACCGCAACCCACTCCGAAATTCTCATCGGATTTCAGCTGATCGCGATCGTAAGCAAAGGAGAGAGAGAGAGTTCTGAGTATCTCAATCGAGCAGCGATTGGACCTGCGCAGTCGAGCTCTCGCATGAAGTGCGATACGCCGGATCATGAATCTCACGCCTGATCAGCAACGAACATCGTCCCATGTAAGGGACAGTGAGCCGATATCAGGCGGTCAGGAGAGGTGCGACTGATGCTGGCTGTAGCAGAGCAGGAAATAATGCTCAGCCGCACGCGAACAGTGTACATACATGCCGGACAATCTGCGCAGCGTCGCTTCGAGCATCTCGCCAGTTGGGCTGACGTAATCGATGACCAAACCCGCCATACGATAGCTGTCTCAACACAAAAGTGGCATCTTCGAAAAACTGCCGTCTAAACGATAGGTAATGCCTGATCCGCCGCAAAAAGCAGGAGTGGCCAAGCCAGATAGTCGAAAAATAAGGGTCTTCCATACTGAATAGTTCCTTTCTGCTAGGCCCAGTTCGCGCTCTGGCCGGGATAAATGGCTAAGATTAGCCAAACATGTCGGCAGCAAAATCCGTCGTACCAACCGATGGCTCTTCCTCGTAAGTTGCTTTGGCGCAAAAGCCTGCGTCCCTTTCACCCGTTGCGAGACAAAAACCATCCACCCTTGCGATCTTCTCAAGCATGGCCTCAGTAAGTTGCAGCCGAGAGACACGTTCACTCATTGGGCCAATGAAGCGACCAGCATGTGTTGGAGAAACGTGCTGGGAACACGCGCTTTTCCGTCAATGCGGCGTCGGATGCCCATGGAACAGCTTTGCCTTGTGTTGTGCCGAAAAGCCCGGACTTAGGTCCATGTCGCCTTGCTCGACAAGAGCATGCACCCAACACATGATGTTCTCGTCCATTTTCGAGCCTGACGAATCAGCCCGCGTGAGGTGCCCAATTGCCATCTGTCACAGCCTCCAATCTTCAGCAATGCCGCATCCGGGCCTTTCATCGCAGGGATAACGTTGCAACACATCAACGAGATAACGGTCCCCCACCAACGGTCATATGTTCATCGCATTCAGGAATCGACTTGCACGTCCATTCCGCCACCCCGAAATCGGGACCAACACGTTTCGATGCATACAGAAGTAATGCTTTCTCCCCAGCCCACTTCCTCAAAAAGTCCCTGCTTGGAAAAGCTGGGCTTCTGGATCGGCCCACAATCAGCTTCGCAGTCGGTTAATCCTGCTTAAGCAAGTGTGCCACCGATCGAAACCCGCTCGTACTGGTCCGGGGGGCAAACGGTAAGGGGTTCGGGGAGCAACCATGGCCAAAAGACGCCACCTTTGAGCGGCATTGCCGTCGATCTGCCTTTCAGAAGCTCTTGTCTGCGAGCCGCCTTATACGGCGTGGAGCATTTTGTTTTTTTGAGCCGCAAACTGACCAGCCTTCAATCGCTCCATCGACAAACAACATGCCACGCGAAAGGACCAAGACGGTCGTAAGCAATACTGCCCCACCAGCCGAGCGTCACAGTGCGCCGCATCACGAATCAACACCAACAGCCCAGTCGTGGATCACGTTGATTCCCATACGGAAGAGGCAAGGTTCATAAGGCCTGTGGCCGGAGCTGTTCATATCCTGAAACCGCCGAGATAGAGGTTCGAGAAAAGCAGGTGTATGTATGGCGCGAAGGTTTCGATCGATGTTCACGTCGATCTCGCCATTGGCTATCTTCGCCAAGTAAGGGCGAGCCCGTTGCGCCACCTCAACACCGCACTCATGAACTTTGGGCTTACCGTGGCCTGCTGCGCGCACCATTGGTGGCTGCAAGTAAAGCTTGTTTTGCACTGTGCGGCAACGCCGATAAAAGCGCCGTCTATTCCAATTGTCCCAGTCGTTTCCTCCAGGGTTTCAAAAGTTAATAGTCCTAGCAGTCTCTAAAATAAGTGGCCAGTGCGGCGATCTCCTCATTCGAACAACCGCTTGCCAAATCTTTGCATTATCGGGATGATTTTTCGCAAACCCCGTCCTTTAGGCGTGCATCGCCGTCACAAAGTCTTCTTGAGCCAAAAGGTAAATCGAAGGATACCGCTGGCTTGCCGCTTTCCTGAATGACCAACGTGCATTCGGCCCGACAGGTATTCGCCTAATACCTTGTCGCCAACAATTGCGAGTATCCTCAGTGCAACCGCGTGATTCGAGACCTTCAGCCGTGGGGGCCGCGTCGGGAAATATTTGGAAGATCCTGCCGAGATAAAATCCGAATGTAGGGCAAACACATCGTTTCGATCACTGCCTCGTCTTTAAGGCACGAAAACTCATTCGTGTCCACTGACTAAGGCGGCGCGGAGTTTTCAAGGAACGGCATCAAGCGGTGTCGTAATCCCAAGTGAGAACCAACCTGCAGGAAGCCCGTGCGAGCTGGGCGAGAATAACGGAAACCTCTTGCTGCCCTGCTTGGCGGTCAAAAAATTCGATTGAGTGAGGACCGGCCTCTGGTTCTTGGCCCCCTCTCCAACCGCGTGGCAGGGCTGAGCATTGACGAAATATCTCTTGCACGCTCAGGAATCACCGCTCGCATCTGCGAGCAGCGATCCAGCAAAACTAAGCGCAAAAACAGTTCGATGGCAAACAGTCCTAAATCGCCACCTATTCGTCAAAAGCTGCGCAAATAGGCGATAAGTGCTATCGCATCCCTCGGCTTTTGCGCACCATCCGGGAAACTCATCTTCGTGCCAGGCAATCGCGCCCGCGTGGGTTCTCTAGAAATCCAACCAACGCTTCCGTCCCAAGTCCAGACCTGACTCCGCCTCACCCGCTGCCTGTAGTGTATTGGATATAGCGGAAAGCCTTTCGGACCTGACCCCGATGGTGTGCCCTACGACCCGTTCAACAATGGGACCCGAGGCCATTGCGGCGCATCCTCGCCCGACCTTGTGGCACTGCTTGGCAACTGACGAATCCCGTTTCGCGAGACACGCTGCAACCAGTTCGGACAAGCACTGGATTCTGTGCAATCGTCCTGCATCTCAGGCGGATGCGGTAACCCTCGGTCTCCTCAAGGTGCCGTGGCAGGGGCACTGCAGGCGTACAGCCGCCTCTTCTTCAACGCCTTCTTCTTCAGGTGTCACAATCGAGGACAAGCTGCACGCTATTGTGATTTCAACTGTCTCTTTGCAATCGGTCATGCACATCGGCGTGTCCCGTCCAGAAAGTGAGCCCTCGGGCAATGTCGCGATCATCAGAATGAAGCCTTGCTGCATTGGCAGCATGATTTCCATGAGTTCTCGTTTCGACAGCAAAAAGTCCGTCATCGACGAGGTCCATTTGGAATAGAGGATATGGCAGACGATTCCGTAGACCTCATCGCACTAAGCGACTGCGCATTTTCCGTAAGGCATCGAGCGATTAACCATAATGCGAAATGCGGGTCGAAAGAATGCCGGCCAAATAGGAAAACCGACTGTCTTTAGCGGATCCTCAATCGACATGTATTGCGACCGGCCTTGCAAGCCTTCGGCCAGTTGCCAGAAACCTTCGCGAGCCCCATGGCAAGCACGGCCACACCTGATCGACAAGACACTTCCTCACCCGTGAACACATCCATCTTCGCCGCAGAAGGCCTGTGCCGTCAGGTGCGACATCGACAATTCCATGCCTGCGATTTCCTTCAGGCAAAAGCTGGAACACCCAGACCAAAGTCCTTGACCTTCGTTCGTGCTGGCAATGGGCTGACATCATTGAATCGGACCTTGGGTCCTGGCGGCTGCAACGCGCTACAGGGGGCGCCTGCGGCAGAGGTCGTGATGTTTCCGATCCGCGAAATTTATAGCAATGGTAAGCATAAACCGCGACCGACACGCCCGAGGTTGTTAAGATACTTAATAGGACTTCGAACATTTCAACGCTCCCATTGGATTTGAACCCACCAAAGTCCTGGTGCAGTTGTTGTGAAGATGGAGTTCAGGCCGCGCACTTCGCGCAGTCTGCGTTTTTGTCGGCTGGACGTACCCGGTAAAATTGTCGCGGGCACGGACTGCAACACAACAGCTCTCCACCCTGCCAATCTATATCTGAGATAGAAGCGGGCAAGGGCCTGTCCTTCGCCGGGCTTTCCAATCGCCCTCTTGCCAGTTCTTTCCCCCATCAATGGAAACATCACGCGGTGATATGCCCGCGACCGGAACACGCGAGGCCAGTGAAATGAACCAAGGGTCCAGTCCATGAAGTGATTGGCGATTGTGGGCTTGGCGAGGTGACCACGGATTTTTGCATCCATCACCCAAGTCCACTTGCGCGCCGTGCCGTATTCGAAGAAACATGCGGTTATATTTTCGAGGTCTCTTCGCGCTTTCATTGCGCCTGATCGGTAATCCTTCGATCCGCGCGAAATGGCCCACTTGACCCACAATATTGTCCTCCCAACCGGGCACAACAAG
>Ga0163217_1082793_pt1 | contig 18801 bp, 23 predicted proteins | sample SynspAceP_FD_185933 | JGI IMG/M metagenome (GOLD analysis project Ga0163217, IMG submission 185933) | Saline lake microbial communities from Ace Lake in Antarctica - Synechococcus sp. Ace-P (PacBio error correction) | ecosystem: Environmental > Aquatic > Non-marine Saline and Alkaline > Saline ...
GAGAAGAGATGATCCTGTTTATCGAATCTTGCCGGGTTTTTTTTTTAATTAACCCTGGGCCCCCCCCCCCCCTTTAGCGGAGGGGGGTTTGGGTTTTTTTTTTTTTTTTTTTTTGGGGCCCGCGGGCAAGAAAACGAAGAGGATATTCCTCAAAGGCCCCCATTTTCACACAACTCGTCGGTCCCCCAATGAATCCGGCAAAAGAAAAACGCATGGTCTTGTCCCATGGATTTTCATGGGCCGGATTGGCCGCCCATGAATTGGCTTTTTGGAAATTCCCGATGCGGCCCTGAGGACCGGGCGAACGAAATCGCGGTTTGCCGGCGCCTTTGGCCTTGGTTTTCGCCCATCGTCAAGGACTGTGGGATCGCCAATCTTTGGGAACCGGATTGCGAAGAACATCAAAGCGAGGTTAGGGTCCGGGGCGCATTTTTTGGCCCCCAGTTTTGTGCTGTCGCCGGCTCGGCCCCATGAAACAACCAGCAGCAAGAATTTTGGCTGCGACAGGCGGGAATTGTGTGAACGTCGCAAGCCCGTTTTGCTGGAAGTGAAAAGGCGCATGAAAATGCGTCTCTTGTCCTGTCTCAGAAACTTGATTCGCTGCGCAAGGGCTGACAAAGGGGAATGCAACGGCCCCCTCAAACCGGCTTTCGAAACGGTTGCCATCCGCGGTCGCCAGAAAATTATGCAGGTGGCACTTTGGAACCGGACCCGAGGTTGGCCCGCAGACCGATGAAACATGTGGTCAACCTATGGCAGAAGATGTTTTGGGCCTGGGGCGGGCGGTCTGGAGGCTATGTGGTCTAAGTTCCGGAACCTGTCATCGAACGGGAATTCCATTTTGGGCCTGAATTCCCTTGTTCATCATGACACAAGGAGAGTTGTTATGAAACTGAACTTGTTTTGACTTTTCGCAGGAGACCATTTGGTGAAGAGCGAGCCGATTGGGTGTTTTTGATGGAAAACTTCCAACAGTGCGTTAGTCAGCAATGTGTCCAAGTGCTGAATAGCTTATAATTGATACGCCCTTCACTTGAAAGCCCAACCGAACTGCTGCAGTTTGCCTGAAAGAGGGGATGTTCCCCGCAATATCCACTGCCACGGCAGTCCCTCAAAGACCGGCGGCGCGTAAGCAACTTTGAATGCGACAGATGCGCGCCACATTTCTTTTCAAAGCATTATGCCATTTGCAGCTATCGTCCTAAGGTGGATTCAATGGGTTCCGCACCCTAAGTTGCTGGACGCTTACGTCAAATTTTGATAAAAATGCACTAATTATCTCTCCGCGGGCTTGCCTAAAACACCGTGTAAACCCCATAAGGTTGGGTGCTGAACGTGGCAAGCCCCAGTGGCACCGCCGCGTCAAAACCCAGGGAAGGAACGACATGAAAAATTAAGAATATGCTTTTGCACCGCCTCGGCCATATGCTGTGCTGGGCTTTTGCCTGCCACGGCAGTAGCCAAACCAAAACTGAAATGGGCCCGCACGTCTATGAATCGAGCGAAAGCCATACCACAGCCTGCGCTGTGGCTGCGAACGGGTCTGTTGGATGGTGCCACCGAAGGCCGGTATGGAATCGAAGTATTCCCCGCCTCGTCCTTAAGGTAAAGAGGGTCGACATCAACGAAGGCCCTGGGGTTTCGGCACGGTCGACAAATCATTTTTACACAGGATCAGTTGGTTTGCAGGCCGCTCCTACGGCCCAATCGCCATTGGCGGTGCCCAAATTTCATGTTCGCGCGATTGGGATCAACTGGGACAAATTCCGCAAATTCCGAACTGTTTAGGAATTGTCCAAGGAATACACTGATGGCACGGCAATCAAAACATCACAGCGATGACATATTATGGCGGCACGCCATGTCACATTCCAACAAGCCGAATCCTGGCACTGCCGATAATGGAATGGCGTTGAAAATTCCGCGTGCCCAATGCCCCACTTTTACATGATATGTTCCCAGAGGCAACGGGTGCCAAACCCGGACCGATAGCCCTTTGCGGAGGTGTAATTTGGCTCTGCAACAAGGTACCGTGGATGCGCAGGAAATCCCCTGCGACCGAATCCAGGCCAAAAAGTTCTATGAGGGTGCAAAGCAACAATCAACTCTGACCGGCCACAATCACGCGATGCTCTTGCTCACCATCGTTGGCGGCCCCGCTTGGGATGCAATGGATGCTGCAGATCAGGCTAAAAGCGACCCAAGTGACAAAAGACAACCGCGTGTGCGCCACGGAAATGCCATTATCAAAGGCCGAAGGCGAATTGGCTGAATGGTTCCGCGGTGAATGGCGTGCAAGTGGAAACGAGAAGTGACTCGCGGCCGTTTATCGAAGGCGGTTAAAGGCTATGCCATACGGCGAAAATGGCCAGGTGGGATCAGGCCACGTATGACGCGGTTTGCAAGCATCGAATAAATCGAACCCCTACTTTTGCAGGCGGGCGACGTGCCCGCCTGCACATCCATTTTCCTAGGATAACGTCATGAGCCAGACAAAACGCGCCTGAGAAAACAGCGGTCAGCGCCGATCAACACATGGAAAGAAGAGAAGATCGACCTGTCCCGATCGCGCTGGACGATTCTCTGGTTCTGATACTGGTTCTGGGTTTTGGCCTTGGTCGTTTTTTCTTCAATTCTTTAGCGAGATATACTTTTAAACGACTCCATCGCCTGGACCGAAGAAATAGCCCGTTTTTGCTGATATGGCGTTACCTTTATTGGGGCCGATCATGGCGACCCGCAAGCCAAAGCCATATTGCGGGTTGAATTCATTTACCGATGGAATCCCGGCGCGTTTGGCGGCGCATTGCCCAAATGTGATCGATGTACTGACCACTGGCTTTTTCATCATGGCTTGCCGGTGTTCAGCGCGGCAAATCGCCGGCCGTACGCGGCAGATGATGGTATCCGCTCGATATTCCAAAATCAACGTTACTGGGATAGTCGCTGTCGGCATTTGTTTTTGTTGGCGCTGTAATTCCGCGCCTGGAATACCTGGCGTCCAACCTGCGCAAAGCGGCACCAGCAAACTGATGCGCCCAGAATTGCCAAAATGCAGGACCAGAATCGCGGCCATCGACTAGGAGCAGGCCCCAGTGACATTATATTTTGGGATTTTCCGTCAATGCTGGCGGGCATGTTGGTTTCGGCATGCCAGTGGCCATAGCTTTGGCTGGTCGTCGGCGATCTTCAATCATCTTCAAGTTTGGCCTCGCCTCCGCCCATGGTGGTGGCTCACCGCATGATCAACGTGGTGGACAGTTTTTACCTTTGCTCGCAGTGCCGTTTTTTTATTCTGGCGGGAAACCTGATGAACACTGCCGGAATTACCCGAACGTATTTTCAAACTTTGCCTTGGCGGCTTGGTCGCTGGATGAGAGGGGGCCTTGGTCATGGTGAAATGTTGGAGCGTCGGTTATATTTGCGGGTAATGTCCGGTGCTGCGGTGCCGAGTGCAGGGGGGGCTTGGCCGCGATCGAGATCAAGGCGATTGCCGAGATGCCAATTACGTGCAAAAATTCGCCGTCGGCCATCCACTGCGGCATGCTTCCACCATTCGGGTCCTATCATTCCACCATCTAGCGAGGTGATTTTTATGGCGTGGTAGGAGGGGCAAGTATTGGCAGTTATTTGTTGCGGGTTCATTCCGGGGTTGAATGAATGGCGGGATCGCTGATGTCATGATCGCTATCATGGCCCGGCGCAAAGGATTCGGGCGGATCAAAAACCTTTTACTGGTCGCTATGGTCGACCTTCCAGCGCGCCGTTTCCTTGAGTCACTTCTCCACCCCGATCAATCATCGTGGGGGGGCATTCTTTCGGGTTGGCAATTCACCCAACCGAGCTGCAGTGGCGGCCCTGCGCCTGGGCTCTGTTTTTCTGGGCTTGTGGTGTACCGCACCCCGTCACTGCCACCGGTTCCTTCGCGTCAGCTTTGACACGATCGAAACACGGCCGTGGTTCTTCTGGCGGGGGGTGCTGCCTCGATTTTTGCCCTGGATTCTCACATCCAACCGCTTTGCCAGAACAATTTGCCGCCGGGTTGCTGCCATGACTCTGACCGCCCTTGGGTGCTTTTGTTGCTGATAAACCTGAATCCTGCCTGGCGGTTGGTTGTTTTCATGGAAAGCGGTGGCAGCGATCACCATTATGGTACCGGTGCCCGTTGCCCATTGCCCTGACTTTTGGGCAATCGATCCGGTGCATTTTGGCGTGATTATGTACTGGAAACCTGAATGCTGGGGCTTTTGACGCCGCGGTCGGGCAATGGTGCTGTAGTTCTTGCACGGGTCGCCAAGAATTTCCGTTTGAAAGTATTGCGTTGTCGGCACAGCACCCTTTCTGATTCCGCTGGTTATGCGTACTTTTGTGGTGACGTTCATTCCCGTATACGATGTGGTTGCCAACCCTGATTCTACCGCTAGGAAAGACATGCCGGAGCTGCTTCACGCTTAAACTCGCGCTGCAAACGCATCTCGTCATTGGCGTCGCTAAACGTTCTCGATGCTATCGCTCTGGTAAGCACCTGATGGCCTTGCCACGAACTACCTGATCAAAAAAGGACTTCCCAGCCATCTGGTCAAACAGCGCAAGCAATTCCGAGGTGCTTCTGAGGCAAAACCCATCCACCTTCCCCAAACTCGTACCGCCGAATCGCAATCTGAGACTTAGCTGTAACTTAACTAGCGTAACACTCAGATTCGCGTCCTCACTTGAATCTGCATAACGCCAAAGCCTCCCGAACACGGGCGAATTCCGGCAGCCAAACTCTACCCGTCCTGAATGTCGGAAAGTGGGTGGCTGTGCTGGCAGTCTGGAGCCTACCAGTCTCAGCAGTTTTTGCCCTCCATTTACCGGGAAAAATACAGGGAATTTTTTCAACTTTACAGAAAGGCATACTCCTACAATCAGGCCGGATTCAGACAACAATTCCGCAGAGCGTTGCAGGAAATTTCCCTAAATTTTAATTAAGGGAAATTCAGTTTCTCCAAAACAGGGTTTTCATCAGAGGCTTATCAGGGAACTTATTTGACGAAATCAGGAACAACGCCCGACGCTATTTACGGTCGAAGCTGAATACCATCAACGCTATCCTGTCCACACTATGGTTCTTCTTAGCGTCCGCGTGGTTTTTCAACAGATTAGGCAGCGAAACAATGGCAATACCCCATGCTGCCTGATAAAAGTCTGAAATATAGGCTTGCCGTCACTCAGCGTTGCAAACCAGTCAGATGGGTCGATTTCATGCAGTTCAAGTCGTTTCCTGGCATCAGTTTCCCTGTGGCAGCCACGGCATCGGGCTGGTCTCTTGAAATTGAAGTTTTTTTGGGAAACCATCGTTCGAACACCGCAATATCGCAACCGGTCAATCCCCTGCTGAACGCGATGGGACCACCACTCTTCGTGAAAGTTCAACAAAGCGCGTGCAGGGCCGCTCTTTGCTAAATGTTCAGTGGTTCCGCAACCGAAAGGACATGTTTGAAGCTCAGCTGAATGGCTCCAATTGCGCCTGATCAGGTTGGGATGGTGCGAGCATTTCGATAGCAAAAAACGATTTGCTTCCCGCTCCTGTCAGGGCATGCCTGGGTGGTGGCTTCTTGCTTTGCGGGACCCGCCACCCATATCTGCCTTCCCGTGCAACAGAAAATGTGGCTTTCTTCATCAGTGTTCTGAAGCGGGCCTGTGCCAAGGGTTTCCAGAAAGTGGGACAACAGTTCGTGGGCTCATAGTGAAACGGCCTTCGCGGTGCTGCAGAGCAGACCATATTTACGCAGCAACCTTCCCCGACAGTACGCTGTTGAGTGTTATCAGCGCACCTTCAAATGTATCGAGAGGTTCGGCCCGGAATCTCGAAATGTCCAAAAGCTTTCGCGATTGATTCAATTGAACAGATCCAATGGATCCACTGCCATTCAAATGTTTGTGGTCCTCTTCGGCCAGTTTCACCGGGTTTGATCCCGCCTCTTCGATATCCATAACGGGACAGCTGGAATTTGTGCTCAATTTCCCGCCATCTAGGTCTATGGTTTCCTTGTTGCGCAAACAAAGACAACATCATTTCCAATCATCAGGATCTTTCGCTCGCGAATCATTTCAAATTTTTTTAGTGCCTGTCTGAACATGCGGTTGCAATCAGTGTCGGCATCAGGAGCTCGATATCCCTCAAATCCACCAATGAATGTTTACAGAAACCCCAAAGTGGTCAGCCAGGCGTTTGAACTAGACCCATCGGCCGGTTGTCCGGTCTTGCCTTTTTTCAATTCCCAGATGTGAGCCTTCGACACACCTACTGATGACGCTACATCTTGTAGCGATTGTTTTGGCGTTCAAACAGCAAATCCATATACGCGATCCCAAAGCTCATCATGCCCCTCCTTGTCCATTATGGCAACGAAGCAGCAACCCTCGTTTATTGGCGTGGTCTTTACAGATTATATATCACGGCTATTGCTTTTTTTCAATCGTTTTCCTCAATCTTACGAAAATGGGAGGCCAATAACCGATTCGGAGGACAGACAAATGACCGTCTGCAGATTGAATATTTAGCGACACAGGCACTCAACACCTATCCCACGCAACGCAACGAACGCCATTCGAAACACGCAGCTCGCCAGAAAAATCGGCGAAAGTATCAACAGACGTTTTGGATTTACGAATCCGTACTTGATTGACGATGACAATATGATCCTGCTGGCCATGGCCGGGTTGATGCGGCCAAGACCAATCGGAATGGACCAAGTTCGTGTGGTACGCATGTCATCTATGAAGCCCCGCTCAGAAGCGGGCCTAATGTCCCTTGCGGATAACAAAACTCGCGCTCCAATGCTGCTGGGACGATGAAAATTCTGGGCTGACGAGCTTCAGGCTTTGCTCCAGTGATTGACGCGCTTTGATTTTGACCTTGGAATTGACCGGTTTTTCCATTGCTGAAGTGGAACGGAATTTGATAGAATTGGAACATTTCGTAGAAGAGGAATGGCAACGCGCGCAAGATGACTCCTGCCCTGACCCTGACGAATCTCTCCAAAGAGATGCAACCAGGTGACTCTGGCAACTCGGGCCCGCTAAAGCTGATCTGTGTGATGCGCTCGATCCTTCGTTGTCGCTTACACTCAGGATGTGAGAAAGCGACCAATGGTGTTTTAACAGACCCGCCGTACAATGTTCCCAATTGACGGGCATGTGGGTGGTCGGCAGGATAAAAACATCAAGGAAATTTGCGATGCATGGCGGAGAGATGTCTTCATCTGAGTTCACCAGCTTTCTCCAAAGACCTCATTTCAGAAACAGCAGGCAAACCTGCAACTGACGTTCCATTCATTTTATCTGCATGGACTGGCGCCACATAAGTGAAGCTTCCTTGAACGCTGGACGTCATGGTTTATACGAGTGAAAGAACCTCAATCACATGGGTCAAGGAAAATGGCGGCATGGGGAGAACATTTTACCGCTCCCGTCACGAACTGATTTTTTGCCTATAAACTTGGTACTGCACCGCACATCGACAGTTTGAACTTGGTCAGCTGTGGCGCTATCGCACAATGTCCTGCAATATTAAGGGTGTGAACACTATGAAGCTGGCCGGATGCAGGAATTGGCACTTCATCCCCACATTCCAAACCAGTGCAAATGATTGGCAGATGCCATAAAGGATGTCTCTGCTAAGGAATGACATTGTCTGGATCTTGTTTGGCGGATCCGGATCACACTATCGCCGCACTAAAACAGGCCGCAGGGCTACGCATGTGCGAATTGGACCCGATCTATTGCGATGTATATCGGCGCTAACGAAGCCTTCGCCAAGGATGAGCGGAATTGATCGCTGTGTGGGTGTACCAGACTGGTCAAACGCCATGTTTTGGAGCCGCGGAATGAGTGGAGCCGCTTCAAAAAGCAGAATCAAAAAACATAGCACGCGCCCATCCCGACAATGCAGACTATGTAAGTGGGCTATGCAAAACCGCCACAAAGTTCCCGCTTTAACCTGGCAGATCAAGGCAATCCAAGGTGGAAAACGGCCCAAGGGCGCACGTTAATAAACTTCCGGCATATGAAGAAGAAGCGCCTCAAAGCAATTAATTCTGGAAGAGGCCTATCGTGAGATTAAAGTCAATGAAGGCAATCGTCAGGTCAGCGTTTCCAATGGCAACAAGCCAATTGTCCGTTCTCATTGCCCAACAATGCAGTGAAAGGCAATACACGGCACAGCGGCTGTTCCTGAAAATGCTGCTTCCTACTGAAAACGTCACATAAACGGCTTTCATGAACGAAATGGCCTTGGAAACGACAATCGAATACAAATCGATTGGGAACGCGAAACTGGCACGCCCCGGAAGCCCACGCATCGGAAGCTTCCTGATCCATTCCACACCCCTGACGATATTCATCATCAATATGCGGCAAGGAACTGTCAGCATCAACGGACCCATGACGCGAGAGGAAAAAGCAAGGATCGCGACGATTGGCACGCCAAGAACAGGAATTTCGAGGGAGAAATTGGCTTCAACTAAAAGGCAGACCTCGATTATCCGAGCATGGCAGGAATACAGAAATGTCATCGAAGACGACATTGTGCATACACGAGCGCAATGCCTGACATGTAGACGGCGGAGTATCCTGCCGGATTTAGTAGCGACCATGACACTGGCTTCTGTGTCAATAACCTTCCTCCCTCTCCGGCGCACTTCGCTTTGCCGCCGGGCAATGTACGACAAAATCTAACACCGTTTGGAAAAAAGGGGATGGGTACCAAAGGTCGGACCAACGTTCGTTACCGAATTGGTGAACAGTTGGCGATGATTGGCTCACAAAATGGATCAATTCGATCTTTCGACGACTACCCCTCATTGCGCGAAGTCCATTTGAGGCGGGCAGCGCAACTTTCCGGAGAAATGTAAGGCTATCGGCATCCAAAGGGAGGCCAAGTCGAGGTCATCGCGAGCGTCCATAGGATAAATCGGAAACACCTGCTGGGGCATCCGTCGGCCTGCGACTCACGTTACTCGGAGCTTCAAAGCAAGTCATTGCTGTCTGGAGTGCCCGATGTTTGAACGTTATTGAAATTCATCGAGAACAACGATCAACTAGGCACGTACCCGGACTTTTCCACCAGGAAAGCTTTTCTTGAAGAAATCTGCGCGAAAAAATAGAGCGCATGTTTGGGCACGCGATGCGGGCGAGTCCCATCCCGAAATCAGGGCATACGGCGCGCCCATTTTTCGACGCGGGTGGAAACGGTCGCGGCTTCGGTAAGTATTGTGTTCATTCGTAGCAAAGAAAAAAATTAAAGGGGACGCAATGCCGTCATTGGTTGTTGAAACCGCTATCGCATTTTGAAGAAACTTCGATCGAAGACAAGTTTGGTGCTGCTGAAAAAAGTCTTGGCGATCAAAACGAAAACCGCAAGCAGCTCAGTGGTTTCAAAAATCGGGATTTCAAGGCGACCGCTGATTTCCATAGGCCAAAAAGCAAGAAGCTGGAAATTGGACCAACTGGTTGATTCCCAAACTGGAGGACGCACAACCATCCAGTGTTCATTGAGGCAGGATAACCCTCAATAGGGTGGCCTGAAAATGACCGCAAGTGAAAATCGCTGTGGCCTGCGTACGACAGGAGTAGCCCGTTGCCCAAACAATTGAAAACCGTCAGTCTGAAATATGGTCAGCCCAGGACAATCGAACAATTTTGCGTGACTTGCGAAATTTTCTGCCTCATGGCTCAAGAGGCCCCGGCCCATACCGCAACAGCCAGCCAACGAAACGACTTCCACCGCGCCTCCCATCGTGGCTGAATATCACGCGCCAGCGCTCAGCCGTGGCGCGGTTCAGCGTCTTTTCCGTGGCAAATGCAGAAACAGTCCGGTAGGTTCCGTTCATTCGTTGGTCTAATCGCTGGACGGCAGTCGATCAAGGTGATCAAGAGGAACTCGTCATTGACGAGACCCGGTAAGATGAACTCGACGGAAAAGAGAATTTCCGTAATCCCTGCCGGTACAGCATCACAACGCCCGTTTCGATTGCCGATGAGACTGGCCCCGTCCTGGCAAAATCAAGTACAAGTCCCGAGTTGCCTTCCCGCGCTGTGCGTTGAACGCCACACCGTACCACACGCAAACGTGAAGCGCCTTTCCATTCCTCTGAAATCGGGCAGTGAACAACGCGAAAATCCCCATTCGCTGCCAAAGTGCTGCGTCGCTGCCCAAGATAATGCGGCTCGAAACCCCGGAAAAGCTATCCGAATAAGAATGACTGTCACTGTAATCGGATTAGCGCCCCGTAGGCAGCGGCAATCAACGTCCAGAAAGGACACGCCGGCTCTTCTCCATTTGCTTTCGAAGGACGTTGCCGGGAAATCTCGGCAAGTCACGAAGGCCAAATAACCAGCGCGTGATCATTGTCGAAACGCGGTTGCTGATCACAAGATTTGCAAAGGCGTGGCCAACTGTGCGCCAGAAGAGAGAAACTTCTTTTCCATGATGACGCAAACGCCTGTTCGCGTAGCGGTCGCCAAGTCGTCTCGTAATATGTTTCAAGAACGCTGAAATTTTCATGCCGGAATGTCGACCCTGCACAGGGCATTTGGCTGGTGCAGGCCTTGTCAGAAAGGCAGGTGTCGAGACTGGCCTTCAATCCTCAGCGAAGAACACCGGTGGTCTTATGCCAAGGGATGCGGCTCTCCGCCCATTCTCGAAACAGGGTCGCACGCCCTTCGGTACTGTATCCGGCACGGCTTGCCTTGTAAGACGGGCACATCGCATCGGCCCACGTCCCAGTTGAAACAGCCCCGTTGCCTTGCAAGGCACCGCCCGCTCGTAGACGGCAAAGACCGTTTTCATCGATGGAACATGCAACGCCGCGCCCCGAAAGGGTAAGCATCAATTTTGTCTAATCCGGCCATCTGACCCTTTTGAGCCAAACCAGCTTTGCCGGGATTTAAGACAGGGTTGCAAGGATAAAATGCTGCTTGATCCGGCGCCAAAACCCATTGTAAACCGCTTCCCCGGTGTAAAGGGGAGATTATTCCGCCGCGAGTAACCCTTGCACCATGTTCACCCATATAAAGGCGGCCATGGGCCTCTGCCAAGTTCAAGCCACGGTGTCGGAAAATCTCCCGCACACAGCGCCCTGTCCCATCGGTGTTTTCATGTCCAAGCAGGGGGCGGACATGAATGCCAACCCGACAATCGGCGTGGCGCGTAATTCCGTAGGTAAGGGTAAAATGCTCATCGAGCAGGGCTCTGAACGCTTGCACAAACCCCACAAGGTTTTCGGAGGAACTGCAGCATTCCTTTTTCGACAAACGCAATGCCGCGACGGCTCCCCTCCATGGATGCCCGCAAACCCACCCGAACGCTCACGCAATTTGCCCAAAGAGGGCCCTCATTTCATCAATGTTCGTAGTTTGGAGCATATCCTACATGCTGCGGCGCACTTTTTTCACCCAGAATGGCATCAAGCATTGTCACGCGCTCTTTGACCACGCTTGCAGAATTCTCTGCAATCTTCAAGGGGAACGGACCGCGTGCACCAGACAAGCCGCCCAGAATATTTCAAGGCCGCTCCAAAGCGGAGATTTGCTGGGCAGCGCAACCACCTTGTCATCGATGAACTCGAATAAGCGACCGGATCGGCGGGTAGAAGGCGCTGAACATCGCGAAGCGCAGTCAGGCAATCATCATACGCCAGAGCAAAGCGCCGTGGCGATGGACCGTTGCGTCAGCCCTGATAAGTGATGTCTGCTGACCAGCGCAAGAGTGCCCTTCCGATCCGCCAGCAGCTTTGCTAGGCGGAACGTGCCAATCCTTGGAGACAACTTATTGAGATTGTAGCCGGTCATCCCCGGTTCATGTCCGGATAGACGAGGGCGATCTCTTCGGGTGGTGACGCCACCTCACCGGCGATAAGGCGGCAAATGGATGGCAAGACGGCTGTTAACCAACACCGTCACCCACGTCGAAAGCGGCAAAGTCCGCGATGTCGGCGTGCTTCCATCATCCATGACATGTTCAAATGCTGGCCAACGTAAATCGGAGGTTCGCCCCATAGCGCCGCGAGCCCCTATACCCGAAGCATCGGTGGCAAGCATTCCGCCAAGTGTTGCCCGCGAAGCGGTCGAAACGGTTAGCGCAAAAAGAAATATCCCAACGGGCGCAGATACGCGGTTCAACTGATCAGAAACGACCCCTGGTTCCAACCGTTACGGTTTCTGCCACGGATTCCAAAGCCAATAATGCGGTTTCCATGTTCTTGAGAAGATCACAACGACGAAAAGTGTCAGAGACGTCCGGTTGGTTTCCGTACACCCGCCCCGCGCTGTGATCGGTTCCGGTGCATTGCGAAACAACGCGATACAAGTCGCAAGATCGCCTTGCAGGCGTGGATAATACGACAAGGCCGGCTCCACATGATAAGATGTGTTGTCAGTTGCATTGACCAAGTTTGGCCGCAAACGCTTGCTGTCGGTGTCTCCGAAAACTTTTCAGCGGCAAGTCCGGAGACGAAAGTCGGCTAAACCTCCAATGTCAAGATGCCTGAATGCTTGGTCTTTCAGCACAACTTGTCTTCCGATAACGCCATTCGGTCAGAAGAGCCTCAGCAATAAAAGGTGGAAAGATTTCCGGAAAGATTATGAATCAAATGCCAGGTTCGCCGCGATCGACCAACAAATGGCACGCCCCTTGAAAACCTCAAGGGATTGGTTTCCCGGGAAATAGCGCTGACCACAAAAAAGGTTCATCCGACGGGCGGTGTGATGACCGCCTAACTCCATCATTGACGAATCAGAATTTTAATGCCAAAAGTGAATGGGGACGAATGCCGAGCTCAATCAGCACCGGGAGAACAAATCGGCACCACGATCAGGATCACTGAAATGATTCAAGGAAAACACCCCCAGAACCAGCAGCACACATTTATCGCCAGGAGAAAAACGAATCGGGGGGATTTCCCACTCCCGTGATTAGCTGGGTACATAAAACGAGTAGGATCCGCTCATACGAAAGATAAAGCTCAACCGAATCGTTGGCGGAACTTATTGAGAGGATGGTGGCCCGACATAAGTGCCGGCCGAAGAAAATGTGGCAGAAACTCAACCATGCGTGCAAGTTGCGATACAGCGTGAAAGCCAAAGTGTGGCAAAGGACGACTGAACCGCTGCGGCCTCTGTAGGCGTGAAGACACCGCCATAGAATGCCTCCAAAGAACAACGACGGGAAAGAAGAACATCGAAGGCCGAGCAAAGGAATGGCGCGCGGTCCTCCGTGTCTGCCTGTTCCAGATTTCCTGCCGGAGATGGGTTGCGCGCGAACCCTGTCTCCCAGAATGACACGAACGCGCATAGCGCAAATCCAAGGAGCAGCCCCGGGCCCAAAAGGGCTGCAATAAAGAGGTCGCCGTATCGAAATTTCTACAAAACAGCCCGCATAGAACAAAATGCAGCGGCACAAACTCGGCGGAATAGAATGCCAAGCCCACCGCTTGCCGCAACAAGCCCTAAGGAGGAAACTCTCTTGTAGCCGTCTTCAATCAGCTTTGGAAATCATCAACACCCCGATGGCAAACCGCCGTCGCGACACTTGAATCCGCTAATCCGCTGAACACACATTATGGCGCAGTAACCAAGTGCCAGACCATTGGGCCCGACCAAACATGGCGTGCTGGCAATTCCCACCAGCGCAATCCGTTGCACCGCTTCGCGAGCAAGAATTTCAGCCGCCAGATGAAAAACGGAATGCTGACCAGACTTGAGCTATTCAAGACCAGAACAAATGCCTGTGAATGGAAGTAGTGGTGTTCCCACCGGTCGCCAGAATATTAGGCGCCCGCGATCAGCAGAAATGGAAAAAGGCAGATCGGCAGACCGGTGAGCCAGCACCGGCAAAAGCATAAGACCGCAGATGAGGGCTATGGTTTGCACTCATTCCTGCAGGTCCAATTCATCCAAAGTGTTGAGTTTGCCTTCGCCCGGCGATGACGCACCCAACCGCACGCAAAAGACCGATTAGTGCAAGCTCACCGGAATAACCGACAGATCAGCCAATATGGGGGCAGAACAGCTTTTGAACCGACGTTTCGCCAATCACTGTGTGAGAACAATCAACCGATTCCAACCCATAGATTGCCAGGGCAAAAGCGGGTGATCGCAGGAGGCCGTCGCAAACCCGCCACATGTTTTTCTTGCCGTATCGGAGGCGTATTAATAGACAAAAATCAAGCGCGATGTTCTGGCCCAGTCATCGGGCCAATGGAAACGCACACCGACAAAACCATCCACATGACCAGATAGACAGAGATTTCCGTCAGGCTGCTGCGGAAAAGCCGAACAACATATCTTGCGTTATCCTGGGCAAGAATTTTGAGCCATGAACCGCGACACGCAAGAAGGCCAACGATAAGTGTGCTTTCAAAAAATGCAAGCAACATGATCCAACGCTGTTGACCACGTGCTTTGGTTCAGGCCAGAAACCCATTGTTTCTGGGAGGAATCCTGGCCATTTGCCATCGCTTACTGTAGCCTTTGGCGCTCTGAGCAGCTCTTTCAGTTCTGGATCAAGACCGTATAGCACTCGTCATTGCTGCTGCCATTTTGCATCTCTGCAGCATCGACTGTTACGACTTCCGCCCATTTGCAGCAGCTGTATGCGAGAGAAGCTGAATTCTCAAGTTATCGATCTCGCCTTGTTTCCAGGCAGTTGGCTGCGGCAGCGGGCGGCATCAGACGCGATTTTCTCTTCTGCATCAAGACCATCATAGAAGGTCTTGTTCATACGCAAAGATGTAGCCCGCCGAGCACGAGTTTAATGTCCAACGGCCAATATTTCAAAACAAACCTCGGTCCAGCTTAAGGGAATACTGCGAAAGCTTGCGTAGTTACAGCAACCGTCCCACTGTGGGCCGTTCTGGAAAGGGCAAGGTCACCTCGCTGCCAGGGAATGACTGTCGCATTGGCACCCCAGCGCCACCAAGGCATGCTCTCGAAGGTCTCGGATGGATAGGTTGCGAAATTTTCAAACCCTTTAGCTCATCAAGCGTCCAACTTTCTATCCGATGTGAAACAGGGTCCGGTGTCTCATACCAGAAGCCGAAGCGCCTTGAGGCCCTTTTGCTTCAAGCATCAGACATGATGGACGCGCCTACGGTTCCTTCCATCGCGCGTGTCAGGTGATCGGTAATCCTGACAAACAACCAGCGGCGTCGTCAGAAGCCTTTGCCTTGGGTGTAATGGTTTCATAGTAACTGATGAAATCGGAACAACCGCCTCGACTGGCCACGAATGGCGGCGGTCACTTCCCTGCTTGGAAGAGATGAGAGACGAGTTGGGGAAAGTTTGGTAACTTTGAACTTCCCCGCTGTCGCTTTTTCCAGTCTTCCTTGAACACTGCCATTGTCCGCGCTTATGAGATGAAGGTCGGATGTCCTCGTAGCTGACGCGGATTTCCTGGCTGAAAAAATGCGCCGGTCACACTTTAGGCAGTGGATCGAATGCCCGGCGAGAGACCGAAAGTACTTTTTCTTTGATTGAAACATTTGTATTCCCCCCTTCTATTTATCAATCATATTTTGATCTGATCCATCCCCGATTTTGAAGGTTGGGATCGTATATGTGCCCGTTATGTAATCATTCAGGCCGGTGGTTGGTCAAAGCTCGTTTTGTGAGGCTTGGTTCAGATACATTTCGCACCGCTACGCCGCGCCGCAGGATCCATCCGGGTGGCACGGTAAGTCGTCGAAGACATCTTCCTCGACAATCCACAGGGCCTTCAAATCCTGGTGTCGGAGCGCAAATCATCCACGATCCAGACCGGACACTTCCATGTTTACGATTGTCCCTATAAAAAACCGAGGCGCTTGACCCTACCGCGCTGCCGCGGCCGTCGGCGATATCTATCCAATTGCGGTGTCTGCATCGGTATGGTTCCCGACAAGGCGCAGATTTGACGATCTCGATCTCTCGATCCTTGTCGCGCCGACGTATTCCGCTTGAAGGTCGTTTCAAAGATTTCAGCAACATCCTCAATGTCGGTAATTCTTCAGGTACTGTGACCGTCAATCATGAGATTGGGCCGTGGTATCGCATGTCCAGCTGCCGTTCGAAACGCAAGACCTGACACGTCGCTTCCCTCTGAGGCAAAGTCCCTCTAACAACACTTGCCTCATCCTTTTGTGTCAGAACTCGCTGAACCAAGCTGCCCAGAGTCTCATTGGTCAGCAAAACTCTGCAAGAAAGTCGCCTGTTCCTGTCCTTGCGAAGAGCCGGAACACAACGCACCAAAGGCGGAAAACGCGCGACGGGATTTGGTGCACGAATACTTTCTTTCATGCCGACTTCTCTCGCACCCCAGAGCAGCATGCAGCGGAACCCGCGCCGACCATAGCACAGCAACGAAAATTCGCAGCGGAATCAAACACACGCAATGATGGATAATCTCGCGATGGACCGCGCAATTTTCGCAACGGCAAGCTTAAGAATTGGCCTCAGCCCCATGCCTGAACTTCAAGCCGGGCGGTCCCCGCAACAGGCGCCATCGCCCTCCACAGCCTTTGGTCAACGAATCTAAATCGCAGAGACTTAACCCAACTCCTGACGGATCCCAAGTCCTCTCCGAGGAATGAACATTGGCGTCCGTCACCGTCGGTCTGGTTCGCCCAGCCCATAAGCAAGCCGGTCCGGGATTCGGCGCCTGCGCTTTCTGGCCCAAGTTGCAGTCCCCGCGCCGGCATCGAGCGTGGCTATGCTTCCCGCCACCTGCGCCAACCGTATGAATACTCAAGCTGAGGAACTTTGAAGATCCAAACATCAAGCACAGTCTCTCGTTTTAATTACCGGAAACTCATAAGTCGTGAAACAAGCGCAACGTCGGTGCTTGTTCCGCCCCATATCGTAGGCAGAAATTCTTGGCCTAATCCAGGAAGCGGGCAAAAATCACTTGCGCTATACCAGCCTGCAGACCGGAGAGAAATTGTTCGTACAGGTTGGGGCAACGACGGCGGGCGTCGACAAGAGCCCGCCATGAGACGCGATAGTAATAGAAACGATGTCGAGGCGTTACGTTGCTTGATTGAAATCTGTAAGCCGCTGTGTGTTAATCGCCGCCATAAACTGCAATGAACATAAGCGTTTGATGGACGCAGCTGAGAAAACCGCTCTGAACTCTCGGACCTCATTGTAAGGACCTCTGTCGACACCCGTGAATTATGTCGAAATGGCGTTCAACACCGAGCGTGCTGCGTTTTTTCGTTGCCGGATTGCGATAGGCGTTGATGAAGCCAATTGGCGACGGCCTAGATGGCCTTGCCCTTTAAGGTCCGCTTGCCAGCACTTCCAGCGCCTCCTCTCCAGAACCGTCTCCACGGTGCATCGAAAGGGTGTGCGGCTCATTGACGACGCAATTCGGTCGTGCCGCTCGCAAGCGGGGTCGGGCCGGATTGAGCCTCCCCTTTGACAGTGGTCCGCCCCTATAGTTAGGAAAGCGGAGGACGCAAGAGGATGCCCATTAGAGACGAAGCCCGAAGAGATTTGTCGTGAAGTTAACGGCAGGTTGAAGTTTTATGGGCCAAGGCATGCCTCGGATTGACGCAATCAGAACAGATCAGCGTGACTGAACAAACCCGTATTATCGCTGAAGAAGAAGTACGGGGGAATGGGGCAAAGAACAACTCATGGAACTGAAGCGACGGCAGAAAGAGAATGAACGCCTCCGGCGTGCAGTTCCTGGACCGACGCTGGATAAGTTGATCTTGAGGGAGGCGCATCGGGAAACTTCTGAGCCCCTTCGCGCCGACGTGCCTGCATCAAAATCAAATGGTGCGTAGTCAGTTCAAAGTTTCTGACGTCGTGTGTGAAACGCGTCTGGGTCAACAACCGATCCCACGCAGAGGCCCAGTTGCCACACGGGTGCTGACGAAGAAACGCTTGGTCCGCGAACATGATTGAGCTGACGCGCCATACGGTCGATATGGCTACCGTCGATCGCAAGCCTTGTTGAGAGATGCTGGCTGGCAGGTAAATGACAAACGTGTGAACGTCTGTGGCGACGTGGAGGGGCTTAAAGTACCAATGAAACAACTAAGAAGGGGCGGCTTTGGCTGAACCGAGGTCCTGCGTCGTTTTGTGCCCTGAGTATCGCCAAATCATGTTTGGTCGTATGACTTCGTTCACTCACCGGACAGAGGAGCCGGTCGTTGCCTTTAGGACGCCTCAACATCTTGATGAAACAATAGCCGAGATGCCTTAAGCGATCCGGTGAAACGGAAGCTGACTTTCGACGAGGTTATCGACGCTGCTGATCCGACCTGTTTATCTGCGGTGTGCCCTGCTTATATTAGGTGGACAATGGCCCAGAGTTTTTATCGCTGAGGCCGTCAGGGATTGGATCAAGGCGGTTGGGGCAAAGACTGCCTACACTCGAACCTGGGTCAACCCTGGGAGAACCGGGTACTGCGGAAAGCTTCAACGGGCGAATGAGGGATGAATTGTGAACGGCGAAATCTTCTATTCCCTGCGTGAAGCCCAAATCATCATTGAAAGATGGAGGAACCATTACAAACACAAACGACCACACAGTGCATTGGGTTACCGCCCCACCTGCGCCCAGAAGGCCATCGTAAACGATGACCAAAGGCCATCATGCACTAAAACTTTCAACATGGAACCACTCAAAAGTGGGGCTGCTCAGGATTGAAAATAGGGAATCATAAAAGCGTGTTGGGAAACCAGCCGCGTCGTCCCGTCCCAAGTTCCAGCACGTCCGCGGAAGCCTTTAGTCGTTACAAAGGCAATTCTTCGCGCCAACCGCCGCTCAAA
>Ga0163217_1081618_pt1 | contig 18797 bp, 18 predicted proteins | sample SynspAceP_FD_185933 | JGI IMG/M metagenome (GOLD analysis project Ga0163217, IMG submission 185933) | Saline lake microbial communities from Ace Lake in Antarctica - Synechococcus sp. Ace-P (PacBio error correction) | ecosystem: Environmental > Aquatic > Non-marine Saline and Alkaline > Saline ...
AAGAAAAGGGGGAGGGGGAAGGGATTTTTTAAAGGAAGTGCCGGAAATTCCCCTCCTTTTTTTTTTGGGGAAGGTAATTGGGATTAATGTTTTTTATTAGCCTCCCTGAATAATGGGTCTTTTCCGACTCCTCCGTATTTTTCCCCGCCCTTTTTTTTTCCTTTAGGTCCTCCAACAAATCCCCTTGGTTTTTTTTTTTACTAAATCCTTGGAGTGTCGAAGGAAATTTTTTTAGACATAATAGATTCAGATATCTGGCGTTTTTTTGAATTTTGGGGTAGACGCTTTGATTGTAAAGTGAGTCGATTTTTATTCATTCCCTCTATATGGAATCTTATATTGCCAGTAACCATTTTACCCTTATATTTAACACTTGGATGCGGGTTATAAAATGGCGAAAGTCAAATCCCCTTGCTTTTCAATTAGTTTTTTCGCTATGAAATATCGCTTTGTGGAGATGAAATTCGATTAATCCGTACGGGTGGTTTTTTTTTTTTCTTTGAACATTGAAAACTGGGAGAAATTTGAAAAGGCTGGTTCTTCACACAAAATTGGGAAGGCGGTTTTGTTCCAAATTCTGAAATTTTTTGGAATAAATCATACTTTGCTGGTTACTTTTTATTTCACCTCTTGATTCCAATAGGCCCCTTTTTTCAAGCACTTATTACATCCTGTAAAAAGTAATGAAAATTAATCCTTAATTACGATTCCCCCCAACCTCCGGACAGATAAATTTTTTTTCGCTTAATAACATGGAACATCAACCTTTAAATTTTTCTTTGGATATTCATACACTCTGTTTTGAAGTGATGTGGAGGCGCAGAAATTTAAAATTGGGTTCTTCAAATTTTTCTTTTTTAACAAAAGTTTCCTTTTTTGTTAAACTCAGTATCGCTATTGGATGTTTTCCTCCTCAGCATCTTGGGGCTCACATTATAAAACCGATCGTCGCTATATAGTTTATATGTTTTATCGCGAACAAAAAACGTCCGTCCACTGTTCGTTTATTTGCTCTTTTTTCAAGGGGTCATAATGAACAAAAAAACTATTTCCCCCTAGACGGTTGGTTTTCATTGGAAAAAAAGTGGATAGAAAGCTTTTTTCCATCCCGTTTTTTCGAGGAATAGGTAGTCCCTGCAGCTTCGGCCAAGGTTGGAAAAAATCACTTGAATTCGAAGAGTTCCGTTATAGTCGAAATCCTGTGTTAAATTTTTGATGGATTATAAACAACCATAGGTACATGGTTTTCCCGCATCGGGCATGGTTCCCCCTTAACTCCCTTAAAATGCGCCATTTTAATGTTTTCGGTAAGTTATGCCTGTTAAAATGGGTTCATTTGTCAGCGGTAAGATAAAAAAATCGTATAATTCTTCCGAGGCCAAAGTTTCTTTGATGGTGTTTACCAGTTTTAATTGCAAATTTTTATCGGTGTATTCAACCCATTTCCTTTAAAGAACCGCTTTTTTGTCTCGCTTGTAGTTCGCTTTATTTTTGTCCTTTCCACTCTTTGGAGTCGGGTGTAGGAGGAACGGGGTTATGTGTCAAAATCAAAATGGGTAGTAACTAGAATGGCTGTCTTTGTTACGTTTCATAAAATCTAATAGCATAATCGCTCCCACAATCCGGGACCATAAGCCTCTTTCCAGTCCACTAAGCTGCTTTCCGTTTTTGGTATAGATTGGGAAATTCGCATAAAACGATCACCAGAGCCCCCATAAAGTTCCCATAGCAATTACTCGTCAAAAACCAAAATGTTTGTGGGCGCTTTAGCATCCTCCTTTCAAGGCGTATTCAAATTTTTGAATTTTACTCCGTTTCAGTTGCCATTTACCAACTACACAGGTGGCGTACCTGCATCTTTTTAAAAAGGTTTCCAAAAGTTTTTTCATTAACATCCCAGAATAAACCAAGGACTTATATTTCCGATAGTTATTAACTACCGGTCATTATTTTTACCGCCGGGATGGTGTGCAAAGTTGGTTGCGAAATGGCATAGTTAAATCGTATTCCAATCTTACCTATTTTATCTAAAAAAGGGGTGTTGTATGAAGTGCTTCCGTTTGGCAACTCAAAACACTCGTAACCCATATCAAATGGCCATCAATTCAAAACAATGTTGGGTGGTCGATCTTGGTGCAGTTAAGTTGATACTGAAACCAAGCTTTATGAGGAGGGAAGAAGAATCAATTTGGTTTTATAAATTTCATTTTTATTCTAATTTTATTAATTTAAAAAATGCTTCAATTGTTTTTTATTTTCCACCAACCACTTACGAATATTGATTTCTCCTCTCCAGTTCTTTTACCTTGTCAGGATACCTTCGCCCGCTAGATTATCTTTCTCTCAACCAGGAATCTTCTCCCAAATTTCACCAAAACAGTTTTTTCTGAAAAAGTATTTCGCGGCTGATGGTATCGTAAGGATTTCGCTAATAATTTCCACTTTCCCCCTGCGGCAAGCCCACATGTCCCTTAATGCCCAGGCAATACCCATCAGTGTGTAGCGTATTTGATTTGGCCATTACTTGATTACGGGCACTAACATCTTCCATCTAATTCCTTGTATCTAATTGAATTCCACACAATTGAGGCAAGAAGTTGGCAATCCAATCCGTAATTTAAAGGCGAATGGGTCGCGCACTTCGCCTGAAAGAAATTTTTCCCAGGCCAGCTAAATTGCTGCAGCACCCGAAACCCCCCTCGAACAAACACTGTTTTGGCACCTTCGATAAATTTCCTGTACTTCCCCCACCCCATGAGCGCGTTCCTCTGTTTGAATGTCCATTTAATCCGACTGAAAAAACAATAATAGTAATTGTCCCCTTAATCCCCAATTCCTCGATCTTTTATAAGTTGACCAATACGGTTCATCTTGCGTTGAAGACATGCAGCATATAAAATCGCGTGATAGGCAACTCCTTTTTTCACGAATAAATCATTCGAGCCATTTTGTAATCTTCCGCGATATGGATAATGCGGCAAGTTCATAGCAAATACATAAGAAAGGTGTTCTGTATTCTGCCTCTAAAAAGATATGCCTCTTTTACCATTAAGTCAGGAAAAAATGCACCAAATCGTAAAAAACCTCTTTCCGTTCTGGTAGATGATCGTTGAACGGTTTTGGAAAACGCAATTCCCAATAAAAAAGTAATGCGAAAATAATTATCGATGCACCCAACCTAGGTGTCCAAATGAATAAATCAAAACCTTTGGCGGTTTGACTCATTTCTTTGGTTGTATCCTAAATGCCACTTACCAATGTGAGCCGGGTGCAAGTAGCCGGCTCTTTAAAACCAATTTTTCTGCCATGGTGTAATTCCTCTCCGGGAAGCCGTTAATTACTATTTGGGATTAGCACCCGCATTTCCCGGCTACCTGCTTCCGTTGTTGGTGTTTTCCCAGTAAAGTAAAGACGCTCCTATGAAGGTGAACAGAATCGGGAAAGATAAAAAACTGGGTTGAAATTTTTAACACATCTCAACTAATTTATGCCATGTTGGGTGTTAACGCAATCGGTAGCACCATAGCTAATTCAGGATCTACTCCGTTCTGGTCATCCGTAATAATTATTATTACGGTTTGAGGCCTTTCTTGAAGCAATTGAAGACGCCAATAAACAGTAATGAATGCACTAATAGTATTCCTTTTTGTAAAGATTTTCAATTTCATTTTAGTTTAATTTAAAAGCAGTAACACATATATTAAACGCTTAAGAGAAATGTCTGCTCATTGTTGTGGTTGCTTGGTTACATGCTAACCTTCTCATCTATTTTTTAAATAACATCTTTTCAAATCAGCGATAAATACTTGTTTTTTCCTTCGGGGAGCACCAAATTAAAACAAAAACTTGATTGCGTAATTGTGGCTCCCACAACGGGATGCGGGTCCTAGTTTGGTAATGACTTCCCGTTCCCCCTTTTTTGTATGCTTTCCCAATTAATTGCCACATTCGAGCCACGGAACAGATCCATTGTTCTCTGCGTCCTGTATTAAGATCTAATAATCGAATAAGGAACGCTCGCCTTTTTGGAAGAAGAAATCCATTTTTTGTTGGGAATAAGTAATCGCGGCCAATAAATAACTTGAATCGGCATTGAAAACACTAGGGTGTCCACTACCCCTATGCAGTTTCAGAAAGCACCTTAAAATCCGATCGCCATCGTACATTTTAAATTGACAGAACAACATATCTTCCATGACCCACCATCTAGGATACAGTTCAATAATAATATGCTCGCCATCAGGGTGCCAAGTTTGGGTGGTTACCTCCTCCTCCAAAAACGGGCCTTTTGATTCCAATGCTCACAGGTTAGGCATTGTTTCAGATTACTTCCTCAATGTTCAAGAAAACAGCGATGCATCTCTTCCTCATCATCTATTAGCCTCTATAAACCTGTAATATTCGAGTGTTTTGCTTGGTTTAAATTTGGAAATGGAATAGATAGGGAATAACTTTTACTGTAATAAGAAGGTCCTCTGGCAGGTCCTTCACCTTTTCAAGAAATTTATCAATCCTACAGTAATTTTGTTTCATTGGTATCCAGATTCGTTTGCCATAGACCTTCAGTTTTTTATACTCCCGCTTCAGTGAAAGTATCCGGCTTTTCCAATACCCGGTCTGGAAACGCCATATCCGTATTGATGGATATTCATAGTCAGAAGGTTAGGACCTTTATTATTGATTTTCATCGGGGAAATATCATATTTTTGCTCCAGAAAAAAAGCTTTTGGCACACCCTGATTCCCAAATCTAATGCGACACAGACCGGCCTATCATCAATAAGGTCGGTTGGCAATACAGGTATCTATTGGATGTTGCTCCCAATTGAACATTGGGCCCCCAAATTGAAAGGACCCCAACGCCTTGGTCTTATAAAACGGTTTTGAATAAGTCTCATTTTCAAGATCTATCACGCAAACTTCGGCCGATCTCCCGCAAACCGAGTTTTACCCTGGTAAATGGTAATTTTGTAACCGTTAAAGAATTTTGATCAGGGCTCCACCAGGAACAACGTCATAAAAGTATGTTACATAAAACCGTCATTTGGGAGTTACACAAGTTAACGGGGGCCAAGAAACGGTCTGGTCTGTAAGCCCTAAACTTGTAGGAGTAGCTTAATTCCCTTTTTTGGGGACAAAGGACCACAAGCCCGGAGCGATCATCATAGCGAAAATCCGGCCGAGGTAGTTTTTTATTAAAAAAGAGCTTCGATTCATGGTTTCTCGAATTTTACTTTTCTATTATATATTCATTAAAAACATTTCCGGTCCTGGATCAATATATTGACGGAAAATTAGGGTAGGCTTCCATTTTCACGGAGAGAGCTGTGCTTCTAAAAATCCTCCAGCAACATTCAAGTAAATATGTTCCGGTAACAAGTTAACCTTGCTTCCATCCTCCGGCAATGTGGCATTAACCTTCCGGGGCCACACTAAATTCAAGTACCTCTTCTTTTTGAATCTTTTGATACGTATTGCGCAATGACGATCACGCCACAGACGGTAACCATATTCTTTTGTTCCCCCTATAAAATTTTCTTAATGCATCTCCTTCAGACTGAAACCCGATATTCGCATGATTGGGTCATTTTTCCTTGGCCCCGATCGGGACCACAATTGGTGTAGGGCCTATTACTCTTTAAATGTAGCATCTGATTCAATAACTGTTTTTTTTGAACAAATCCATTTGTTCTTTCCCATATCGTTTTTTCTGGGCCAATCTGGCATAGTGTTTTCACTTCTATAGTCCCCCGCCCCTCCGGCAACCCAAATCGTTGGTCTTACCCAGCGGATAGTCCGGTATGTTTTATCGCCCAATTAGGGACCTCATCATAAAAATTGTGTGCCTTGCCCATAGGTAAATTCCCCATAAATTTGGTTTTCATTCCTGGTAAGCATCAATTCATCCAGGTAATCATGATCATCTTTTATAAAATAACTTGCTACCTCCGAGATATTCGATATTGTTGGGGTAACTATTAACATTCTATCCAGTGCCAAAACGAAGCCAAGTCTGGGGCGTTTTCCCTAAAATCATCGTAATACACTATATCTCCGGTGTGAAACAAAAACTGTCCAGGATCCAATTTTAATGAACCTTGGATAAATTTTATATACCCGGTATCACTGGTCCACATCAGAATAAAGATGTGCCCGTTGTTACTAAAAATTTACAATCGGCAGCAACATTCTTTTGCTGGGCGCAGTTTTTAAGCTACCTTATTGAAAAATGCGCCTGATTTTATTACCTTTTAAACGGACCAGCCTTCACCATAAATTCCATATTCCTTCCCGGGGGAAAGTTGGATAATTTAAATTGTGGTGGAAAATGCAGCTTTTGGGCTCACCATTTGCCACTCCCTTTGTAATCCAATTCCTCCTCCCTGCCTTTGTCTTATATTTTTTAAGCGAATTTTCCCTGGCTTCCGGGTGTTGCCCCTTGAATAGTTTTTTAATATTATACCCGTCTGGAAAGATCGACCACCGGACATGGATGTCAGGCCTCCCCTTTCGGGCTTATCATTTTTCCAGTTTTTTGGATCCTTGTATTTAACAATTGGCATTGGGGCGTCATTCCAACTCGTGAAGGGTGTTTCCGTTAAACGAACACCAATTAGGCTTTTGATTGGGGTAACCTCTCCCAAATTTTTAATTTCCGGTTAAACAAAAATAAGGTCCCTTTGGGTCATTAACCTTGACAGGAGCCAGAACTAGAAATAATAGTAAAACTTCAATTGAATTGTTTATAATACATATCCTTGTTTTTTACGGTCAATTTCGAATACTTCAAAAATTTTAAAAGAATTGATTTTTAAGCTTCATTGCTTCCAATAAAGTATCATATTGGTTGTTTACGGAATTGCAATTTGACGCTAGCCAGTTAAATTTTTTCTCTAATTTTTTATACTCCTTAAGAAACAGTATTTCCATGGTCCTTGTGGAAAGTTATCCTACCTTCCCGGTGCTTTTTTCTGCCTTGTAACCACATACTTGGCCATTTCAAGGGAGTTACTTCGGAATTGAATTCCTGAATTCAAAATCTACTTACGTATTTTACACCTATTGGTTTTCAATTCTTTATGCCATCATTTTTTTTCTCATCATTTTTAAAACTTTCTATTATTTTTCATATTCCTAGTTGGACTCTGTAGACATGGATTTAGGTAGTTGGTTAGGAATCACTAACCCCAACTTTTATTAGGTTTCCTGGCCCATATTTAAAATGAGTTTACGCACACCTTTATCAAATTCATCGTGGATAGAACCAAAGTCGTTTTTCAAGACGTTTTCCATTCAAATTTGCAGAAATTGGATATATCTGTTTTTGTGAAGAATTGTTTTTGGTTTTCAAATCTATAAACTCTTCCTCCTGGGAAAACTCTTTATCTAGTTTTTGATTGTTATTTTTATCGAAAATTGGACTTCCAAATTTCGTAACTAGGTCCTAAAGTGCGGCCCCTCCCCTCATCTCAAACAATCCCATTTTTCAAGCAATACGACAGGGATCCCATCAAGCCCTTGGTCCTCATCACCGTTATAGTCCATTTTGGTGGTCTAAATGGCTGTAAATTCTTTCCGTTACTTTTCAACGGGTCCAATATTGTGTCAGCCAATGGGGTTTTTCCCGCATTAGTTAAAAAATAAAACCGCTTGCCAATGATGGTTGGTTGCCGTAATTAAGATATGTGTTATGCAGCGCTCTGCCTACAAAATTTGTTCCGATTTAAAGATTTTTGAAAATAAAATCGTGAGAATTGCCTTAATCTGAAATTGTTGGTTCAATTTAAGGGCGGCCTTTTCATTACGCACCCATCAGATCAAATAAGGCCCTTGCATATCGTGAGGCACGAACCAAGTAGATTGTGTGGCGGTACTGTTCCACAAACCATGGTTGGGCTCAAAATAGGAATTGAAATGGCTCGATCCAACTACCGTCTACTGCCCTCGGCCTCAATCCAGCCTGAAACTATTGCCCACACATTTGATAAATTTTTGGCCCTGTTGGAAAAAAGTGACGCAAATCTTCATTTTTAACCCAAAAGCCTTTGGCCATTTTGTTTGACAAACACAAAATCTTGAATGGCATATTCCAGGTTTGGCCCCGCTCCTCGTTATGGAATGCGTATTCTTATCCGGATTGGGAAAACCGGAACATATCCCGTATGTTGATATAATAGGTTGAGACCCACCGCCTAATTCTGTATTGTGTTCATAACCGGCTCTGCCCATAATCGCCAAACCAGGCATGCGTTTTACGCATTCCTTCATAAGCTTGTCTATAGTCAAAACCCCGAAATACCTTAATCATATACGTCGCACTTACAATAAAAGGTTGTAGACGATGCCCCGGTCATTACGTAGGGTGTAAATTTCCCCCTGATGGACCCCGTGGAATCAGTCCACCAGTCATCGTACATCAAATGAGCATAGAGTTTTCACAAATCCCCTCTGAAAACTTCTGGATACACCAAATGCCAATAAGGTATTATGGTCCATTGTGCAACCCCAAAAGGAATCAGAAATTATAATGGTTGAATTTCGGCCTTTCCGATTGGCATCCCAAGGTATTTGTCCCCCACACGCGGAGATTCCCACTGCCCGGTCATATCAACTAATAATTCTCCCATTAAATTCCGGCTGATTAATCCGCCGGCCTTGCAGAGCAATGGCCAAAGATCAGTATAAAACGAGACTGTTGTTTTTTCGGTTACCCAACCATCAATTTCGGATACGGCCCAACCAACTATTCCATTCATGAAGGCATTCAGCCGCACTTTGTTCAAAATCCCCATGCGGGAGTTCAACTTAGCATATTTAGTCTAGCTTGTTCCGTACTTACATAGGATAATGGCTACCTTCATTTTGCACAGTCTGTGCTTCCCTTGGCCCTTAAAAATTGCATAGACCCCACCATCACTACCTTTCCGATTTTTGCGTCTTGTCCAGTAATTTCCCATTTTGCCATGCCCGCATAGCCTCGAAAGGGGTTATCAAACTTGATGGAATAATAAATACATAGGTCGCTTTCGGCCTTCTTCGCGTTGGCCCTCCTTAAGGCATAAACCCGGCAATCTCATTTTTACCGACTTGTTTGGCATACCCTTTTTCTGTGCCCACTGTGGCACCCAGTAATGGTTCCCAAATCAAGGAGAACATACTTATTCTTTCCTTCAGATAGGTATAATCTATGAAAACGCAAACGGCGTGTTGTGGCCGTTAGTTTCAGCTTAATACCATAAAGGTTTCAAGTTCTACGGAATGATAGCCCGCCTTGACCACCTCATTTCGTGGAATAACGTGATCCATATGTTTTCGGCTCACCAAATGCCCTTTAAAAATCTCCCGGTTACAGGAAAGTACCGGAATACCGGACAATTGGCCATGCGTGAATGTGAACTAAAAAAGTTTATGGTATCCCTATTTACACGATATCCCGATACCAGGCTCCTCCTACCCCCATAGTCCGGGCTAAGAAATTTACCATTCCAAAATGGCCGAGTTGCCGATGAGAAGTAAAACCAGCGTGAATTTTGGCTGCATCGAGCAAGGGATAACCAACTCGGCCGGCTGTTCCTTGTTGCGACTTTAACCGGCATAGCCGTTACACTTAAAACGATGGCCACAGATTATTTTTTATGTATTTTTTCACTTTCTTAATGTCATTCGTAATATAAAATTTCAAGTGTTGTGCATTTATATCAATCTCTTGCTAATACAGTCTAAACAAAAATTGGGTCGGCCACTGTTCCTTAGCTTTGTCATCCATTTCAATTCCGAAACCATGGACGCGCTACCAGTAATTTTCACTCATCCCGTTATCATTTTATCTGGTTGACATTTGTTTTACACATTGGCTAATACCCATTGAACTCTTGTGGTTTTCATGCTTTCGACCCCATGAAGGCACCCAACCGCAATGGCGCAATTTGTTGCCAAAAATGTACAGGCCGGACCAAATGAAGGCTGCTTATCACCGATGCATTAGGCCCCGGTCCGATGCCCATGATTTTCCTGCCCCAATTCAAACAGCCTCCTTAAAAGTTCCCATGGTATCTGGAATGAATATTGAAATAATCACCCATTTGGGGAACAAACGTATCAAAGTGCCTTATAGGCAGGCCGCATCGGAACGATCGGGAAATCAACGAAAAATCACCAACTTTGACTGTAAGGCTAATCCACTGTCCCGATGTTAAATTCGGCCGGGTCTTCCATAGCATCCATCCTTCTGCTTGTAATCCTTCCTAAAATTATGGCCAATTTCATCAATGCTTTTCCAAAGCTTTATAGCTCCCTGTTGGCATCTGCCATTAAAAAGGTCTCTTTTCCCAAAAGAATTGCCGAAGTGCCTTGGTAGTGCCAAATCCGACTTCGGTAATACCGACATTTTCCACTTTTACATGGGCTGGCCAATTTTTGCTCCTTGGCAATTTCTGCTTGCCTCAAAGCCTGCTCTACTTCCTTTTCCAAAATACAGAAGAAGACCAAGGAACAGGATTTCGTTCTCTAGACCCCATATATTGGATGGTAGGCTTATTAGCTACCTTGCCCCTAAATCGTACAGAGCAATAAGTGCCGGCTCACTCTGTTTGGCATTCCAGGTACCCCTAGAAATTTTATTACGGACATATCCTATATGCCTCTTCCTAGTTTTCAGACCTTGTAACTCCTTCAGGAAAGCTCCCCATGCAGGCAAAATCAAAAATCAAAAGAATCGTTTTTATTTACGCAAACGCTCGGCCCAAACCAATGTGATTACCTGATTGAATTTTCAAAAAAAAACATGTTGTCTGTATAATTTCAGACCGAGTGACTAAAATTCGGGCTTTAGTTACATTGATAAGAAATAAGGAGACCGAGTCAACACTTTGTAAAGGACTTTGGTTCCACAACTTACTATAATAAATAACCGGCAAAAGTGAAAGTATCCGGGATGCCCCTAACGAAATCCTGGTAAATTGCCTTCTACCTAAACCCATGAATTTTAGATCTTTTTTTTGAGGTTGCCTTCATTAATAATGTGTCCCCCAAAACCTTTAAAACCAAGATTAGAAAACTTCCTTACTTTCATTCGTCCGTCATGTCAGATGATATCTTCAAATCGTCCCATTAAGACGATAGTATGCTCCTTTCCAATATCCCGTATTCCGGTTTTTCCGCATCTGTTTTTGGGTCAGGACTTATTTAGTTCTGTTTCCAGTTCTTTTGGCTATTTTCAGGATATTTTTCGATTATGGTTCGTGGGTTTCACCCCAAAATCTTCTCCTATATTGAACAGCTCAAACTTTAGTGTGTTTTCTTGATTTTGTCTCCTTGGACCGCAATATTTAATTAGTTTAAAATCTCCTTTTTCGTAATGGCACTCCGTGGTTTGCGGTGAGACGCTTGATGAAATATCAGGTAATTCGCTGTTCCGATTCCACTTTTTTTCAATATTTTCATTGAGTAGTAATGGGAACGCGATATTTTCCACCATCATTGCTCTGTCATTTCAAAACATTTCCCCCGGCAGCTCGTAAACGTAAGTAAAAAAGTATACGCAGTTTTACTGGAGTTTCTGCTAACTCTGTTGGCCTTTGATTCCTGGACCTACAGCCAATAAATGGAAACTTTAAACCACCCTTCGTAGAAGGAGTGTTTTCCATCAGCGCAAGGAAGATTTCTGTTGTGTTGCGTTGGAATAATAAGCATTTACCACTCCTTGTTTTTCATACGATTACGGCAATTTGATTTCAATGATAAGCGTCCGCCATTGTCGCCCATTAAAAAGATATGGTATTGTCTTCTATCTCCATCTCTTTAACAAAATGCCATTAATCATTCCAACACCGGTAAAAATCCAAATCTTTCCAGCATGGCCCAAATTCCGGATTTGTATGTTCGTTCCTCCGTTTTTTGTTCTTAAAATTATCATGGTTTCTTTTGTGAAACTAAAGAAAGGTGAACTGCATAGTGCGAAAGCTGAAACATAAAAAAGGTTTTCCTTCGGCAAATACTTCCTCTTCATAAAAATCTTTTGCAGCGTTTGGTTGATTCCAAAAAATATCCTTGCATTCTTATCGTCCCCAATGTCCGCCTTGGTTTATCCTGCCCCTTTTAGCAATTTGAAAGATTTTTCTTCCCTTATTGTCTTTCATGTATTATCAGCGGCCTTGGTATACTCTTTAAATATTTTAAAAAACCATCACCAAAAATTTCACGCCCGCACTATTGGAGGCCATTCCATCATTGTAAGTCGAGAACCGGCATCCTTAGGTTCCATGGCAAATGTGCCACTTGCCCAAAAATGAGCAGTTCTATAAGCAGGATTAAGCCCTTTTAATAGCTCTCGGAAATAGTAAGGCCAATTGGTTGTTTTTTTATACCAGTCAGCATCTCTAAATTGTAAATAGTGCCTAGCCCCGATCTGAACCAAACATTAACTGTTACGCGATGGGGAAACAGATTGGGTTTGGGTGCATATCCTTCTGTAAACAGCAACCCCTGATTCAGGCCAGTAAAATTCCATATTCGGGGTGTTTTTATAATAGTTTCCCACTTTTTCCGATTCTGGAATATTCGGGTCGGCCCGGGTGCGAAGTTTGTGTCCACCCCTGATCATCCGTCCAGAATAAATATAATGTTGGGGTTTTATGTTGTTCGCTTCTTAGGCGGAGTTACGACCATGCCAATGAGCTCATAAGTATCAGAATGGGCCACTACTAAAAGTTGTAACTGTCCTTCTTAAGTTTCATAGCACTATTCTTTTGGTTTTGTTTTGTTTATAAAGATTCCCTTGGTCGGCTTCCTGGGCATTGGTGGGTATAAAATGATTTTTAAGCGCTTTTCCCTTTATTTTTTTGATAATTTTCATGTCAGCGATATTTTGTCCACTCATTCGGATCTGTTTCATGGTCCATACAATTCCTCTTCTCCATTTCCATAGGAAGTATAAATCGAAACCGCTTACCCCTTATCGAATGAAAAAATTTTGGAGATAAACTTGAAATAGCCGGGCTGGTTCTTTTAGCCTTGGGGTCGATTAAATTGGGGGAACCAAACTTTCTCCTTCCCAAAGCATCAATTTGCGGTAACCGCACAGTTCAAATTAGGGTGGGATAAAATATCAATAAGGGCTGAACCGCTTGCCCACATCGCCTTCGCTGTAATTGTTAAGGGTCCATAAATTATTAGTGGAACCCTCGGTTACTTACTTCTTCCCATAAGGTGGCCTTTCGCCAATGTTCTTCTCCCCGGAGCTGGCCCACCCATGATCGGCTCCATAGGCACAATGATGGTTGTTAATCGGCATATTGCTGTTTCTCCAAGCCCATCGAGTAAATCGCACCAAACTGTTGCAATCCGTTGCAATAACTTACCGAGGCGAAGATAAAGCTTGAACGGCTTCATGCCATAAATCCTGTTTTTTTAATGGCTTCATGTTCACTGTTTACCGTCCTGTTTGTGGAGGTCGTATGTCATTACCATAATTGGATGTAAATAGGCAACATTTTTGCCGGATAAAGGGCCACATCGTCAAATCTTTTTCTATTACCAAGGGTAAGATTCCACCTCCTTCAGGGGATGTTGATCAAAGTAACTTCTCGGGCAAAACCGGAATATGGGACGATAAATTACCACAGGCCAGAAAGAACGGTTTGTCATGATCACGATTAAATTCTATCTTTACCCAATCAACGGTCCTTGCCATCGAACGTTAAAGAATCCCGGGAGAGGAAAAAAGGGCCGCCAAGCAATATTACCCTACGCTCCCAGTTTGGTTATGTTTCCCTTTCCGGATTCCTCCGACGGTTACCCACTTATCCAAATCGTCTTGGATGTCTGCCCACAAATTCCCGTGGGCCCAATCGGTTTCTCAATAAAAGGAAACTTTGTGTAAAATCTTGCCGGCCTCGGCACAACATATCCGTTCTCCTTAAAATGTCTATTGAGCGTTTTCTTTCACTCTATAAAGTCTAGTGTGTCATCTGTATTTTTCTAAACTCCGGTGGTCGAGTGTCTTAATCCGGTTTAATCACCGAAGTTCGGAGGGGCAACACATGGTACCTGCACTAATGGCATTACTGAATAGCACCCCCTTTGCAGCCAACCGATCAAATAATTCGGCGTATACTTTGTGGTGGCCGAACATACAACCTTCCCAGTCGTTTAAATCATCAAAAAAAGGGCAACAAATAAAAATGTTTTGGTCTTACAACTTCTTGTTTTTAAGAAGAACATGTAGACAAAAAGAAAGGCCTACCCTAATATCTCCACACTAAAGCAGTACGCTTTTTTAACTTTGAAATATGCGTTAATGCTTCCCATTTGGATACTATCACCTTGGGACTTTAAAATATTAATTTAACTCCTACTTCATTCGCCCATTCCTGATATGATTTTTTCATAGCCTCGACTATCTCAGGTTTTATTGGCACTTAAATCGGTTACCTCTGTAGGGTCATTTTTTAAGTTGTACAGTTTCCCCAATCGGTAGTACTTCCCCTTTACCAAATTTCATAATCTCCCGATCTCCATTGCTTTTGCCCCGGCAAATTTCCCAATAAAGAAGGCTATTCCCTGTAATCATTGGTTATTAAGATAGGTAAAATACTTTTTCCCTTCAGGGGAATCACGGTTCTCCATTTGGAAAACCTCGCTAATAATCTACCCCTGCCACTTCCAAAAAGGGGGCATAATTCCAGTATGTGAAACCGGAAACTGTTTTGATTTATTCTAGATTTCCTTTTATTTCCTTCGGCCAATAAACAATACAAGGGGAGGAAATTCCCCTTCAATGCATCCAATTTTTGTAATATCTTTTGTATTGGCGTATTTGAAGGCATGGCCCACGGTTCCCTATAAGCTTTGTAACGAACCCTTTTCTCCAATGACAACTTCCGCTAATATATCCAGATTTCGGCCCTTTCGACACTTTTCGGCACAACCTCCATTATCCGAAACAAAAAACAATAAGGGTATTATCCAATTCACGCACAGCTTGTTCCAATTGCTTTTTTATTACTTTACCGATGCTTGTCCATTCGATCTACATGGCTGCAATAAACCTGCTTCGTAAAGCCCAATCTTCTTTTATTCTCACGAGAACTCCCAGATGGTATGGTTCGAAGTACGTGAAGATAAATGGGGAAGCTACTATCGACTATGCCAACTCCAGTTGTTTTTGCATATCTGTTTTTTTCGTAGCTCATCCCAGCCTATATTAATACTTTATTCTTCATATTTAGGCATATCCCTCGGGCCAAAAGCAAATGCAACGGGCCAAATGTGGAGCGTTGTAGGCTAGAATATAAGAAAAGGGTTGATCCGGATCTTTGTTTCATGGGTCGGAATAAACGATGTGGCCATTGTCCGTAAAAGCATCAGTCATGTATAAAACCTTCCGTGGGGCGGATTCATGACTCCCCGTTATACGCCATGACCCCTTTCTTTCTTATTGATCATAACTCATAGGTAGCTGCTTGCACCACTTATCAAACACAAAATATTGGTCGAAACCTCTTTTTTGTCGCCCATGTTCCTTACGCTCCCCCCTACATGCCATTTTACCTGACATATAAGTAGCATACCAGCACCTTTTAGGCCTTCTGCAAAGGGTTATGGTTTGATCGTTTAAAAGAAACCTTGGATAGGGTCCCGGGTTTTATCTCCTTTTCGAATCGATACCAATACGGCCCCATACCGGCTTCATGTGATAGACACCCCCGTTAGATAGGGAATGCCCCCTTGTTGGGCAGCATTTAGCCTCATTATAAGAAATTGTGAAACGAATCCATTTGTGCCAAATTCCAAATTAGGGGTGGCGATTTCACTTCCCATAACAACCAAATATCTGAATACCCATATCATCTGACATGAATCAGTACAATGTTTGGGACGCTTATCCTTAGGTTTTTCAGCAGAGCAGGAGTTAAGTGAAACCGCTAATGCCAGTGTTCCTAGGTAAAAAAGAATTGTTTTAATTTCATTTTCATATAATCATATGGCTTAATCTTAAATATCCTTTATAAAAAAACCTCCATTATTGGGGCCTTTGTTGCACGTTGCAGCGCGATTATGCCGAAAGCGATTTCTTTTCTTATTTACTTTTCTATATACATCAATAGTTTTAAATGCCCGTTAATAAAGTGTTGCAAATGATCTCCATTGGCAACATTCTATAGGGTTTCCATTTTCGCTCTTTATATTCTTGCTGAATGCTTTTCACTTAATTTTTGCAAAATTGATTTACAGATTTATGTCCTTCTTCATCTACAAACGACCGCTTCCCCTCTTTTGCCAGAAATAACCCCTTCCCTTTTCTTCATTAAATTCCCGAATGCCTGGATTCCCGCTTCCATATCTGCCTGATAGCCTCCAACTACGAACATTATCTTCAATCAATGACTTTCGCCCGGTACTGTATACACCGCTATTCCTCCAATGATTTTTGTTATTTAAAACTAAGTCGAATCGGAAAAAGGGATTCTCAATAAAATTAAAAAGGTGTTCCTTATCTATCTGATTTTTTCCAATCATCGGTTTGTTCCGTCCAACGATACAACATCCTCCAGCAGCCAAAGATACGGGAATCTCCCCTCCACATATCCAAAATTTTCCTCCGTTGAAAAGTGAAATTATTTCATAAATGTTTTCTTTAGATGTTTTCAATGGGTGTCCTTGCAGGCAAATAATAAAGACATATTGCAAAACAGAAAATGTTTTTTTTGCCATACCCGAATAATTTAAAGTTACTAATTCTGTTCATTGTAAATTTTAATGATTTTTATCCCCTCCAGTGAATTAAAAATGCAAGAAAGATCGTGAAGCTTCTTTCTCGTTAATCGATTGATCAAACCCAGGGGCATTGCCGAAATGGGTGACTCTTCCCTTTTTGAAAGAATATCTCTCTTTTAAATAAATCGTTATCAAACTCGGAAAATGCCGTTGGTGCTATTCTTAATTCACTTTTCGTTCTTTGATTAGTTTACCGGTACTACTCTTCCTTTCTGGTAAATGATATTCGGTAAAAAGCGATATCGTCAAGAAATACTACTTGAGGATCAATGATGGCCTACCGCCATAATCAGAAATTGTAACCCGTGTCCCTAAAATTGGGTCAATTCAGGACCTGAATTACCGCCAACTCCTTTAAAGCACTATGACAACTAACACAAAAGTGAAGCCTTGAAAAATTCTGCCCATTTTCCAATAATCACCTGTCTTATTTATTTGCATACCGCAGATTTCATAGTTGCAACGGTCCCAGTTTTGTCCAGGACGCATTTGGGTTGCACTATAACCCCTGCATTAAATTATTGGACCTCCTGAAAGCAGCCTCAGTTAGCCAAAGCTTCAAAATATTGTCGCTCAGTCTATGGGGAACATAGGTTCCAAAGCTTTTTTCTTGAATTTTCCCCTGATATATTGGGCATAAGATTTGCCTCCGGATTTCCTTTAAAAGCCCTGTTGTAACCAATTAAAATAATCTTTTCCCTTAATTCGTTGTCAACCCTTTCCATTGTACTAAGGCTTTTTGCGTAGCTTATATGTTGGGCATTCGGCATGTTTTTTAAAGCATTCTTCGACTTGCTCCCAACTGCTGCGTTTCCTCGCAGAAAATATCTCCCGATTAAATAGTTAACCTTTGTGCCGCTGTTATTATAGTGGTCCCGCTCCATCAATTTCCAGTGTAGGCTGTATAATTGCGGGTAATCTGTAAAAAGCTAATGTTTTACACATAGTTCTTTTTGTTGAAATGATAGCTGTACTCTTGGGATAAAGCGGGAATCAACACATCCGTCACCGGTTTTTTTACTGCCTCGGGTAAAATTTTTTTTTTTTTTTTAAAATTTTTCTTCCGTTCTGGTCCATTATCAATTCAATCGCTCTGATAAAATCGACCTGCTGTGACTCGGGCGCGTTATCCAATTAATCCAAGTAATGTATCAAGTGACCGTAATCTGTCCCCAATCAGTGCCATGCGAGCATGGATATAGCAAGGTGCAAATTGTTTTTAAGGGGATTTGTTTTTTGTATATTTCATTCTTTCCAAAGCCCGTAAATTCCTGGTTTTTCCATGGGCAATCCGAAGACGCAATCTATGTAAACCGATCGGGGTGATCCAAATTCTCTAAATAAAATCGAATTTATTAGCTTCCCTTTGTAACATGAAGACTTCAACTCCCTTTCGTAAATTTCCTTTCGGCCGCCCCTTCGATGTTTTCAGGAAGGTCGAGTATTTTTTGATAGAACTCTTCGCCGTGTGTAAGTCAACTTGTAACAATGCAGATTCCAACTTCCTACCTCCAGTGGAGAAAATACAATGGAACCATCAATTGCCCCCACTACTCCATTGGTCCAATGGCCAAGGGTACGCCAAGACAAAAACTCCTCTTTTCGAACGGAATAGCTACTCCCTTTTGGTGGTAAGGCTTGCAAAAAACATGGTGCCATAACCCAGTCAAAAAAGAATACATCCCATTTTGAATAGTAAAAGCTGGAAACCTTAATCCTTCACCATTCATCAAGCAGTAGGCGAACCTTGGTCCTAAATTGGCTATCCGGGAAAGATTATCGGGATATTCCCGCCGGAAATTTCCCAGTCCCCCTGCGCCAACCAAACTCACTGCCACTCCGTAAAATGACAAAGGCGTATAGGCCTATACCAAGGCATCCCCAAATCCAATTCCCATGTCGGAATCAAACCGAATAGTTCCCCGTCCCTGATTAAATGCAAATATCATAGGTTATTTCGCTTTCCAACGCTTATGAACGGTCCAATTCGTTCAACTTTCTAAAATCAAATTTTTTGCTACC
>Ga0163217_1087643_pt1 | contig 18796 bp, 21 predicted proteins | sample SynspAceP_FD_185933 | JGI IMG/M metagenome (GOLD analysis project Ga0163217, IMG submission 185933) | Saline lake microbial communities from Ace Lake in Antarctica - Synechococcus sp. Ace-P (PacBio error correction) | ecosystem: Environmental > Aquatic > Non-marine Saline and Alkaline > Saline ...
AAAAAAAAAAAAAAAGGAAAGAAAAAAAAAAAATAGGAAGATTTTTTCCCGGGCCCCCCCAGCTGATTGGGGCCCGGGATTACCCCCAGCCCAGGGAAAGGAGAAACGGGCCCGGGGCGTCGGCACGCCGCCAGCCAAAATCGAATAAAGACGCCCCGTCCAGCGTGCTGCTCCCGAACGGGAGACGCCGGGGAATCCAACCGCCAGTAAGGCTCCCTGGGCCCCCCATGCCCCCACCAAGGGCCCCCATTCGATGGGCCTCACCCTGGGGCAGGTCTCCGACCCGCCGGCGGCCCAACGCTTTCGGCCCAGGGGCCGCAAAGCGGCCCATCACCGAACGAAACCGATGGGCGATCGAGGTGATCCCGCGCAGTGGCAGAAGGGTTCGTCAGCCCGGCCAGAACCCTTGAATCGCCCAGCCCGGCCACCAGGATCGTGCCAGGGGTGGCCGATTCAGCATTCGCCCTGGCCCAAGCCGAGCTTGAGGGATCGGTTCCAATCGCCCTGTCTGCCAGGCCCGCTGATGCCATGGAATCACGGCGGCCAGATTCACGGCGGAAGTAAGATGAATCACCGCGCCGAATCTGGCCCCCACTGGATGAACCGCCGTGACGGCCCACACCGGATCACCCCAGCCCAGCAAGCACCGCACACCTTGAGATGGGTCCGTGCTGCTGATTGCGGTCAGAAACTCCCGTGAGCCCTGAACCACTCCCAGCAACCAAGGCATGCCTAGCACGCTTAAGAAGCCAGTCGCTTGGCGGGAGATGGCGGCAGCATTCGGGAATTGGAATCCAAAGCGATCTGAACCCTATGCCCCCGACCCATGCCATCTGGAGCAGCCAACTGGCGCAGCCTTCCCCGTTTCGCAGAGCGGTCCCTTAAGGTTGCTTACCTTTCCTTACAATACCATGTTTGGTTGAGCGGGGTTTCCAGTCCACCTTCCCAAGACGAGGTACAGCCTGTACATTCGCTGACCTTCCGCTCGACAGGAGCGCACGGATTCCATGGCGTCTCGTTTGCTGTCGCCGCTGCACTGATCGTGGTGCCGGTGTTTCCTGCAGGCCCCCTGGGTGCGGCTGGCAGGCCCTTAGTGCGGCGGTTTCAACCGCCTGCTGCCTGGCGTGCCCCTTCGGCTTGAGCAGCATGGTCCGCGGGGTCCTGGCGCCAGATCGGCCTTCTCCTGTGAGGCTTTTCGGGCACTGCTGGGGGGTCCCTGTTCTGGGCTGGTTCCGCCTGCATCCGCTCCTGCATCTGCCGCATCGACAGCCTTCGCCCTTCCCCGCCATTAGCCGCCCCTGAGGGGCGCCTGGCACCTGGCCTCCTGCTTTATCTGGCTTTCCCTGCCTGGCACGGCTGCACCGATGCGGCCATGGCCCTCACCGGGGTGATGCCGTTCTGCCCCCTGGTCCTCAACGCCTCGCTCGCCCCGATGCGCCCCCTGTTGCTGCGAAGCCGCCCGCAGTGCTGCAATCCCTTCGCCTTGCCCTGCGTGGTGGCGGGCTTCGCCGCCGGCTCATGGCCCTGGGCCGCCGCTGGCGGCGAAGACTGCGCCGGCCGGGCCCGCCGCCGCAGCCCTGGTCATGAACCCTGGTCGTCGATGGCCTGTTCATGATGGCGGCCTTGCTCGCCCCCCCAGTTTCAGTGGGCTGATCGAAAAAGCCTGGCTTGACAGAAACTGCGAAAACAGAAGCGGCTGAGAGGGAACAAGCGGCAGCCTGGCTGTAGCGTGCTTTTGGGTCCCGCCTGGGGCGCCACGCAAGAGAAATTTTGATGAAACGCTGTTTCCTGGCGATGAGCGGCGTGCTCTGCGCCGCCTGCTCCTTTCCACTGTTCCTTCCCTCCCGCCGTCAGGCCGCAGAGCGCCGAATCTGGTGGACGACAAGAAATTGCCTCCGCCCCGGGGAAGGTGGTCTCAACAATCCTCAGTTCAGAAGCTTCCAGCAATTTCCTGCAATGTATCCAACCTGGCCGGCAAGTATCGTGATCAGTAGGGGCCCTATCAAATCGATTCGATGACGTGCTCAGCCTCGATCTACCGAGCGTCAGAAGGAATGTTCGAAAAAGTATGCGATAATTTCATCATCACGGCCCGTCTTCAATCGCCCTCAACGAAGGCTTTGATCGCATCAACAACGGCGTCTACCGCTGAGCCCTAAGCTCCAGCTCCCCTGCCTTGAGGCGGCAATGGCTGCGGAGCTCGATCTCAACCGCTCCTGGCCAGCCATTGGGAAATGGGTGGTGGTCGGTGGCGCGCCGCGGCTGATGACCTGCCTGAACTTCCCGTTGCTGCGGGTGTTGTTGATCAGCAAAGGAACAGAGCACCGCTCCTCGGCCAGCCGCTGGGCCCAGGGGCATCGCGGCGGTGACCAGGCCGGAAACAAGCTTCACGAGCCAGCCGCCCCAAGAACACGCTCAAGGCCGGTTGCCGGTCTCTGCATCCCCAAAGGCCGTTTGAGCTGCCTCGTTCGCAGGAGCCGGCCTGTGTGGAGCGCTTCGCTGCAGCTCGGCATGGCTTTCGATCGCAGCAAGTGGAGTGTCTGAGCACCACCTTGGAGGCCGCCCACAGCCAGCCGCCGGGTGCTGCATGCCCAGGACCGCACCGGGCGAGCCCTGGTGGACGCCCTCGAGCGGGAGGAACAGCGGCGCCCCTGCTGAGCAGCGCCAGGGCGCTGCCTGAACTCTGGGTTCGAACGGGGCCGGCTTGCCCAGGGTCTGCAGTTCTCGATGGCCTGCAGGTGCGCTGGCTGCGGCCGCCGTGGTGGCTCGCCAGCGGCGGCGCGCCCACCTGTTCGAGAAAACCACCAACCGGCCCAGGCCACCGGCGACGGGTGGCGATGCCTGGCAAGCCGGCGCACCAGTGCGCGATCTCGATTCGTCATTCCACCCGACCGCTTGATGCTGGCGGGCGCTCCCACTTCCTGACGCTGAAGCGGGTGAGGGCGAGGGCGCCCGCTGGTGGACCACAGCCCAAGCCCCGGGCCCCAGCTTGGCGGGGGGGGATCTGGCCCCCGCGATCAGGTCAGCCGCGGCCCTGTGCAACCATGCAGGAAGCAAAAGGTGGACCAGCCCTCTGGCTCGATCTGCGGAACGATTCGCGACGCGCGACGGAACGCAGTTCCCACCATCCTGGGGCGCTGCCGGGAGCTTTGGCCTGGATGCCGACCACTCCACTGCGACCCGATTGCACCGGCCGCGCCATTACTGGATGGGCGGCTCAGCACCGATCAGCGGCGGCCACCCAGCCTCCGCGGGGCTCTAGCGTCGGAGAGTGGCCTGCACCGAGTGCATGTGTGCCAATCGCCTGGCCAGCATTCGCTGATGAATGCCTGGTGTTTGCGCGGCGCAGCCCTGGGGCGGGTGACCCTGGCAACCCTGACGGGCCAACCACTGCCCGAGTCCACCGTGGGCGGGCCCATCTGAAAACCCCTGCACCGAGGCCCAGGCCCAATGCCCCGTGGACGGGACAACGCCGCCATCGCGCCAGATCGCGGCGCGCGGCGCCGCTGCTGCGGGTGCCGGGGTCGAACGTTGGGCAGCGAGCTGCGCCGCCCTCGCGGACACTGCGGCCGAAGAAGCTCGAACTGGAAGCAATGAGCGCCCTCTGCGGCGCGAGCTGAACCAGCCTCCGAACCCGCCAGCGTCTGGCCCTCAAGCCCCAGCCCAGCGGCCGTCCGCCTGGAGCCGCCTCCAGGACCTGCCGGCAGATCTGACGCTGGGCGATCCTGCTGGTTGAAGCCGCCGAGTTTCCGGCAGGAAAGCCGTGGCGGGCACTTCCGCACCGATGCGCCACCGCCACCCAGCCGTTCGGCAGCGCCACAGCGGTTCGCAAAAAGCGCTGCGATTCAGACGCCGCCTCGGCCAGATCAGCAGCCTGGTAAGGGATCGGCCGGGCTGAAGCCGCTCAGCTCAAGCCAGCCCGAGCCAGGGCTTGAACGCCTGATCCAGGCGGCCGTTGGATCTCCCGAGCTGGGAAGCCGCTGAGAGTCTCTGATCGCACAGCGCTTTCTGGCTGTTCACGACCGTCGCAGCGCACTCCAACGATGTGAGATCCTTGTAGGCCCCTTGCGAACATCTCTTTCTGCTCGTGGCATGGGGGCACCAGTAGCCGAATACATCACAGCGCCGTGGCCTTGAGATTGCTCAGCCAGCCACGGTCGCCCGGGGTGCTGGCACTCATCACCACGGCGGGGTGCCACGGGTTGACAGGGCCGCCGTGCCGATCGACCGGAAGCGGCCCCACCCAGCCCAACCAGACCCACCACCAGGGCAAGAAAATCACGGCGCGGAAGATGAGCTGGCCACGGTCGGGCCAGTCCCCCGCCGATCAGGCTGAGAACGAACAGCGCCACACTCAAACCGCCGAGAGCACGCCAGAAAAAGCAGAAGGCCTGGATCTTGAAGACCAGCAACTCCCATCAGCAGCAGTGCTGAAGACCGCATGCCACTGCTGGCCAGCAAACAGGTCCCACCAGCTCAGCGCCGAAGAGATTGGCCGTTGCTCACCCTTCAACAGCGGCACAAGGCCATCACCACACGGCGGTGTAGGCCAGAAAAGCCGAACAGGGAGAGCGGCTGGCCCAGCACACTCCCCAGACGCTGTTGAGCACCCTTGCGCAGCCTCGGCAACCACCCGGGCAGTTGAGCGGACCGATCAAGGCCCAGCCGCTTGAGGGTGATCGCCGCCGGTGGCGATCGCTAGCCGATCGTGGCCAGAACCTGCCATCAGCGACGCGGATCCCAGTCGCCGGCCCGGTTTCGTTACGGCGGCGGCTGCCCCAGCCGGCTGGTGAGTCGGTGTTGGTCAAAGAAAAAGGAACCGATGTTGGAATTGTGGCAGGGACCCGTTGACCACTGGATTGGTTGCGGATCGCCTGGTCGAAGGAGCGGCTCTGGTAGCGCCGCCACCCGGCGGATCCCGGCGCTGCGATCAAGCCATCCTCTTTCATCTCCGCCGGCGATCACCCCATCGCAGTGGGAACCAGCGCGGCGATCCGATCTTCGGAGGCCGCCGCTGCCGATCAAGCCCACGGTGGGCGCCCCTGGCCGCCGCCGCGCCCGCCTCCAGATCACGGGCGTGCGGCGGTGCTGGCCGTGCCACACCAGAAACGAAATCACCCCCATCAGCCCACCCGCTGAAGTACATCGCCACGGCTCGGCTGATGCCCAGCGGTGCCAGCGAGACCCGTGCTGTGACGAGCACATCCGGCGAGAATCAGAACCGATCGGCGCCAGCGAGGCGCTGCGGCCAAAACAGTTCGGCGGCCTGCCCCTCGATCACGCCCTGGGTGGTCACGCAGCTCCGCTGAGCACATTCCACCGCAAGAAACGTGGCCCACTCATCCTTGGGCGATCGCCAGCGCCGAGCCCCGGGATCGTTGCGCGCATCGTTGATTGCCAGGGGCAAAGGCGTGGCGCCGCCACGCTGGTGGCGATCCGGGTCTGCGGCCACGGTTTTCCGCCGCACCGTTCCGCGCCAAGAACGGCCATCGCCGAAGTTCTCGACAATCCAGGCCATCGGCCGCCGCCCATCGGCGTAGGCCCGGGCATCGGCGAGCGAACCGCCGCCAGCAACCGCCTCGCGAAAAACACCGCACCAGCCAGGCGACGACCCGGAACGGAATGCAGAATGCACCACCCCAACTCACGGGCAATCGCAGTGGGAACCGGCCTGGCCAGCGGAGGGCGCTTGGGGCGTAGAATCTCCACAGAGTCCATCCGCCCTGGGCTCGATCGTTCGATTGAGCAAAACCGCAAGCAAGCCCACTGTGGCCTTTTGCGCACCTGGGCTTTGCGAGAAAAATTCGCGTCAGACACCGGCACATGCTCGCTGCTGGCCTCGGCGGGCTACGCATCAGCGCCGACGAGTAACGAGCGGCCCCTGGTGTGGTGAACACCTGCAGTTCATCCAGGAGGCCCGGAAGAGTCGGTGCGCACCTGCGACTGGCCGAAAGGGCAAGGGAACTGAATTCATGGCCGGCTGCCTCGCCCAGCCATTTCAGCGAGGGATTGCTCGAAATCATTGCCCGAGGCCAAAGCGAATCGTGGCAACCGGCTGACTACCACACTCGGAGGTGCTGGAGCGGTTGGAGGCTGGCGAGCGGGTCAGACCGGTGAGCGTCGAGCCCACCTTCGTCGCCGACGAACCCGCCCCCGCTACCGCGACCATCCACCGAGGCGGTCGCCTACCTGAAGGGGGCCGAGGGCCTGCGACTACGCTGCCCCGCCCTCCGCAGTCATCCCGAAGCTGCGGCGCGACCAGCGCTCCCGGCCGATCGAGTCGATCGTGGCGGAAGCCCCCAGCTGGCGGCCCATAGCGTCAAGGAGCGATCCGATCAGCCAGATCACCAACCAATTACGGCCCTCGACATCTACGCAAAGCCCCGCCTGGCCGAACCTGCGTGCGCGCCCTCGGCGAGGTTGGAGATCCCCTGGAATCCGGGTGCATTACGCCTATCCACCGCCTGACGCCCGAGCTCAACGCCTACCGGGAGGTGCCCAATGTGGCCTGCCCTACTCGTCGAATCTCGCCTTTGGCAGCACAGCCATCCTCGGTGCCAAGGCGATGAACCGCCCCTGGCAGGCCAACGTCCAACGGGGCGCTGCTCGATCGCAATCCGCGCCCAGCTGCCGAGGCGGTGCTGCGGCGACCACCTCATCGTCCGCTTCCGGCGAACCGAGGAACCAGTTCGAGCACCTGCCTGGCCTCGTTGAAGAACAGAATTCGAACATTCGGCGTGTTCACCTTTTCTTCAGAAGAGGGAACCGCCGCCGCCTGATCTGCCCGATCAAGGTTCCCGGCCTTGGTCGGCGATCGAGCGGGCGCAACCGCTTGATGGAACTTCAGCAACCGATCGCCGCGGCCCGCAACGCCAAGCTGGGTCGGCCCGCATCGTTGATGTGCTGATCGAAAGCAGGAAAACCCAGCCAGTTGCGAGAAATGCCTGGACGCGCGGCCCGCCTTCGCTCCCGAGGTGGATGGGGAAAGTGCGGGTCAGGTGGGCGAAAGGCGGCCTCTGCGCCAGCCCTGGCGCCGCTGGTGCTCGGCGCGCATCACGCGCTCCGACCACTACGGACCTTGAAGCGTGCTGGTGGGCAGCAAAGCCCATGGTGGCCAATCCAAGGGGACCGTGTTGAGGGACGGATCCTGCTGCCATCGAGCGGGCCAGGCTGGTGATGACCTTCCTGATTCGGCCTGGTGCTGGCCCCGGAACCGCGGCCTGGGGATCAGATCAACTTGATGCCTCTGGAGCACGGTGGAGAGCAGGAAGGCCGTGACCAGCCCAGCTCCCAACTAGACCGAGATAGAGCACGACGCCAAACACACAACATCAGCCGATTCCGGGGGAGCGCTACAGGTGACCGAGAGAGAGCAAGCACTGGATAACGACGAACTGGGGAAGGGTGGGTCCCCGTGGTCATAAGACACCCTGCTCATATACATTCTGGAGCTAAGAAAAGATCCTCGAGCCTCGAATTCGCAAGGTGTTGCTCGCCGCCCTGGGCATAGGATCAACACCCGGCCGACACACTGTTGCCCCCGAGCACTGGGGAGTTCAAGCTCGGCTGATCGCAAACGTCAACACGCACGACCACACCGAAAGCCGAGTGAACTGGGCGGAGCTGGTGAATCATTTTCCCGGGATGAATCGTGCAGAAGCCGACATGGCCGTGTGCAAGATGGCCAGGCCAAGCATACGCGGGCCTGCCGGTGCCGTTGGCGGGCGCGTTCGCCAGCTCCACGCCCCGATGCCCCCTAGACTGAATCTTGCGATTCAAGATCCTTGACGAAGCGAAAATCACCCTGCGCTGTTCATCGAAGCGATCGAGAAAGGGGGAAACCATAGGGCCGCTTCAGCTTCCGAAGCGAGAACCCCCGAAGGTCACCGGGCACCCGATTCCCGCTTTCGATCTTCTTGAGCTCGATCCTATCGATCGATGTCGGTGCAGTTCTGCGAGGTTGTCCCTTCCAATGCGAGTTTCTGCGACATCATTGTTCTTTACGGCCGCAAACCGCGCACCAAACGTCCAAGCAACTGTGGGCGAACTTCAATATCTCTACGATCTGGGCTGGCGCCGTTCCAACTTTCCTGGTCCGACGACAACGTTCATTCGAGCAACAAACGCAACGCCAAGTTGCTGGTTGCCCTGCGATCAAGGGAAATGGCAGATTGGCACGGCCTACCCCTTCGTTCGCCACCGAGGCTTCAGTCGACTTGGCCTCAGACGAGGAGATGATGTGATGATGCGGAAAGCCGCTTCGACAGCGTTTCCCTGGCATGAAACCCCGACGAAAGGCAGCCTGGAAAACTGGCCAAGAAGCTGCAGAACATGCGCAGCTCTCTGAGGAATCCGTTGATCGCATCACCTCCTACGAGAATCCGGGTGATGGCTGGATCATCTCGGCTCGATGGCGAGAAGACGGAGCCGGCCAGCGGATCGTTGAATTCGTCAGCCCGCCCGAAATCCTGCCGCGATGATGGGCATGCTGCAGGCAATACTGCCGAACACCGGCTCTGGCATCGCCTCGAGAAAGAGGGCCGGCTGTGCAGATAACAAATCCTCGCCTAAGGGCGTCAACCAGACCAACCTGCTCAACTTCGTGCCGACCCGGCCGATCAGGGAGCTGCGCCACCGATACGTCGACGCCTTCTCGCCTCTATAACCAACGCCTACAATGGACCGGGTTTATACTACTACATGAAGGTGGGCGACGCCGCGCTGTGGGGCAAAAGTATCTCAGCCCGCCCCGATGCAAACCAAGCTTCCCAGCTGGCCGATGTGCGCGCTTCTGGGCATTGTCGTCTGGCGCAAGGAATCAAGCGCCGACACCCGCGGTCCGGCTTCGGCCTAGACATGTTTACCGGGGGCATTGCCCGCAAAAAATCCTCCCAGCTCGAGCAATCCTCGTGGTGCTGGCCCACAAACGAGCTTCATGGACATACCGCAAGGGTGGTACCATGGAAATCCGAAGGTCAGCTCAAGAGCCTGCCCCGAGCCTGCCGCCGGCTACCGCAGACGTCAAAGAGCGCAACCGGTCTGATTCAAAGCTGGTCTGAACTCCGGTCGAACTTCCGTTCTGAAGCGGTCCCTCAGTCCTGGAAGGTTAAGGGCCGGGCCTTCTGCAGGCCACTCGCTCGGCTCTCCTGCAGTTCCCTGCTCGAGATAAAGGGTCGTGGTCGAAGACGGCTGATCGCGGGGCCACGGCCCGTCGCTCAGCTGAATGCCCGTTCCTTTGCCGTAACGGCCGCGATATCACCCGCTGCCGGCAAAGCGCACCTCGCCGCCGCCGCAGTCAAGACCTCTCGCCGGAGTCCGGATCGGTGGCGAGCCCCTGGCATTGATGCCATTGCCGTAGTGCTCGGCAATCATAGTTCAACCAGCGCCGGGTCCAGATTGAATCAAGAGGTCAGCCAGCCAGGTAATCAACTCGATGCTCCGCTGCGAACGCGCTCAATCAAGGCGCCTGCCCAATTCGGCCGTGATCGGCTCCGGCTGGAACCTGGTTCATCAACCTGTGACTGACAGCGGGGGAACAGCCCTTCCCTTAGAGCTCAGCCTAAATCTCCGCCTCGGCCAAGCGAATTTGGCTCGGTTGTCCGCCAGGGCCCCCTGGGGCGCTGCCAGCGGCAGGTCACGGCGGCTGAAGGAAGCTCGCATTCTCCGCCTACATCTCCCAAGCACTGGCATTGGCCGGGCGGCAGCCAGCCGCGCAGGAGGCCTGTCAAAACGGGGCACCCAGCGGTGCAGGGAGGCCCTGGGGCTGGGCCAGAAAGCCGCGCCGGCGCTGGTGGCTGCGCCGCACCTGATCGAGAAGAACGAAGCCCCTGCTGGATCGCCCACTCAATGGGGGCGTAATTAACAGACCTCGAAATGGAGAATCTCGATTTCTCCTGTGCTGCTCCAAAGCGTCCCCCAGAGGGTGTCATGGCTGTACACGCAGAGCGAACATGCCAACCGATCGCAAGGATCACGCGGTGGGGCCTGAACAGCACCGATTCCTCGTCGCAGTTGCTCAGCGGCGAAACAAAGAAGGCCTCGTGAGGTACTGACTGCCCCGGCCCCCCCAGCCGCTGCACAATGCCCGGGCCATAGAAGCTGTGGCATGTGCCGCACCATCGAGCCGGCTCAAGGTCGTCCCCGCCAGCGGTGTGACGGTCAGACCATCAGCGCCGATCGAGCGGCGCCTCCTACTGGCGGATGTTGCGGGCGCTGGTTTGGCATTGGAAGCTGGCGATTATGTCGTTCGAAGCTTTTGAAAGTTCTCCATTGCTCCAAGAGGTCTCTGCTGGTTGAGGCCAGGTGCGAGCCCGCCGCTTCGCCGAGGCCCCGCCTAGGCGGGGTCCCGAGAGTAGAAAGTTGCAACTGAGGCATGTAATGCTCGCGGCAGAAGCGTCGATCAAGCTCGAGCATTCAGCGCGTCAGTGCGGGCGGCTTCTCACCAGCGGCAATATGGAAGGCGGTAGCCCTGCACCGGACTGACCGGGCTGCATCCCCAGCAGTTTCGGGTATGTAGCGCAGGCCCAGCTGACCAGCCACTTGGGCGAAACGATTGATCAAAACCGAACTCGCCATAGCTGTGGCCCCTTGAGATAGAGCGGCGCCACGGCGATGGGTTGTGCTCGGCGCCAGGGCTCAGATGGGCACGGTTGCCACCCTGGCGGCGCCCACACGGGAGGTTTCCAAGCCCCCTGCAAGCCAGCGCTCAGCTTGTAGAACGGCAAGCCGGCCGGGGCTGTCAGCCCTGCATTGCGCTTCGGGGATCTCCTCCATCGCCCGATGCCAAAGCTGGGCCAGCTAGCTATAGCTCAGCCATGGGCCACAAGGGGATCCGGCTCGAAGGGGCGGGCTTGCGCAAACTAACCGGATGAGGCAATGCCGAGCGCCCTGTCGCGATCCCCCCAGCACTGCTGGGCGCGCCCGCTGCCGCAGCCCTGAGCATCCGTTTGCGCTAGGGCTGCGCCCGCCGCGGGCCGGCTTTGTTGGTTCCTGTTCTGCAGTTGATGCGCCCTCCAGCTCGAGCGAGCGGCTGAGCGAGATCTGCCTGGACGCGGCAGCCGGCAACCCCAGGCCGCCCTGTTGGAAGAAGATCTCTCAGGGGGCCGTGCCGCCAGGTAATCCGGGAGCTGCCCAGCCAATGCCTGATCAAGGAAGCCATCCACGGACGCAGTCCCTCGGGTGATGACCCGAGAATGCCTGGCTGGCCGTTTGGGCGACGACATCAGAAGTGGTGATCAAACGCTGCGCCGCCCCGTCTGCTCGGACTTCCCAGCGACAAGAAATCCCTTAAAGGAGTGCCACACTGCATGAAGCTGCAAAAGCGCTTCCGGATCCCTTCGGGTTAATCGGTCAAAGGGCAGCGGGGTAGCTGCTCAAATCAGTGCCGATCGGTGAGATGGCTTTTGCCCTCCATGCTGGCTATCCGGTCTTGGTGCCGAACCCGGCGGTAGCGCAGCAGCATTCTCCCTCTCGAGCGGGCGTTGCTCCAGCCTAGGTCCCAGTTTTTGCGGGGGGATGCGACGCCCGCCCATGGCAACCCAGCCGTGGGGGGCCACCCGCGCAGGACCGGGCAGACGTGAGCTGGAGCCGTCACACAACTGCTCCAGCCAGCGGGCGGATGCCAGCTCGGCGCCACCGAGCACACCAGCCGCTCAACCCCAACCGTTGAAAGCGCTCTAAGCTCTCGGCCAGGCTTCCAGCCGCAACAGGGCGCGAGAAGCCGGCGCGGACGACCAGAGGCCCGAGCGGACCTGCTGCAGCACACCAGCGGCTCCGCAGCCGGCTGATGGCGGAGAACAGAAGGGGCAGCGCACTGGATTCTCAAGACATGTGCGCTGACGGGGCTGAAAGAACCCCACGGTGCTGATCGGCTGGGGCCGCCACACGGCACAGCTTGCCCACCGAGGCTTCAAGCAAGCCTAGGGGCCGATTTGGATCAGGCAGGTGTCCGCCCGTGCTGCCTGAGGTGCCTGCGCCAATCAGGCAGCATCGGCCCAGGCAGGGCCTCTTCCAAACACCTGGCGATCACCTCGGCCTCCGAGCTTGGCTGCGGCCGGCCACCGGGGGAGCCATCGCCGTCGAGGCTGACCGCTCACACCAAGCCAGCCAGGGCCGTGGGCTCAACGGCGGCGAGGGCCTCCAGCGATGCCGGCCGCATCTCCGAGAAGCGGGCCCAACTTCGGCAAGACCTCGGCGGCATTGTTCGGGCTCTCCCTTCAGGCGCACCTTAGCAAGCTGCGCCCGCGCGGCAATCTGGTGCTGTCAGCGTCGGCGCATTTGCAGGGCGATGTTTCGGCGGTGGGGCACGCAGGCGGCGCATGGGCACATCCTTGTTGAGGAAGGTGTGATCGAAGGGTCACCACAGAATTGTTTCACCAGCTGCTGCAGCACGCCAGGTCGCAGACCATGCGTACGCGGATCGATCGTGCCCGCGCAACCGTGACATCCGAGCAGGTATTTGTGGCTCATGGCCCGTTGGGGCGGGCGCACTTGCCGTAGATCTGCTCTCGTTCTCGCCCTGGGAGAGCTCGGGACGCCAGCCGGTGGCGGCAAGCGAAGTGAGTGCGGAATGCGAGAGGAAGGCTTCCAATTGGTGTTGTCAGAGGTCGGCCAGAGGGTGGTTGTTCGTAGAGGGCGCAAGACCTGATCAGGCAGATGCGGCGCCAGGCGCCTGCAGATCGCCTGAGCAGGGCTTCGGTGTGGCAGTCGGCCTCGGCCGGCTGAAGATTCAAATTCGGGCCGCAGTCGTTGAGGAAGCGGAAGTCGAGGGGCTTCGGTCACCTCACGCCCGATTGGCGGGCTTGACATCCGAGAAGGTGTCAGCACCATGCCGTCCTGGTCCGAGACGCACGCAGCCATGACACGATGCAGTTCATAGTTGGTTGGCCATGGCCCGGGGCCAGGCTGCAACGGCGCGAACCTGGCTCGTTCTGCCGCTCACCTTTAACTCCGCAGCCGATAGAGATGGCTGGAGCTGAAACGGGCCCGCGGGTGAGTCACGCAGGGTCGCCCCATGGACTGGGCCCAGCTCGCGTCGGCCCGGGAGGCTCGCACAGCGTTGTGGGGTCAACCCGTGTGGTCCATGCCTTGATCGTCCCGGGCAAGTTGGGTCATCCTAGGGAGCGTGATCAGGCAGAGCTGGTTTGGGCATCCACCTCCAGCTGTCCACGCCGAGTCCCCATCAGGCGCCTCCCGCTTGTCTGCTTCCGATCCAGCCACTTGCCACAGCCTTTGCGCAATCCACTGCGCAAGACTTCCGCGCAGGCCGCTGAGCGAGCGTCTTGGGCGGCATCATCAATTTATTTTGTCGGCAATGATGGCGCCGGCAAGAGCGCCGTCCGGCCGCCCCCTGGCGCGCACGCTTCTGGGCTATCGCTTCGTTTGACGCCGAACCAAAGGTTCTGGAGGCAGGCCGCGGGACGACCGATCCCAGACGTGTTCAGAACCAGCTGGCGAAGCCGGGTTCCGTGAGCTTGAGGCCTCCGTACTCGCGGCGGAATCTCGGCCTGGCATTTCGCTGTCTGTGGCCACCGGGCGCGCGTGGTGTTGCGACGTCGAGACTGGGGCACAAGCTGCAACAGTGGGGGGGTTTGGTGGTCTGGCTGGGATGCACCGCTGCCCCTGGTGCTGCGAATTGCTGAAACGCCGATCCAACCCCGCGCCCTTGATTGCTAAGGCCAGCACCGATCCGTGCCATGAGCCTGGCGGGAGCTAATGGCGCAGCGAACAGCCGCCTCTATGCCAGGCGACCTGCAGATCCAAGCAGGACGCCGGCCGCTGGCCGGTGGCCCAACAGGTGCTTGTAAGGCGTTTGCCCGGCGTGCCTCAAGACCGTTAACGCGGCGGCTTCCAGACGCACGGCGAACCACTGCACGGCAACGCCCGGGCTGCCAGCTCCAGGTTCGCAGGCGGTGTCGAGCAAGCGTTCGCCCGGGCCCCCGGTTTGTCAGGAAGGGCAACCAGATCATGGAGGCTTCCGGCCAGCGCCGCCAGCCGCTCGATCAGCTCAAATCGAGGTCTGCGGCCTGCCGTCCAGGTGCGCTCGCCCACCTGGGGCTCGAGAACCACGTAGTGTCAAAGTTCGCGCAGCAGTGGATCGGAACTGGGCCAGGGTGTCCGGTTCAGTCTGGGGCGCTGATCTGGTAACGCCCACGCCACCGCGGCGAAGGCTCAGGTAGAGCCGTCCCGCCAGTCGAACAGGAAACCAGCAGGGGATGGTCGGCAAGCAGGAACGCGCCTGGCTCGGCCTAGGGGCGCACCGGGCGCTGAGGGGTAACTTGAGCATGGGAGAGCTGGGCGGCCACAGCCAGGATCAGCCAAGGACAACTGCGCCGACCAGAAAGGGCGACCCAGCGGCCAGCCCCGCCAGCTGCTCCAGGCTGGCCCTGCAACTGCTGACTGCGCACCGCCGATCACTCTCCAAGGCCAGTGAGCAGTTTCCCCGGGCAAGGCCCCAACCAGGGGCGCAGTGGCCCGGCGTTGTCTTCGGGCAGCAAGGCGCTGCGCAGCAGGCCGTCGGGCTGGGCGGCCTGGAGCAGGCTAGGCGATCCCCCGGCGGCCTGGCCGTACGGCCCAGTCTTCGATGCAGGAGGACGCGGGCACGTTCGAGGCGGAATCGCTGGGGAGCCAGCGACAAAAACCCACCCCTCGCCTTTGCGCCTCCAGAAGTCGGCAATGGCGGATGAATCGGTCGGATCTACCTCCGCTTCCATCGCGGAGCACGGGCACCTGGCCGCTGGCCAGAGAGCCGGACAAGTCGAGCTGACCAGGCCAGGGTGACCTCGATCACGGTGTAGTCGAAGTTGTCGTGCGGCCAATGACCCAGCCGAACACTTCTCGCAGAAGGAAGAATGCTGAACTGAATAAAGCTCTCAACTTGCGTCGCCTCGGACCCCCGTGGCGGCAGAGTACTGTGATTCCCGCCACGCTCGCGCTGGACTTGCCGCGCCATACCGGCCTGCATGAAGGTACTTTTTCCTGAACGTGACGCGCTTATCCGCGTTATCTGTGGCCCATCAGCCTGGGGGTGTTCAACTAGGTGTTTTTGTCGAGCCCGCTGGCCAAGCGGCGCAGCAACCCGGTCACCGCCGTCGCCCTGTGGGCGCCCTGGTTCAGCGGCATGCTCAGCCCTCACCCTGTGCTGCGTGGCTGATGGTTGACCCTCACCACTGGCTTCCGGGCATGGCACAGGGCCGATCGGGTGGAGCGGGTTGCTGGCGCTGATCGGCGAGAGGTGATGAACTGCTCGTCCATGGGCTTTAAGGACGAACGCATTGCCCTGGGCATGGTCAGCGTCACCACGGTGGAGGTGGCCGGCGACCTGCAGCACTGCAGAAATTTTCGTGAGCATTCTTCGCAGCGAAGATGACCGCCAGGAAGCCTTGCCGGCGCTGAAGATCGGCCACGCCTTTTGTCGAAAGGGGAACTGGGGCCGCAGGCGTCAAGCTTGCGTGCGCACCCCTGAGGTGATCTTCCAGCCTCGATCGCGCTAACGAAAAAGGCACCACGGTGCTGGGGCCTGCTCAACCAACTCGTGGCGGCAAACGGCTGAGCGGGGCGAGATTTCCAGCTGGCAGCGATGCAATTCCAGGCGTTGACTGAGCTAACCCGCGGATGAGCAGCCCAGCCGTGACTGGCCGCCGCTTGAGCTTGAAGGAGCAGGTGGCGGCCTGGTCGTGTTGCGTGGCAGGCGCCCATCCTCAGCGATGGCCAGCCGGCCGCTACCCGCTGGGAGCTTGCCCCAATGCGGGGAGCTGCAGCGCTGGTTCTGCGCCCCTGGGCGTGGGTCGGAGTGATTCTCCTCGGTTGGAGTGCCGCCGAGCTGCGCCTTGTCGCACGGGCCCAGCTCCCGGGCCTGGGCGGGCCATCCCCTGCTGCTCTGCGCCGATGTCGAAGAAGGGGTCGGCCAACGCTTTGAGGGGGCCAGCCTGGCTGTTCCGCCGATGGCTCGCTCGGTGCCTGCTGCCACCGGCAGCGATCCTTGCCAGGGCCGTGCCTTGCTGGGCCCACCGCCACCGTGGCGCTGCACTGGCCGCCAGGCTGCGCCTGCTGGGTCTTGAACTGGGTACTGCGCCGGTCTGTGAAGTCAACAACAACCCGGCCAACCCGGTCCATCAACTGCGGGCGCTGGGGGGAAGATCCCGGCAGCGTCGGGAGCTGGCGACGCCTTCTCCTCGGCACCCAGGCCGAGGGGGTGCTGGCCTTGCGCCAAACACTCCCGTCACGGCGACAACCAGCAGCGAATTCACACCTGGAGGCTGCCCGTTCTCGCCCACGACCGCGAGCGGCTTGAAGGCCTGGAGCTGCCCCCTCTTCCGCCCAGGCGATCGCCGGCCGGGGTCGCCAGTGTGATCGACCGCCCGCACCTGGCAACTGCCGCAGCTGGATCCCGCAGCGTCCGGCCACCCTGTTCAGTCGGCAGAGTGCCGATCAGCTCTGCGCCAGGAGCCTCGGGCTTCGCTGGGCTTGTGTGACCGACTGCCCTGTGTGATGGAGGCGATCGCCGGCAGTGGGGGCGCTGGTCGAAAGCGGCGGTGCTGGCCTTTGCCGCCGGCTCCGACTGCTGTTTTGATGCCGCCGACGCCGATGCCGCCATCGAAGCCCGCTTCGAAGCCCTGCAGAGCGGGGCGGATCCCCGAATGGCCCGGCTCGAGCAGAGCCTGGAAGCGGCGCGGAGCGTGCGCCACTCTCCTCTACGTCGCTGCCCGGGCCCCGGTACCAAGTGCGACTGCGCTTGTCTCTCGGCGATCTCGAAGGTGCTCGAATCGAACGCGACGGGCACTGGCCAGGGAACTGGCGACGCTGACCTGCAGGCTCAGGGTGTGGCCCAGCTACCGGCGGGGCCAGGCCTGAACTGATCCGGCCTCGACAGCAGCGTGGACAAGCTTCCTGCCGCTGATGGCACCGGCCCTGCCGCGCCGACCGCTTTGGGTCTACGCGGCTCTGCCTGATCGATGGACGCGCCGCGAGCCCCTGGAAGCACGACACCAGCGCACCCCTGGCCCTGGAGCGGCTACCGGCCGCCCGGTGCTGCTGCCAGCTGTTCGTGCGTCGGAATCCTCCGGGACAGAGTGGCGGGGCGGGAGGAACCCTGGCCTCGGTACGTACCAGCTGCTGGGAGCCGGCGCCTGGCCGGTGTCCGCCGTTACGGCAAGCTCCGTATCTCTGGCCAAACGTTGCAGCCTGTTGCTGGCCAGCCGATCTGCCCGCGGCCCTACAGCCCTGGGGGCAGATGCCTCTCGCCCAGGCCCATGCTGCTCGAGCGCCTCGGACTGGGCGCAGGCGGCATCGAAGGCGGTTTCAACCCGACTTAGGGCCCGCAAGGGGCCAAGGCGCGGGCGTGGGACAGGTGCGTGCTTCGAAGTCGCAGCTGAAGATCGTGGGCTTCTGCCAGCTGAGGCGGAATCTCCAGCAGATCGCGCCGGGTCCGGTCCAGTGCCGCTGGGCCTGAAAATCACCGGCCGCCAAGCAGTTCATTGGCGATTGTGCCAGCGCCGCCAGTGCAGTGCTTATGGATTTCCGGGCGGTCTGCCACCGAAAAGCATGCATAGGCCGGTCAGGCCGGCACTCGCCCAGAATTGCGATTGCCAGAAGGCCGGCTCGATCGGATTTGCGCCGAGACGAAACACAGTCGGGCTGCAGCCTCGAGGGCAATCACCGCCAGCCCAACAATGAAAGCGAAGGCAGACCCGGTAGATCGGCTTTTCGTGCCCGGCCAGAGCGCCACGAGGCCACAGTGGTGCCGATCACGCAGCCAGCAGCAAGGCACCGTGGGGCCCCACCGGTGATTACTCCTGAAGCGTGTTCTTGGTGGCGATGACCACCACCAGGCGATCCAGCACGATGCCACACCCCGCCGGCCAACTCATTGCCCAGATCGGCAACTGGTCCAAGGCCACCGTGGGCGGGATGCTTGGACCTGCTGGAGTACGCCGGCTGCGGGTCTGCTGGGCCAGTCCCGCAGCACCACACCCAGGAAGGGATAAAACCAACACACTACCGCGGAGGAAGGGATGGAGCAGCCAGAAGGCATCAACGGGGTCTCGAAACTCAAGCAACGGGGTGAAACAGTGGGTTTTGGCGTTGGGTCCTGCGTGGTATCGGCGCGGCGGAGAAAACCAGGGAGGTGCCCTGCTTAGCGCGTCCAGCGTGTGGGGTGTTTTGCCAGGGATCGCCCGTGACAAAGGACAGGAATGTTACCGCAGAGGTTCAACTCGGAATTGCCACGCGATGGGGGTACACCCAAGAGCGAGCGTCCGGAGCTGGGGCGGAGAGGCCCCTTAAGTCTCCCTCCAAGCGCTGGCCCTCCTGATGCTTCAGTCCTCTCGATGATCGTGCGGACGAGGTCGGAGGCGTGCTCGCCGCCTTGCCTGACGTCGGTGCAGGGCTTTCGGGATGGCAGTGTGGTGCGAGACACCGGCTCCGCGATGCGACAGCCGCGAATCGCGCGCAGCACGCGGCCAACGGTTTCACACCATCCCCTGGCCCGGACCTTCGCCCCGGTCGCGCAACTTTGGCCCTGGGCTTGGGTCAACGGCGATGGTGCTGGTGCTCGAGCCGACGAAGCAGCTTCTGCTGAGGCCTGGGAGCGTTGCGACAGTTTGAATGGCCCCAGCTGACCTGCTGCTTGATCAACCTGTTGCGCCTTTCGAGCGTGGGCGCCAAGCAGTCGCCCTCATAATTCCAGGGTGACCGGCTGTTTCCCGGCGCCATCCAGACATCCGCTTGGAGCCGCCGTACCACGCGATGGGTTGGACGACAGCTGTGCTTGCCCTTGTGCTGCCAGGAGCCCCATTGG
>Ga0163217_1007840_pt1 | contig 18789 bp, 27 predicted proteins | sample SynspAceP_FD_185933 | JGI IMG/M metagenome (GOLD analysis project Ga0163217, IMG submission 185933) | Saline lake microbial communities from Ace Lake in Antarctica - Synechococcus sp. Ace-P (PacBio error correction) | ecosystem: Environmental > Aquatic > Non-marine Saline and Alkaline > Saline ...
AAAAAAAGATAGAGGAGAAAATTTTTTTTTTGGGGGCCCAGAAAATAATCAACCCCTCCTGGCCCCAGCAGCCCCGCCAGTTTTTCCGAAACCCGCCCCCCTTTTGTAAAAAATGGGAAAACGAACCTCTTTCCGCCCGTACTTTTTTTTCCACGATCGGCCCATCCCTTTTTTTCCTAGAATTTCCTTGGCCTTGTTTTTGATCCTTTCAAGCCTGGGTGCGTTTTTTTCCCGGCGGCGGAATGGTTTGTTGATCTGGTGATGTGTGGCTGTGAAAGGGACAAATCTTCAGCTTTTTTGGAAATCTTCTGGACCGGCCAATCCCCCCGCAATCGTGGGTGTTTGTTTTTGGTCGGCAATCTACAGCTACGGACATCCTATGACCGTGGGCGGCATGATCCCCCTCGCCGATCCCCATTCCCAATGCATGGGACGATTGGACCTCTCCAGTTCCGCTCAAGCCCAGTGTCCCGGTCCCAATCAGAAGGAGAAGGCTGAACCCCCCGCTCTGGGGAAGGAATCGGTGCCTGCTTCTGGTGGAAGCAATCGGCCGTCTTGCCTGTCGATGTAAGGCTCTTCAGTTTCGCCCTTCCCTTTTCCATTACCCCGAAGGCGATTCATGCAAGCGGCGAACTTCAACGTCCAAAAGCCGGCCAGACGGTGGAGTTGCGGAAATGGAAGGCGCGCGATGTGATTCCATGCCTTCTTGGTGCCTGAGTTCCGCCTGAAAGCAGGACGTGATCCCCGGCAAGCCAACCGTGTTGACCTTTTAACCCCAACCCTGCGGGCCGGTATCCGATCATCTGCGGCACTCTGCGGCCGTTACCACGGCGGGATGCCGTCCACCGTGGTGGTCCACGAGCGAGGCCTTCGGATCGTTGCTGAAATTCCAAACCTTCCGGCAACGGTGCCTCGGCAGCCGGAAGCTCCACCGGCTGAGGTCGGCTCCAGAGCCGTTTTTTGAATTCCCTTCAACCTCCATGCCCCCCTGGCGATGACCCTGGCTTTTCCCCCCGCCAGACTTTTCCCAGCCGCAAAGCCTCCCTCCGGGGTTACAGCCGCAAGGCTGGCTTCCGTATCTCAAGCTTCCAGCCTCTGATCACAAGTGATCGGTCTGCAATACATGGTGACCGGTTTCTTTTTTCTATCTGGTGTGGGAGGCGCCCTGGCCGCGTGAATTCGGGTGGAATTGGTTGAGTCCGATATCCGATTTTGTTCCCAGGGAAAACGCTACGAACAAATGCTCCACCCTGCATGGCAACGGTGAATGATTTTTTTTTGTTGGATCGTGCCTGTGGTGAAATGGAAGCCTTCGTATTAATCTGATTCCTTTTTAATGTAGGAAGCCCGGGACATGGCGTTTCCCCGGCTCAATGCGGGCCTTTCTGGATGATTCCAACGGCTGGTTTTTTGCTGATGCCAGTGTACTTCATTGCCGGTGCGGCCCCAAGTCGGTTGGACGGCCTATCCGCACGCTCAGCCTCACCACTTCCCGCTGTCCCGCCAAGTGGTTTGGATCTGAGTGTGTTTGCTCCTGCGGCGGTAGTTCCATTTTTGGGGGCAATCCAACATTCATTGCCAACCATCTTGAAGCTGCGTCGCCCGGGCTGAAGATGATGCAACTGCCCATATGTACTGCTGGCCGATGCTGGGCCACCATTTCCTTGTGGTTTCTCGCCACACCGGTGGCTAGAGGAAACGCTGGTGTTGCCTTCAGTCCGACATCAAATCGCTCCAACACCGGATTCTTCAAACCCGGCCTTGGAGGCAATGCGGTGGTGTATCAACACTTTTCTGGTTCAATTCCCACCCGGCGGGTTTACATCCATGGTCTTCCGCCATTTGGCCTGGTCAGTGAAATTCTGCGGTTCATCCCAGCAAGCCCCTGTTCGGCTACACCACGATGGTGTAAACCCAATTCCTTGGGATTGTTTTCCTCGGCTTGATCGCTGGGCCCCATCACATGTTTCACCAGCGGTACGCCCCCGCTGGATGCCCTGTTTTTTCAAACGATGCCACGGCCCTTCCATCGCCGTACAACCGGCATCAAATTCTTAACTGGCCTCGCCACACTTTGGGCGGCAAAATCGCACTGAACAGGCCCATGTTGTTCCAGCCTGTGCTTCATCGTCAACTTCGTTTTCGTGGCATCACCCGGGGTGGCACTGGCCCAAGGTCCCTTTTCCGATAATTCATGTCCACGACATCCTACTTCGTTTGTCGGGCATTTTTCACTACATCGTCTATGGCGGACCGTCTTCAGTCGTGTTTGGATCGATTTATCACTGGTTCCCCCAGTTCACGGGCCGGATGACTGAACGAACCACCTGGGCCCCTGCCACTTTGCGCTTCACCTTCATTGGTTTTTCAACCTCTGCTTTGCCCCCAGCACTTTGGCTTGGCCTCAATGGCGCCCGCCGCGTGGCTGAGTACGACCGGCAGTTCACCATGTTGAACCAGGTCCCAGCAGTGTGGGAGCCCTGCTGATGGCGAATCAGCACCCTTCCCATTCCTAATCAATGTGGCCTGGAGTGCCTTCGCCGGCCCGGTGGCTGGTACAACCCTGGAGGCGTTGAAACTCCGGAATGTTGCCAAAGTTCTCCTCCACCGGTGGAGAACTGGAATCGCCCTGCGCCGTTTGGTGACGCCACCCCTACGGCCTACGCGTCGCTGAAGACCAGATCGACCTCAAGTCCACCACGGCCAACAGCTCTGGTCTCGGGTGATGATCCAGGGGCTTGCCCCACCTCGCTGCTTCCCCCGATTGTCCGATTCGCCCAGCACCCACACCATGGCCGCCCTGACACCCCGCCCCAACCGCCATCAAGTGCTGCCGCGTGGCCGACAAGAAACCTTTGACCTCCGCGCAACCGTGCTGCAGCATCGTTGGAGTCCCCCAGCTTCACTGCCCGCTGGAGGAGGACGAGAAGGCCAATCGCGACGTGCGCATGTTCGGCCCTGACCACTTCCCTGGTGGCCGATGGAATGACCGTCGCCGGATTCTTTGCCGCTTACCTCAACGTTTTCCGGGCGGTGATCTCCTGCACTGGGACGATCTAACGAACTGGAACTGGTGTTGCCCACGATTCCAACACCGCCCCTGCTTGGTGGCGAGCCAGTTTCAACGTTCCACCGTGCGCCGCCAGCGGAACTGAGCAGGACAGGCCATCTGCCTTCCGCCGCTGGCTGCTGCTGACGGCGGCCCTTGGGTGGCCTTCCCTGGCTGGTCAAGATGGTCGATATTTTTCCCCCTGCCCTTCGCATCACCGACAACCTCTACCCAGCACCTTTTTATGCCCTCACGGGTTTTCCACGACGGCTTGCAACGTGTCCCCTGGGCGCCATGATGATCGCTGATTGTCTGGTGGCAGGCACGCAAGCCGGGGTCACTTCACACCTGAGCACCATTTTCGGCCGTCGAAGCAGCCGAACTCTATTGGCACTTCGTGATGTGAATCTGTTGATTCTCTTCGGCTCCTCTATATTCTTTAATCCTGTAGCGGCTTCTCGCGTACTCTGCGGTCCTGCATAGCTCCCATCCACCGAGCAGTCACTGCTTCGAGACCCGGCCTAAAGTCAGGCCATCCGCGTTGGACTCGCCATCATCCCGCCCCACCCATTCCAGAAAGAAAATTCTTGCTGGAGTTAAGAGCCTTGGTAGGAGGGAAAAAGCCTTGCTGGACTGAAAAAGCGATGCTTGTGGGGAAAGGCCCTGCTTGAAAGAAGGCGAGAACCCTCAGCAGTTTTCAGAAGATGAGATTGCCAGAGCCTGTGGGCTTATGTCAGCCCAGGTGGCGTCTACTGGAAAGGGTTTCCTAACCGGCCTTGGTGGGAAAGCCAAGGGTTACCCGTCTCGCGCAACAACGCCCAGGCAAAGCCATGGCCAGGGCAGTGGCAGCAAAGGGGACGCCAGGCTGAATCCGCACCCGGGTGCATGGCATGGCAACTTGATGATCGGCAACGCCTCACCCGCCGCATGGGGCTCGAGCCCGCCAGGAGTTTTCAGATCGCAGATCCACGCGGAAAACCGGTTTCGATCGGTTGCCTCCCCCTCAACGACGAGCCCGGAACTGGCCTAACCGCCCCTTTCGCTTCGCTGTTGCCAAAGTGCCAATCAAAATCAGGTCCTGGGTTGGCTTCGTTGGTTTCGCGGTAAGGGCGGATGGGGCCTGAAGTCTTTGCATCTCCCAGGACCCATGGAGATGGGCACTGAAGGCGAGCAGTCGAATGCCGCTGAACAGGAAGCTCACGCCAACGAGCAGCCGATACTGAGAGCTGACTCCAGAACTTCAATCGTCAGGATCAGAAGACGCCGAGCAAGCAGGGTGATCAGGCGTTGGCCAGTCCCCCAGCCCCCGACCCACGGCCTGCTTGTGGCTTGGCGGTCAACAGGCAATGGCCCACCAAGCCTCGATCAAACAAAGGACCACCCCGATCGCCAAGCCAGCAAGCTACGCTGGGGAAGCCGCATTGCCAAAAGGCGCCACGGAATTGCTTGATCCATCCCAGGCGCCGGTGACCAGGAACAGGTCGAGAACCCACCAGCCGAGCGAAGGCATGCCGGCGGCTCAGATGCCTGGCGCGGTAGAGGTTGTCGACGAGGCCCGACGATCCCTCCCACCAGAAAGGCGAGCGCCACAAACGGCCGTGACCAGAAGGAGGCCACCACCCGAAAAGATCAGGGCCAGGCTGCCGAGGCATCGAATCATCACGAATCCCCTCGGCGATGTGAAGGTGCGCCCAAGGGCGGCGATCGTGCGGTGCTCCCCGTCATGCTAATGCGATCCCGAACAATCACCGGCTTCAACGCTATGGGGCTAGGACCCAGCCGTGGGCCAAGCCATGAGCCATCGAATTCCCGGCCATGGGCGGCGGAGTTCCCCCCGCCTGGGGGCGCTTGTTCCGCCACAAACCGCTCGGTGTAATTTGGCCAGCAGGTCGGCCTCACAGATTGACCGCATCGCCCACCACGGCGCTGTCGCAATGTGGTGCCTGGTTCCCAGGTGAGCGATCACGGCGATCCAGAACCGCTCCCCGCCCCCGCCTGGACCCGCCACCGTCAAGCTGAATGCCATCCGATCGGCCCACGCCTGGCCTTGCCGCAAGATGTAGCGGCCATAGGCCCGGACCTCCATTGCAGCTCCAGCCTCAGGAGGCGCCGGTTGCTGGCTGATGGCGAAACATGGCGAGCCCGTCGACATGCCGCTGGACCAGGTGACCACCGAGCCCGGTCGGCGAGGCGCAGGGCCGCTCGAGATTCACCGGACGCGGCCCGCAGCCGCCTTGGTGGCCAGGGTGCTGCGGTTGAGGGTCTCTTCGCTGAACATGGCGCGAGCCATCGCTGGGCAGTTCTAGCAACGGGTCAGGCAGACGGCACGTCGACAGCGACGCTGTCCGCCACAGGGCATGGCGAAGTGACGGCCCAGCCCCCTCCCAAGCAACGCCTTTGGGCTGGCGGCCGCAATCGCCCCACGGCCTGGAAACAACCCGTGAACATCGTCCGGCCTGGAGCTCCTGCCCATAATTGGACACGTCAGGCGCAAGCAAGGCCAATGGTGGAAATGCCGCCTTCTCGCATCGCCTCCGAACGCGGCCAGTCGCAGCCCGATCGGCCCTGCCCGCGATCCCTGCGGCCCGGCGCAGTGCCGATCTGGATCGACCATGCCAGGCCCAGAACATCCTGGCCGCCTGGAGCGAGCCCACCCCCCGCCACGCTCAGCCACGATCTTGAATGGCACCCCTGCTGGCGGCCGGTGTTGCGCTGGAGCGGGTGATCATCCTGCCATCGGAAGCAGCACCTTCCGCGCCGTCTTCAACTCACCTCGCCCGCGGTGAGCCCACTGGAATCGACTGCCGCCCCAGCCGATGCCATCGCCCTGGCCCTGCGGCACCTCCTCCAGCATCTGAATGCTGGAGGAAGTGGTGGCCGATGCTGATCCCGGAGATGCCGAGGCCGATGCGGAGGATCAGGAGGATTCCCGCTTTCCTCGATCAGCTCAGCCCGGCCGAACTGAATCCGCAATGTCCGCCTTGCCCAGCGCCAGGCGGATGGCAAGCCCCGAGCCCGGTGGCGATTCCGGAGAGCCGCGGCCCTCCCCCTCCAAACGGCGCCCCCCTGGCGACCCTCCGGTGCCCCCCGCTGAGCAAGCGCCCGCCCGGCGGGCCTTTGGCCGAGGGCCGGCCTGTCTCGCTGTTTCAACGTTGGGCACAATGCGGGCGGTTGATTCCGCCGCTCAGATGGAAGCGGTGCTGGCCGCCGCTTCGCCTGCGGCAATCACCACTCGAAACCGCACCCGCCTAACGGAACCGGCCGAGGCCTACCTGGGCGAGGCGATGGCCAAGCTGGCCGCTCCGCCGCGACCAGCTGGTGGATCACCAGCAAGATCTGCTGGTGTGGGCCTGATCGAAGGCGCCAGCAGCTGCGGCCTGCTCAGGCGCCTGGGGGTGGAAGGCGGCTCGACAACCTGGCGGTTGCAATTGGCCTCAACCGGACCCGAGCATCTCGACTGGGCCCTAGAGGGGAGGGCAAGGAGCTGCTCGACTGGGCGATCAGCGAAGGGCTGTGGGCAACTGGCTTCAGCAGCCTGGCAGCACGGACTGATCGAAGCGGCCTGGCAGCGTGCTTCGGTTTAATGCAGCCTCATCTCCATCTCTTTGATCAGGAGCGCCTGCCCTTGGCCCCGACCGGGCCCTCGCCGCCGGCCCCTGGCGTGATGGCGAATCTCCCCTGCAGACAAGGCGGGCGTCCTACGCCCACCCGCCCGGAACTACAGCGCCGACTGCGCCCCTTTGGCTCCCCCCTGAGCCCTGGCCTAATGCTTTTGATTCAGCGGAATGGGATCAGCACCCTCAGCCTCGGGGCCGCCCAGCCAAGTGATCTGGCCTGGGCGCGAGCGTCCGCCGCGCCGATGGCAGCGCACACGGCTTGAAACGGAGGCCTTCCGAAAACGGCTGCCGGCCGGCGGCGGCCCGGAGCGCCTCGGCCCAGGCCGTTGCGCCCCAGTGCCCGCGCCTGCCCTGCCCTTGCCCGCAGGCCGTGCCGATCCCGAACTTGCTGCGCCTGCGCAACCTGGCGCTCGGCCATGGCAATGGAGGCTTTTGCCACCGAGCGCTAACATACCTGATCGGCCGGGCGGGCCACTGGTGGGAACAGCTCGATGCCAGGGCCTGTGAGCGTTGCGGCGCCTGCCTGCCCCGCTGTCCCCAATGGCCTGGCGATTCCTGATCTGGCCTTCGCCCACACCCACGCCCTGCTGGCGGCACACGCGGCGCCGGCTTCTGGGCTAGGGGTTAGGCTGGGGTTTGCGCTCAGCCGGAAGCGGCCTGGTCCCAGAGCGTCTGGGTAGCGGGCACGCGCTTCGCCCCTGAGCGGGGAGAGGCTGTGCAGTTGGCCACACCGCCGCTCGCGGTAACAGAAGCGAGGCGAATGGGTTTGGGGCCAGCATCTGCAAAGCTGCAGCCAGGCCTGGCGCTGCAGCGGTGGCACCTCACCGCGCAGCCAGCCAGCCGGCTGAGCAGGGCGGGCTCGCGAGCCTTGTTGAAGCCAGGCCAAGGGCGCCGTTCGCGGCTGCGGGCCGGCCGCAGCAGCAGGTTCCACCACAGCGGTGAGCCACTGGCCGGCAAGCAGGGCGTCCAGCCAGAATCACTGCGCAAGCAAAGGCAAAAGCCCGCTGAACTGGCCACCCAAGCCGCTTCAACCTTGCCCCGCAAACAGCAGGTTGAAGGCCATCGCGTCATCGAAGGCCAGGCCTGGCCGGGCGCAACCGGCGCAAAGCTGGGGCAGGCAAGCGCGGATCAGCCAGGGCGCCTCCGTCTTGGCTGGCCAGGCCCAGTTGGCGCAGGCAGAGCTCAATCACCACCCGGGGCTGGAGGGCATCGCACGAAGCAGGCCGCTTGAGGCTGGCTCCAGAGCAGAGACCAAGCCCTCGGCGCGGCGTCGGCCAGGTCCTGACGGTTGCGCAGCACCAACCACCGGTGCCGAAGGCCCAGGGATAAGGCGATCGGTGCAGCGGCCGGATTCGCCGAACAGATGGCTGATCGCCCTGCAGAAGGGGGCCAGATCGGCCACAGCCTGGTGGCCTCGGGGTGTCAGGCGGAGCAAAGGGTGCAGCCTGCTCGCCGCTGAGAATCGCCCAATCCACCCCTGCCGGCCACCTGCAGCAGAATCGGCGCTGGAAGAGCTGCTTGAAGCAGCTCGCCGGGCACCTCCTTGGCCTCGCCGCGCCAGGGATCCGGCAACCGCTTACACAGGCGCGGGCATCTGAATCCCGCTGCTGTAGGAGCAGCGGCTGAGCTCGGCCTGGCGCAGGAGCCCATCAGGCCGAGCCCCACCGATGGCCCCCGCGCAGCAAGCTGGCGGGCCCGGCGAGCCTGAGCTGGGGAGGGGGGCAGCACCTGCATGCGCCTGGACCTAGGAGGCCAGCCCTGCAGCTGTTCGCAGGCCAGATCAACAGGCTTCAAGCGAGGGCCTCTGGGCCCGGCGGCCGCTCAGTTCCTCAGAGGAGGGCCAGCCCGCCCGGCACCCACCCCTCCTTGACATAGCCACGCTCCGTAGTCCGCGAAAGGGGGCGCGCGGCAGCCCACCGAAACGGCAGGCTGCTGGCAAAGGCCAGGGGCTCCACCTGCCAGCATCGCCGATTCGCTCAGCAACAGCTCCAGGTCGCTGCTCGCCTCCCGCACCCCAGGGCGGTGGTGGGCCAGGGAGGCCAGGCCGCCAGTTGCGGCCGCAGGCCAGCTGGTGCCCAAGGCAAGCGCACAGCGCCGCACCGCCGCCATCTGGCTGCCGCCGGCGAGCAGAGCACCGGCAAGCCCGCCCTCGCGGCGGCCAGCAGCACACCGGCGGCAGCGGGCTGCATCGGAATCCCCCACCGCGGCCACCCACCGCCAGGGGATGCTCCGCCGGGCTTTGGCCTGGGGTCCCATAGAACCAGCGGCGCGCAGGCCCGCTCCACCAAGCGCCTTTTCAAGCCATGGGCCGGCTGTTTGAGGCCTGCGCTTACCAGCCCGGCGGCCCCCGATGCCCCAGGCCGCAGAGCGCGCCTGGGCGTGCTGTTTCCGCCGGAACACATTCCGCCAACAGCAAGCGGGGGCGGTGTGGCGCGCTGGCCGTCCCCAGCGTTGGCCCAGCGCCGGCCCAGGGCCAGCAGACCGCCTGAACCCTCTCGGGGGCCATGGCGGCTCCCCGTGCTCAGTGCAAGCGGGCTGGCGCTCGGCCAGTTGCAAGGTGGGCAACGGCCGGTGCGGAGCCGGCAGCCAGGTCCACCACCAGGGTGAGGAGCGCCAATCCCTTGCGCACCACGTGGGGAGATCAAGGCGGGGCTTTGAGCCCTGCCGGCAGTGGCGGCAGGGCAATGGGGGGTTGACCGCCCGGTCCAAGCAAGCAATACTCCGCAATCGGCGGCGGCGTCCAGAAGCGGGAGGCGCCGTCGCCCCGGCGGCGAGATGCCGGAACCTCGCAAAGTCTCGGTGCCGGCCAGCAGCAGCACAAGCAGGCCTATGGAGCGCCCAGCCGAACGTGCGTTGCCCAGATCCGTCTGCCGCTCCGCCGCCGGGTCGTGCTCAGAGCGGATCAAGGCTACAAGGCCGCAAATTGTGTGGCGGCTCCGTGATCGCGCCTGGAGCCCGCGAAGATCCAGTACCGCGCCAGCGGCATGCAGGGCCAGCAACATAGATCAGGTTCTGAACCAAGCACCAGCAGCAACCGCCAATTGATCTGAAACCTGCTTGCAGATCCGGGGCGACGCCCCCAGTTGCGCACCCCGCCCCTCAGCCGCTCCAGCAGGCCGAGCCCGCAGCGGTGATCAACACCCCAGAGATTTTCCGCCAAATCAACAGGGAGAGCCCCGCCACCCGCACCAGAAAACGGCGCTGCGGATCAGCAGGCCCACTCCCCAGGTGAGCCACCAGCTCCTCAATGGCTTCCAGCCCCAGCCGCAGCCAGAGCCGCCAGCAAGCCGTAGGGAACAGCAACCAAGGGCCCGCGGATCGGGCCTCAGGGCGACCAGCAAGCAGCGCTTGCACAGCCGTGCCCTCCCAGCCGCAGCGCGCCTGGCCGCAGTTGCAGCAAGTCCAAAGGGGGCCAACGGCAGGGCCAGTCGGAACAGGGCTCCACCCCACCGGCAGGTAATAGAGCCGGCCCAGAGCCAGGGCGGTGGCGGCCGCCGTAAGCCGTTTCAACCAAGCTCAGGCCTGGCGCCGGCTCAGATTGCGGGAGGAACGGTCCATGGTTTGCGGATCACCGGGGGGCCGGTGCGGCTGAGCTGGTTGCTGCTTGCCGCGGCCTGATGGCTTGGCCTTTCGGCGCCAGCTTGGGGGATCCGCTCGATCGTTCCGACTTCAATCGGAACCCCGCTTGCGTAGGGCGGCGGTCACCGGCTTCAGCGGGGGCGGGCGGATCGACCCGCCTCATTGGATGGTGGATGCGATAAGGCTGGCTCCGGCCATGGGTTTGGCCGGTGTTGCCGGGGCCGTGTTGCCGTCCGGCGCGGTGGGTTGGGGCCCGTTGTTGTTGCTGGGGTCGTTGGCCCCGGGGTTTGCTGGACTGGCCCGGGTTTCCGCTGTTGCGGGGGAGCCGGGGTGGGCCGGCGGTGTGGCCCGGGGAGGCTGGCGACTCGAAGCCCAGCCCGCCAGCTGTCAGGCGACGCCGGTTGCCGCTGCAAACCGCCCATGAGCGAGGGCGAGCGTCAGCGCGCCTGCTCGCATCGGCGCGCGCGGGGCCGGCTCAACCTCGAGGCGGCCTTGATGATCCCGCACGCGCACTGGCCCGGGGGCGGCCCTGTCTTGCTGGCGGGGGAGTTTGGCGGGTTTTGCGCCGGCTTTGTCCGTTTTTGTGGGTTGCTGCCCGCTTTGGTGTCGTCGGCTGGCGTCAGCGGCTTTCTTGGCGGTTGGCAGGCTTGCCCGCCTTAGGCCTTGGCTTTGCCTGTGGCGGCCTTAGGCGCCAACAGGGCAACCGCTTCTCGATGGTGATCGTGTCTGCCGTGCTGCTTCCGGGCAAGCGACGCGTTCAACCCTTGCCCCTGCCTTCACATACAGCCCGTAGGGGCCGTCGAAACACCCCGATCGACTCTCCTCGCGCGCCCGGCTGGCCGAGATTCCTTCAAGGCGGTGCGCCGCCGCGAACCTTCTTGGGAATGGCGAGCAAGCTCGATCGCCCGGGGGCAGGCCACCAGGAGCAACGCGTCTCGGCCTTGAGCGAGCGTAATCCTTCTCGCTTTGCCCTTGTCATGAAACATGTAAGGGCCGAAGCGGCCCAGTCCTGCCTGCACTTGCGCCATCGGGGGTTCGCCGCAGCAGCCGGGGCAGGCGCAGCAAAGCCCGGGGCGGCCTCAAGGCTGAGGTCCTTCAGGCGTTGAAGGCCCTTGGCAGGGAAGCCGCTTCGGCTTGAGGTTCTCCTCACCCACCTCGCCCCGTTGCAGGTAAGGGGGCCGTACCTGCCGCGAAAGCAGATAAATGGCCTCGCCTGATTCGGATTCGACGCAATGCTCTCGGCCCTTTCGGTCTTCGTTTGAGGATCAGCTTCGGCCGTGCCGGTATCGAGATCGCCGGGGGTGATTTCGATCGGCAGGGTGGCCCTTGATCAGTTTCTTCGCCTTCGTCCTTCAGCCACGCCTTGCTTTCCAGATTAGGCCCGAACCGGCCGATCCGCAACACACAGGCAGACCTTCCATGGGCGGATGGTCCGCGACGCGGTGGGGTCCGATGTCGCCCCCCTCGCGCCTGCTGCAACCAAGGGTCTCAAGCCCCTGGTCTCCTTTGGAAGAAGTTTGTTCAGGTAAGGGATGCCTTGCTCCTTGCAGTTCGAGATCTCATCAAGGCTGGTTTCCTCCGGGGCGTGAAGCGGTGTCCACCAAGATCCGGAATTGCTCCTACCAGCAGCGCGGGTACCGCAAAAGCGGTGAAAGCTGGGGGTGAGCGAAGTTGTTCGCGAGCGTGGCGTAACCGCGATCAACGATGGTGCCGATGATGCTGGCGTAGGTGGAAGGCCGGCCAATTCCTTCTTTCTCCAACAATCTTGGACCAGCGCGGCTTCGCTGTAAGCGCGCTGGGGCTGGGTCTGGTGGCCGAGGGGCATCGACCTGCTTGCAAGCGGGGGTAATCGCCCACAACGAGGCCGGCAGCAGCACCTCCTGGCCTTCGAGGGCCGGCATCAGGGTCGTCGCTTGCCTTCCAACATGGCGCGGAAGAAAGCCGCAAAATCAATGCGCTTGCCGCCGGCCCGGAAACTGGCTTTCAACCCACCTGCAGCTCACGCTGAGCATGGTCAGGCGGGCGTCGCCATCTGACTGCCACCGTGGCGCTTCCAGATTCAGCTCGTAGAGCAGAGATCCTTGCCATCGAGCCCCGGTGTCCCTTGGGCGTGCGGAAGCGGTCACCGGCCGACGGATCGCCTCATGGGCTTCCTGGGCATTGCGGCTCTTGGTGGTGAACTGGCGGGGCCCGGGGAGAGGTATCCTGGGCCATAATTTATCAGCCCACGCAACTGCGGGCGCGCCGTGATCGCCTGAATCGGAGAGGTGCACCGAGTCGGTGCGCAATGTAGGTGATGAAGCCCCGCTCGTAGAGCCCCCTGGCCGTGCGCATTGTGTCCGCGGGCCGAGAGCCGCAATCTTGCGATTGGACTCCTGCTGCAGGTGCTGTGGGAAGGGAGGAACCGGCTTGCGCACGGTTGGTTTCCTCCACGTCCGTCAACCGTCCAAGGGCAGGGAGCGAGCCCGTGGCCTGGAGGTTCAAGGCCTCGCTTTTTCGGCCAGCAGGCGCACCTTGCTGCCTGCTTTGAGTGCGCCGGTGGTTTTCATCGAAATCCGCTGCCGCCCGGCGGATCCGTTCCCCCTTGACGTGGGTCAGCTTGGCCTTCAAAGCCGGCCGTGCCTTTGGCGAGCTGGGCCTGAAGGTCCCAGTAGCTTTGCCGCTGCGGAAGGCCCGCCGGCCCGCTCACGCTGCACGCAGCCCGCACCCGCACCGATTGCACCCGGCCGGCCCGAGAGCCCCCAGGCCACCTTCTTCCAGAGCAGTGGGCGAAGAAGGGTGTAGCCCACCAGCCGATTCCAGGATCCGCCGGGTCTCCTGGGCATGGACGAGCTCCATGTCGAGTTCGCGGGTCCTGGTTCCAAGCCCCGGCATCGCTTCCTTGGTGATCTCGTGGGAAACCAATCCCCGCTTTGCGGGAACCTTCGGGCGAGAGGAGTTGGAGGCAGGTGCCCAGCTGATGCTCTCCCCCCCCGTCTTCCGTCTGTGGCCCAGCAACACACGCTCGGCGCCCATGAGAGCGGTCTAGCCCTTGACAATCTTCTTTTTGTCCTCGGCACCAAACAATGAGCGGTTCGAAAGTCTTTGGTTGTTGTTGACCGCCGAGGTTGCCCCACTTCTCGCCTTGTAGGCCCGCCGGAATCTCGCTGGCGTTGTTGGGAGATCGCGCAAACGTGCCCATCGACAGACTCGGACACGAAAATTCCTTCGGCAGGAAGCCGCGGATGGTTCGCGCCCTTTGTGCGGGCTCCTCGACCCGATGACCAGGGTTGTGCGCCAACAGCAGGCGTTAAACCGCCTCCACCCTTATCGCATCGGCGGGCCGGGCTGCGCCTGAAGTCAGCCGAACGCCGCTACAAGTCCGATGCAACAGGCGGTCCTTTTGCAGCTTTTGAAACCTACCCGCTCGAGCCCTTCCACCTTGCCTCGCCGAGTTGGGTCTGCCGCCACCTCCGCCCTGGTTTGGGCGTACGGCTCTTGCACTCAAATGCCGTGCGATTGCACCGAGAGCGCCGTTCTTGGTGGGCCTTGCTCCTCTGCTTGCTGGTTGAAGTTTGGCCGGCGAAAAAGGCCGCCAGCCGTTGGGTGCCATCGATCGGTTAATGCGGGCCTTGGGCACGTCTCTGGTGCTTCTTGGCGCTGCAGTGGGATGCCCCGTTCGAGGCCATCCTTTATAAAGGCTCGTTCCTGGCGGACTAAACCGGCGGTGGCCTTTCGCGCCGTGGTCGCCGCCCTCCACCTTGCCTTTCCGCTGTTTGATCAGTTGGCGCTATGTGGAGCCAGAGCGGCACGCCCGTGGGGGAGTACGCGGCGATTTGTTGGCCGCCACCGCTCGGGGCCATGTTCCTGTGCGGTGCCAACTGATCTGTCAGCATCTTTGTGGCCGTGGAACTCTCTCGTGTCCGAGATACCTGCTCTCGGGGCTACATGAAGCCGGGAATGCCGCTCCGGCTGAGGCCGCACTGAAATATCTGTATGGTGGGTTCCTGTCCGCAGCCGCCGTTTTTTCCTCTGACGGAGCTTCGCCTGCTCTATGCCTCACCGGTGGCTCCCACCAGCCTGGAGGCCTGTTTGCCTGGCCCTGCAGCTCAGCGCCACCTCCGCCGCACGGCCCCTCGCCCTGGTGTTTTGTTTTTCTGGCACGTGGCGTCAAGATCGCCGCTGTGCATTTCAACCAGTGGACCCCGGAGTCTACGAGGGCTGCGCCGACGCCGGTGGTCGCGTTTTTCTTTCGGTGGGCTCGAAAACAGCAGCTTTTGGCCTTGGCCCCCCTACGTTTGCTGGTCGGTTGTTTTCGACAGCTTTGGATGCCCAGTGGAAGGTGCTGTTCACCGTGCTGGCCATCACCTCAGCATGACCCTGGGCAATGTGGTGGGCGCTGGCTCAGACTTCGATGAAGCGCAAATGCTGGCCTAACAGCTTCGATCGGCCAGGCCGCTTCGTGATGAACGGGCTGGTCTGTGAAACAAGAGGAAGGCTTCGCCGCCATGGTGCTGTATCTGGCCGCCTATCTTGTTCATGAAAATCTGGGCGCCTTCGCTGGGCATCATCCTGTTTCTCGTTGCGCACCGGGCAGCTGATCCGCTCTGCCGACTATGCTGTCTGTATTCGAAAGATCCGCTGATCAACCTTGGGGGTTGAGCCTTTGTTTTGCTCTCGCTTGGTGCATTCCCCGATGCTGGTTTCTTCGGCAAAGATCTACTCTTCTTCCGCCGGCTGGGCTGATCCATCAATATCTGCTTGTCGTCGTCGGTCTGATTACTTCTGTGGTCTCGATCTACTACTACATTTCCCGTGATCAGATGATGGTGTGAAAGAGCCCTCAGGAAGCCTCTGATGTGGTCAAGGCTATCCGGCGATCACCTGGAATCTCGCTGGATGCAGCCGCTGCGGCTGCCCCTGGTGGCCTGCGTGTTGATCAACGGGCTGTGGGCGGTGTGCTCTCCAATCCCCTCTTCAACTGGGGCCAATGGGGCCGTCGCCGGTAACGCCGATGCTGCAAGAAGGCGAATCGGCAACTCCCCGGTTCGGCCACTGTTTGCTGCCCTGTGATTGACCACTCCGCCCGGCTCCGGTCCCACCACGACCGCCAATTGAGCGGTGGCCCAACTCAGCCACATCACAAGGTCTACGGATCCGCGATACGGAGGTTTTCGCGCCCTCGACGATCTCAGCTTGACCGTGGAATCCGGTGACTACCTGGCTGTGGATGGGGCTTCGGGATCCAAGGTAAAAGCACGGCGATGAACATCACGTTTGCCTGGATCGGCCACCAGCGGCAGCTACCCTGCTCAGCGGCACCCCGTTAAGGATCTCTCTGACGAACGAAATTGCCGACCTGCGCAACCGCCGGCTGGGCTTCGTCTTTGCAGCTGTTTCCACCCTGCTGCCCCAGACATGAAGCGCCAATGGACAACGTGAATGTTGCCGATGGTCCTAACGCCGGCTTGCCCCGCTCGCCAACGCGAAAGAGCGGGTCAAGAGGCGCTCGAGCGCGGGGCCCTCGGGCACCGGCTTTCGAGAACAAGCCGAATGAACTCTCCGGCGCAGCAGCAGCGGGTGGCGATCGCCCGGGCGATCATCAACCAGCCTGCCTTCGCTAAAGCCGAGAACGGACTGGCGGCCCTTGATTCCCAACACCACCCGCAGGAAGTGCTGGCCATGCTTCGATGAATCTGCATGATCAAGGTAGGAACCGTGGTGGATGGTCAACCCACACGGAAGACGACGTGGCCGCCAGGGCTGGCGAATTGTCCACTTCCGCGATGGCCGTTGGCTGATTGAGCCGCTGCTTTGCCGGGCCGCCGTAGGCGGCGTCCAGCCTGCTGCCGCCGGGGCTGCTCTTCGGCTTTGGCAGAGCTTGGGGCCGCCTCCAGGCTCTCCCAGCAGTTGGCCCATCAGCAAGCGATGGCGTCGCTGCCTGCGGCGAGGTCCGGCCCGGATTCCAGTTCGCAGGATCCACAGCCACCCAACCTCCGTTTCTCGCTGGCGCAGCTCGAAGTGCAGATGCGGGCTTGTGCTCAGACCCGGTGCTGCCCACTGCGCCAATCAACCGTGCCCTGCTTCCACCCATTCCCCTTCTTGACGAAACAGCTTCGAAAGGTGGCCCGTAGAGCGTGCGGCGTTTGGGGCTCTGGTGCTCAGTTCGACCGGCAGGCCCGTAGCCGCCCGGCCAGGCCCTGCTGACCACCCCGGGCCGCTCAGGGCTGCCACCACCGGGGTGGCCTTCAGGAGCGGCCAGGTCGCGGCCGGCATGCATCCAACCAGCTTGCCCAGCCACCGGGTGCAAGGCCGCCAACCGAAAATCACTGCCTGGGTGACAGCTGAACCGATCCAGGGAAACAGCAGCTGCGGTTGCCGTTGCCCAGCCAGGGGGCCGGCCTCGGGGTCATCCCGGAAAAACATCGGTGAAGTCGGAAAGCTGCCCCGCTCCAGTCAACAGGGCTGAAACGGGCACGGTGCAGCGGGGTAACGGGGTGAGGCCCGCAACGGACCGGCCACAGCGAAGCAACCCTCCAGCAAAGCCGCTGCCCCGTTTCAATCTGCGCCCACTTCCGGCAGCCAACGGTCCGGAGGCCACCGGCAGCGCACTTGAACAGCCGCGGCATTCGCTTGGCGGAGAGGGCCCCGCCCGCGCAGGCCTTGCGGTGAGCCAGGGGGCACTGGGGTTGGAGGACGCCAAGCCGAACGGCTCTGGCCCGCATCGGCTGGACTGACGTTCGATCTCTGACCAGTTTGATCGAGGTCCAGTTGATCGAGGGCCCGGTCGAAGGACTGGGTTTCGCCTGCCTCAGCTGGGCTGGAATCTGGGCGACGTGGAGGCCGGTTGGAATGCCGGCTGGAAGCCGCAGGGATGGGCTGCCTGCACCCTGCTTCAAGGCTGCTGGCGGCGTCTGGCCGATGGGGCCGGCCGTTGCGGGGGTTGCCCGGAAGGGCGTAGGGGCTGAAGTTTCTGTCGCGTCGTGCAGGGCTCTGGGATCCGTTCCTGCGCTGGCCTGCAACGCTGGCTCGGGCCGAGCTGAGCAAAGGCCAACGGCGTGAACCATCGTCCGAAGACCAGGCCCCGCAGCAGGCCAGGCAGGTTGTCGGTAAGGCCTGGCGGATGCCATAGGGAAGCCGCTGCTATGGCGTAAAGAAATCTAATGAACCTGAGGTGCAAGAACGGTCCTTAGAAACAAACGCTCTTCAGAATCAAAACGTGCGAATGCCAGGCCAGGCGCCCGCTCACCGAGGGCCAGCGCGAGGCTGCCGTCCCGGTTCAGTCCCCGGCCTCCACGGTTCTCCCCGTATGCCGCAGGGGTCGGGCGGCAGTGTAGCCGTTGACATGGCTTTTCGCATCAATCCTGGCCGAAGCGAAGTGTTGGCATAGGGATGCGTACGAGATCCAGACCAGCGCGGTCAGAGTGAGGCCTCTCCGCCCGCATCACTCTCTCTCTCCTGGGCGGCGGGCCATGCCGGCGATCCGGACGGCGTTGTGATCGAAGCCCGTCAACGCTACACCTGCCGCCCGAACCCCTGCGGATACGGGGAGAACCGTGCCAGGCCGTGGGACCTGAACCGGGACGGCAGCCTCGCGCCTGGCCCCCGGTGAGCGGCGCCCTGGCCTGGCATCGCACGTTTGGATTCTGAAGAGCGTTTTGTTTCTGAAGACCGTTTCTTGACCTCAGTCATTAAGATATTTACGCCATAAGCAAGCGGCTTCCTTGCATCGCCGCTTACCGACACCTGCCTTGGCCTGCTGTTCTGGCCTGGTCCGACGGATGGTCACGCCGTTGGCCTTTGCTCAAGCCTCGGCGAGCCAACGGGTGCAGGCCAAGCGGGAACGGAAATCCCAGAGCCTGCACCGACGGCGACAGAACCTTCAGCCCTACGCCCTCCCGGGCAACCCCCGCATCGGCGGCCCCATCGCCCATGACGCCGCCAGGCAGCCCTGAAGCAGGGTTGCAGGCAGCCATCCCTGCGGCTCCCAGCCGCAATTCCACCGGCTCCACGTCGCCCAGATCCAGCCAAGGCTGAGGCAGGCGAAACCCCAGTCCTTCGACCGGGCCCTCGACAACTGGACCTCGATCAAACTGGGTCATGAGATCGAACCGTCCAGTCCCAGCCGAGCGGGCCAGAGTCCGTTCGGCTGGCGTCGCTCCAACCCAGATGCCCCCCTGGCTCCCGCAAGGCTGCGCGGCCGGGGCCCTCTCCGCAGCCCGAATGCCGCGGCGTTCAGTGAGCTGGCGCCGGTGGCCCTCCGGACCGTTGGCTGCCGGAAGTGCGATGAAACGGGCAGCGGCTTTGGCTGGAGGTGGCTTCGCTGGTGGCGGTGCCCGTGCGGGCCTCACCCCTGTTACCCCCGCTGACCGTGCCGTTTCAGCGCCTGTTGACTGAGCCGGGGCAGCTTCCGACTCAACCGATGTATTTCCGGGTGACCCCGAAGGCCGGCCCCTGGCTGCAACGGCAACCGCCAGCTGCTGTTTCCCGGTCGGTTCAGCTGTCCACCAGCAGTGATTTCGGTTGGGCGCTGCAACCTCGGTGCTGGGCAGCTGGTTGATGCAT
>Ga0163217_1118305_pt1 | contig 18789 bp, 15 predicted proteins | sample SynspAceP_FD_185933 | JGI IMG/M metagenome (GOLD analysis project Ga0163217, IMG submission 185933) | Saline lake microbial communities from Ace Lake in Antarctica - Synechococcus sp. Ace-P (PacBio error correction) | ecosystem: Environmental > Aquatic > Non-marine Saline and Alkaline > Saline ...
CAAGGTTGCCGAATCTCAATATTTATGAGTTTGGTCCTCCAAAGAAGGGTATTAAAGTTTAACTGGCTTTTCCTCTTTTCCCTGGTAAAATCCTAAAAATACCTCCCCGTCATTGTTGATGAACAATTAATCCTGAAATTTTGGTAAATGAATAAGTTATTCCACAAGGCCCGTGTTGCAAATATCATATAGAAAAGCTTAAATCGCCAGTAAACCAATAAATGTTGGGTTTGTAATCATAATATTTGAAAGCACTACTTGCAGTAGAAGTTGCCTACCCATCAATACCACTGGTGCCACGATTGCAAAAAAGCGATGAGGGGTCCTAAATTCGAACAAATTGTGCATATCTAACCGTTTTAGAAACTCAATTGGACAATGTAAAATGATAATTCTTTGGGGAGGCTGTCCCAAAACCTTCATGGAACACCCAACCATGTCAGAAAAATGCCAATGTGCTTAAATACTCTTATTCCTTTTTTGACTTTAATGAAACACTTTTTAGCTCGCCCAATACGCATAATAGCCACTTATCCCTGGGCGGGAACTTCCCTTTCTAAAACATATTTAAAAAAATATTGGGACTTGGTCTTAAAATGCTTTTTCAGGCAAAAAAAAGGGTGTTATTCCGCTTTTTTGGTATCAACATATGCCAAGTGGCAGTTAACAAGGGAATAACCCCTTAAAAATGCTTTAATTTTCTTTGAAAGCATTAGGCCCCCCAACGTTAGCAGCAATTTCCGGTTGTAACATTTTGAACATTGCTCCCTGGTTCCCAGATTTTCTCAATTGGAGCTATGGATACTGTCCTAATATTGGGAAAAAAGTTGGGGGAAAATAAATTGGATGTAACTTCTGGTCCAATACTAATATAACCGATGGATTTTTGCCAATATGCCCAAATACTGCCGCTCCCTACTGCAGTTCGGTTGGATTTACGCCAGACAAAGCAACCATTTTCTCGTCGAAGAACTTGCCATGTTTTAAGAATATTCCTGAGCCATTCCCCCCTCCACCACTATACACTTTTCTTCTTGGACCGGTGTATAATTAAACCTGTGGTAAAGGATCGGAACATGTCAATAGTCTGATACAAGGCTCCCTTTCCGGAAAATAAAGGGGAAAAAAAAAAAATAAAAAATTTTTTTTTAAAAATTTAAAAAAAAAATGGTACTGGCGTACTCCTTCAGATGGCCTATCTGCATTGCCTCTTTCCAAAGTTCTTTGCATCATTAAACTTTTTGACCCTGTGGCCTGGGATTTTAGTTTCCGTTACGGCCCTAATCGATTGGGTCCGTATTTTCGGTATTTTATGCGGTAGCAATAGACAAATTTCCGAGTCATTATGGTTTATTGCTCAGATAGGACTCCCAATGTGGTTATCAAAAAAACATTTCTCTGCCTATGGTACTGGTCCTGTCCTCAAATATCCACTTTATAACGTGCTATCGCCGATACAGAACTATTAAGGGGTGTCCACTATAAATGCCTCTGCAATAGCAGGGATAATAGTTTTAAAAGCGCCAACTACCGGAGTACATAAAACCGACGGTTGGTTCCAATCACTGTTTTGCTATAGCCAATTGCAAAAAAATGCGACAAGATCTCTCGTCTACAATACCTCTCTCACAAAAGCATTTAAAAAATGGTATCTTCATAAAAACTAATGGTCCGAGCTGGGCAGGGCGCATTTCTTGATCCCAGGAGAAATAATGTATATTTTTTATGCACCCCTTCCGCGGTGCAATGATGGACAACTGGACCTTGCGGGGAATACTAGAATATTTCATTACAGCAAAATACAGAAACGCAGCTAATTCTCTATAAGCAATGTCAATTTTCTCTTTTAGTTTACTCTTAAACTATAATTCAACATGGTAGCTACTTTTATCCTTTGTCTCTTGCATTTCCTTTTCTGGCACCGATCACTTAGTTATTTCCCACCGCCCTACGAATCATATTAACGGCTGATTTCCCAAATATTTCGTGCATACATCTTAAATTTACATACAAGGAGGTTTTCTGTTCTTTCTGGTCCTATAGGCTCTTTTTTTGATTTTTCCTAGATGAACGGCCTCGCTTTCATCTTTCCTGTTAAAATTTTAAGTTTCGCCCAAAAAGAGCGGTATAGAGACTGTCCGTTCATAACCCCTCATTCTTTAGGATAAACTCCTTTTGGCTCCCATTTTCGGCACTAACCCGCAAACAGCGGGTTGTTCGCGATGTAATGCCCTTAATAATGTCTTACGGAGACCAGAAGTAACTCCAATGTTGCCCAGAAAACGGATGTTTTTATAATGCCAAAGATTTCCCGCCCTTGTCGAGATTAGCTCGGACACAAAAAAGTGAGTGTATACCTTTCCCTTCAAGGATTCGTGGATAAATCGGGTTACCATTTCTTGTTCCTCTAGCTCCTTTTTTCCTCCCATTGGGGTTTCCTCTCCGTGCATGTAATTGAGTCCCGCTAGGGACATAGTTCTTGAAATTGGATTGTTTCCAATTGTTTTAGAAATATTTTTGGAGTATGCCTCCAACCCACATTCAATTTTTTCGGGTGAAACCCCAGATGTAACCAAAAAGCCTTTGCATATTGGTGGAACAGTTCAGCATGAAGCAAAACAAAAGGAGTCTTGGTTGTTTTGCAATTCAATACTTCTGGAAAGAACCACTTTATTGATTTTCGCGCCGAATCAATTTGTGAAATCGCCTTTTTTAAAATTAATTTGGAGATAAAAATCCTTATCAACGTCCTGTTTTCTAGTATAAGAGATTACAAAGAATTAGTAGAAAAACTAGGGTTTTTGATTCCAAAGCTTCAACCACTAAGCTTCTCGTTTTCAATTAAAAATCGTTGGACTTATGCCCATCCGAAGGGTGCAAAAACAAGCCCTTTTCTGAAAAGTCGTTACATAATGCAATTCCCTGGTCTTTTGAAATATCACCTTTTACTTGCAACTTCATTCGGTTTCTGATAGGCAAACAAAAGGAAGATCTTTTAGTGGAACTGTGTACTAAGTTGATCAAAAAACTTAAAAGACATACTATTTTTAGGTTAATGATACTGTAGTTAATTTACCAAACTGAAATTAGGTTTCCATCTCACAATCCGTTACCCTTAATATCCCCAAATTTGTGTTGTACGCCCTTTGTGCAAGAATAACCGCTCTTAGCAAAAACATCACCTCCTCACGAATACTCTTACATGGTTGGCTGACATTTCAATCCCACGAATAAAAAAATCTCCTTTGTATCCCAAAAAAATTAAAAACATCCAGCACTTGCTACAATCTTTCCGCCAAAGCTACTGGTTGCCCTCCCCCATCGTAAACAGGCCGTGCCGGTTGGATGGAACTTTAGAAGTACGGCATGTTTGGGCCAACAAAAAATTTTCTCCAAACATCTATATACTCATTTCCCACAGGTTTCCATTTAAAGTTTTGCATACGACTCGTTACAAATTCTGGAGTATTTTTTTTTCTTTGTAACTCCGGTTCAATGGTATTAATTTTTTTTGTAAAATTAAGCATTAGAAGATTCCAACTTTTGTGTTTTCTTTATCCTTATCTGAAATCATGGAACTTCAAGAAGCAAATCTCATATATACGACTACAGAATACGTATTAACACCCTTGATACACTAGGTAACAATTACCAAAAACGTTGGATAGCTTTTTTCACGGTATATCGGGTGTTTAGTAAAGCAAATCTCTTCTTAAATATTTTTATTGGGTTTAGCCAAGAGACTCGAAGAATTTACAAGTTATTGCCCCACTCAAGCTCCCCGCCGCAATATTGATTGAATACAGAATAAAAACATGTTGGCGCCAGTTTGGCTTACCAAAGAGAATAGACTTAACCGAAACGAAAATGTCCTAAGCTATATGGAGACAATCTGTATGCTTCACAGAAAAAAATTCCAGACATTGCCAGCTCACTTATACTGGATTTTCCCAAGGGGTACTCTATTGCCACAAGCGTTGGATCGCGCAATAGTGTAAAATCCAGCTTTGACCAATTAATATTATAACTGGCTGCGGGGAATTTCCGAAGATTACCCCCGAAGATTTTAAAATTTTCAGAATCCAAAAAATGCCCAGATAAATTAGTGATTGACGGCAACAAGGACGAATATACTCACGAAGTCCCGTCTAAAAAAGGGAAACAGGAAAAAAGCTAGTTCGCCTGTTAGCGGAAGGGCAAGGAATTAATTAAATTCGAGGGTCGCGACACGGAAATTAAAAAGGAACATAATTAATAAATCTGATCACAATGAGAAAGCCGCTAGCCCCACCCTGGACAATGCATTTTGTTAAACTTCCCTTTAACTTTAAGCAATTACTTTTGCTGTCGCGCCATTGCTGTCAAGAAAAACTTATGTGCCATACTCTCCTTTCGTTTGTTTATATAAGCGTCCGCCGGAGCCACTTAAAAAAATATGTGGATAGAGGCTGTTCGAAAAAGGAAAAAAGCTTTGCGGCAATGGCCGTTTATTATTTTATGACAAAAAAATGGCAACCTAACGCGGTATACCCCCCCACGACTTCATGAACAAATAGCCTACAAAAATAAAGTTCTTGAAATAGGCGCTAACTTGATAGGCCGCGACCTTTCACGGGAACAGGCATACAATGGACAGGTAAATTACTTATGCTCCAATTAATGCTTTTAATGAAATGCACGTTCGAAAAAAGTCGAATTATATGGACGAGCGTAATGTCCCTCCCGAAAGAGCCGTCTGGAAATAAGTTAGGTGCAAAATTGGAAGGTATCATTAACGCGCAAAAATTGTTTACCTAATGGAATGGTATAAAAGAATACCTGTTGGCTTACGGTATTTTAAGAAAGATGAATGGAAAACTGATAATAAAGATTTAAGAATCTGGGGAAACTTGGCAATATAATTAATTTTGTCGGCCAAATCACAAATTAAAAAAAATTTAAAAGTCTCTTTTATCGTACTTTTAATTCCCCTCTTCATAACTATGAGAAGCTATTAAAAGCACAGCCGCTTTTCAGGTGTATTTGACCAATTAGAGACCTCCGCCTGCCCAAATCATATCCAAAGTTTGAATCTAGGTTTAATGAAGCAGTGGACTAAAGCAATATGAATACTATTACGAAACTTTAAAGGCAAATAGTCTATTCTCGCGAATTCAAAACGACTACCCTAAAAACACTCCTTGAAAATTGCAAGTAATCATTATGGCCAAAAAAACATGTGTTCTTGAACACAGATACCATTCACTGCATAAATTTTACATTTTAACTTCAGGCAAAAATAAAGGAGTAACAATTTGAGAATAGTGGTAAATCGGGAGAATCGATACCATGCAATAATTGACAAAAAATGTTTTTTTAGATGTGTGCACACTAATGAATGGGTCCATGCTAGCAACTTTAACTGATGAAGTATTTGTTCCCACGCCTCGCAAGATTAATTTGGATTCCTATGGCATTTTAACTGCGGCTATGGATTAAGGGAAAATCCAAGAATTTATTGACCCAATCATAGAACTATTTGGTAAGCAAAATCCGAAGAAATTATAGAAACAAAGTATTTTGACCTTTGTTCTTTGGCACCTCCACGCACGCTTGGCAAAATTATTGATTGCCCATCTCTAAACAAGGAAGAACCAATTAAAATTGAATTGACAATGGGCTTTCAATACGAATACGCTACAGGCTTAATTGGTACTACAAGGGCCGTACTTAATCGGTCACCTACAAGACACTTTAAGAAATTGGTATACTGCAAATTAATGGTGGGGATTAAGATAATTGCAACCTAAGACCTCTTTTACGTTCAAAACACTTCAACGCGTCGTTCCGAAGAAGCAAAATTCCTAAAAACGAGTCCAGTCTTTCAAATTTTATCCCAACCTAATGTTATATGTGCCTTAGCTCGCCCTACTTAGGTAGCAGCTTAAGGACATTTAGATAAGGTTAATTTTAGGATAACAACTGGTAAAATCTATCTATCATGAAAACTTCGCGTCATTGTACTCGCATTTTATGCTCTACGTAATATGGGGTAATTCCAAAGCTCATTAAAAGCCGTTAATCCTGGAAGAGAGTAACCATCTCTCCTATTTTGTTGAACCATTCTATCGCAATGTCTCACATGTGGAAAGCACACTCCTGATTTTGTGAAAACACTTACAGACTGAGCAGCACCTATGATGTCCGTAAAGACCCGGAAGTACTCATCAAAAGCCCATCCCCAGAATACGTAGTTTATTTCGCCCAAACAACGGAAGTATTAATTCGCTACTTATGACCCCTTATGGCAGAGTTATATCTACTTTGGAGAGGTTTAAAGCATGTTAACATCGTCCCCAACCCGCGTTCGAAATAGTGTATATGTAAAATACCCTAATTGGACAATGAGTGAAAAACCGCTATATGGTTTACCACCTACTATAAAGGCAAAAGGCGACCAAAATATTTATCAATTAAAAAACTAGGAAGGCAATGTGTAAAAAAGAACTAAAAGTTGATGCCGATGGCAAAGATTTTTATAACCTTGTCCAAATTAATGGCTAGGTGCACATCAATTGTTTTTCCTCGAGTAATTCCAAGGCGCCTCTGTGTTATATTCTGTTCTATAAAAAATTGCCCACCTATCTCAATGTTATTCCTAAAGTGTATGTTTTTTATTACTTAGGGTACTTTCCTTTTATTATTGAAATTTATGGGAATGTTACCCAAGTAATATGCCTCAATTGTATAATTGACGGCTCTGCCATTATACATATCGGGATACGTATTTTCCTGTACTTAAAAGTTGGTTGATGTAGTAATAATTACTATTTCCAACCGGCATAAGACCTATGTTTCTGAAATACAACAAAATAATTCAATCGTGAAACAAAACTCCCTGGTGTAGCTTTAACACAACTTCCGTCTAACAAATTTGGGTTCATAAGTTTAGGATCAAGGAACCTTTTATTTCACGCTTAAGTCGCGCAATACTAATCAGACAAATCAATGTAGTTCCTTTGTTAATTACTTTAACGCGTAGGGGTTTCATCTTTTGTAACACTTGCTATATTAGCAACCACTTTGGAAAACGCCGCTAGACATGTCAGAATAACACCAATACAAGAAGACCACATTCGCTCATTAACCTGGAAAGAGATATCCGGATGCGTCCGGGCTGTACATTGGGTAAATTGCGGTGATGGATCCTCGGCAGATGATGGCATTTACATCCCCCTAAAGGAGGTTATAGATAAACTGTATCGATGAATTTGTAAATGGGTGCAAGGCAAGGCCACTCGATATCGCATACAAGGATACATGTCCCGTCGAAATGTACGCGATTATTGGCCGTGGAATACACCCTATGGCCCCAAGTAGTGGACCGTAGTTTCCAAAATGAAACACTGGCGTAAGCTACGATCTCAAGGGCATTTAAAAAATCGGTAGGTCTTACACGTTGGTACCGGAAGGCAGTAAAACGCTTTGTCCAGCTTTTTCAAAGTAGAGTCCTCAAGGGGACAATATGTTAAAAACCGCTGAATTCAGCAAGGCACAAACTTGTTGGGGAAATACGGCCCTGGAAAGACCTTCAAACACGCAAGGGAACAAAAGTATCCTTTACCCCTGATGAAATTATCTTTAAAAAATATATAGTACAGGGAACGAGTATGTGGAGCGTATGCCCTCAAGAACTATGTATTACTCAAATCCCGGGCTTAAAGCGATCATTTTCAACGGTGAGAAATTTTTCATCTGACAAATGGACTCAAAGATCTCTTGAGGACAACAATAGTTTAGAGGATATGACCTAACCTTAATTCATTTAAAGGGTAACGATATTGAGATTGCCATCACCGCATCTCAGAAAGACCCAATACCAGTGAGGGAATACCATTCTGTCTTGTAAACGGCCAGAACACTACTCAGGGCCGAACACATCAACACGGCATTTCGGGAAGCAATAGTAAACGATAAGGGAATTTTTTGGTAAAAATTTATGAGCCTTCCGATATATAGAACTCCATTATTTCGGCATAGCCATTAACGTTATGGAAGCCTGTTTTTGAGAGTACGAACAAAACGCACAATTGGGGTATACCACGATATGGGTGGCGAATACCAACCGTAAAGAACCTAATATCAATCGATTTTGTTGCACCGCACTCAACAACTAGCCTTGCAATAAGAATCCTGACACGGCGAAAAGCTCCAGCCGTAAAATAATGCAGGCAGAGCGGGAGCGGAACAGAGCTCTTCTGGTTATTAGAAAACTGGCGAGGACAGGGCCCACACCAATCCAACCCTTTCACAACAAGAAAATTCTAAGGGATTGTAGAGTTCAATTTAGCGGATTCAAAAAATTAATCGCTGTTTTTGGAAAGCACCTTATTCATTTACTGGAGGGCGATTCAGCTTCCGGAATCTATACCAAGTCTAGGCGACGTAACATACCCAAGCTTGTGGTTTAGTTTAGGGGCGAAACCCTTGAACTCCACGGCATGTCCAAAAAAATCGTATACGAAAACGAAGAGTTCAACCTACTCCAGGCCGCATTGAAAATATAGCACGGAAATCATGGGAGGAACCTGGAGATATAACAAAAATAGTGGATATGCAAACAGATGCTGATAGTAGACGGAATGCACATTCGTTATTAAAACTAATTAAATTCTTTCTTCACTCTTTTTCGCGAACTAATTAAAGAAAAATCACTTTATTACTACAGACGCCCTTGTTGTAGGGTCCCGCTCAAACAAAAAAGACACTTATTACTGCTATAGGTCAAATGAAGAAAAATTACAGGCCTGGAACAGTTAAAGGAATAAGCCCAAATTAACCCCGATTTAAGGAATTGGGTAAATAATCGCCGGATGAGTGTTTCCAACATTTCAATTGGTGAAGACATAAGATTGGAGCCAGTGATGCTAAGACCAAATCTGTGCCTATGAAAACCATGTTTAGAGGTTTTTATATATGGGCCAAAAACACCCTGACCGCCAAGAATTTATCATAAAAAACCTTAAAGAGAGGTAGACTAATTGAGGAAAACCAGTTATAAACGCCCACTAATACGAATCTTTCTTTATGGAAGAGAATGAAGAAACTAGAGGAACGAAGTACCAACAAGAAAATCAAGAAGAAGTCCAATGAACGCCCTTACGAAAGTTACAGGGGATGTATAAAGGACTGCTGGTTTTAGATTATGCTTCCTATTGTAATTTTAGAACGTGCAAGTTACCTGCAATCGAGCGACGGATTTAAACTGTTCAGCCGAAGGAATTATGCATGCACTGAAGGGAGCTGGAGACGTCAGATACAACAAAGTAGTGCCAGTATGTGGTAGGCCAATACCATGCAGATACCACCCACATCGGTGACGCCAGTATCGCGCAGATGCATGGTCAAAATAGGACAAAATAAGGACTTATTGATAGACACCCCAAGGGTAACTGGGGGAAATATTTTAACCGGGATAGTTGCGGCAATGCTCCCTCGTTAACATTGAAGGCAAGATTGACAAGTTTGGCCTGGAAGTGGTCTTTAAGCCCAAAAATCACTGAATGGCAACAATCCTTATGACGGTAAGAAAAAGGAGCCGGTAATCTTCCTGTAAAATGTCCCGCTCTTGCTGGCAGACATAGGTGCCGAGGGTTTGCTGTTGGACTCTCCACTAAAGTGCTTCCCACATACTTTATAGAGCTTCTAGACGCCTCTATACAAACCCTGAAAGGGCAAAAATTTTACCATATTTCCAAGACTTCCCAAACATCCGGATAATAGACATCAGCAACTATGGGATGGCCTACGAGGTGGAAAAATTAGGGTGCGCGCCAAGATACAGCAATTGGACAAAAACACCCTAGTAATCAAGAGAAATACCATAGGGTACTAACACTCTTCTTATAGATCTATCTTAAAAGCAAATGACAAAGGGAAAATAAAAATGAACAGAAATTAGAGGATAATCACTTGCCGCGGAAGTAGAAAATATTGTACATCTTACCGCCGGGTCTTTCACCAATAAGACCATAGATGCCCTATAACGCATTTGAACATCTTGTGATCTTCCATATCCCCCTTGGGCTGTAATTATCGAGGATAACAAACCGCTATTTATAGGGGTTACGCGAAAACAAAAAAAAAAAAAATTTTGGGGGGGTTTTTTTTTTGGCAAAAAAAAAAAGGCGTATCCCCCCCCAACCAGATTTATACAGTTGGAATTGCTTAAGGCGGAATTGGAAATACAATAGAGAGAAGCTGGAAGGAGCAGTTGCATTTTGCCTCCTCGAGCTGTATTTTTATAGAGAATAGGATCTATCGGATATTGAAGATGAAGAAACATGGGGAAGGGGTTATTGCAGCCTATAGACAAAGGTCTTGCGCCATACACAAACAACTTAAAAGAAAGGTTCACCGAGATGATATTGTTCGGCTTAACGGAAATTAAGGAATCAAAAGAATCTCTAAGTTGCGAGTCTGGACAAAGCGCCACAATATTTGGATAGTTTAGAGGATAGAATTGCTGAAGTAAAACTCATTTGGTCAAAAACCTTATTGGAGTTCGCTATCAACTAAGTTCAAATCTTTAAAGGAAAAATACGGCAAGGGTGCGTGGCGAAAATCGGAATACGAGTATTTGAACGATAAATAGAAGCCACCAAGGTGGTTTTCAGAAACACTAAATATATGTAAATCGAGAGGAAAGGTTTTTTGTCGGAACTATCCTTGAAAACGGGATAATAATGTACCGATTGTAGCGACATAGATGATATCAATCGTTTTTTACAACAGGATGGCAAAAGATGATTGCAGAAGTGGATCTCCAAGATATTGTGGGTTAAAAATATTATTCATGTTTGCCGTCTTCAAGAAAAAAAGACAAACGAACCATCTACAACCATGATTACAAAGCTGGAAAGGGCGGTCCAGTTACATTAAAATTCCAACCGTCACTGGGGTTACCAAAGACAACCCCTATTGACCTTTCAGCCAGGAAGGCCACAATCTTGAGTATTGTACTTTCCGCCAGATCCCAACGGAGAAGGCTGAAGTCATAACCGTTCTGTAAGACAGGTAGGAAGTAATTAAAAAATTAAAAATTGGATATTGAATTTTGGCAGATGTATTGAATAGAAGGCAGGCCTCCAAGGGCATATATTTCACCAATACTCGTGAAGCGCATTGGAATTAAAAGAGAAAGGGGTTTTCTACGCCTGAAACCGAGAAAAATATGGTTCGATGAAATTGTCGGCGTAGATTAAAACTGTGGGAACGGTAAGAGGGGAATTACTTGGTGAATTTAAGGCGATGATAATGCTACTGGGTGGTCACCCAAAAAGGCGTGCAAAAACATTTACCCCAATCTATCCACTCATTTTGATGAAGATATGGTGGTTTTGGAAAAATTGGAACCCAACAAACCTTTACTCGGCATTTACTTGAAAGGGGAAAAGGAAACCGTTATTATGTAAAACGCTTTTTGATCGAGAACGAAAACAAAAGAGGCAACTGTTTAATATTCAAGAACATCCTGAAGTCGGCCGTTTCCTGGAACTCGTTTCTACTGAATTGGAGACCCCGTGGTAGAAATTGAATACGCCAAACAAACAAGAGCAGAAGAGGTAAGACCGAATCAAATAGTTGTTTATTTTAGAAGAGTTTTAATATCCATAAAGGGGAATAAAGCTTGAGGGGCAATCAACCTAACGTCGGATAAAGGTTACAAAAATGAATGCCCTGGAATCAACTCCTTATGACGAGGCCTGAAGAAAGTAAAACAAGTGAAATTGGCAGTAGTAAGACGAAGAGAGATGTAGCATCCAACAGCGAGAGCCCTAAATCAACATCGGACAAGTACTGAACTGATGAAAACCAAAAAAAAAATCAGAAAATCCGTCTCGAAGAAGGGATGATGATGAGGGCCAATTAACACTGTTTTTAAGGCATGTCCTAAATATTAGGTAGGATTGGCCATAGCCATTTTATGTAGCCGTATGTTTTTGGATTAAGAGTTAATTGTGATAGTATGTAGTCTGCAGAATTCTCCTCTCAACTCAAATAACGCTCTATACTGCGTAAATTGCGCAGATGTATTTTATACCGTGGATTCCTTATCCACGGGCACCCGCTTCTGGGTATATCGTCGTAGAGTCACCTCACAGGGTTCTCTCACGTATGGCCTTCATCCTCTAGACTTACTTACACCGATCAGCGCCGCTTTTTGACGCACACTGGCACAAAACGCGCGCGCACACTCGATCAATCTCCATGTACATCGCATTGGCTAAAGGGATTTGGCCGGCCACTCTGTTTTATTCTCGGTCGTGTTACGGTCTAGTGTATAGTGGCCCCCATTGTGCGAGTGATCACGCGGTACTCTCGTCACAAATAGCCCTTACCGATACTCTTACTCTAGGTGTAACGTCTATATGTAAGCACGCAGCTCGGACCGAGCCGTGACAGTGGTTATCAGAAGCAACATTCTTGGTTATGCTCTTTCTCGCGAACTATCCGACGCGTTGGGTGATTGAAGTATGGCTCATCGCTTTGGTCGCAAATAGGGATCGCAGTTAGCTTGTATATACATCATTGGAGTTGTTTTCTAAGAGTAGCCGCATACTACATGAGTCCGCAAGAGGGATGTGCTGCGTCGCACGATATCGGAGAAACATCTTTGTCACTTCCTATCAGATAATTTCTAAGTGTGGTCAGGCCGCGGTAAGCGATAGACTAGGGATGGTTCATAATAACCCTATAACCGATAAACCATTAATTTTATATGTGTGAATTGCCCCGGCGTGTGGCGATTCCCGCCAGAACATCGGTTGTAGTATGTTGGGGAATGAAGCCTTTGTGGAGAACCATCTCTCGCAACTACATTCGCGTTTGTATAGTACAAAACCATGGGATCCATTGATGACAAGATTAGAGAGATAAAAATCTCAAACTTTAGAACGACCAGCCTCTCTACGGCACATGACTCATTGCACGCAGGTACGATCGGGTCCCACGGCTTCATAGAGAGTGTCAGGAAATAGGTTTAGAAGTAAAATAACAACGCGCGTGTGTTTCTTAAATACTTTAGAACTTAAAATACTTTGGGACCCATATGGAAGAGCACGGTTGGACCTAATGACTGTCGACGTAAAATGCATGGAGTTATCCATGCCCACTAATTCAATAATACCAAGTAGTTATCATCTACCACATGAATTTAAAGGAGATACTACAATGATCGTAGCAAGCAATCCAAAAAACTTTCACTAACTGCCTACATGGTATAACTGATTTCGGCTCCGGATGGAGTCCGGAGACGGGGACACAGTACCGTGTGGAATCAGCAGCAACAGCGATTGCTTTAAGTAACAAAAGACTTCCGATCCCAGAATGCTATAGTGTAGAACCCAATTAAGGATAGTAGCATTCTAAAAAAAACTACTTTTCTCATAAGCAATTGCACTAGGCCTTGTATTCATTTATTTTTTAGCCCAACAAGCACATACATTATAGGGATAAATGCCTCAAGAAGTCATCGTAGACTCCCCCAGGGCTAGCCTTTTTATACATATAACAAAGCCAACTTATTAATAAGTTTGGCTTGTTATTTGTGTTTGAAAAAGTAATTATCTCACCATAGCTGCTGCTACTGCGGCAGACAAAGACCTTTTATTGTCCCCATTCTCTCAAGCGGGTCACGAATTACAGAGAAGGCCTCCAAGGTTTCGGGAAAACATACCTGCAAGTATGAGTAGCTTGTAGGAATCACTCGTCTCAATAAAATTAAAAGGCCCTTTAGGACTACAGGGTAAAACCACAATAGATACAGAAGAATTCGCAAAATTTCTCTCTTAAATCCCTTACCAATCATGGCTATCGGAAATACTACCATGAGATAACAAGGCGTAACACAACTATTGTGGTACCTATAGTTAAACAGTGTCCTTAAGAGCCATTTTTTGCAAAGCATTTTCATTTTCCCAAGTTTGGCCTTAAGTTCTGGTTGGGTTACGCAACATATCCAGCCTCCTTTAAAAGCTCCTTATCACATAAATCATCGCAATGATTTTGGCAAACATTTGAGATCTTAGGTTATAATGTCAGAATAATCTAGAATTTCTTTCATCCGCAGCTCCCAAAAAGGCACCGATACCCGCCAATAGATTTTGCAAAAGTTGCAAAATAGACATCTATAATCATCTTGTACTCCTGCTCCTCACCGGCCCGGCCCCAGTTTTTACCAAAGTCCAAATCCGTGTGCCATCATCTACCAAACAATCCCCCCCCCTAAAAAAAATTATACTTCCTTCTTAAGGGCCACAATTTCCTTCAGCCTAGTAGCGCCCTGCTCTCCACGCATGCAAAAACCGTACGTTCGCCTTCGGAGTATAACCAAATACCTCCTTCCGGTCCTGGTCCTGCCATTTTTAACGGCACGATCTAAATTTTCTCAAGACTTTCAATGGTCGTTATGCTTAAAAGTAAAATCGCTTACCCATATGCAAGCGAACACCGTCTATAATACCATGCCGTGCGCCATCAACATCATATACGATAATAATCATCTTTGGAAAAAACCAGGGCAATCAATAGGCAGAACCATTTCCTTGATAGCCAAAGTTCAATAAATAAGCAGACTTCCTTATTAACAAAAGCAGCCAATTCTTGCTCCATGTTCGGTGGAAAATCCGTATGACCACTCATCATTCTAGCTCCCAAGGAAAAGCGCACCGTACTCCATTTGCTGCTTCGCCACAACCTTTTTTACTTCCGGTAAATTGCCAATCCCAAGTTAACATTAATACTACTCCAAAGTGAGTTACCCATCCTCCCCTCAAACTTCATCATATTGGATATAGGACCCTCTAATTTTGGAAGATACAAAATAGCCCTCTGCTTGGGAAGCCATTTCCCTAAGGACTTTATTCTCGATAATTCTTTCAATAAATCTCTCAATCTAGCCTACATTGATTATTACTGACTGCAAAAGTAATAGATTTTAAACTGCATATGCAACTTATTTAATACATAAAAAGCAACGACTTTATGAACCGTTGCTTTGAAGAGATAGAGCCTGTAAATCATCGTTACATCACTTTTAACTTTAATGAAGTTCTATTTTTTGTGGCCTTCAACATTTTTACTATCGAAGAAGCCTTGGGTCGGCATCCATTGGTCACTGTAATCTTACTCATATACCGGAACCGGATCAGGGAATAAATAACGACTACATTACTATTCTCCGTTAACTCTCCATTTCCTTCTGCCAATTGCTTCCCGCTGGCATTACAGCTCCACTTGTATAACCAACAAAAAAGTCCCTCGGTCCTGGCAATCTCCCCTTGCAGTATGTGCGCTTTTCCTCAATCTGTAAACTTTAATAAATTCATTCTATAACCGAAATCGGTTGCTGTAGGTAATCAAATTTTACCATAGCCTTCAATTCCTATACGGGATAAATTTTCCTTAGTATCCAATTCCCCGTCCTACATGGTACTTTTAAGAACGGAACCAAAAGCATCCACGCCCTATAAACACGAAATATTTCGGATTTTGCTCTTTTAGATATTTGGCAAAGTCCCAAAATGGTGCTCCTGTGCCACTACATGCTATCAATGGGTAATATGTCCTTGGTCTGTTTCCAGATTTCGGCCCCAGTACTTCTGTAATGGGCTTCAGCATTTTAATCATTAAAATACTGATTGATATATATAGACCCTCCTGTTTTCCTCGTGCAATCTTTTTGGCACCTTCATAATAGGAACCTCGGATCATCTGACTTACTGGGCGGAACAAACATAAACCTTTGCCCCATGGACCGTAACAGTCTTTTTATCTTTGGAAGATTTTGAATAAACCGCATAATACAGCCGTATCCCTTTTATGATACTGATCATTAGCGATACTAAAAACTGGTATTCGCCTGAAGTGGTTTTCTATAATAGTAATCGCCCTTTCTTCAGCAAATTCCCCTACGCTCCGCCCTCCCATATATAAAAGGGCAACACGATCTTTGGAAGAATGTCCTGGATTAAAGCCTTCACCCTTTAGCGTAAAAATTACCTTCAGGTTGGCAGCTATTTATTTAGTTTGATTAAAAATGGGGTGTTTCCTACGAGTTCTAGTAGGTTATTACAAGCGTTTATCTTTGTTCCCAATAACAATTTCTAGTTTAGAACATAATCGACATTTTTTTTGAAAATTTATGTTCAATATTGATAGGACAAAATTAGTCCCTTTTTTTTTGGATTAACGAATTTTATGCTTCCAAAATCTAATAAAAATGCATATTCTTTTAGCCCACCTCTTTTAGGACTCAAAGCGGCTTGAAGCACCGCCATGACCTGCAATCCATAATTAATGAATTGAAGAGCAACAAATTATTGTCCGTTTTATTACTCCCTTAGTTTGGCAATCCCATTTTGCCGGTTCAAAGGTATTGCTCACTTGGGATCGTGCATCCGGTAATAACCAACATATTTGGCTGATTGCCGCGATACATTGGTCATAGGGGAGAAATATGAATTTCTATAATCATAATATTCTTTTCGTTGGGATTGCCCGCATCTCATATTCCCCAGTGGTCAAGGGAATAGTGTCGTCCAACATAGTGGTCAAACACATCCACAAAGGGAACGGCAGCAATTACCCCGTTAATATGTGGGCATAGATTGACTAAATTGCCCCATTAAAGCCCCCCTGCCGAACCCACCGAAGCGTAAAGATGGTTCAGGACTGGTAATACCTTCTTTTTCTATCAGAAATTTAGAACAATCTATAAAATCGGTAAATGTATTTATCTTCTTGAAGCAGTCTCCCTTCAATCATACAATTCCCGACCTTAAATATTCCCTCCCCTAACAGGGCTATAGCAATTAAATAAAACCTTATCCAACAAACTTACACTTACGTAGAAAAATAAGGATCAATGGTATGCCATAAGAACCGTAGGCGTATTGTAACAACGGGCTGGAAACCATCCAACTAGTGTTTTTTGATATACCAGAGATTCGGAACTTTTTAACCGTCTTAAGCGTTTGCCCAAATCCGTTCGGAAATATAATTTTCCTTATTAAATTTTCCGCCCAATACCCTCTTGCTCCTTTTTTACTACTTTCCTTGGTCCTCATAATTAAATCGATAATGGAACTCGGGTGGTCATGGGAGTTATAGCCAAATCGGAGAATTTTCCGTATCAAAATCCGGATTGGTGGCCCCACATAGGCTGTATAAAGGTTTCATTATCAAATGGCAATAATAACCTTTTCTCAGTAATCATCGCACAATTTTCAACTGAATTCAAACCATTTTCACGCTTCGGACAAACATAGTAATCATTAAACATCCATATCCTCAAGCAGACTTCTTCCCTATGTGGAATAAAATCTACCCAGTTTTCTAGATTCCGTTTTGTCTTCAGGGGTTGTTCATCATTAAAATTGTTTGCCCCGTCCATAATTTGTCAGAATAATAAAAAATTGTCTTTTGTAGTGGCGAATAAAGAATAACTCCTGACTCTACCCTTTTTTGAAAAAAAACATGAAATTTTCCATTGGGTTCATCCGGCCCTTAGTATTGAAATTTCAGATGTCAAGGTACTGGAAGAACCAAAATTAACAATAAATTCCTTGGATTTAGTTTTAATAAAGCAAAGGTGGTCCAAGGTTTCGTCTCTTCAATGAAAAACCAATCCGTCCTCTGTGGAGGATGTCCCTAAAATATGCTTGTAGATATTATTGGACCTTAAGGTCTAGGGTCTTTTTGGTATAAGAAACAAGGTTTAATTATCATCGCCATACCGCCTACCTGTTGTATTTTCAATTTTATCATCATAAATTTCCTCTTGAAGCAATTCTTTATTTGTAAGGTGTATTGCCGTCGGGAAACCGTGTCCACCCCAAAAGCACCAAGTTTCGTTTGTTGGGATTATAGACAAGCCTCCAAGGCTAAAATAATCGGATCCTTCTGCCATAATGTTTGGCAATTGAACCAATTATTTCTCCTCGCATCCTCCTTTTCAAACCGTCTTCGCAAAAATTGAATACTCCTTTCCCACTTCATATCGTGTAGCATACAAATATCCCTTAAACCTTAATTAGGGCACGGAAGAATCACTTCCTTGATCCTGGATTTACTCTCTTGGAACAATCTTTCCCTTGAAAGTCATTGGAATGTTCCGTCATGGCTTCGTAGTAGGCATTCTCCTGTTCCAAAAAAGCGAATAACCTATCCGGATCTTACCTTTGGTCAACCAATAATAATTGTCGACCCTAACATCACGTGCTTTATTAATTGTTTGCAAATTTTTTTCGCAACTTTGGGCGCTTTCAATTCCCGTTGCATGTATATATTCTGTTAAAAGAAAGCGCAAAATAATATTTAAATGTGGACCGGCCTGATTAAATAAGACCTTTTATCAGAATAAACTTAACTATCTTAAAAAAGAACTAATATTTATAACGATAAGCTAATATTTATATAAATACCAACCATTTAAAGTAATTTTGGGGGTTAGAACTTATTAAAACTCATAATTAATGTTTGAGCTATGAATGGCCAATTTGGGAAATTGAAGGAAACCCAGAGAAGTAAAAGTTTACCAAGGAAAAGAATGAATACTGTAAATAGTGGAAGTGAGCAATCTCCGGACAGTTTGGCTTAAAGGTAAGTATTAACTGCCAATAGGACCATTAAAGTCCATTTCCATTGATGAAATGTCTTTTAAGCCGACAAAGATCATTGAGGATTATCTGATTCCTGACCCTTAACAAGGCCATTTTGAAAAAGCCAACACCATAAATGAAACGAATT
>Ga0163217_1011899_pt1 | contig 18785 bp, 12 predicted proteins | sample SynspAceP_FD_185933 | JGI IMG/M metagenome (GOLD analysis project Ga0163217, IMG submission 185933) | Saline lake microbial communities from Ace Lake in Antarctica - Synechococcus sp. Ace-P (PacBio error correction) | ecosystem: Environmental > Aquatic > Non-marine Saline and Alkaline > Saline ...
CATTGTGTTCCCTACAAAGCTATGTTCCGCTTTGTGTTGCAGAGAAAACACAATAATACCATTTTCGAAAGACCAAGACCAAACAGTTCTTAAGAACCATAGCCAGAACCACATTCGCAAGGCTGGCAGAAGAACTTAGCCAAGACCCATTTGGTAATTTACTTTCAATGGTACAATCGAAACCCCGGTAATTTATCTGTCTTTTAAGCCAGTAATTTTTCAGAATTTAAAAAAAACACCCTATAATTGTATTCTGTCCACTCAATATGCTCTTAGGCTATTTACTCGCATAAGACAGCGTAAAAACCAGTGTTGTAATACCTAAACTATAAAAGAATTACATTCCGTTATATGAGATTATGTGCTTTTTGAATTTAGCTGATTTTTTCGCATGGAACCAAGTTATAGTCCGTTATCTCCTCTTCAACCTTCCGGAGAGATTAGATTGGGTATTTCTGGAAAAAGACATAGTCAAGTGATATTAGACGCACAAATATTAGCAAAATAACTTTTATAAACGTAAGTATAAACGTTTATAAAATATTATATATTAGAGAAGGAAGGGAAAGATATATTACTCTTAATGACTCAAAATTAGAACAACATTAAACAAAAAATCATAGAACCTCAGAGGATATATTAGCACAATGTAAAGTGATAACCGGATTATATTTTTCCTCTGATAGCATAGGTTACATGTGAGCCTCAAGTCATAAATCCTAGAGTTCAAACTGCACGAGGAATCCAAACTCGACGCCATTCCTTGAGGATCATCCTAGTAACTGGCGCAAAATAAGAAGCATTGCAAAGAGAACCGCCTCTCAGTTACTATTCTCCCTTGCGTATGGCAATATTGGGATTATAACGCATATCTGTAAGCTCTGAGGGTTTACCAGCTGACCATTTAAAGCGGTTTAATTCAATTATAATAATTGGTATTGTAGCCAATCACTTTCCATTCCCCAACAATTACCTGCCAATCATCATTACAATCCAAAATCAAATTTGCAGGATAAGATTTTACTCTGCGCGCTGTTCAAGAGCCGTCCGCCTTACTGTTATACAGAAACTCTCCTTCCCATGTAATTTTTGCCATTTGGGATAAGACAGAACGTCATCAACCCCAAAAATAAGATACTTTCCGACTTATTTCCCCTTGCAGGCTCTTTCCCATTCTGCCTCTGTTGGGCAACATCTTATACCTGCCCATTGGCATATGCCAAGGCATTCTTCAATAGGCCACTTGCACAACAGGGTCGTTATCTTACCTTTTTTGATGGAACTACCAAGGTCCATTCCGGTTGCTTCCAGTTAGCCCCCAATGGTCCATGTTCCACCATTGTGAGAAAATCATAAGATTGGGACTGAAGCCTTGGTCGCTTCTTAAATGTCAAGGAGCCCTGGCTGTAATTATGGAATCGTGCGTTTGGGCGTGCCCTTCAGGAACTTTGGGTTTTTCATTTTCCTCCCAATCTATTGCCCGTTCCGCAATAGTTAAATATATCCAACGTTTTCCTTTACAAATTTTGCGTATTGCCATTGGTTACCTCTGTGATTCCATAAAAAGAACCAATTGACCTTTACTTTGTGGGCCGGTTTTTTCTGATCCATAGCCATTTTTATCCTGGGGTACAGAACCTTGGTAAACTCCCCTCCTGGAATCCACACCATTCCTTTAGGTGCTGTTAAATGTTCACAGGTTTTTTTTTTCCAGCTTAAAAAATAGGGGTGGTTCAATTTTGATTCAATTGCTTCTGAAATCGGGGCATAACTTCTTTTTCCAATTCAACTGTAGGTTGACTTCTTTCGTCCTTACAACCTGAATCAACAATCCCACAATAGAAGGGCATTAAATAGCTTATAATATTGGGCACTCTAAATAATATTTATGATTCCTTGCAAATGTAAAGAAGAAGAGTGATTCTATTCCCTTGGGGAATAAATTTCATAGCATAAAAGCTGTTTGAGCCACTTTTCAATAATAAGCGTGAAATATATTCGCAGACCTGTTCTGACCTTCAAAATTAATAAGGTCTACCGTAATCCTCAGGGTAATGGTAATGTGAGGATGGCCGCCCAGTATGGATTCCCAGCAACCGAAAATGTTTTTTTATAAAAAAAGATGCACACATGATCTAGAACCTCCTACAGGAGCCGGCATGACCACAAGGTGAATAATCCAAAGGCGGTCCCAACTCCTTCAATTTAATTCCACAACCTCCCGGAAGGTTCCGCGCTCCCCCCATATAACTGATTTTGGCTTCGTTTTAGTATTCTATCCTACCATATCCCATGTTTTTAATCAATAAGTTTGATCTGTGAATAATGGTACAACCGGATTATTCCGCAAAATATTTACTGCCCCGAATAGCCCTTGCTCTCTCAGCGCCAAAAGCAAACCAAATTAAAAAACACTTCTTTTTAACTCCCCGGCCCCTATTCGCCATTGAACTCTTTCGGCTATTTCCCATTAAGGCAGAAGTTCCACTGGCATTATCGTCCTGCAACCGTGATGGATGCTTATCTTTGTTCAGATTTTTGAGGAGGGGCCACCACCCAGAACCTAAATGATCATCAATGGGGCTCCCAAGCACTATAATTCATTTTTTAAAGATAGGATCATTTCCCGTCATAGAAACCTATAGATGTTCCAATCTTAACGGCCTTTTTAGGTTTAAATCCCCTTTTTTTAACGCTTAATTGGGCCACTAAAGTGGTTTGTTTAAATATAATAGGTCCAGCTCGGGCTAGGGCGGATGGGAGAGACGTGGATGCGGGGAGGAGCGGCAAGGGGGGGGGCAGTGCAGGATAAAGTGAGAGGGAGGAGATAGAGCAGAGGGCCAAGTACTAAAGGACCCAGAAGGGCGAAAGGAGGAGGCTCCAGACACCTCGGAGTCCGAGAGCCGCTTCATAGAAAAGTATGAGCGGTTGACTGACGAATCGCGAGACTGCGGATGTTGCGAAGTCGTAAGACAAGGTATACCGATAGGCGAATAAGAGAGACCTATCCGTGCAAGATCGTGGAGCGGTGATTTAGGTAAAAAGCCGGAGTGAAGCATTGCAGCATATTAGGATGAGACTGCGAGAGGCATCATGACTAGAGACACGACAAGAGGCTAGGCGCGACAGGGTAAGATTTGCAAAGAAGAGGGCGATAATTGGATTCCTTTAGAAAAATGACTTTTTCTACATCGTATGCTAAGCCGGATTCCTTTGTATTGGAGATTTTCGCTCCGAGCAAGCGATACCGACCTACAATTTTTTTATCGAGGCCGTTAATAGGTATGTGGTTCTTATCTTAGCTCAGTCAACCCCTGTAAAACACTCATTTTTCCTGAGCGACCGCAAGTTATTGATCACACTGACCCGCAGACAACAAAAAAAGCGAAATTAGATGACATCTTTACGAGTGATTGTTTAGGGAGTTTAGGATTGTATTTTTCTGACTATTAAAATCCTCTTATCTTGCAAATATTCTCTGGCATCAGTAACACTAATCCTCCGATCGTTGATCCGATCCCACCAAGATTTAATCGGAGTTCAGAGTCTGTGGCACGAAAAAACTGGATACAATACCGGTTATGTACTTCAGTTTTTAGGGTCCAGCCAACTCCGCATAAGCACTAGACATCTAGGAGGAAAAATACCATTTTATCACCACATGTCAATAGTGTCAGGTACATCCCCATTCCCCCCGACATTTGACATCCCACTGATTCCTGAATGAACGACCTTTGTCAGATTGTTATCGAAGTTTATCCTTCCAATCCTTCCAGCGATGGGGTCAAAACATATAAAGGCCTTCCAAGGGAGATAGAATTTTAAGAATAGTCCAAATAGGTATATTCCATGATTAAGAATTTAAATTCGTATCCCTCACGAACCGCGTTTGCGGACAACCCCAGAGGAGTCTTAATTTCCCTTCCAAAAATGACCAGTGTGTTTTTTTGCCAAATTTTTCTTTGAAACCTCAATGTCCGTAGTCTTCCCTGCCATTACATGACATTTATCTCCAAACCGGAAACGATATATTCAACTAGTCCAGCCCATCAATTCGATGCGACCGTTTTTATTATAAAATAATTTGAATATTCTTGTTGGGTAAAGAACAATATGCAAATCGGGCTGAGAGATATCTCAAATTTCCGGTTTTTTTCTAACATAAAATTTTATGATTTCCAACTGAAGATTTCGCATGAGCAAAGGTCAAATTTTTACTTCCATACCCCCCGCCAATAGTACATGTGAATTATATTACCCAGAGGGCAAAGATAACTCCATGAAACTTACTAAAGTACATATTTTCAAGAAATTCAGTAAACCAACGTGATCAGAGACACAATTAAAAGGAGTCTGGGAGAGCTATTTCCAAGAAACACGTGGTTACCGATTCAATTAAAGATCTCCATATTGTTCCACTCAAGGATATGCCCGAGCACAATGAGCTGCGTGGATAGGCTACGACGTCCAGGGGCATTCGGAATTTCAGGATATAGTAATTTGCCTTTTCGTTGGCGTATGCAATAATATCTTAATCTGTTCCTGTGTAATATATGCCCGGAGTGATGAGAGGATGTCTGATCTGTTGACCTAGGCACTATCCATCCTCCAATTTGGGAATGTTGAGCCCCTATCGCCTGTGTGATCCTACTTTGGGTCAATTTTGATAACGTTATTTTATTTCCAATCGGCCAACCGACTTGGTCGTCCCGAGTTCTGAATTTAATGCCAATTGGACAAAACATTCATCTTTAGAAGTGACATCTGTCCCAGGTAGTTTTTTTAAACCTGTTTCAGTTTCCTTTAAAATACCTCCTTCATCAAGCATAAAGCACAGCCAGCCAGCTAAATCAGTGAGAGACGATCTATATCAATGCTCATAACCAGTGGAAATTTGAATAGGTATTCCTATTATTCTATAGATCGCCGTTGTTCCTCTAAACAGAACCGTGCCCGATTACTGTCAAGGTGAGATTATATCCCAATAAAACCACCTGTAGTTGTCCGCTGCAGAAATGGCTATGGCACCTTATTACCCACTTTTAAGGAGTATAAGCTCTTCTCCCTAAATTTCTGGCCCAAACTAGGAGGTATAGAAGGGTTAAGGATGGAAATTCTTTTCCAGCCCTTTGTATTTACACTTTGCAATCTTATTCTTACTATTCCACCTTCCAATAAACTCTTGAGAGATAGCCTTTTGCACATATTTCTTGTTTGGGGGCGGTCAGATATTATATTCGGGCGTATTGAAGTATAAAAAACTCACGCACAATTACCCTTCCATATCTACCCTCAAAGGCTGTGGAATTAATTCCTCGTGTTGTTTTTATGTGCAATACCTGGAAAGAGCCCCAAATAGATGATCCCAAACCTAAACGGGCAAAATAATTATTATATCGAGTTTTTCAAAAATTTTTAAATATCATGGGTATATATTAAAATTATATTTAATTTGAAATACTGGAAGGCAGCATAATACATATGCTCACTTAATACATAGGTCCACTTGCAGGAAATCACATTTCTATCACCAGAATCCTTCATTAAGGGCCGAATCTTAAATTTTCAATGCGAAAGGTTTCTTTAATGCTGAACTTTCCCAATATTTTGGCTAGCTTCATTTCAAGTCATTTCTGGATATGATGCGCAACGTTTGCTAGTTTCCTCTTAAGTATCAAGTCCTTTAGGTTTGAACACATTCCAATTTTTAGGGTTCGATTATTTTTAGATTAATCAGCTTAGCAAGATGGGATTACTTCACCACTTTTCCATAATCGCCCATTCCTACATAGTGACCAACTTAAGGTCCGCCAATCAGTTCAGACCGAAACTCATAATAAGAAAGAACGTGCTCTACTTTGTGATCTTTCGACGCTTTGAAAGTAGCAAGGTAGGGCAGGTACAGAAAAAAACACATTACCAGCCATAACACCGACTAATGAAAGACTTGTTTTCATAACTGCTTACCATCTGTCCTAACGATTGGCCAAACATCATACTGCACCAGATACTGATCAATCAATATATGGTGGTTTCTCCTGACTTATAATATAGTCGCGGGGCCATGTAGACGCTATACAATAATGGACACCGCGAATATCCGCCTTCATATCACAAATCCATTTCACACGAACCGTCACAGCTCGTCCTCATAAATGGTTTGTGAAGAGAGCCTAGTCAATACCAAGGGGAAGTACCGAACCTCCATGATATAAATGGAGGACCTATTATAACCGAGATTGTAAATAACAAATGACAGGTGTATTCGGTCATAAGACCATCTGGCCCTTTCAACTTCGCTACTAATTTCCCAATGTTTTTCAATCCATAGAAACCATGGCAGCGTAACCGGGCATGGGGGTTTTGAAATGTACGCGAAAATAGACCTCTTAGTAGGTCACCGAGGTTAAGAGGGTTCTTCCTTCCCAAACTTATTTTATAATAATCTACCCATTTTTGAAAGGAGCTTGAATGGCTTGCATGGGAAATTGGTGTAGCCCAATAAAATAAAAGAACGGATTCTCCTTTGTTTTCTATCCACAAAAACCTTGTAGTTCTTTTAAACATAAGGTCCGGTGCATAATCGTTTAATGTAAAGGGGCATAACTTTCCCGGGTCGTTTAATGTCTGCCTCTTTGGCCAATTTAGTATTGGATGCACATGGTGTCATACTAAGTGTACTCCTGTTTTTCATTTTTTGTATAAATGCAATGATAATTAAGTATGCGCCTGGCCGTTGACAATTATATCCAAAAAAGAATCAAAGCCCATTTTTGTTGGAATGGATCGGGTAATGCGGAGCTCCCAGTCCCCATTTGCATAATATGGCCGTGCATACGCCAACTCCTTTTGCCTTTTGGCTATGGTAATTTAAGAGGAGTGACATGTCCGCGGCATAAGAGTCGCTTATCGTCACGTCTTGTCCACCAAAACGGGAAGTAATATCCTTGGCCATTGGCCTTGTAGTTTCATACAGTCACCACGGTTCCTCGGCCCACCTGTTCTTACATTGCTCTTGTCACCAAATCATAGCAGTGTCCAGAAATCGTGTCACCGTTAGAGTAACGAAATGTAACGCGGAAGCGAGGTCGAAGCACGAACAGGCCAGGCCACTGTAATACTAGATACAGTCAGAGTGCACTAACTTCAGAGGATGGCTGTTGAACAACCAATACCTTGCTTTAGCCAGGGCCATGCAAATATTTGCGGGTCTACAATTTTTCCTGTCCACTAGGCATCCCAATTTCCGCTATCCCCAAGATTCATCTGCCAAACATGTAGACTCGACGTTGTGGGGTTTGGAGATTCTGAGCAAGATAGGGCCTCATGCTCTTTTTTGCTTCTTTACAAGGAAATGAAAAGGTGAATGGATGTAGACAATTAAGACGTAATTAAATCTTGTCACTTGTATCCTTTCTTTGGAATTCATGGACTGACGCCTTTTTAATCTCATAACTGAAAGTCTTGATTCTCTTTATTTGATCTTAAATTCTATTTACTCTTTTCTCTTTTTATTGGCTTCTGCGCTTCTAAGCAATCAATATTATTTTAATAATCAATTGCCAGCGTTTCCAAATTCCCTTTAGCTCCTTTTACCAATTTTTTCAAGATTAACACATTTCCTAATGGATATTCATTGCTAATTGCACTGGTACTTCTCCCAATAATGAAAAATCGATAATTCGGAGCTACACCGTTGGCGCGTATCTTTCATGGAAGGTATCCAGGGCAGTTTTTTTCATCAAAAAACCGCAATTCTTCATGAAAAATTTGTTCCCTATAGCACCCCCTGGCAATAATCTTTACCTTGATCCTTTTCCTTGCCGTGGCATCTGCTGTAATTTGGCTTTGGTAAGTTCCGTGCCAAGATGCCCTTATGTCTAAATCCATTGATTGGTATATTCCCCATTCTGGATATGTGGCCCCCTCAGTCATTGAAATTCTCTAAGAATAGGAATGTGGCCTGGTCAAATCGACGGTACTGGTATGGTGGTCTTCTAAAATACGGCTATCAAATTCCATTTCTCATTTCCGGATCCAAAAAATAAGGGGCCTGTAATACATCCGTAGAAACTATTTTAACACGCGATAACAGCGGAGATAGATTTCACGCCTTTAGAATAAAAATTTATATAAGTGTTCCCCGCTTTCCAGTTAAACACCTTTATAACTTGTCCACGCAGAACCTTTCATTCCAAATTCCCCCCGTAGTTACTCCTTCCCTTTACCCCCCGTAAAAATTAATTTATACTCACATCCAAGGGATACTTTTGGGATCCTGGGTTTTCGAACGGCCTCCACAACGGGCGAAAAGACAGTACCTCTTATTTCTTTCCGTTTCCGAGAGAGCATTTTTGCATTCCAAAAATAGCCTTCATCGCAAAGACCATTGGCCATAAAATATGATCCTTATTACATAATATCCTCATTGTTCGGGTATCATACCGGTATTAGTCATTATAAAACCATGAATGTCCGTGTCGGGAAGTGGAGCATAGGACAAATGTTAACCGGATTCGCGCACCCTTCGCTACCTGCCAACCAAGATGAAAAGTCTTCCTCTTCACATAGCGTAAGATTAGCCGCTGACTGTGCGCTTATGTCAACCCAGTACAAACTATCACTGAGAACTTCCGCAAAGTACCTTCCTGTTTTTTCCTAAACCTTAGCACAGTTTACCTCACCATAGGAGAGATAAACACAACAGAACAATCTGCGTGGATCTAATTTTAAATGACTCCGACCAGTTGCACACTATTTTAAGATTCTCCTGTTGGGAAACTTCACAATCTCCTTTACGATAACCATTCATGAACTTTAAACGTTTTCGAGAATTTCCATTAGACACCTATAGCATTAAGGCCAAACATTCATGGACGCCCGTTTTATCGGTTTTAAAATAGGTGCTAAATAATAGTTTTTCCCATCATTCCAATTCCTATCCCCTATCGGAAATAAGCTCTTGTTCTCCTCCACATTATTTACTACCAGCAGCTAATTCCACACGGGATTTAATCGCTTCGTAAATAACTAAGTTCCATCTTGAACAATTCTTCGGGAACCATCTGTTTTGGCCAACAGTGGTACAGGACCCCAAACAATAATCAAAAACATATTCCAATGACTATTCCTATATCCACATATACCGTAATGTAGATATTATGCTACTCTTTTGGAACCTTAACTCCAAAATATTTGTTTTTGTCCGTTCAGCTTTTAAATAATTAATGGTCGTAAAAATGTTTGTTATTAGTAATCTAAACCTAAATTCTAAACGCTTAATAAATCCGATACCGGCCACTAACCTCCTACCTTTTCCCCTTCTTTATAACGAAAGGAGCCCTCCCCGTTCATGTTTGCCTCGTACTCGGGACTCTCATGACCTATATCTCCTATTTCTATTCTAGAGACATTTCGAAAATATATATGAAGAGGTCGTTGGGGCTCGGAGACTAACCCAAAAAAGGTGGGCGGCCTCTACTATACGCCGAAGATAATTTACGCATCATCGAGCAATTCAAAATATAAGCTGCATCTTTTTAGCCGCTGGTCCTGACAAAATCTACTATTTTCCTTGCACAGTCCAAAAGCTTGAATTTGCGAATATAAATCGCAGAATAGGGGCTTCATAGTTAGGTCGAGCTCGCAACTAAAATTCTCACTGACAGCTTACAAAATGCAGGATTAAAATCATACTGTGATTTGTATCCAGCTAGAATCCAGACCATCCCAATTTTCAAGAAAAACTTTCATGCTTGGGAGTTTGCTGGCCCAACGCTTTGGCGGTACTTATAAGAATCGCTTGCTTCACGATTTTACAAATCAAAATCGATCACCTCATTGTGGAGATGATGTTTATTACTTTTGTAACACTAAGAACTCGTTGATATTAATATCTGATTTTGCGAAGAAAAAGGCTTATTTATATATTCAATGGCACACATGGCACTACGTAAATTCAGAAGTTATTTTGTTTTTTTGAATGGTTTTTTGTTGAGTCGGTTACGAGGAAGTACTAATAACGTGTGTAATGAAGTGAAGTGTATGCTCATTTTTTTGAAGCTTGGCACTACCATTCTAATTACCCCATCTCCATTGTTTTGGCAATCATAAATAATCACTAATTATCCAAATCGGAGGTTGTTGCTCAATTGCCAAGGCCTAGCCCTCTTCCACATTTTTCCCCTAAGAGAACATTATAGTAATTACTAAAAATATCCTTCAGGGATATATTGGCAGTTCTATAGTATATGAGTCAGTAACATCCTGCCTACAACCACTAATACTAATGTTTTGGCCGTTACGTATTCACCTACTGCATAGATTTCCTCCTTTATTCATTTCAATAATCCTCTGCTTCAAGATAATATACGGCATACCGCCAACCTATTAATCGCTTTGAGAGTAAACTGTCCTTCCTAATCATTTCATTAAGGAGGAAAATCAGAAAACACTAAAACAAATGTGGCACTTTCTGAGGTGGTCCGATTTTACAATCGATCTTACCAGTATATGTAAATCAAAGTCCAGTTCTTTGTCAGGGGCCAAACCTAATTCCACGTAGCGCATACTTTTTGCTGTTAACCTGAATCGCCTTGAATAAAAACAATAGTGGGAAATAATATTTTCTAGCTCCTCCTTATTGGGAATTCCAGGACGATGAATCGGGTCTTACACGATAATTGCCTGATCTACATATCTACTGTTCCCAATCCTCTACTATTAACAGATCCGCAAATTAATTGAGGCCGTCCACCCGACCTTGGGTGAAATTGTGAAGGGACATCATGGAAGACAGGAGGTGTTAAAAAAATATGTTTCCCATTTTATCCTTTGTCGAAGTAAAACCAAAAATTTTCAGCTCGTTCGCTGGGTAGGCTGACAATTTAAAACTGATCCCCTTTAAACAGCCGCCTGTTCCTTCAAAAAAGAATTGGAAATTAAAATCCTTTAAAGCTTGTACAGGTCAGATTCATATTTATCTGTAAGTCCATGTCCAACTTCCCTCCCAGTACCTTATCGCGTAGTGTGTAATCAGTTCGAAACATCCCTTATGATAATCTATTGAGCGCATATATTAAGGATATATAAACCGAAGACGTTAGAGTCATTTGTAGAAGAATCATTGAACGCTAGAGCGTTGTTCTACCTAGCCCGTCCATACATATTTCCAAGGAGAATCTAATTCTAAAGGTATCAAATGAGTTATGCCGATATCTATCCATGCGGACATTTATCGATTGAGCAAAGCGAAAGTCACATTTTTTAATGCATATAGCTACCTTTCATGTCGGTGTTCCAGCTCAATCGACAATTACTCTATTTCCTAATCTAATCCAGATTATGAGTACGTATACTAGCAATTTAATACAAAGTCGTAAGTAAAAGATTGAGAGCCAGGAGGAGATTATAAAATGAAGTGTACAGATGTGTATAAAGGTATAATGTACGAAATACCAGTACTAGAATCTTCGGTTCAAATTGTCCCATTCACCTATTTCCAATGAACTGGCCTTTTACCAAAAAGTTAAATACAATTTCCCCTGAGGACAGGATATAGTTGTATAGGGTGCCGAAAGCGCTCCGTTTCGCCGGAGAAAATCCAAATGATCATTGGAATCCTTTTAACATCTGTAGGCAGTAGTATGTTAGACTTGGCAATAAAGTACATTGCTCTAACGTGTGCCGAAAAGGGCAAGCGACAAAAGAAAATGAAGGACTGGTCCTGAATGCCAGTTTCATTCCTTATCATTTTTCAACCCCTACTTTGGTTTGTCTGGATAACGGAATGGCAGGTTGACTTTAAAATATTTAATTTTTTCTATAGAATAAATGAAGCAATAGTCCTCCTTCTTTTAAAACGATCTCACTAGCTTAAAAATAATTCCGACCCATTAAATCCCCCAAAATAAGAAATTTCCATCCTGTCCTTTATGGCCTTCGTTGCCATAAAGGAATCAATCTGAATCCATCACTTTTTTTAAAAACCCCTTGAGATGAATCCCTAACATTCAAATTCCATATGCCCATTGGTGAACCCAACCATAAATACCCTATTTTCCAATAAAACAGACCTAAATATGGTGTTGTCATAAAGTTTTTTCCCCCCTTAATCCTAATATGTTCAAAATTTTTGAATTAGCAATACTAAACTTCACACAAATTCTCCATTCACGTAAACCATCCAAATAGTATTCTCTCCATCAGATGCCCATTGAACCAAATGTCATGAATTTTTGTTGGCAACATTATTATCGTTTAATCATGAAACCTAGTGAACCTGGACTTTGATAGGTTATCTATATTTCAATTAAACTAAATAATCCACCTCCATTGAAGCAAGCCAAACAAGTACCCGAGAAATCTCTAACCCAACGGACTGTGAAATTGACCCAAATTAATCAGCAGTACCATTTTTTTTCCAAAAAATAAGAGGGGCCAACAAAGGTAAAATTATCCCGAATATATGTAATAACCCCAGGTCTGTTTCACCCACATTCTTTTCTTAGAAATCTTTGAAAAATAAACGAACGTCCAAGACCATATTATTTTCTTGAAAATTCCGCAGCGACTTTAGAAAACTTATGGTTCAGGTCGTTGTAACACCCATAATCCGTTCTTATAGTCCCTACCCCATATAATACCCTTATGCATCCTCACAATTTATGGAATGAATATAATATCCTTATGATCGATAGAATTTTTTCAAAAAAAGAACTGTCCTCTTCAAAACACCCAATTGGGTGCTATTTTGGTAATACCTCTCCATCGGTTTCATCCATAAAAGTACCCCTTTGTCTTATAATTTAGATAAAAACTCTAGCAGGTTGGTCCTTGTTTAGATCCAGAATGAATAATGCACCTGGCTATTCTGTTCCTTAAAATGTGAGATTTTCCCCGTAATTAGTAACCACCCCACAATTGTCATAACATCCTCATTTTGATTTTTTTGTTTTTTTTTATGTCTAATTACAGTATTAACGTGCTAAGCCCGAAAAGTCATTTAAAAAAAAGCATATTCTTAAAGATGTCCTATTTTTGCGCCTAATTCTGATCAATTCTATATGAGACCATTTCCATCCGTACCTAAACCATATTTACCATTTGAAATCAGTATAAATGGCCATAAAAAACTCATTCACTTGGGGATGCGTAATTATTTTTGAAAGATTTCGTCCTGAACAAAGCTATCTTTTTCAAATCACTAAACTTGCAAACCAAAGCTTGCATATGATAACATATCTCAAAGCCTATCTTTATTGTCCAATGTTAAAAAGCGCTTTTCGGAAGCAATATAATCAAAAGAACATCTAGGGTATCCAACTTACGATTATCTAAGGAGTTATGAATATAATAGGTCCTAAGTAGGTACTTTAAATTAATTCTGGATTTTCTGACAACCATGGATCATAATAGGATCCATCCAGGAAATATTGGGAATAGTTTGTTAACTATCCATCCGAGCATGACATGAATTGTAACGAAAAACGAGACCATCTTTTTTGCGTTGCCAAGAAAAGATTTTCTCCAACACTTTGTGTCAGATACGTTTTAGTTCTATTCTGAAAACTTGTACTTTATTATCAATGGAAGAAAATTACCATTTCTTTCTAAATAGGATAATTGTCCCATTTAAGGACCATACCCAAATAGTACCGTGGTTAATCTTTAGTTATTCTTTACAGGGTCTGTTGATTTTTATCTTTAATATTTTTGGAGGAAGGAAACAAACTCAAAATTATAACCATCATACTTGGAAACCCCATTTTCCGTGGAGCCAACCAAACAAAACCTAAACTGTCTTGGACAGTGTGGGTCACTTTTACACCTGGTTCTCTAATCTAAAAAGGGTAATGAATTGAAATTAGCACTCTTTTTTTTGGACAAATACAGAATGGGGACTAAAAGCACTCCCAAATCAGGAACATCCATGTCTTCAAATAATACCTCCCTTCTCATCATATTTCGAATATAATCCCATAAACGCTTTTATAGAGCTTTAATACAAATGTACCTAAAATACCTCACTGTAAAAGAGGAATATTTACTTAAAAGGTGTAAATATTCGGAGCATATGGTCTTTTTTCCAAAAATTTCCCCTACAAAGCAAAATATACCTTTTTATCATATACGTAATTTTAATATTGTTTTAACATTTGAATTTAACCTTAAAACTAAGATTGAATGAATCATAGAAGAAACTTTTAATTAAAAACCCGCCATTACGGGGCCGGTATTTTTATACTTCCCAATCTAGTTGGACCAATTCTTTGGCCAAAGACCTCAAAAATTAAAAGGTAGCGTAATTGGGTGTTGGCTAGAGGAACCATCACCCTTGACAATCTTTAAGGAGAAATGATGTAGTTGTAACTGCCATTTGTGAATATAGACAAAAACCGTATTGAAATTGCAACAAAGACCATATACACAAAAGCAAGGAGGCAAAGAAAGCGAAGGCTTTTGGAAAGAATGAACACGATTATAAAAATCTGTTGGCGCTACAGGAGATAGACGCAGTGGTTATCGCCACCCCTTTTGGTTATGGCACACCATAAATGGCAGTAGATTCCATGAAAGCGGGTAAATATAACGCGTATTGAAGTTATCGGCTGCCAATACTTAAGAAGGAATGGTTGGGACCTTGTAAAACCTCATGAGGAAACTGTTTCGCCATCTAATGATATTGGAAAATGTAAACTATAGACGTCTATGTACTTGCCGTTTTTGAATATGGTAAAGCAAAATGTTTTTGGTGAACTATTGCATTTGAGATGTGGTATCAGCACGATTTACGAGGGGTGAAATTTTAATGACGGGATAACGGCATATGGCAAAGGTGCCGAATTTGGAGACAAAGTATTTCAGAATCGGCTGGAGGACACAACATTCCCTTTAAGAAACGCCGATGTCCTATCCTACCCATGGTTTGGACCAAATAGCCGTTATGGCAGATATCAAATCGAGGAAATCGATTTCTATCACTTACATCACATGCTACAAAAAGGTGTTTGGCTGTTTGCATAAATATATTGTAGATACCGCTGGCGAAAATCATCCCAATGCCGAAACTAAAGGTTTTTTAAAAACAGGGAAGATATCATTACCTCTACCATAGAAACTTCCAACTGGAGAAACAATTATTGTTACCCATAACGTAAATAACCCCACCCCTATTTCATTAGGATTTAAAGTTAAAGGGCACAAAGGCTTACGGATTTCGACTATCACACACTCAACGAATCCATATCGAGGGCACCAACTGAAGGCCATGGTTGGGAAAATATGGATACTGTTGGAAATATTATCATCCCCTTGTGGAAAAAAATTTGCAGTAGCGCCAACTGAAGCGGTCACGGAGGAATAGATTCTATGTTTATGAACGCCTTTAATAGAATCTGCCCAGGAGAATACGCAACCATCCTTTGGAATGCATACGATGTCAGCTGCCTGGAGGCTGTCCCCGCTATCTGAACTATCCATTGAAAATAAATGGTGAACACAGTTCCCTGATTTTACCAGAGTAGCTTGATTAAGAGAAAGCCATATAACTGGATTAAGAAACACGTAATTAAACATTGGTTATTACACCATTTAATATATTTGAGTTGTTTAGTTAGTTTTTTTTAAAAGACAGCCGTTCCATGCAAAGGATGGGTTATCCAACTAAAGATCTAGCCCAATCCACTTGAAAAATCCTAAATAGTATTTAATGATTTTATATTTTATAATAGTGCAGACAAAAAATCATAACCCAAAACAAAAGCCCCTTATGACGTAAACCTTATTAATTGTTAAACACTTATAAACTTTAAGATCAACTAAATATTAACTTAAATAAATCAATGAAAACTAAATTTCAAAAGATTTATCCATTCATGTTAGTGCTCCACTTATTCAATTCAAGCACAAAACAGTGGAAGTGCAGGGAAACTGTAACAGATGTTTCGGAGTTTCCCTTGTCGGAGCCTCATTAACCGTAAAAAGGACCTCAAGGGGTTAATTGCGGATTTTGATGGAAACTATTCCATAATGTTTTAGATTCCTGTTGCTATCCATCCATTTCTTATTTGGGTTACTTAAACCCAAGAAGTACCAGTAAATGGTAGAAATCCAATTTACGTGTCTTTAAAAAAGAAGATGGCAAGTTCAGTTAGATGAAGTAGTTGTAGGGGATATGGCACCAAAAGAAAATTAATCTGACCGGGGCCATAACTACAGTAATGCAGAAGAAATAGAAAATCGACCTATTACCCAGTGCAACAACAGTTATTATTGGATGCCTCAGGAGTTTCGGTTTCCGCAAACTTCAGTAGACCAGGAGGAGAAACGATGCCGCCATTAGAATTAGAGGGTGTTGGACACTAGGTAATAACATCCTTTAGTATTTAATCGATGGATTGGCTGGATCTTTAAGTAATGTAAAACCCATCAATATTTGAGAGTGGTAACTGTTCTGAAGAATGCAGCATCAACCTCAATTTAAAAGGGTCCAGTCCAGGGCAGCTAATGGTGTTATACTTATAACAACAAAAAAAGGAAGAAGGAAACTTACCGTTGCTTTATGACTTTTAACTCTGGTGTACAAAAGATGCAACAAGATTAACGGATATGTAACAAATTCAGCAGACAATGATGGAGTATTGTTAATATTGCAATTCAAAATGAGATCCTACGGCCTCGCCATTTTTTTACATCGGCTCAAATTAGTGAATTTAGAACTGGGAACAGATCCTTATAATCTATCCTAACACAGATTGGAATGACCTTTTTGTATAGAACTGGCAAACAAAATCAATTCACCTAACGTAAAGAAATAGGCGGGTGGTAGAAAGTACCGAGATATTCCTTTTCCGTAGTTATTTAGATGCAAGATGGGGTGCTCTGGGGACTAGTGGCCCCAACAGTACAACGTTATGTTCAATTTGGATTCAAAAGTACGAAAAATTCAATTATTCTGTCCAAAATAATCCGGCAAGACATGATTAATGTAATAATGAATCTCCTATGGGATCAGGAACTTTGACCGGATGGGTAAATAGACCGAAACCATATTACACCGCTCTTCTCGAAGATGGTAGATATGGTGATACATGGACGGAAGTGCTTTCTCAACAATGGCATTGGCAGCTGCCCCAGAATGGAAAAAATCATATCGGTGAAGATAATATTGTATTGAACTTGTCCGGTGAATATGAAGATTTAGAAAGCTTAAAATATAGAGGTACAGTAGGTGTATCCAAAAGAAATCAATTTTCCAAAAAATATTTAGACCGAAATTTTCACACTACGACCAAAAAACTTTTTTTGAAGGCTCGACCATTAGGTTTTGGTGGTTTCTGCCCTATCTGCCGATATAGAAGCTTTAACAGGATACTGATCTAACTTTTATTAAGTACATTGTCGTAAACGATAAACCTTTGCAGAAACACCATAACATATGGATTTATTAGGAAGGTTTCAGCAAGAAACAAGCAAGTTTGATTATTTAAAGAGGTACAAAAGCTGGAATTCCTAGCACTGCCCTTCAAGAAATAAATCTGGATCCATAGACCCCACTGCTGAGGATTATTTGGTGGAATTCGGTTTACAATCTTTCTTCGCAGGGCAACCTACAATTACAAGGAGAAGTATCTATTGGAGGCCATTTTAGGTACATGGTTTCTTCTAATTTGGACCAGGTAACAAATGGGGCTTTTTCCCAATCAGTTCAGCGGGATGGGAATATTCCGAGAATCAATTTTTAAGGGATAGTAAATATTGTTAATAGCTTAAACATTAAGAGGTTCTTGGGGACAACTGAAATCAGGCTATTGAACCCTAACCATACAAGCGCAACGTAATGCTCTAGGTCAAAATTATCTATGGAGGTTTCACTAGTAGGTGGAGCTGCACAGACAGTTTTACCGAATACAGAGGTACCTGGGAAGACTTCTACCAAACTGATATTGGAGTTGATCTTGGCCTTGTGGAAAACCCATTGGGATTAGTCGTTGATTATTTTCATAAAATTGGGACAGAATGATATTTAAGACCGGTTAGTATTTTCTCTGTTATTTGAGATTATCACCCCCAACCGTAAATTGGCTTCGGTTAGAAATTCTGGATTTGAATTTGCATTGAACTCATAAAAATACCATCGCGTTTTAATTATGGTGTCGGTTGTTAACCTTACACTAATTGAATACGAAGTTACAAAATTTCCAGCCCTGCATTGGTGGATATACCTAGAATAGCCGAGGGAAGCCCAAATTAATGAAATTTTAACTTGATCAAAATGATAGGTAATTTTTTCAAAATGGAAGCAGAAGTAATGCTCATGGTGCGCAACCCGACTGCTAAAGCCAGGAGATGTTAAATTTTGAAAGATTTGACGAACAAATGGCATTATCGATGCAGGGAATAGACAGGCCATAGGAAGTTTCAATTACAAAGCTAACTGTAGGTGTAAAAACGTTGGATGCTGGTTATAAATGTCCTTTGCTTTTCAGCCCTGTTTCCAAGGTGTTGAAGGTGTAGTGCTACATTACCCGAACCACGAAACAAAAACCCTTTTTAAATGAGCTGGTATAGCCAACATTCTTGGCAAGAATACGCTGACAGCAAGAAAAATCCAAATAATTCCTATCCCAACGATTAAACTAGGTCCAGCAACTATAACGTCAATGCATGGCAAAAGATTCTTTCTTTCCTTCTTGAAGATGCTTCCTTCCTCAGGATAAAGAGATATTCACTTGGCTATTCCTTCCTGATCAGTTTGCTAGAAAAATAAGTGGACAGCATTGGCG
>Ga0163217_1036265_pt1 | contig 18785 bp, 9 predicted proteins | sample SynspAceP_FD_185933 | JGI IMG/M metagenome (GOLD analysis project Ga0163217, IMG submission 185933) | Saline lake microbial communities from Ace Lake in Antarctica - Synechococcus sp. Ace-P (PacBio error correction) | ecosystem: Environmental > Aquatic > Non-marine Saline and Alkaline > Saline ...
AGAGAGATCGTCCCATCTGAATAATGTAATCCGTTTCACCATTTTTAAATTTGCCGTAATAAAGGTCCAAATGGAATTCCGCTTTCCTTTAAGTTTTTCCACCCCTGCACAGAAACTAACCTTGACTGACCCTGGGCAATTTTCTTTCAATAACGATAACCAAAAAAGATTCTAAATCCCATGCCTCCTAAAGGTAAGAGCAACTAAAACTTGAATTTGGGAATCCTTTCAAAAAACTACTCTGGTTCATCCAATTTTTCATTGAATTTCAGTTGAAATTTGTTTCCAAATTTGTTTTCCCCCTGACAACCTTTAAGCTAGTTTAGAAATAAAATTTTTAATGCTTTAGGCCCATAAATAGTTAATGGCTTTCCTCCACCCTTGAAATGATCGACTACTAATCAGACCTGGCAAATCCCAAAAAATAATTGATCTCCGTGAAGAATGGTTAAATAAATATTTTAATCAATTGTTTCTTGGTTTTAAAGTTGTAATTGCAAGATTTGTTGCTGTGTAGCTCCCCACAATCAAATAACCGAATACCTATTCGTTCTGCTAATATTTTTAATGCACATTACTAGTCCACATTGCGGACTTTTAGCCGAACACCTGCACCGGTTCCTAAGAATAATATTTCCATTATACACAATCTAACCCTTAATATTTATTCAATATTATTAACGTATCAAAATTTCATTCTTATTTTAACATATTATCATTATTTAAACGATAAACAAATGAACTGAAAAAGGTACTCCAATTGAAATGAGCTTATTTCAATTGAAGTATCGCTCCCCTTTTGTTTAGTCTTACTTTATTCAACAATTCAAATTCATATTTCATAATACGAACGAATGTTGCCATCAACAGCTCCGCGTTCACGCGTAACTCTTCATCAATCACCCATTGCTCTTAATTGACGAGCAAAACGACGAACAGATTTCTTCGTGTCTCAAATAGTCATCTTAAATAAGTTTTTCTAATTGTGTATCCTGAAAGTACCCATGTAGCAATCGGAATCACGAGTAATTTCAACATAACCTTATCTTCAGGGAGTAATGTTTTAATACAACACTGTTTTCTTCTTCTTGTCTAATACTTCTAGCAAGAATTCCCAGATATGTTACATCAATATATCACAGTCGCATTAAGTAGGTTAGAAATAATCCTTTATGCGTAAATAGCTGAGATTGGGAATTACTTAGATATATCTTCCATATTCATCTTCTTTTAATAGTCTTAAAGTCTTTTCTTAAAACTCTCTAAACTTTTCTGCGCACCAGGTACATCCATTTTATTTGGCTACGTTATTATGTGGTCGTTCCATTAAGTCCTCAAATCATAAACTTTCTAACTCGTTATGAATCGTTACGTAATCATCATAAGGATGCTCTGCCTTCACTAGCCACTCATATCATAACATGTAAAATAACGCGGTACGTTTCAATGTGACGTAAGAATGATTCCTAAGCCCCACCCCTTGTGAGGGCCTCCTTCAATTTAATGCCAGGTAATCAGCCATAACAAAAACTTTTACCACTTTCCATTCTGACCATTCCTAAATTAGGAACTAGAGTGGTGAAAATGGTAAGCCCAATTTTTGGAACGTGCTGCAGTAACGATATAAAGTAGAGTTGATTTTCCAACTGATGGAAACCTAACTAGACGCTACATCTGAGCAAAGTACTTTTAAACTCAAGTTCTAGATTTCGTTCTTCCCAGGTTCGCCATTTCTGCAACTTCTGAGCAAGGGTTTCTTGTGTAGCAAATCGTTTGGTTTCCTCTTCCGCCACGGCCACCTTTTGCAACAACTAAATTGTTGTTCCTTCATGGATTAAGTCACCTAATATCACTACCTGTCATCGATAATCACGCACAAGCTGTTCCTGTGGGACTTTGACTAGACTGTCCCCAGCACCTCTTGCCATGCATACTTTTACCTTCCATTTTCTCCATCTCAGCTTTATAAATTGGACGATTAAACGAAAATCCCATTAAAGTTCTAATCCTTCATCAACGATGAAATCAAAACTCCCGCCTTGTCCCACCATCGCCAGCAGGACCACCATCAGGAACGTATTTTTTTCGCGTCCTAGAAAGCCACCATTCCCATACCCGGCCATTGCCGGCTTTCACACTAATTCGTTACTTGATCTAAAAAAGCATTGAGCATTTTTAATTTCCTCCTCATTTTTTGAGTTATGAGAGAGTTTCTTTGATTTTATCTTTTGGGTTATCTTTTTAGGACGTACCGAAATTCTTGTGTTTACATTTGGTTCAAGATGTAATCAAGTTTTGTTCCTTCAATCACGTATCCCTAAAAAAAATGAAGTATTGTGAGTGGTACCCCATTCTAATCCACTATATATTGTACGTGTATTTTACCTTTTTGTCTATTTAAACCTAAAAAAATTAATAATTTCCCGATTAATTAAGTGCTATAGTAAATACTTTTATTGAAAGTATACTAAATCCTTATTACGTCTGCTTTTTCCGAAAAATGAATGACTCGGCCAAAAAATTTAAGCGATTATCTTTTCACGTTATCCGTTCCATTTCCTCATCGAACCACTGACACTAACTTTTATTTTAATTGTATTTTTTTTTGGTATCTAATCGTATAATATAAGATAAAAGTAAAGGGATGTGCCAATGTGAAATTAATAAATGTTTAAATAGTTTGGAGGTTTGTTATTGTCTTATAGCAAAGTTGCAGATGATTATTTATGGCCCTCTCTAATCTGAAACCTACTAAACAAACTACTGATAGTCATCAAAGAAGTGAAGTTATTGGAGGCTGATTATTTCCTCAATTATCAAGTGAGATAGAGAAACGGAAAATAGAGCTGACTTAACAACTTCTATGGGGATGATTTCAATTAAACTTATTCCCAAAATTTGCTCCTAAGGCCGTAGAAAATTTTGTTGAACCTTAGTAAAGAAGGATTATTACGATGGAACTATTTTTCCAATCGTGTTTCCAGATTTCATGATTCAAGGCGGTGACCCCGAAAGGAACTGGATTAAAGGTGGAGAAAGTATTGGGAAAAAACCATTTGAAGTAGAGGTCTCTGATCATCTTATCAGATTAGAGGGCTCTATCCATGGCAAGACAAACGCACCAATCATCGATTGAAGTCAATTTTTTATGTTCAATAACCAACAATATGTCTCATTCTGTTCTGAAGGCAACACAACATAGATAGTGAAAACTTACAAAAAAGGTGGCATATCTCCTCTTTAAGATGGAATCTTATACCATTTTTTTTGGCCAAGTTTTTGAAGGCAATGGATGTTTTGATAAGATTCTGCTTCCGGAAACCAATGGCAATGAATCTGCCTACTACTCCTGTTACTATCGAGGCCATCGAAATACAAAATTTAAAAAAGAAGACAAGGAGCATATCAAATGTTCTTGTCTTCCTTTTTTAATTTGTTCTAGTTTTAAAAAAATTAATAGCGACCACTAAAGCGAAATTTTTGTCCAATTAATGAAAACGATTACCTTTTTTGGTTGCTTTTGAATAGTTTTTTGGGTGGTATATTTTTTTTTGAAAGGAGAATCGCGAATGTTAACTGAGACGTCTGAATTAAATTCTTACTCAATTGGAAAAAAATAATGGATTAGTCAAATCCCAAGGTTGATGCAACACTTAGATGTGTTCAGAAATCTACTATTCGTAGAGATTTAGCTTTGTTAGAGACGCAGGAGAATTATCACGGAATTACCATGGCGGGGCCGAAGAAAGGTCATCAATTAAGACAAGGAACTATCGATAATCTGAAAAATCATCCATAAACGGTTCAAAAAAAAAGAAATCGCAAACTTGCTGCTTTATTTATCGAAAAAACGATACAAATTTATCTAGAGCGGAACCACTAACTTCTCTATTTAAAAATTCCTTATTTTAAAAAATTAAACACGTCCAGTTTGTTACAACAATGGTAATTTCAACATGCTGTATTATTAGCTGATCAGCAACCAAACAATTCTACTTGGCGGAAATATTAATCAAAAACGGAAAGCTTATTATCGGAACTACGACTATTAAGTCAACGTCGAAAATTAATCGCTCAATAAATGGTTTTTTAGGAATCAATGGTATTTGATAATGAATTGGTTATCAACACTCTCCTGACATCTGAAGAAGCCGGCCTGTCCCAAAATACAGCCCATCCTGCATAGCTTCTAAAACGTTCAATTGGCCGACAAACTAATTTAATAAAGTTAGTTTTGTAACAGTTTGTGAACTTGAAGATGCTATTAATTGTGACCAGGTCTTGATTCTAATCATGCATATAGAAAGTTACTTAGCAAAACAACTATTAAAGGAAGCTGCAAAATGATTTATACCGTTACAAACTCATCCCTTCGATTGACCTATATTATCGAAGTCCCTACTTCAAATAGGATCTTTGAATCGGATGACTCGTGATCTCAAATTGCCCCGGCGAAAATGGGGGGGGGTATAAATGTTTCTAGAATCCTTAAACATTAGGATTCAATCAACAGCCTTAGGATTTTAGGCGGTTTTACAGGCAAATTTATCCAAAGATTGGTTAAATGAAGAAGAAATAAGCACAAATTTACTCTTTTTAAAGGGATCACCGTATTAACGTAAAATTAAAATCTAATCAAGGAACTGAAAATTAATGCAGTTGGACCAATAATTATCAGTGATGAGGCAATATGAGTTCTTTACAAAAAATTGATTCGACTTCACCGAAGTGATGTAGTGGTTCTTGTCTGGAAACCAACCCGCATCCCTACCTGATTGATTTCCCTATCACCGTCTGATATAAAAATTAAAATCTTCTGGTGCCAAAAATTTGTATGGATACGACCGGTCAGCACTTTATTAGATTCCCCTTACTTCGCATCTTTATTAGTTAAACCAAAATTCAAATCATGAGTTTAGCTGAAAATGTTGTGACGTTACGTTTAACTCAGTTGATAGAATGATTTCCTTATGCGGCCATAAATTTATTGAAATGGGAGCAACTTATGCCCTTGTCTCAAGGCTGAGAATGGAGCCTTATTCCTTTTCAATGATGAGGTATATCGATCTAGTGTTCCAAAAGGGATTAGTTAAAAATTCAGTAGGTGCCTGGAGATTCTATGGTTTTGCAGGCTTTATTGGTAGCATTAATAAAAGAAAACGATCCACTATTAGCTTTTTAAAGACAGGTGTATGCAACTGGTAGTGCAACAGCCTTTTTTCAGACGATTTGCCAAGAAAAAAGTGAGATTAAGCAGTTGCTTTCTCAGGTTACATTTACTTTCAATTAAAACAATAGTATTAGGAGGAAGCGCCAATGAAAATAACAGACTTATTACTCCAAAAATACAATGATTATGGATTAAAAGCTACAACGAAAGAAAGCAGCGATTGGACGAAATGAATTGATAGTTAACACAACACAGTCGAATCAGTGTTCTTCTCTATTTAAAAAGGAATATGAATCGCGGAGTCTCAACATCTACAGGTCTTGGCCGATTGGCATTGCAATGCTCATGCAAAAAATTCAGCTGTTAGAAGAAGATACAGTCCTTTTGCTAAAGTTCAAGTGCGTTAATTAGAGGCCTTTAGAATGGCCAACCAACTTATTTATTTTTTATGATTGCTGCTTTCCAGAAGGCGCAAATGATTATCCCATTTACCAAGCCTTTAGCTAGTTAGCTAGACTATTGGTGACCCGATTTGTAAGTTCTTCTTTGAGAAATGCACGCAACCTGAAGAGTTCACTCTTTATTCGAAAGTTGCTGAAAAGAGCTAATCGAACCAAGAAAAAGAAGATCAAAAAACCTCAAGAAACTTTAATCCTGACTCTTCCCGTCCTTTCGTTATGGGCAAGTTACAGCATGCCCTATGCCGGTATTGCTCATACGTATATGGCAGAATGATGCTTTAAAGAAAAAAAAGCTGCTGAAATGACATTGATTATCCAAAGTGGAAAACAAACGGACTGAAGTGTCAAGAATCGGCTATCTGCAAATGATATTGAAACGTGCCGCTCGGTGTTTATTATTGCGGCAGAATAAAAAAAGTTGAAATGGATCGCTTTAAATGGAAACCTGTACTTCAACGGTCCTTGTCAGTATGGGATTCGTAAACACAGAAGTAACTTATTGAAAGCTTCTAAAAAACAAGCTCTATTATCATGCTAGTAGCTGAAGATGGAATAAACGAGAGAAGACAATAGCATGAATCTTATCAATAAAATCTACAAAGACCTGATGAAACATGGTAAGTTCTTCATATGCTACCATTTTGTAGTTGGTGCGGGAATTTTTTAGCTCTTTCTTTTCTATTTGAAACCTTAATTTTGGATCTTGAAAGCGAAACTATTTATTTTCGTTTAAATACATAAGTGCTAATGCTTTTAATTTCTTAATCCCAATACTAGCGCGGTTTACATTGCTATGAGTATCGGAGATAGACCTGCGTCTCATGCCCTGGTATGGTCCCCGGCGGGTTTAATGGCAGTCCAAAGTAAATGCTGGTTTCTTGGGCGGATTTAAGCAGCTGGTTTTATTGGCAGGTTAACTATCCTACTTCTAAAAAGAGTATTAAAGGTGTACCTAAATCCTTTAGAAGGATTAAAATCCAATTTTACTTTTACCCTGTTCTTTCTTTTATCCTTGGGTTCTTAATGTAACTTTATTATTGATCCGTTTTCTCTACTATTAATAACAGCTATGATTAACTTCCTTAGAAAACTTAGGAACATGGTAAATGCGGTTTCTATAGGAGCCTTATTGGGTGGTATGATGGCTATTGGATATGGGTGGGCGCCTTTCAATAAATGCGGCTTATACTTCTCAATTGGTATTTTTTTACGCTACAGGTGATGGCAAGTCTCATGGCCGCTGTAATTGGCCGGGTGAATGATCCCACCTCTAGCTATTGCTTTAGCAAGTACCCTTTCAAAAAATAAATTACAAGACGATGAAAGAAAATCTGGATTAACAAATTATATTCTTGTCCTCTCATTCATTACCGAAGTGCAATACTTTGCATGCGGCTGATCCTAGAGAATTATCTCATCATCGTTATAGGAGCTTGCAATTGCTGGAGGATTAACACAATTTGGAGATATTCTCTATGCCCTGCTCACATGGTGGTAATTTTTTGCGATAGCTTATCTAATCATGCTTTATGTTCCCTTTAATTAAACATTGGCGATTGGAATGATTGTTTCTGCATTGGATTCTAGGTTTTTTGGGAAGAAAAAAATCTCCCCACAAGTAAACTAAATAAATTAAAATTAATAAAACCGTATAAACTTAACTCTTGCTCATGTAGAATGGCAAACAGAGTAATTCAATACGGTGTTTTTTTTTGTGCTTCATTTTAGATAGTCTATTTTATTTTACAACTCGATCAGCCTAAAAGTACCTTTGCTAAGAAACTTTTTTGTACGTTTCATGCTGTGGACTGTTCAAATATCTGTTCGGGTTTTTCCTTCTGTCCACAATATAACCTGCATCAACATAAAATAATACGGTCGGCTACTTTCTTTGGCAAAGCCCTTTCCATGGGTTACTACTACCATCGTCAATACCTGATTCCCGCCAATCTTGAAATAACCTTTAAAAAACTTCTCCAACCATCTCTGGAATCTAGCGCAAAGTTGGTTCATCAAACAGCAATGAACCTTTGGAATTCATCGCATGCCTCTAGCAATGGCAACCTTTGTTGCCTGTCCACTCTTGATAACCTAAGCTGGGAAGAATTTTCTTTATCCGAAAGTCCTACTTGATTTAATAGCTTCAAAGCTGATTCTGAGCCTCTTTCGCATTTTTATTCCTTTAACTTAATAGGAGCAAAATTTTCAGATTCTATTACAGATAAATTCGGAAAGAGATTAAAGCTTTGGAAAAAACCATCTCCATTTTTTCTCTTAATTTATTTATTTTATTTCATTAATTCCATCAAAACAAAGAACTCTCAAAGATTAATCTCCACTGGTTGGCATTTCTAGAAGATTCAATACATCTTAAAAGGTACTTTTCCCAGATCTGAGGACCGTAATCACAACTACTTCATTTTTTTAAATTTCTCCATTGATATCTAATTTAATACTTCGTTTTTTACCAAATGTTTTTTTTTAAGTGGTTAATTTAATCATGTCATTTCTCTCATAATGATTTAAACAATTTAGTTAAACTAAATGTTAAAAAAAATAAATAACCATCGTAACAGCTAAAGGAGCAATTCCTCTCACTATGAAAGAGACGTAACATCTTAGTTTGGAAATTAAATCACCCAACTCCCAATAATAGACACAATTGAACTTTCTTTGATTACTGTAATAAATTCATTTCCTAAAGCAGGCCAATATTTTTTAAAACCCTTGTGGAAAAATAATATTAAGCATAGCTGTTTTCCTTGCTCAATTGCTAAAACTTCTAGCTGCCTCAGTTTGCCCTTTACTTACTGAATCAAACCTGAACGAATAATTTCACATATATAAGCCTCCGCTATTTAAAGATAGCCGCTAATAATAACCTGAAGCAAGTGCTGGTATATTTAATTAAATACCCAACTGCAAAGTAAATGAACATAACTTGAAATCAGCAAGAGTGTCCCCCCCCCCCCTAAAAAACTAAAATTTTTCTAACATAAGCCGTTGCTGGTTATACCTAATAAATTTATTACAGTACATTCTCATTAAAAGATAAAATAACGCCTAAAATAGTACCAAAAAAAACAACTTAGAACAGAAAATCAAAATAAGTATAGCCCCGTTTCCTTGTCAAATTCACTTTCATCGTTTTTGATTTTGATCCCTCCTTGACTTGTTGGCCTCGACTTTCTTTCATAATTTCGCACAGCCTCTTAAATTTAGTCTTTTATTAATTATTTTCTTTAATTTAGCAATAGAATTGATTTATACTTGCCGACAAGGTTTCCTCTGAAGCTTTTTTTACTTGCACCCGCCTGCTCCTATGTTCATTCTCTTCTAATTCAAAACCACCCGTCAAATTGTTTCGCTAAACCATCCATCATTTTGCAACATATCCATGACTGGGTTTTTCCATAATAATAGCTTCTAGTTTTATTAGTCTTTAAAGCATATATTATATTTTGATAAACTCATTATTTAACGATTCACAGACATTTGCTCTTTTGCTAATGATTCTTGGATTGACCCAGTTGCACTCCTATCTTTTTTTTCTACAAAATCCTTCCCTTAGATGCATAAATTTTTATTATCTGAAGGGACGTCACAACAAGGCTTTGTCCACCAATCAATAGTAAGACCTCTGAAAAATCAACACTCTCTTGTCCTCTCATTCGAGGCACTCATTCCCTGAATATATGAAATCAAACTTTCCAACTTCTAATGCTTGGTAACCAAACTTTCAAATCCAATATCCTCGGACTTTTAACTCAACACCTAAAATTCTTTAGCCTATTTTTTAGCAAATAGAAATGTCATACCGACTATTAAATCATTAGAACAATCAATCAAAAAATTCATTAGTTGTTGGGAATAGTGCAGACTTTCCACCTTTAGAATTTCCATGCAATCTTGATGGAAAAGATGAAATAAGATTAGACATTTTCTATTTGCTAAAAAAATAGCTAAATGATTTAGGTTTGAGTTTAAAAAGTCCCGAGATATTGGATTGAAAGTTTGTTACCAGCATTAGAAAGTTGGGGAAAGTTGAATATCATTATTTCAGGAATGAGTGCCTCGATGAGAGGAAAGAGAGTGTTATTTTCCAGAGGTTACTATATTGGTGGACAAAGCCTTGTTAAAATATATGCATCTACGGAAGATTTGTATGAAAAAAACCGATAGGAGTGCAGCTGGGTCAATCCAAGAATCCATTAGCAAAAGAGGCAAATGGGCAGGAATCTGTCAATTAATGAAGTTATCAAATAATGACAGATTTAATTTTTAAGCTTTAAAGGACTAATAAAATAGAAAGCTATTTATTATGGAAAAACCCAGTTGCAATGGCATATGTTGCAAATGATGATGGTTTTTAGCGGACATTGGACGGTTGGTTTTGAATTAGAAGAAGATGAACAAGGAAGCAGCGGTAGCATAAAGGTCAGTAGGAAACCTTGTCGCAAAGTATAATAAAATCTTATTGTATATATTAAAGAAAATAATTTAACTAAAAGACTATTTAAAAGAGGGCTGCGAATTATTGAAGAAAGTCGAGGCCAACAAAGTCCAAGAGGGATCAAATTCAAAACGGATGGTTAAATTATTGGAGTTTATTTTGCTAAGAACGGCCTATACTATTTTGATTTCTGTTCTTAAGTGTTTTTTTTGGTACTATTTTAGGCGTTATTTTATCTTTAATGAGAAATGTCTGATAATAATTTTATTAGTAAGCAGCAAACGGCTATGTGAATTTGGTTAGGGGGACCACCTCTGCTGATTCAAGTATGTTCATTACTTTGCGTTGGAAGTCATTTATTAATATCCAGCACTTGCTTCAGGTAAATTATAGCGGTATCTTTAAATAGCGGAGCTTATATATGTGAATTATTCGTTCAAGGTTTGAATCAGTAAGTAAAGGCAAACTGAGGCAGCTAGAAGTTTAGGCAATGAGCAAGAAAACAGCTATGCGTTATATTATTTTTCCACAAGTTTAAAAAATATTTGGCCTGCTTTAAGGAAATTGATTTTACAGTAATCAAAGAAAGTCAATTGTGTCTAATTATTGGAGTTGGTGATTTAATTTCCAAACTCAGATTGTTACGTCTCTTTTCAATAGAAGGATTGCCTCCTTTAGCTGTACGATGGTTATTTATTTTATTTTTAACATTTAGTTTTAAGCTAAATGTTTAAATCAGTTAATGAGAAGGAAGAGGACTATGATCTAAATTTAACCACTTAAAAAAACATTTGGTAAAACGAAAGTATTAATAGATATCAATGGAGAAATTAAAAAAAATGAGTAGTTGTGATTATCGGTCCTTCATGGATCTGGGAAAAGTCCTTGTAAGATGTTGAAATCTTTCTAGAAATGCAACCAGTGGAGAAATTATCTTTGAAGAATTTTGTTTTGAATGGAATTTAAATGAAAATAAAATAAAAATAATTAAGAGAAAATGGGAAATGTTTTTCAAAGCTTTAATACTCTTTCCGGATTTATCTGTAATAGAAAATCTGAAAATTGCTCCTATTAAAAGTTAAAGGATATGTCCGAAGAGGCTCAGAATCAGGCTTGAAGCTATTAAATCAAGTAGGACGTTCGGATAAAGAAAAGTTCTTTCCCAGCTAGTTTATCAGGTGGGAACAGCAACAACGGTTGGCCATTTGCTAGAGCATTGGGCGATTGAATCCAAAGGTCATGCTGTTAATGAACGAACTTCTGCGCTATCAGAAGATGGTTGGAGAAGTTTTAAAGGTTATTCCAGATTTGCGGAATCGTATGACGATGGTAGTAGTAACCCATGAAATGGCTTTGCAAAGGAAGTAGCCGACCGTATATATTTTTTATGGATGCAGGTTATTTGTTGGAAGAAGGAAACCCGAACAGATATTTGAACATCACAGCATGAACGTACAAAAAGTTTCTAGCAAAGGTACTTTAGATGATCGAGTGTAAATAAATAGACATCTTAAATGAAGCACAAAAAAAACAAACCCAAACACCGTAATTGAATTACTCTTTTGCCATTCTCATGAGCCAGAGAGTAATTTAATACGGTTTTTTATTATTTTATTATTTTGTTACTGTGGGATTTTTTTCTCCAAAAACCTAGAATCAATGCCAAGAAACAATCATTCCCAATCCCATGTTATATAAAAATAAAGCATGATTAGATAAGCCCTATCGCAAAATACCAAACCATGTGGAGCAGGGATAGAGATATTCCAAAAATATGTGTTAATACTCAGCAAGTGCAGCTCCTATAACTAGATGATGAGATAAAATTCCTCATAGGTATCAGCCGCTGCAAAAGTATTGCACCTTCGTAATGAATGAGAGACCAAGAATATAATTTGTTAAAACAGATTTTCTTCAATCGTCTGTAATTTATTTTTGAAAAGGGTACTGCTAGCAATAGCTTAGAGGTGGGATACATTCCAACCCGCCATTACAGCGGCCATGAGACGCCACACGCTGTACTCTTAAAAATACCAATTGAGAAGGTATAAGCCGCTTTAATTGGGGCCCACCCATCTCAAATAGCCATCATACACCCAATAAGGCTCTAATAGAACCGCATTACTGTTCCCTAAGTTTTCTAAAGAAGTTAATCATAGCGTATTAATAAGTAAGAGAAACAGGATCAATAAAAAGTATAACATTAAGAACCAAGAATTAATAAAGAAAGAACAGGGTAAAGTAAATTGATTTAATCCTTCTAAAGATTAGGTAACACCTTTTTAATACTCTTTTTAGAAGTAGATAGTAATAACCTGCAATAAAACCAGCCGCTAATCCGCCCAAGAAACCCCACTTTACTTTGGCTGCCATAAACCCGCGCGACATACCAGGCAGAGAACCAGGTCTATCTCGCGATACTCATAGCAATGGTAACCGGCTAGTATTGGGATTAAGAAATTAAAAGCATTAGCACCTATGTATTTAAGAAAATAAATAAGTTCGCCTTTCAGATCCAAATAAGGTTCAAATAAGAAAAGAAAAGAGCTAAAATAATTCCGCCACCAAACTACAAATGGTAGCATATGAGGAATACAATTCATCAGGTCTTTGTAGATTTTTAAATACAGATTCATTGCTATTGTTCTTCTCTAGTTATCCATCTTCGCTACTAGCATGATAAATAGGAGCTTGTTTTTTTAGAAGCTTTTTCATTAAGTTCTTCTGGTTATCGAATCCCATCACTGACCAGGAGTTGAAGTACAGGTTTTCCCATTAAAGCGATCCATTTCAACTTTTTTATCTGCCGCAAATATAACACCAGCGCATCGTTCAATATCATTTGCAGATAGCCCGATTTCTTGACACCTTTCATCCCGTTTGTTTCCCACTTTGATATCAATGTTCATTTTCAGCAGCTTTTTTCTTTACCAAGCATCTTCTGACCATATACGTATGAAGCAACCGTAGGGCTATTGCTGTAAACTGTCAATAACGAAAGGACGGGAGAGTCAGGATTAATAGTTTCTTGAGTTTTTGATCTTTCTTTTTTGTAGCGATTAGCTCTTTTTCAGGCACTTTCGAATAAAGAGTGAACCTCTTCAAGGTGTGGCGTGCATTTCCACAAGAAGCTACAAAATCGGGGTTTCAAACCAATAGTCCTAAGCTAAGCTAGCTAAGGCTTGTCAAATGGGTATCATTGCGCCTTCTGGAGCAGCAATCATAAAAAATAAATAAGTGTTGGCCATCTAAAGCCTCATAATTACGCACTTGAACCTTTTAAGCAAAAAGGACTGTAGCTTTCTTTAACAGCTGAAATTTTTTGCATGAAGGCATGCATGCCATCGCAGACCTGTAGAATGTTTTGAGACTCGCGATCATAATTCCTTTTAATAGAGAAGTCACTGATGTCGACTGTGTTGTGTTAAACTCTCAATCATTTTCGTCAATCGCTGGCTTCTTTCGTTGTAGCTTTAAATCCATAATCAATTGTACTTTTTGAGTAATAAGTCTGTTATTTCATTGGGCTTCCTCCCTAATTATTATTGTTTAATGAAGTCATAGTAACCTGAGAAGCAGACTGCTCATATCTCATTTTTTTCTTGCTAAATCGTCTGAAAAGGCTGTTGCACAACAGTTGCACACCTGTTTTAAAAAGCTAATAGTGGATCGTTTTCTTTTGTTATAATTGTACCAATAAAAGCCTGCAACATAGAATCTCCAGCACTACTGAATTTTTAAACTATCCCTTTTGGAACACTAGATCGATATACCTGCATCATTTGAAGAAAACGCTCCATCTCCCAGCCATTGAGCAAGGGCATAGTTGCTCCCATGTTCATTAATTTATGGCATAAGGAAATCAATTTCCTTTCAACTGAGTTAAACGTAATCGTCAAACATTTTCAGCTAACTCAATGATGATTTGGTTTAACTAATAAAGGATGCGAAGTAGGGAATCTAATAAGTCTGACCGGTCCGTATCATAACAAATTTTGCACCAGAAGATTTAATTTTAATATCAGACGGTGATAGAATCATCAAGGTAGGGATGCGGGCGTTGGTTTCCAGAAAGAACCACTACATCATTCGGTGAAAGTTGATCAAATTTTTGTTAAGAACTCATTGCTCATCACTGAATAATTATTGGTCCAACCTGCATTAATTTCAGTTTCTTGATTAGATTTAATTTACGATAATACGTTGTAATCCCCTTTAATAAGAGTAAAATTTTTTTTTTTTTTTTGTGCTTATTTCTTCTTCATTTAACCAATCTTGGATAAATTTGCCTGTAAAACCGCCTAAAATCAATAAGGCTGGTTGATTGATAGTCCTAATTGTTTAAGGATTCTAGAAACAATTTATACCTTTTCCGCCCGGGCAATTTGAGATCACCGGAGTCTCCGATTCAAAGATCCTATTTGGAAAGTAGGGACTTCGATAATATAAGTCAATCGAAAGGATTGAGTGTAACGGTATAAATCAATTTTGCAGGCCTCCTTAATAGTTGTTTTTGCCTAAAGTAACTTTATATGCAGTACAATCAAGACCTTGTGTCACAATAAATAGCATCTTTCAAGTTCACAAACTTTACAAAACTACTTTAATAATTTAGTTTGTCGCCATATATGAACGTTTTTAGAGCTATGCAGATGGGCTTGTTTTTTGACAGCGGCTTCTTGATGTCAGGAGTAGTGTAACAAATTCATTATCAATACCATTGATTCCTAAAAACATTTATTGAAGCGATAATTTCGAGTTGACTATAGTCGTAGTTCGATAATAGCTTTCGTTTTTGATTTAATATTTCCGCCAAGTAGACTTGTTTTGGGTTTGCTGAATCAGCTATAATTACAGCATGTTGAAAATACGCATTTGTAACAACTTGGGACGTGTTTATTTTTAAAAATAAGGATAAATAGAGAGTAGTGGTTCATGCATCTAGATAAATTGTATCCGTTTTCTTCGATAAGATAAAAAGCAAGTTTTGCGATTTCTTTTTTTTCTTGAACGTTTTATGGAGTGATTTTTCAGATATCGATAGTTCCTTGTCTAATGATAGACTTATTCGCCCCGCCATGTATCCGTGATAATTCTCCCTGCGTCCTCTAACAAGCTAAATCTCTACGAATAGTGATTCTGACCAAATCTTAAGTGTTGCACTCAACTCTGGGATTGACTAATCCATATTTTTTTTCATGACGTAAGAATATTATTCATGACGTTCTTCAGTTACATCGCGAATTCTCCTTTCCAAAAAAATAATCATCCCAAAACGTTCAAAAGCAACCAAAAAAGGTAATCGTTTTCATGTTTAAATTGACAAAAATTTGCTTTATTGGTCGCTTAATTTTTTTTAAAACTAGAACAAATTAAAGAAAGAAGACAAGGAACAGTTGATATGTCTCTGTCTTCTTTTTTTATTTTGTATTTTCGATGGACTCGATAGTACAGGTAGTAGTAGGCAGATCATGGCATTGTTTCCGAAAGCAGCAAATCTTATCAACAACATCCATTCCTTCAATCAACTTGGCCAAAAATGGTCATAAGATTCCATCTAAAGAGGGATATCCACCTTTTTTGTAAGTTTTCACATCTCTCAATTTGTGTTGCCTCAGAAACAAGAATGAAGACATTATCTTGTTGGTTTGAACAGATAAAAATTGACTTCCAATCGGTATTGGTGCGTTTGTCCCTTGCCATGGATAGGCCCGCTCTAAATATGATAAAGATGATCAGCAGACCTACTACTTCAAATGGTTTTTTTCCAAAATACTTTTCTCCACCTAATCCAGTTCCTTCGGTCACCGCCATGTCATGTCTTGGAATAACACGATGGAAAATAGTTTCCATCGTAATATCCTTCTTTACTAAAGTTCAACAAAATGTATCTAACGGCCTTAGGAGCAAATTTTTGGGTAATAGTTTTAAGTTGAAATATCCCCGCGTTGTTATCGCTCTAATTTCCCGTTTTCTCTAACTCACTTGATAATGAGGGAAATAATCAGCCTCAAATAACTTCAACTTTCTTGATGACTATCAGTAGTTTGTTTAGTAGGATTCAGATAGAGAGGCCATAATAATCATTGCAACTGCCTATAAGAAATAACAAACTCCACTATTAACCTTATTAAAATTTCACATTGCACATCCTTTAATTTTATCTTTATTATTATACGTGATACCAAAAAATAAATACCAATAAAAAATAAAATAGTGTTTCAAGTCGTCTATGAGAAATGGAACGAATTAACGTGAAAGATAATCGCTTAAATTTTTTGGCCGAGGTATCCATTTTTCGAAAAAAGCAGACTAAATAAGGAATTAGTATACTTTCAAATAAAGTTATTTTTACTAGCACTAAATTAATCGGGAATTATTAATTTTTTTAGGTTTAAAAATAGACAAAAAAGGTAAAATACACGTACAATAGATAGTGGATTAGAAAATGGGGTACAACTCACAATACTATTTTTTTAGAGGATACGTGATGAAGAACAAACTGATTACATTCTTGGAGACAAATGTAACAACAAGGATTATCGTAGTCTAAAGAGTAAACCAAAAGATAAAATCAAAGAAATTCTCATAAACTCAAAAAAATGAGAGGAATTTAAAAATGTCATGTTTTTAGATCAATAACAATAGTTGAAAAGCGCAATGGCGGTAATGGAACTGGTGGCTTTAGACGCGATAAAATACGTTCCTGTGTGGGTTCCTGCTGGCGGGAGATGGTGGACAAGGCGAAGTTTGATTTTCATCGTTGATGAAGGATTAAGAATCTTTATGATTTTCGTTTTAATCGTCATTATAAGCTGAAGATGGAGAAAATGGAATGGTTAAAAGTTATGCATGGCAGAGGTGCTGGGACAGTCTAGTCAAAGTCCCACAGGAACAGTTGTGCGTGACTAAACGATACAGGTATTGTATTAGGTGACTTAATCCATGAAGGACAACAATTAAGTTGTTGCAAAAAGTGCCGTGGCGGAAGAGGAACCAAACGATTTGCCTAAACACCAAAAACCCTGCTCCAGAAGTTGCAAGAAAATGGCGACCTGGAAAGAAGACGAAATCTAGAACTTGAGTTAAAAGTACTTTAGATTGTAGTCTAGTAGGATTTCCGCATCAGTTTGGAAAATCACTCTAACTTTTCATCGTACTGCAGCACGTCCAAGAATTGGGAGCTTACCATTTCACCACTCTAGTTCCTAATTTAGGAATGGTCGAATGGAAAGTGGTAAAAGTTTTTTGTTATGGCTGATTCCTGGATTAATTGAAGGAGCCTCACAAGGGGTTGGGCTAGGAATTCAATTCCTTCGTCACATTGAACGTACCCGCGTTATTTTACATGTTATTGATATGAGTGGTAGTGAAGGCAGAGATCCTTATGATGATTACGTAACGATGTTAATAACGAGTTAGAAAGTTTGATTTGAGACTAATGGACGACCACAAATAATCGTAGCAAAATAAAATGGATGTACCTGGTGCGCAAGAAAAGTTAGAAGAGTTTAAGGAAAAGAACTAAGACTATTAAAAGAAAGATGAATATGAAGATGAATATTCTAGTATCCAAATCTCAAGCTATTATCAGCATAAAGGTATTTTCTAACCTACTTAAATGCGACTGTAGATATATTAGATGTAACTTCTGAATTCTTGCTAGAAGTATTGAGAATCAAGAACGAAGAAACAGTGTTGTATAAACATACTCTGAAGATAAAGGTTTATGAATTACTCGTGTTCCGATGCTACATGGGTACTTCAGGAGACAAATTAGAAAAACTATTTAAGATGACTAAAGTTTTGGAACACGAAGATATCGTTCGTTCGTTTTGCTCGTCATTTAAGAGCAATGGGTATTGATGAAAGAGTTACGTGAACGCGAGCTTGTTGAATGAAACATCGTTTCGTATTATGAAATATGATTTGAATTTGTTGAAAAAAGGTAAGAACTGAACAAAAAGTACTCCAAGTTGAATAAGGGCATTTCAATGAGTCACTTTTTTCAGTTCATTTTGTTTATCGTTAAATAATGATAATTTTGTTAAAATAGAATGAATTGATACGTTTAAATAATACTTGAATAAATATTAAGTGGTTAGGATTGTGTATAAATGAAATATTATTCTAAGGAACCGGTGCAGGTGTCCGGCTAAAAAGTTCAGCAATGTGACTAGTATTGCATTAAAATTATTTAGCAGAACGAAATAGTATCTGGTTATTTGAATTGTGGGAAGCTACACAGGCAACAAATCTTGGCATACCAACTTTAAACCAAGAAAAATTGATAAAATATTTATTACTTCATCTTCACGAGATCATTATTTTTGGATTGCAGGTCTGATAGTAGTCGATCATTTCCAGGGTGGAGAAAGCCCATTACTATTTATGGCCCTAAAAGGCATTACAAATTTTTTATTCTATAGTCTTAAAGGTGTCAGGGACAAATTTGAAATTTCAACTGAAATTCAATGGAAATTGTATGAAATCCAGGAGTAGTTTTTGAAGATTTCCCAATTCAAAGTTAGTTGTTTACCTTTAGAGCATGGGATAGAAATCTTTTTGGTTTATCTATTGAAGAATCATGATCATGCAAGTAAGTGCTGCGGTGGAAAAACTTAAAGAAAGCGGAATTCCATTTGGACTTTAACGGCAAATTAAAAATGGTGGAAAACGATTAACATGTATCAAGATGACG
>Ga0163217_1109621_pt1 | contig 18766 bp, 17 predicted proteins | sample SynspAceP_FD_185933 | JGI IMG/M metagenome (GOLD analysis project Ga0163217, IMG submission 185933) | Saline lake microbial communities from Ace Lake in Antarctica - Synechococcus sp. Ace-P (PacBio error correction) | ecosystem: Environmental > Aquatic > Non-marine Saline and Alkaline > Saline ...
GAAAGAGAGATAGGTCCAGAGGATTGGGTTGCGTTTGGAGTGATTTTTGTCCCAAAAGTGGGAAGCTAAACACGGACCTCAATCAAAAGGTGTCTTTTCCCTTTTCAAAGGGCCTGTGCGGGATTTGAGTAAAACCAAAAACAAGTAGTTTAGGGAAATTGAGTCAGAGGGATAATGTTCGATCCACCACGGTAGCCGCCCTGAAACAGAATGCTGCAATATCAAGGTTATCGCTGGAATTCTGGGCGATGAACTGGTGAAAACCAAAGTGAGCGTGGCCCGTTCTCAAGTTGTTCTTGCCGAATCAAGCGCCAGCCCCTGCGTCCCGAGGCAACAACTCAGTCCCACTGGGGGGATTAGGGTAAAGAAAATCCAAAGTTTTGCTTCATAACTGAATACAATATCAAAGCGGCCTTTGGAGTTACGCGTTTTCGTCAAAGGAAACCAGTCCTGAATTCACTGATATGCCTATTCGCTGAGATCAAAGAGCCGTTTCCGGTTAAGTTTTTTGATCCAAGGAAGACCAGGGCCCTCCTCCGCCATTGGGGTGTAGCGTTAGGATGTGGTCGCGTACTCGAAAGGGCACATGGATCGCACGACAACTTCCGCTGATTCGCTTGACTGCCAACCCTTTGGAACTGTGCTTCCGAGCGGTGAAATCTTCTAAGTATCGGGAACCTGCAGCAAGTGTCTGATCGAGCCCAACAGGCCTTCCCGCCCATCCAGCGTGGCTCGCACGGATCGAAACCGCAACGAAGCCAGCTCTGGAAACCAGCCCCGCGCCATACGCTCCAAGCGTCCGCGTTCAATCCCGCCGGTGTTCATACTCGATCTGGTCGTGCCAGCGCCCCAAGACCGCCGCGATGGCTTTTGTTGCTCGGCGGAGGTGTAGGCGATTTCAAGCCTGCGAGAAAATGTGTCCTTTTATTCAGAATTGGTTGCCGGCTGAAACCGCCTGCTTGCTAGTGTCGAAATCCATTTTGCGCGTGCTGAGTTGGTAAGTAAAGATGAACTCGCTGCTCGATCGGTTCGTCCACGACGATTTGAATAATGTTTGCTGATTGGTGATGCAATCGCGGCCAGCGATAACGGCCTTCCCATGTCCCGGAAGCCGAGCCGAAACCATAAACGAACCCGCGGGAATATTTGAGCTTCTAAAACTGATTCCGCGCTCTCTATTTTCAGTGACGTGGGCGGTGCGGTCGTGCTGATGGTCTTCCCTTCCGTCCATGTTTGAGGGGTGACGAAGTGAATTCTGACCACGCGAAGTTGTCCTTCGATCGCAGTCATGGTGTCCTTGCCCGTAATGAACTCGTCCCAAATCACCGAGAGTTAGATCTTCCACCACTTACCGGCCATAACCCAGCCCCCCAGGTTTGGCTCTGATGGCCTGCTCCAGCTTCTGCCGACTCCCATACTGAGCCTCCAGCTCCGCCACCACCGCGGCATCTTCCCACCTCAAACGGCTCGCCGCGTCTCCACTTCCTCCGCCCCCACTACCGCCCTGGCGTGAAGCACGTGGCCAATGGGCCGCAAATCTCGGCGGTGGTTGGCCGGATTTGCAGACCCCGGCAACCAATCGTCCGTAGCTCTTCCGCGCCGTTGACAGTCCCCGCATGGGGTGATAACGGTTGCTGGTGTAATCTCTCCAGGTTCGGCCCTCGAGCAGCTCACCGATGCACCGATCGATCAGGCCCTGCCGAGCTTGCGGGCATCGATGGAACAACTGTTGTGCCGGCGCCGATCGGCGGCCTCGATTGGCCGTCGGCAGCTTTACTCCTTCGTCAGAAAACCAGAAGGCACACCCGGAAATCTGGGTGCTGTAAGAAAGAGCTGGCCGGCCGGGGCCACCATGCAGTCCACCAGAGATCCGCCATCGATCAGGGCGCGCGGATCTCGCCTTCGCCGCTCTGGTTGGAGCTCATGCGTGGCCGTTGGCGAGCAACGAAAGCCGGCCATGCCATGCGGGGCGCCTAGGTGGTGATGAAGTGCTGCACCCAGGCGGAAAGTTGGCGTTTGCCCTTCGGCCGGTACGCCCGTACTGCCAGCGCAACGTCGTCGCCTTGCGGAAGCCGTCGGAGTCTTGAAGGGCGGATGGCGATCACGTAATCCGCCGAAGATCGGGAAATAATGGGTCGCGGCGGAAGCTGTCGCATGCTCGGGCCGGTCGGCCTCGATGCCGGCGCAGGGCCAGGTTCATCAAACTGCCAGCCGGGCGGGTGGTGGCGTTGCTGCCTCCTGGCCGTAGATGAAATGTCGCCAGCCCGGCCGCCGTGGCTTTCCACGAACTATTCTCGCTCTGCGCGAACATGCCGCCCGAGCCGCAGCAGGGGTTCGTGAATGCGGCCCCCCCCCGCCCCCTTGGGGGGGTTTTTTTAAAAAAGGGGGCTTTTTTCCCAAAAGCCGCGCCCGCCAAAAAAAAAAAAAAATCCCCCCACCCCGCCAGGCAGCGGCACCACACAACTGGGCGTGTAAAGAACGGCGGCCGTTCTGCCCTCCGGCTGAAGGCCAAAGCGGTGAGGAAGTATTCGTAACATCCCGGCCAGGCGATCCACGGAGCGATGGCTCTTGCAGACAATGCCGCTCCGCCTTCGCTGGCGGCCGTGGAGTCGATCTCGGTGCGGATCAACCATCGATCATTTCCCCCAGTGGGCCCCCCCGCTGGGGCTGCGAGGCAGCTCTGGCGTAATCCTTCGGCAAGCAACCCCCGTTGAGGCGTGGTTTGTCGCGCGTCGTATCGCCACCAATGGCGTCGTCGCACAGAGCTGCCGATCGTGGCCTTTGGCATTGGGCCGGCAGCTGGCCCAGCGGGCCTCGGCTGCAACCCAGAGACACGTTTTCGGCCTTGTAATCCGTCGGGGTTTCCGTTGGCGCCCTCGTAAGTCGCTCCAACGCCGGCGAGCCAGCTTGACGCGATGCTCTTCGAAAGCTGTCTGAGATGTATTTGGAGAAGATCAGGCCGAGCAACCACGTGGCTTGTATTTCGCCGCGTCATTGTTAGTTAGCGCAGTGCGCCGGGATAAAGCAGAGCTGGCCTCGAAGCACGGTGCGGCTGCTATAGGACATGGAGGTTGATCGCGGTGCCTTGGGGGGGGCGGGCCCTAGCTGCACCACGGGCCGGGGCCAGGACACGCGGCGCTGCTCGGCCGCGGGTACGATTCCCTTGGCACCAGTTGCCGCCTTCACATTCCTCGTAGAGGCTTCCTCCAGCCAAGGCTGGCGCAGAGCTGGGTTTTGACGGGCCGCCGGCCTTTCCAGGGCTGCGAGGAAGTCGTCCAGGTGCTGTCCTGATCGGCCCCATGAGTGGAGCGGGTGGGGCCGCCGCTGCAGGAGTCGCCTGAGGTGGGCAGTTTTGAGGTTAGGCCAGCGGTTCATCGCTTACCGATGGTCGTCGCGAGAAGCTGCGATCCCGAGGTGGGCCGGTGGCGGTTGTGTGGTGGCAAGCCCATGCATCCGTGTATGCGCATGCCGGTCGGAGATGTGCTCGATCTCTATGCCGCCGGCTTCAAAGCAGCGAACAGATCCTCGCTGAGCCCCGAATCTTGAAGCGGAGGATCACCAGCAGCTCTTCGTTACGTACCGCGGCAACGGAAAGCGCTCTCCTCCCTTGGAATCACGTAGTCGCGTTTCCCCGACATCGAGGCGTTCTGTCAAAACCTTGGCTTCGGTGGGGAATACGTCCAACTCTCTCCTTCAGGTGATCCCGCCTGCGCTGCCCTCGATCAAGCCACGGGCCAGCCCCTCAGCCCTGCAAACTGCCCCATCGATCGCTCCGCCGTAGCCCGCGCGCCCACACACGCCGGGCCGATGCCGTGCGTCAGCCGAGGTAGGACCTCAGCTGGCGAGGATCCCCGCACGGATCTTCCCAGCAGCTCGCTGAGCGGCTGCCGGGCAGGCGTGGCTGAGGTCTGGGTGCATCCGCAGCAAAATAAGCTCAGGCGCTCCTCGGGCCCGGCCTTGAAGCGATCGGCCACTGTTGGATCGCGGCGGCGTCGAGCAAACCATGTCGACGGGCGTTGTTGGGCCTTGTCGGCTGCCTCTACCCGTAGCGAGCTCTTCGGGTTTGCGCTCGAGGGAAGCCAATAAGCCGCGTTTTTGCGCAGCAGCAAAGGGCTCCCTTGTGGTCGCCCGCTGAGGCCCTCGCTGGGTCGGTGCAGTCCGCGCACAGAAATGCCGGCCACCTCCACGCCCGAAGGCGGGCCGCGATGCTGCTCGCGTAAAGGTCTGGCCTGCGTCCCTCGATGGCATCGTGCAGCAGGGCGGCGATCGCGCTCGTTTCGCTGCCGCCGTCTTCCCAGACCAGGGCCGCTCACGGCGATCAGGTGGGAAGATGTAGGGCAGCGGTTTTTGCCTGCGGGTTGTGAAGCGGTGGCAGCTGGGTGGCCACGAGGGCGGCGGTGTAGCGCTTCGCTATGGGGCCAGCTTTTGGGTCATCCGCTCGCTCCCTTTCCCCGCAGAGCATTTTCCCAGGTCGCCTCCGGCCAGTCAGCCGTAAGCCAGTTGGCGCCACCTGGCCCAGACGCAAGAGCGCATCCACCAACGGGCCGACACCGGGCCAGGCGTGGGGCATACAGCCAGCCCATCCCACCAAGCCGGTAGGCCTCTCGGAACACGCCACATCTCTGACACGCGGCCAATCGGCGGCCGAGCCCGCGGAAAGCCTTCCCCATCGCTCGCGGTAGCTGAATGCGCCATGGGCACGGATTGCGTAAAAAAAAAAACAAAAAATTTCCCCCCCCGGCCCCCAATCCCCAAGTTGTCGACAAAACGAATCAAAGGCCCCGGCGCCGCGAATCGCGCACCCTGCAAGGTGTCCACCTCGCGCGGCAGAGGGACAGCCCCGTCGACAGAAGGTCAGCGGCAGTTCGGCCCATGCTTTGATCCTGGCGCAGCCCCGGTGGCATAACGCGTCAGCTGAAGCCTGCGCCCCTGTTTGGATGGCCCTGCTTAACCTGGCCCATGCCACCGCGCCGCCGCCCATTGATCCCCCCGAGCTCCGTCGCGACTAACCGCAGCGCGGCCTTGCCGGCGGCCGATCTGGCGGCCGATCCGGTGACCGCAAAATTACGCGCGCTGGTGTCGATCAAGGCCGTGCCTCAGAGCTGAACGAGCCCAACCCATGTGCCGCAGCAGATGGCTGCCGCCCCAGCGCCCGCACCAGGGTTGCCAAGGCCTTTGACGCGCGGGGCTCCGTCTTCTCACGCACTACGAGAGCCGCAAGGCCAACGAGAATCGCTGCCGCACCCGGAGGTGAGCCTGCTCCTTTTCCCCTGTATGGGTTGAGCGCCAGGTGGCGATCCTGGGCCCGGGCCGACGGATCAGCGCAGCCGAAATCACTCGTCCACAGGCTATTTCCTCTCGCGTTCCGTTTCGGAACCGCCGGGGGCTTGGGTGTCGCAGCAGAGCACCGTGACGGCTTCGCGCATCACCTCGAAAGCATTGAAGCATGAAACGCCGTCTTTGCCGAGTGTGAGGTGCCACGCCGCCCGGCCTGGGGTGCCTGCGCGTGCTGCATTCGAGTTCGAGTTCTGCAGGGCGACCAGAACCGCCTCAGATCGCTTCGCTATCGGGCCGCCGGGTGATCAGGCGGGCCTCAGCCTGCTGGTGCGGATGTTGCCTGGTGCAGTCGAGCGGTGGCGCCCTAACACCGCGCCCTGCAGGCGGATCTCCAGGACGCTGCGCTTGCCGATTCCTGCGGACCCAACATCCTGCCAAACTTGTAGGATGTCGCCTGCTTGGCTTGGCTCTATTTCGGGCCTATCCGGCTACATGGCGCCAGCTTGAATCCGCAAGCTAAGCGCCGAGGAACGCAAGGCAATGATCCCTTGCAAATACGGCCAGCGTCCAAAAATGCCAATTGGGTACCGCGGTGACCTGGGCGTCACGCTGCTGTGGGCCGCTGCTGAATGGCCGTCACCTTCCTTAAAAAATGCAAGCGATCATGGCCCCCACCCTTCGTGGCCTGCGGTGTGCGCCGTGCTGAGTGATCGCCACAGCCTCTCCTGGGGTCATCGCTTCAGAGGCAAAACTGGGCGCGGCGTTCTGCACGTGTCGATCAAATTGGGAGTGCTCTGCTATTCGACTGGCAGGCCTTCCACAGCCATGACGCATCGTTCAAAGCTGCTGAGTGCCTTGATCGGAACGGTGCAAGCTGAGTGGTAGCTGCACCGTTCGGACCGGAGTGATTCAGAAGAGCGCGTAGCTTGCCAATCGAATTGGAGCAACCATCGTGAAGACTTCGTTAATTGCATTCCCTGTCCTTGCGTCAATCTTGATGCACCAGGTTGTGTCCACAAGATCCTTTAGTTCATCGAGCCGCATTCTACGTGAATGGCGCGAGCTGGGCGAGACATGGATCCTCCAATCAATCACCATCCAGCAATGGCGCAACGCATCCATCGACGGGTTGCGCGAAAATTACGGGGGTCGCTGACCCTAACCGTGCAACGAAGGACTGGGCAAATCCGTGGAGCGTTTGGCGATGGAGTTACCGATGTCCGCGCTGAGTTGAAAGCGCCAGCGATCCTGTTTTCAAGGCAACTTCGTCCTGCGATCGCTTGGACATGTCATCGATATGGGCATAAATAGCAGCTTACAGAGGCAAAGATGTCGGCAACTTTGAACCAAGCTCTGACGACCCAACTTCTCTGGAGAGCAGGAGAGTTCGTCAGCGATCACCCAAGCTCAAATCCATCTAGTATTACTGATAATGCCCGGTGAAATTGGCCTTGATCGACTTCGTTGAACAACTTCTCCGATCCGCTTACTTGTTGTGCGCAGGTGGCGCCAGTCCGAGATGCCACGCTTGCGATGCGCGAAACGGTGGGGCTGATCAATTGTTTGAGGTTATGGACAATGGTTTCAGAACGCTCCAGAACCATCCTGACGAATCAATCAAGATCTTGCCGCGAACAGATTGAGACCCGATCTAATTAATTGCTAAACGGGCAAGGAAACTTGAAGACTCCAGTGACGCAACCAGGTAAATATCTTTCTTGTCGGCAAATTCCTTTGGGATAGCCAATCTGTCAACCAGCCGATGGCATGCAAATGTTAGTTGATTCCAAGCCGCTAGCAACGGCAATACATGAACAGCCCCCTCAACAAGAAGCCCCTAGGTGATTGGCGGCATCAAGCCAACCTGCTCGTAGAAAACCTTCGGCTAGCCCCATCTCAGACAACGACGCCTTGATCTTTTTTCATCAAATTCCGCATCAGGGCCTTGAAGTGTGGAGGAGAGGGGTTTCATCTTCGCAAACGGGAAACGCATGAACAGAAACTCGTCCTATCCGTGGTTACTGAAACAAGAAGCAATAGCAAAAACTTTAATTCCACTGGCACAAATCAGTTCACTCTCTCTGCCCGACAGAGCTTCGAAACCAGAAAGGAATGTCGAAGAGTCCACCGGTGATCGCATTCTGCGCTGCTGTCGTGCATAGCATTCAAAGTTCAATAGAGGCGCTCCTCGATGTGTTGCTCCGCAGCGTGCATGGCTTGCGAGTCGAGCAGCATTCTCGCTGCCCAAACGATTCAAAGCCGCGCCCGAATAGGGAAGTGGAGATACTCCTGCCAACGAATTCTGCGAAAAGGCCGGCAGCGGCTGGTTTGCTCATCGCTTCACCCGCACGATCCCACTCACGCCATTGCAGAATTCGCCAGCCAAGAGGGATTAAAAGGGGCAGAGCTGCCGCACCGGGGCTGATGGGTCGTCGTCAGCAAGATACTCTGGACATCAGCCAGATCCGTACGAACACAGGTGCTCGAAATGCCAACCGGCCCATCGGGACCTGCCGTCAATGCCCACACGGTTGAATCAGGAGAATCGCCAGCCTTCGATCAACGGAAGGAGTTCGAAAGCAGTGCTTGAACCCCTCCAGCGAACTGGGGCAGTGAAAAAGCGTGAACTCAAATCGTAGGGGCACCATCCAGCAGGGTGAAAGGCGGTTCTCGCAACCACCCGCCATCCTGCATCGCTGTCCGCATGCAGGCGCCGTAGTTCCTCAACAGTGAAAGGTCACATCTGTTTCGTTAAAACGGACCACAAAGTCCGTGCTAGATCCATAAAGAAATCACTCCCACATCTCCCAGTGAGGAACAGAAGGCAAATAAAGAAGTCAGAGAAGAAGGCCGCGCAAAGCGCTTGCAACCGCAGCAAATCACCTGCAGGCCTGCCTCCACATTAGCGGTAGGCCGACCGAAAGTGATTCCCCAGCGCCAACTGAGACTGTCCGCGTACCCGCCATACCAGTGCCTCAATTGTTCGTAACCAACGAACTGAAGCTCTGTGTCGTGCGAAAATCATTGCTCGCCTCCTCAAGCGTCCTGCATGCTTTATGGCTTGAGGCTCCGCCAATGGCGAGCCAATCGTCACGAGACCAGAGTGGCCCTCCGATCGTCTGCCGGAGGGCTCGCCGAGCATCAATCCTCTGGCAAAAAAGGCATCGAGCCTCCTGACGCACATGGCTCAGAAACCCGATTCCTTTGTTTGCAGACTCTCTCGGCAGCTCGTCAAAGAGCCCCGCATCCTCCCAAACAACATGGCAACTTGGTCAAACACTGACAAGGGGTTGTGCAGCCCCTGCCGGAGCACATCCGATCTGTGCCTCGCGCAAAGATTTCACCGGGTACCTGGAATCAAGTTGGGTCAAACGAAAGTGAAAGTTTGTACTTCCTGATACTGGCATAGGCTAAGCGCAGGCCAAGAACAATCTCATCCGAAGGGAGCGAGCTGGGTTTGAGCCGACTCGGGAGACCGATTAACCCCAACGTCCACAGCTGGGAACGATTCCCATTTGGAAACAGTTCAGAAGAAGATATATTTGCCCGTCGGTAATCAGAAATTAATCGGTTGGGACGTAAGCTGAGAATATCTTGCCTGGGGTTTCGATGAAATGGCAGCGCAAGTAAGAGATCCCCCGCCCAGGGCGGTGAAAAGGGATAGCCCGCCACCAGTAACGGCGAATGCAGTAGAAGATATCCCCAGGGAATAAGCTTCACGTCCCGGGTTCGCCGTCAAGCAAGGGAGATCTCCCGATACGTGCGTGCGTGTGGTGAAGATCATTCAAATAAACAACAGCACATCACGCCCCTTCTCCATAAAGTATCTGCCATCGTGGTCGGGCATAAGGTGTAACATAGCGCAGCCCTGTGAATCCTGTCCCGAGGCAACAATTACGATGCAACTCATTGCGCCTATTTTGAATGGTCGCAAATCACGTTCGCGATGGAGGCCTGAACGCTTGTCCCACGCGCAAGTAAAATGCAAATAACGTCTTTGCCTCTGATTGAGTATCGTATCAAAGCAGCAGCAGTTTTCCTGTCTGACGATCTCCGATGATGAGCTCCCTCCTGCCCGCGATCGAATCAAGTGCATCAACAACTTTCCAGCCGTCTAGGGCACCTGTTACGCGCCCCGCTCCAGGATCGCCGGACCTTCGCCGTTCGATGGGCCATCGCGCTGACTCGACGGCTCCCAATCCGCAAGTGGTTCACCTAAGGCCGTGATCGTGCGCCCAGCAGACCTCACCAACCGGCACTCACGACAACGGCCTGTTCGAACGACCGATCCCGCAAACTGAGATGACGACCTGCCCCAGCAGGACCACTCCTACTTCCTCAGGGTCGAGATGAAGGCGAAGTTCCAAGAAGGATGACGTGCCTGATGCGCTCATTCTGGCAAGAAGAAACTGACGATTCAATCAGAATCGCACATTAGGAAGTCCACTCACTTGAGCAATCCACCTCGACAGAAAGGGTGACGCCAATCTCCTGTACGGAAAGGGCCCGGGCAGAACACGGCGACGGAACGACTACAGGCGAATCCAGCGCCCCGAGCAAAGCAGCTTCAAGCTGATGGTGTCGCTGAGTCCAATGAAGGGAGCCGCGTTCCGGAAAGGAGGGCCTGGTTAGATGTTGAATCGAGATCGCTAAAGTAGTGATCCCAGCGCCAGCGATCGCTTTCCTTCAATCCAAGCTGAGCCAAATGGGGAACAGGATCACGATGAATGTTACACATCCGTGCAAGCGAAGAGACGCAAGCAAACTGATCAATCAGAGCCTGACGGAGTCCGCTGGAAAGGGGAATGAGGTACGACCGTATAGGTCCCATTACTTTTCCATCCTTAAACCTGAAGTGAATTTCGCTCGAAAGGCCAAGATGCTTCAAGCCTATCGAGAAACACATCCCACAAATCTAATCTTCAAGATGGCGTGCTAAGATCCTTTAGCGCCTTGCGGGTTGGCAAGACTGACTCTCCTGAAGGACTCGCTGACCTCAACAGTCAGGAGCAGCCTCCTTCTCTCTTTGAGCGACCAAGATAACTGCGATGCGTAGCCATCCAGCTCATTGCGCAATGCGACCTGAGCGAATCATTACGCTGCGCCTGCCGTCGCATTGGCCTCGGCGGAGGAAGCTGGCTGATGAGCCGCTTCAAGATCAACGGCGGAGGCGCTGCTTGCTCCTCCATTCCCCCCCCTGGGGCCGTTGCTGAAATTCTTTTGCTTTCTCGAGTCGTGCCATGATTCGATCCCGACGCTTCGAATTACATTGCGGGATTGGATCGAGAAGAACCTCGCGAAAGCAGGGCGACAAGGAGAAAAATTAAAAATCTGGGCCGCAACAATAAATACCAGTCCAAACAAGATGTCAGAGTCTCTTGAAATAAATCAAAAATGGATAAACGAAAATCAGGACATCGCTAACAACCAGGCAATAAATGGCGTTGAACTCAACCATCGCCAGCCCACAAAAGAGGGTGCGGGTAATACATTGCTTATCAGGCTGCTGGCCAACGCTCCAAAGCGCGGTGCAACCGCCCAGCCTCCCCCAGGGCAGGGCCAAATCGAGCCCACGGCCTCGTAAAAGGCGGCTTCCAGCGATGGAGGCTAATGCCCTATAGGCGAGGTCACCAATGGGGGCTCCAGTTTTTTTTGACGGGGAGTAACCCCGGAAATTCATACACTAATGCTAGCCGCTGATGAGAACTAGACCAAGAAAGCACCGCGAAACAATAGGCCTGAATGCACTCCAAAAAACAAGTCCCCATCGCCTGCCATCCAGAGCGGGATAAAGAACGGGCAACCAATGGACAGAAGGAAGCTGTGATTCAGGCTCCCAGCGCCCATATATTAAACAGACGCATTGCAACGCAAAACCCGTTTCGAGAGAACTCACGAATATCGAAAGGGCAAATCATCAGCGGTGCTCAAAGTAGGAGGAAGTAGGTAGCGCGCAACGCCTAAATGACGCAATGCCATAAAATGGAACCGCAAAAAAACACAAATCGAAGTGCTAACGGTAGTCCCCAAAATGAACCGGTTGGCGGCTCGAAAGCCGGGAATGGATTGTAGAATGTTGGCGGTTAACAATGAATAAAAATAGGCTACCAACCGAAGGGTAGGAAAGAGTGGACTGCTGTTAACATCCTCAATGTTGGCAGATTCCCTCAACAATATCTCCAACACATAGGATTCACGTGGAGGGAATGCCTGTAGGCGCTTAAGGCCTGCGACCTATGACCACAGGGAGAACCGACCACACGGCCCTATCGTGAGCCAGGTAAGACTATGGGGCACTGAGTGTGCCAAGGCCGCCCAGCTTGCAAATCCACGTTCGTACGGGCCTTAGCTGCAATGCCTTAGTCTATCCAGAAAAGTAGCTCTGTTGAAGGGATGGGGCGCCCAGCGAGATCACAAGAGGAGGGAGCGGGCGAGTACAAAACCCAGTAGGGCGCAAGCCACCACGTGCCACGCCCGGGCCACAAAATAGAAAAACAGGAACTGCTATGGCCAACCTTGCCCAGCCCGCTCAAGCAATCAGTAGCACCGGATTGGAGGAAGCGAGGTAGATGCGCACTGTGAGCCATAAGAAGGTGACAAAACGCACAGACCCAGTAACAAACCCGACAAAGCAGGCTATCAGAAGTGAAACGTTAGCGAGAAGTGCGCACGCTAGAATCAAGACAAAAGACTGACCATTAATGGCCGTCTCTGTGATTGCATCCATCGCCAGGCGTTCAACAGCCCAGCCAACATTCCCGAGTATTAAGAACATTAATGTCATGAATAGAGTTGGGGAAACGCCTGTCAATGCCACATCCCCCACGGCAAGACCAAGCAGTGCCGGGCGGTTTACAGACCAGCCACCAAATTTCCAATAAGACCTAACCCTAATCACAGATGTTCCGATCACCCCTCAGCCCTTGGCGCGATAGCCGACTTTCGGCCTATACCCGCACTTGAGAGAGCAAGCGATGATGGGCTTTTGCCGGGGCGGAAACTCTTGCCGCTAGTCGGTCTCATACCCACTCTCCCAAGCCCCCAGGCCCATGCACAAAAGCCTGGCTCTAGTCTCGCCAGTACGGCCACGACCTGCCCTTCCCGCACATCAAGGGCCTGAAACTTGTCACCCTGTCTTTTGCAACGTCTTCCAGGGATCCCCTGCCACGCCTTGACGAACTTGACCATCAACGACTCCTCTCGTGAGCAGGAAGTCCTCGTCACTGCAACAATCGCATCGCGACCATCTAAGTATTCATATGAAAGAATCCTGGGACCAGGTGCCACCCAGATCGGCATGATTGCGGAAGCCAGACGAAGTATCCGGCTTTGGCTCTCCGCCACCACCTTAACGACATCGCCGCGAAGGATCTCCTACAAAGGGCGCCAGCCACCTGCAAACTCCATCAGGCCACAGCCCGTCAATGGTAACCAATCAATGTAGAGGCGCGGATTTCGGACTTGAGCGAACAATCATCGTTGAGGAGTCCGTCACATCCCTCGCCAGAGCGTCGATAAGTTTGCACATGTCGCACCGGTTGGCCGTGAATTGCTCGGTAATGGAAGAAAGGTTGTTGTGAGAAACTTTTCCAGTCGGCCGAACCCCGGTTTTACGAACTTGCGATCAAGAAGACAACTCCTCGAATCCCCAGCATCTGCAATGAAAGATCTTTCCAAGTTCTCGTGTTGCGCAGAAGCTTCTCTAACCAAGCGAAAGATTGGACATAAGTGCCGCTGAGCCGGCGATGCCAACTCATATCAGCAATTTTGGAATTCAGCCAAGGCCTATCAACGCAAGGATAGAAGCCCTGGCTGCCGCTTACGTGATAGCACAGAATTGGTGAGAGAGGTGACCGAACGTATGTACGGCTGCGGTCTGTTGAAGTCCGTCAGTCTGGAAAACATAACACCAGCCGAATCGATGGTGATCCGCCCCGAAGGAAGGTGCGGAGACCCGTTCCCTCAACGCCGCCAGCTCAGAGGCCAAGGCCGGTTGTAGCCGACCTTGATGGCAGTTCCCCATTAAACCAGGACTTCCTGGCCTCCTGAATGAAAACGATAAATATATCTAATTAGCAGCCAGCACATCTTGGTGAGCTCATTCACGAAAGTAATTCAGCCATCGTTTAGAGCTGCCGTGCCTAACCCTGTAACGGGCACCCGGCGGCTGACTCTCTGACCAAGACCATCAACGTCTGTCCCATAAGCTCGCGGTTGCATGCGCGATAAATGATCTTCACCCTCTCTTACCTTTCTCCGATTCCGCAAAACAGGCTAATCCTTGAGGTGACGCACCTGTTGTGGATCATTTCCATGATCACCACTGTCTTCCGCACTCCGGCCCCACCGATAGCCGCCTTGCCACCTACGTCCACTGGAAGTCAGGATTCGTTAACTTGATGGCCCGTTTCCAGAATTCCGGATGGTCGATAAGTTCGACTTATGGAACGGTGACTTGGTGAATGGATCGCCGGGGCCACGCCCTCGATCGATACTCCTGATCGATAGCCTCCCCGAATACTTTTAAACATGGCGTCCCCAGCATTGTTTGCGCGAGCGGACCCTTACACGAATGACCAGTGTCGATAACGAAGTGAGCCCCTTCGCCAGCCCCTGAGGCCGTGGTCAAAGGCGATTGCACCGCAACGACCTCGTGCCTGAGATGGGCTGACTACTTCAATCACGACATGGCCATCTCCCACATCCAATCGATTCAATAGTGACGGAAGTTGTTTGAGGAAAGCACATCAACAACGCTCTCCCGAACTGGCCAACGTACAAGACCTCTGTGGTTTTTTTCCAATGCCATGGGCCCCAGTTTTTTGACTCATTTCCTGGTTGCCCGCAGGTCCGTGGACAAACCATTCTCCTTTTTTCTAAGCCCTTCTGGGGTGGGTCCTGCGCCTCTGAGCACATGCACCTGGAACAAAGCCATCTGGTTCCCTGCTGGTATCCACACCCTGGATGCTTCCCTGCCCAGGGGATCGCTGCTCGTGATCTGGATATAAGCCTCTGACCGATGGAGCAAATGACGAACGACCCCTGGATCGGTGCGCTTTCAGGGGGAGATCAGACCGGTCGCCGAAGTACGCACACAATGGGTTTCCCCATAGGGCCCTGATCGAAAAGCTGCGCTTCATTCCTTGTCAAACCTCCTGCCAGTGGAAGTGCCCATAGGATGCCGAGATTCCTAAGTACGGGCCGCAAGGTGCTTGCCGGGCTGTGTTCGGCGCCCGCTTTCGTCGTGTCCGGCGCATATACTACACACACGCGTGCGGCGAGATTGTGAATACCAGTCCTGAAGAGGATATTCCCTCGCTAAACGCCATGCGCCAGCACAGGAGCCCTTCTCCGTGACAAGGGGCAGCTGAAAAAACAATCTGCCCGACACCACACTGCCTTTCAGAAATTCTTAGGCGCGCTCCTCGGAGCAAAGGCTGCAGGTAAGTTCGGCGCCCGATCAATCCAAACGGCAGATAGGGGCGGTCAAGGATGTTTGCCGTGTTCTCGGGATCTAGGCAGGAGTGAATAACTTAATGCTTCACGTGATCTGATTATGCCTGCAGCAGCTTGCCAGAAGAAGCGGAAGCTTTCAATCTCCAGCGGCTGGCCGCGGAACCTCGTCCCGTAAATGGAGAAGCGAAGTCCTAGAGGTTTCTGTTCTTCTGCAGAACGCTGCCACCCTGGAATCAAGCTCATTCCCTCTTGAAATCATGAAGCAGGCCCTAGCCGATAAGTTGTTGGACGCCAACCAAGTCACCGGGTTCCAAGCCAGTTTGGTACATCCCATGTAGAATGCTCTGTTTTTCCGTCATGGGTAAGTGGTGCCTGTGGCGATAGCCTTGCCAAGGCGCGATCGAGGCGCGGCCCCAGATCCCTGCGAGCAGCAATTTTTCAGCAGGCGGCAAGCCTGAGCCAGAACAGTGGCGCTTTGTGCAGGCAATTGTGGAATACAGGAATATGCGAGCAAAGTCGTGAGCTTCTCCAGGATTGAAAACCGCCGTAGCCGTCCAGCTGAACGGGCCTGGGTCTAGTTTGTAGCGCGATGAATTGCTTTTGGAATTTGCGATCAGCTCCTTGAATGCTGGAGATGTTTTGCCCTGCGGCGGATCGCCCGCTGCGTGATATATCCAAACCACGCTCCACCTGTTAAGCAGAGGCGTAGGTGGGGTGTAACGTGGATAGGGAAAATCGGTCCCGCGGGCACCAGGGTGCGGACTTGGCGTGACTTATGCGTGGGCTAGTTGTCCGAACCGATCCGGTGGTGACGTTTGACCCCCCATGGCCGGTCACGTTTCCATCGGCCCCACAGGCCGCCAGGCAATGCTGCAGAGCAAAGCGTCAAGAAACCTGCGCGCCGTGGATGTTGGGTATAGGGTCGACCAAACAAGCGTCAAAAGCAGCCTATGCAACTCCGCGGAACGGGCCACGCCGCAAAGGGCCAGCAAAGGGTGGAAACACCCCTTTGGAATTCGCCAGCAACAGTAAGGTGAATTCAACATTCCATTTGCATTCCCACGGCTTTTCGTCTATGCTTGCCACAGACTTGGTGCACATGCAAAGCTTGGCAAGCTGAGCCGCTTGGTTTGTCACGGTGTCCGCTCCGCACCTCTTCCGCCGCAGCTTCTCCCATGAACATGGCTTGCCGACACCATCGTCTCTCAACGGCTGCAGTCGCCCCTGACGGCGATCTTCACATGCTCTGGCCCAGTCTCTCCACTGGGCTGGCGATCTAATCTGGTGACTCGAAGCCCATCTGGCTGCGGCACACGCAACCCCGTACTTACCAGCCATGCCGCTTCTGGGCAAAGTCTAGTGCTCAATCTTACGGCATCGCGTGGCCCTCGGGCTGCCGATGGAGGTTCCAGTTCGGCACCAACTGCGCCCCTATCCCGAATTCGCCGTGATTTCTTCGGCTCGTGCTTGGGCTTTGAGGGGGCCACCCCTTTCATGCTCGAGGCCGGTTTCTCGATCATGCTGTACGGCGGACGCGGGTGGGCGCCGCCATCCACTTCCTCTCCACGGTGATTGGTGGCTTCGGCGGCAAACCTCTCGGTGTTCTGGGATCCGCTCAGCGCCAACTCTGGCTGCAAGACCCCAATCGGGCGGCACCTTCTCCGAAGGACTTTCGCAGGTGCAGAACTATTTTGCTGCGATCATAACCCTTCATGGTCAAAAGTGTGAATCCCACATGCCCGGCCACGCCTGGAAACTTCGAATGCTTCGTAGTGCGGCGATTCAGTGCCTGGTCCGCTGATCGCGCACGCAGGGCGCCGGAAGTTTTCCTGTCTCCTTCAAGCTGGGCGCTGGTGCCTGTGGCGGTAAGCGCCGCTGCAGATTCTGGCCGGCCACGAAAGCGCTGTGCAGGTGGCCGAATACAGCCACCAGAACTGGCGGCAATCGAGGCCCTCTGGGACGGTCAGCCGCCGGCAGCTCCCGCCCTGGAGCGTGCTGGCAGCCCTGAATGAGGTCTGTAGCGGCAAGCACCCTGGGACCTGGCGCTGCTTGGAGCCTTGCAGCTGGATCCTGGAAACACGGGCCCCAGCTCAGCCAGCCGTTGCGGGGGTCTCAATAGCTGGCCCGCCGACCAACCGCGCCACATGGTGGGGCTGCTCTTCTAATTCCTTCGGGTGATGTGGCGATCGGGCCCTGGGCAGCAGCCGCCCTGATGGCCCTCGAAGCCTGCTGTTCTGGTGGCGCGGCGGCCTCAGCGCCGACAGCTTAGGACCAAGTGGCCGCCTGGTCAAGCTGGGCCTGGATCCTCTCGGCCCCGGCCGGCTACCTGGCGATCGAATCGGGCTGGGTGGTGCGTTGCGTGGGCCGCCAGCCTGACGCGTCTATGCCAGCTGCGCAAACCGCTGACGGCGGCCTCGGTCCTGCCTCGCCCAGAGGTGCTCACAGTGAGCGTTCCGCCGGTGAAATCTACACGGTGCTACTGAGCTTGCGCTCTACTTCGGTTCGCCAAAAGTAATTCGCCAAGGGCCGCGAATGCTCAGCCTCGATGCCCCCGAATGTGGGGGGCCAGCGTTCTTGCCAACCCCACCCCGAGCGCCCCTGAGCATGACTTCCTCCGAATGGTTCATGCTCCACGGGTCTGGTTCGTGATCCTGGGCCCGTTCCTGCTGCTGCTATGATTCTCGATGGCTTTGATCTGGGGGTGGGCATCCGTCCGCTACCTCGAACGGGTGAGAACCCAGCCCGCAGCGTGCTGATGACCAGCCCTCGGCAATGTCCTGGGATGCCAACGAAAACCTGGCTGGTGCTGATGGGCCGGTGCTCTATTTGGGGGCCTTGTTCCGCTGCCTACGCACCAATCCTCAAGGCGCTCTAAAATGGCCCATCTATCTGATGATCCGGGATACTGATCCTGCGGGCCGTCGCTTTTGGAATTCCCCGCGAGAACTCATCAATTAAGCGTCCCTGGAATGCTTGATGTTCGGCATCGGCAGCTTGTGGCTCCGCCTCTCAGGGCATCTGCCTTGGCACCCGGTCTCTCCGCGGAATCCCCACCGATGCCTGCCTGGCACTTCAACCTGGCTCCGTCTGGATCGGTCATAGCCCCAGCAAGCCTGCTGTGCTATTACGACCTCATGTCCAGGGCTACGTTCTGATCGGTTTCCCACTTACCGATCCTTAAAATCAGTCGGTGAACGCTGCAGCGCTCACGTTCGCCACCGCCCCGTCTGGCGGCTGCCACCACCCTTGTGGGGCCGCTGCTGAATCACGTCACGGCACCCTTCGTGTCGGAGTCGCTACGCAACGACTGTTTCCGAATCTCCTTTCTGCCTTTTTGGTGGTGTTGCCTCTCAGTGGGCATGCCTTGATCGTGCAGCTGTTCGCATGTCTCTTGCGAGGAGCAGGAGATATGGCCATTTGTTTATACCCGTTCTGTTGTTTGTCGTAGCTTGCTGGCTTAGGTTAATGTTTTCCGGCGGTGATTTCGCAGCTCCGATCACGATCTTTCAAGGCTCAAGCGTCGTGAAGTTCGCTGGTGTTCATTGCTCACCTTATAATAGTGTGTACTATCCCCAATCATGCTATTTTTATAATACTCTATAACTATAATTGGGCCTCCGTGGCAAGGTGAGCACCGAATGAAGATCAGCCTAATGGTCTGATAAAGCAAAGCTATTCCAACGAATGGACTGATCCTACCCTTCCCTCGTATTCGTCTCTTTGCCCTGAGTTGTGCTCATTCAATCGGCCTGTCGGGAGGGGACCCGCTCTAGGCGACTGCCGAGGGATCTGCCATGCTCGCGAGCGTAACAGAGTGGAATGTGAGTGAAAAACGGTGCGGATAAAGATCTTGGAGAAATATCATAACGTGGTAGCAGCATTAGGCCATCGTGCATATGCTTTGAAGTCGACTTGAATCAGCCAACCAAAAATAAAAAACCAAGCAACTTACGGAAAGTCGTCAATTATTAAAGCCTTGAAGCTATTACCAATGAAAAGCATGGTTAGTGTTTTTCCCCCAGCCGTCACCCTC
>Ga0163217_1107615_pt1 | contig 18764 bp, 11 predicted proteins | sample SynspAceP_FD_185933 | JGI IMG/M metagenome (GOLD analysis project Ga0163217, IMG submission 185933) | Saline lake microbial communities from Ace Lake in Antarctica - Synechococcus sp. Ace-P (PacBio error correction) | ecosystem: Environmental > Aquatic > Non-marine Saline and Alkaline > Saline ...
TTTCTGGGAAAATGGGGGAAAATACCTATTCCCGAAACCGCTAAAGTAAATTAAAAAAATCGGCGGGGATATAGTTTTAAGGTATCCCGAGAGGAGAAAAGTCAAGATAAAATTAATTTCCATACGGGTAAAGTATTGGGTGTAGCAAAAGAAACAATAAGCTATAAATGGTGTGGAGATTAGGGAGTTAATTTACAATGATTTGAAAATTTCCTTTTGGAAAAATGTTGAATGTGAATATCCGAGCACCGATTGGTTCCAATCTAATTCAGGAAACCAAGCAATGAATATCCCCGTTAAATTCTTTGAATCTGGAATAAAAGTTTTAAATTGAAGGGAGGCATATTTCAAGTAGCCAAAGGATAAAGGATCATCCTTTTGTGTAAATTAGCAGATGAAGCTGGCAGTTGAAAGTCTTGGGTACCATTTTAATATATCTTCCTATATACGAGGACGAAATTAATACAGTGTTGAGGTAGATTAAGTCGGAATATGAAGGTTAAACATAACTATAACTCCTAAGAAACGTAGTGTTGAAATACCTTGGATCAAAAGGTTCATGGCATAAAGCAAGTATATGCAAAAGCATCTTCTGTTGAGAAGTGATGTGAGAAACTAATAACAGGTGGATTATGGAGACGCTGGTAATTTTTTCGTAAAATCTTCTTTTTCCCAATATGGCAAAAGCCTAGAGCGAAAAGTACAAGTGTCTAATACCAAAATAATAACCTTCGATAAATGAGATTAAATTGAATCTAGGTTTAGCCACGAGAATTGAAGGTAGAAAGAACGTATGAAAAAATCAATTAGTGATTTATCCCATTTCAATTTATAACAATAATAAAACCGGATAAATAATATATATTCGAGCTAATACCATTAAATATTAAACCAGCTCTCGCAAATGAAAGAAAGCCTTCAAATAAAATTAAAAAAAAAATCGGGAAATGCTTGAGACCATTCCCCGACTAAGAATTGTGAATTAAAATAATGTTTAGTCAAAAATATCATTAATATTACAAAAATAATGAAAAATACTTCATGATGGTGCTGCTATGGCAAATCCTAAATGGGAACTGAAAAAGAAATTAACAACCCTTTAATTATAGTTTCGTTGTTAAATCCAAGAGCAAACTCCTACCTCTCAGAAACTAAACAAACTCTTAGGAAGCTGACAACCTTACTAATGCCAACTTGAAGGAGATGAAAATGGTCCGGTAGATTTTATACAGAAGCAAACAAAATTAACCTAAACAGGAAAGTAACTGTTCACCTTAAAAAAAGAAAAAAATATCGGAAGGTTGCTTGATGCTCTATTGGTGGCACGAATACGGATTAATAAAGGGCATAAACAGAACGGTAATCCTACCCAAAGAGGATGAGGAACTGAAGAATCTGAAACCATGAGCAAGGTAAAAGCCGAAACCATGGAAGTTTTGCAAAGAAAATCTCTGGTATAATGTTGTGCATAGTAACGGAGAACCCTTCCGAGCGATATCGTTGAAAGGGACAACTAAGGGACTCAATCTATTTGATGGTAATTGTTTCCTTACAAATCAGTAATGACAATGCCTCTTAATGTTCTATGTTTGTTTTGCTACAAAGAGGTTAGTTAAATCAACAAATTAATCTAACGATACCCGCAAGATCGAAACTGCGCCTGGATGAAGTAGTTTACACCGCACTATAAATTTCAAAGACAAGAAATCCTTAGGATATGTCCATTCTGAAGTAGGGAATGCTGTTCAAATCTAACACGCACAGAGATTTCTTAATCACTAAGCGCGGAAGGTACAGGGGTCATACCTCTCTCAATGGAATGCTTGGCGGAATCTCCCGTAAACAGATGATCAATAAGGGAGGGCTACTCACTTAGTAGTGATAACCAACCCTCATCTGAGTAAGATGGGTTCCAAATAGTAAATAGTCTTAAATTTTTTATGAGGGTGCCGAAGATATGGGATGCCATATCGAATTGGATCTAGTAAATATTGAAAATTTTCAGTCTAAAAGGCCAAGTGCGGCTGCTCTTATGGGTCCCAGGCCAGGGAATTGATGGTATTGAAACTACACGACCGTGGCGGTGTTAAAAAGGGCTAAGAATCAATATCATTCGCCGGTAACCTTTGATCATCCTTAAGGTATAGTAGATTACCAACAAAATTGGACCTGGCAAGGCGGTGATCCAAATTTTCGAGAGGAAGGAAAACGAAAGCTGGTCCTAGCATTGAACGCAGGGAACAATGGGCAATGAATACCAATCGGCTCAGCACTCCTTTGGTCTCTATGAACAATAGACCACACGATTCTTTCAAACAGGATTCCTTACCAATAATTTCCGGCGGTAAACGACCAAGGTGATTTAGATTCGGTAGGAAATATGAACTACAGTATTTCCCAAATACGGATTTTGGAGCGCCAATCATTTAATCTTAATGAGCAGTTATAAAGTCCCTAAACTTAAAGGGTTCAGGCAATATAGGGTGTCCCCAAACAAGTCTGATAACCGTCCTGTTGTGAGGTGGGGCCCCCCCCGTTAACAACTGTGTACAGAAGTGTTATGCAATGTCCTGCACTGTCCAAATTAATGATCTTAAAGATTATTGGCTACCTGGGTTAGAGGATATTGAAACAATGAAATACAAAGAAAAGCAGAAACAACCCTTGGTTTTGGTCCATGAAAATACCATTGTCTAAGGACAGACCGTTGCCAAATTCAGTTGATTGGGGACGTTGCCAAAGACCCTGTCGCTAACCGGCCTATTACCAGTAGATAGTTTATACAGAGGCAGAAATTCCAAAACGGCCTTTAGCAACTTAGGACAAAGGAAGTGATATAATATAGAAATCTATATACCCATAAAGAAACCCAACCTTTGATTTATAAACTCTTATAAAAAAAATCAATGATGCAATGGAATGTGATCCCTGTTGGCGCAATAATTAAAGATATTACGATAATTCCCTGTCCAATGTTACCAGCTTTGTATTCCGGGCTTGTTACATTTCCAAGCTGTTTCCTGAACCGTGAATAGCAAGCTGGTTTAGTGAGAAGAAAAAATAGGATATACGATGGCATCTGTAGGTATAAGAATGTTTGTTTTTTAGAACATCACTGGAAGAAATACTGTCTATACCTTGCCCGGCGAAAACAATTCCTATTCCCTATCTCGGCTTCTGCATGTTTTGTTATCCAATATGTACCATGCTTCGGGACCGTTTGGCAAAATTGCGTGAGCCGGTTGGCACAAGTGTTAAGACGGGCCCCGTAACAAATTGCAGCAATATTTGCTGCCACTGCAGATTGGGGAGATGCCAAAGCGTATGGTACCAAGATGGTTGTCCTTAGAAATAGCAATTAAAACCAGAAATAGCCACCTCAAAAAGAAAATCGTTCTGATTTAAAGTTGTAGACTATAAGCTAGCGTTTATGGAGGCGACTATATGAATATTGGAGAGAATGAAAACCAGGTTTTAAATATTTCAGTACCTAAGTTTGAATCCGGAGCGACGAAAAATTGATCAAACAAGGCCTTATTGCCAGTAATGGTGGGAAACTGGTAGACTCTACTTCCTATCATAGCAGCGAATCTTAAAATGGACATGAATTGTTAACGTTCCAGAACAGAACCAAATCAAGAACTTCGATGGTAAATGGATTCTTCATTTGGACAAAAGAAAGCATCGTTAGGACTTACGTAGAGAAAACATAGATATCTATCTAGACCGGTGTTGACGTAAAGAGAAAGTTCCCCATATTTTTGGATACCCCATTAATCCAATGGGTTTATGCAAAAGGATAATGATCCGGACGAATTTGAAGAAGACATGGGAATCTTCATAACGACTTTAACCTATGGGCTTCCACCAAAATTCCACCTATAAGGCTCTTTCCTTACGGCGATATTGATTGGCTCAGGGTGGGAATTCTTCAGGATCTATGAGATTCTTTAGGAATAATGGTCAGCTAAAACACTCTTTCCTGGTACACCTTATACAAAATAATGATAATTGTAGACAAATAAAAGAGAATGCGAGATGACTCTTTTGGTATTGGGTTAGGAGGAAAGAACCGAGAACTAGGTGGATTGGATTGGGCGTCCATCCGCTAGGGCAGGGAAAATGCATGCCAGTTGTTCCATCACTGAGTTAGGGAAGTGTTTGTTAATGCTAGAAAGTTTTTGTTGGAAACCTTGGAGGAACTGGAACTATTGGTAAAACCCCGTCGATGCCACAAAAATTCGGCCAGGATATTTGCAGAGCACATATCTCTAATATGCTAAATAATTAATAAAATAATAAACTAAAATGTACAGTGCTACCTATGTAAAAGTTAGGGAAAGTGGCTTGTACCTATACATTCCAATACTTTGATCAAGAAGGCTGGACTGCAAAAAGTATCGTTTCCTTAAAGCAAAGATCATTTGATGGACCGAGCAGGCATTAATTTTGACCCGGAAAGGGCCCTTAAGGGAGTAGCAATTGGGTCAAGGAAATTGAATACACAATACGCATGGTAGCTTTCATGGAGTTTAAACAAATATTGACCTTAAATAAAAACCAGAAGAAATTATATAGAATGTATAATTGTACCATGTTTCTAATTATAGGGCAAATGCGATAATATAGAGGATATTAATGTAAATCCTAACAATGCGGAAGATTACTTCCCTAATATGTTTGACTTTGTGCTGACCGAAAACGGCCCAAAAGCGTATCAAAACCTGGTCTGAACACCGAATACATACCTGGTGCGATGCAATATCCCAAAGAGTACTCTGATTTCACAGCTTAAAGGTAAAATAGCTATATTGGCCCCCTGAAGCTTGGGGTAAATTATTATGAGAATACTCAGAAACAATGAGAATTATTTATAACAAGGGGTTGCAGAGGACATAAATTTTTCAAGGGTTCCTAGTGAATGCGACTTTATTTTTTTGGGTTGGCACTCGACCTGTATGAGATTGCCCGTATTCTGTAGAGCTTGTCCGCAATGAGAAATATTTTTTTTCCAAGTGACGAGCAACAAACGATTAATAAAAGAACCTAACTGAAATTAAGGACGCCAATGAGCTTTTTTGAGACCAAGGTGGACTTAAGTTACTTCGCCCATTGCAGCATCTCGATGTTTTTTATGGTGTTAACGCCGGAAAAATGGGAGGATTTTGCCGAATTCACTTCGATTGAGATATGCTATGAATTGATAACAAGCGTTCGGAATGAATGCAATTGGGCATAAACACCGTTGCAGAGTTGACAGCGCTAGTTGCTTTGTTTTTCAGGACGGCCAGATTCTCTGTCCATGGAATTTTAGGAGTAGCAGTTAATAATGCAGCTCGTGTGGGGTCCTTTGAATTCTTCAAATCCGGATTTAGTAATAAGCCTTGCGCTACTATCGTAGATAACTTGGTAGTATTCAGATCCTAAGGCTAGAAAACGTTTGGGTGTTGCCCGTGGTAGCAGGACGAATACTGTACTGAGCCCTATAACCTTGGATAGTAATATTCTGGGGAGCCCTCTCTAATGTTAACCGTGTTCCCTCCTATTGCAGGCAATACATTGCCGAATTATTATCGCTTATTGTTGAATAACCATCAGCTGCCGGTTAGTATTGCGCTTGGATACAATAGAGGGAGGTGAGTAACCCAATTCCCTTCAGAAGGAAGCCATATATCCTTTTTTGCACGGCAGGTACCTGGGAGAATGTGGAGGAATTACCGTAAAGTGCGATTAAATGACGTATAAGCGAGGTTGAATTTCTATTGCCGAACGCGGCATAAAAAGGTGATTGGTATTCAGTGGGTGCAACATCACATTAATCAAAATGCAATTAAAGCTTCTTGGATGATTAGGTGTAGATAGACGAATTCATGGAAGATACGGCCTATATTAGCAATCCAGAGTATACCTAAACTGGTGCACTTGACAAATTGGAACGCATTATTTCTCAAAATGGATTCTGGTTGGATGGGTATGAGTCTTGGTCGATTGGTAGAGAACGGCTATCCGACCTTCAACTGGCCGTTACTTTGTAATGTGATAAACTTCCATTTACCGTTATAGTATCCCTCAAACCTAAATTTAGTAACCTAAATATCTTGCAATATAATGACGCGGTGGATAGGTGGAAATTACCGACCCGAATGTTACCCTGCCCAGACCGGCAGATCATCATATTCAAAAATGTGTTACTTCAGGGAACTGAGAAACCATGGAATAACATGGCGTATAAAATTTCCCCTTAAATGTTGGGTAAGCGTTGCCGCATTTTAGACATATGTCCTAATAAGGCTAACAAATGAAAGGGTAAAAAGCAAACCTGTGACCAGTTATTCTTCAACATTTTTTTAATTTGTATGATCTTTTCCATAATCAAAAATCCTAGAGCTCAATTCCATTCGTCTATTCCCTGACTTCGAGTAGTAACTGGTAATAAGTTGGGGAGTGTTCCTCCAAATTTATCTTAATCCCTCTGTCCCATATTCATTAAAGCAATTTTGAGATGTGAAATATTTAAAAACTTGCGAAGCAAGCAGTACCCATATGCCTCCAAATAAATTAATATGTTGTTTTTAATTAGGCCTGAGGTACCTTTAATAAAGCCGTAATCCGTATGGTGTCCATTTGTCGCCATAAGGACTGTAAAACTAGTTTTCGGTTCCTTCAGCGTTCCAAACGATAAACAATCTTTGGTCTTGGACATATAATCAATTTGGAACTTTTTAAATAGTCCTTGAAGTAGTCAAAATGTTCATCATCCCTACACCATAAAGTTGTTTATCCGGAGTTCCTTTGGGGTTTAAAAAGCGTCCATATTTCGAATCCGTAAATCACTTTGTTTGTACGAAAAATATTTCACTTAATCTTGATCCAAAGGCGCTGTTATATAAAGAAGACCTGTAGCCTAATGGTTCATAGTTTAAAATTGTTTTCGGGTGCGGCTCAAGGGCAAATTGAATCGATTCCTCCATGGAATTATGAACGATCCCTTATATTTTTTGAGTACTTTTGTGTATCCCCTCTATGGATAATGAAAAGGTCTTCCTAGGATTACATTAGTGGTTTATTATCCCCCAATAGGCCTTCCATAGCCGTCTTTGTTTATTACCGGTGTTGTTAAGTTGGTGGGTATACAAGAAAGGCATTATAGGCCAAGAAAGAATTTATAATAGGGAATAGTTGTAACGTAAATTTTCTGCTGAAAAAATTGGAATCCTTTTTAACTAATTCTTTCAACAAATCTTACCTCGTAACTTCTTTTGGATTTGAACGAATTATCACTTAATCTATGTTCTTCTCTAGAATAGTAAGTCACCTAGCTTTTTGCGAAGTTTAATAAGAACCTTACCAAAGTGCTCTGCGATGGGTTCCAAGTCCGTTATTTCCATATTTCAGAATGCAATTGGGTTTCTTTGGAATGTTCTTCTTGTAAGGTACTGTTGTGACTAAATATTGCAGTTAAGTTGGAATAAGGTTTGGAGTAGCCAAAAGATTTGCTGGCAATTATTTTGGTAATAATTTGGCTGTAGTTATGTTATGTTTTCCTTAGATATTACCCAAAGTTAAATATTAGATCAATATTTATTAACAGTTAACGAAACAGTTATTTTGGTATAACAAGTTAAAAACCTTGTGTATATTTGAATGGCAGGTATACGGGTAAATAAACGAATTTAATTAAAGGCCATAGGTGTTCCTTGTTTGTTTAAATTATTAAAATATAATGTGTCAGCCCAAAAAGCTTATTATTTTATTTTAGAATCTTCGGCTAGAATCATTTGGGAAACAAATTATGATTTAAATCATGAAGCATTTATATATATATTTTATGTCGGTCTGGCACCTTATGTTAATAGCTGTGGTTGGATACGCCCCGCTGAACGTAGAAGTGCGCTGCACGCAAACTCCAGAGGTAATAGCTTTTAACATATCACACGTAAACCAATTCTTTCCGATAAATGTTTGCAATGGTCATTGGTCCCGGATACGAATAATCAAGAAAATCAGACTTACCGATTGATCTCGCTGAAAGTGCAACTTTCAGCTCATGGAGAATCCGAACAATTGCCATTTATTCCTGGAAGCCCGGCAAAGTAAATTAATAAACGTATTCTATCAGAGAATCCCTCTGAGAATACCGCCATCCGAAATCTAATTGTCTCGAGCATAAAGGAAAATGCGATCCTTGCAAATGGATAGAACAGGGCTCGAATAATAACCCTCATTGGTCTTTATTAAACCTAAAAAAACGAGAAACTACCTCAGATAGGAAGAACGAATGGTAAATAATGGAATTAGATATTTTGTTTATAAAACTTCAAATGGAAAATTGAAGCCATCCGTAATGGCTTCCAAAGAGACTTTGATCAGACGGATTGAGCTTTTGATTTAACAGGCCCTTCCTCCCGTGGCTGGAAAAGATAAGTAATTGTGTCGGAATACTTCACTAATGCTTAGAAATTTGGTGGATTAGGCTTTGCAAGCCCGGCTATGGAAGCGAAAGGCCGGCAGACTGGATGGACGAGCGCGTTATTGCGAAAGTGAGGGTACAGTGATGTAACAATAGGGATTAGTCTTATCGGGCTTGGGGTGATCAAGCCTTCAACAATAAATGTACTATAAAGAATTTGCCACCTGCAACTGGCGGAGCCCTCTTATTGCTAACCAACCAAAGAAATGTTTGGCAACACCTTTATATATTGCACAAGAAAAATTCTGAAGCAGAATTATCTTTGAGAGTGAATTAGAGTGAAATTTGCCGATAGGGTGCAAGTGTAGGCAAGGCCTTTTATGGACTCAGTATGAATGTCGCAAAATGCCAATCATTAAATACGATCCCTAAAAGTCAAGAAAAATATTATGAGATGTCCAGCATTCTTCAATAGCACCCAATGAATTTGGTTCTGCTGTCTATGGACTGGTCAGTTGCGGACCAATCACTTCTTTGACTGATGAGGAATCGGATAAGGTATTGGCATTTGTAGTAGTAATATTAATAAAGCGAGACACAACTAAAACTGAATAGTTGGTACCTAAGGATTGAAAGTGGTCGTTAACACCCCACAACATAAGAAAATCCGTAGAGAAGGGTTATTCAATAGTCTTATGCTTATTATCCTTGATTCGTTTTGTGGAAAAGGGCGATAAGAAATATGTCCCCGTCCAATAAGGTGTTAATTCCCAAGCTGCGGGATAAGACCTGTTTATTATCAGAAGAGAAAACAAATTGTGTTTCTTAAAATGATTTTTACTTTCAATAGCTTACCGAGAAATGGGTTGGTTTGGACCAAACGGATCCTTTTACGTTCGGCTGAGCGTTCTTATCCAGACACTCAGTTGATGACGCTGCGATGTTTACCATTGTGAAGATTTGCGATTAGGGCTTAAGGAATATTCCATTTCTTAGAAAACACAGACCTAAATTTATTATGGGCATCTCGTTGGCCAACAAATGCAATTCAGATCAAGGCCAAGCAGATATACCGGAAAAAGAATGGACAATATTAGCTGTACCTATGATGGTTTCGGAAAGGAAGTGGACCTTCATATGTACTTTTAAATGGGAAGGAAAATCGCCTTAGAAAATTGAAATTGACCATCTATATAAGTCATTTTGTCCAGCCCGATTTGCATACCTATGTTAATGTTTTGGAATGGGAATTAGGGAATCATATAAGACTTTCCATAAAGAGGGATTGGAATGACTTAAGATTCACATAACTGATTGTCGGCATTGGAGGTCGGCTATTAGTTATTGATTCAATCTTCCTGAGAAATTATTAAACACTACGGCTCTAAAGCATCGACCCAATTGATTATCCACATTTTATGAGCGGAAGCCCATAGCTCAATAGCGAAAGGAGCGTATTCGGGAATGTGAACAGGGGAGAAAATCAAATTTTAGCAACTATTCAGAAATTAATGGTCATCGGTTGGATTTAACCGAAACCCGATCCACTTACATTTTGGAAAGAGGAGTATAATAATGCTCAAGTGAGAAGTGTTTCCGGATGTGCCGGAGCGTACTTCCTTTTGGTGACAACCTTCTAGAAATAGGCTGGACTTGCAACATGTTTATTTGATAAGAATTAATTCCGCTAACTGCCAAGTCTTTGTGGAATAGGGTTAATGGCAGATGCCATTTGGGTCAGTTTGGTGCCGTCTGCCGAAATGATTTTGAAATCAGGGCAATTTGCCGCCCATCCTAAATTTGTTAGAATTGTTGGCGATTGAAATTGTTGAATTCGGGATGGATAATAAAGGCAATGAAACAAAATTGATGTAATGTCCGCTACTTATCAGCAAAGTTCCATGTTAACCCCACAAACGTTGAAGAAAGGGATAAGGATAAATATGCGTTGGCAAGGGACCAATTTTTTCGCATGAACAGACCGAAATTGAATTAGAGACAATGTGCCTTGAACCATAAGTGTCCTATTGTCGTCTAAGAGTGGAGGTCAAGTGTCTACCCCTATCAGCCCAATGGCCTTATGGGATGAAATTAGTAATAGTCCTGGCGCTATAAAAAATACTTACAAGAACCTAGTAAGGCCTCTTAATGGAGGAGTTTTGTATACCATGTGGAAAAGAAACGTCGCTCCCGCCGTCCATGAGATTTTGACGTGGGGGAAAGAGGGGTCTGTACGGTAAAGCGCAGACAGACCAGTAACTCCAATTGCAGGCCTTGGTTGCTTCTGAATGAACCCAATTCTGGAAGCCCCTCCCGAGTGTTGAGGCCGAAAAACTTGAATTTCGGATTATGGAGGAGCTTTGACCTCCATTGCAAAAGGCATACGCTGTTAATGTACTAGCAAGAAATCCAAATAGAAAGAAATTGGGAGTTCTTAAACTTAAATTCATAATGAGGAATGGAGCGATTTTCCGGGGCTTTCGAGGATGCCCTAGCTTATGTTAGTAGTAGGAAGTTCTAAGTTAAGGCTGGTTTTGGATCCGTGTTAGACGGCGCCGTTGCAACCGTTTGTAAACAGCGTGATGAATACATTTGAAGGATATACGTCAGAGTAGTAAGGCATATATTGGAAAATTTAAAAAATCACATGGCAGTTATGGATACCGTAGGGGATTTTGAAAAATCGCCTTAGGAATTGGTTCATTCGCCCTTGAGCAGTTTTGTTGGGCCCCTACTGTCATCCCTTTATGGGAATGAATTTGTTGTGGAGCCCCCCACATGACAATTTTGGGAGTTGTTTTTAGGACTCCCCATTTGCCGAGCAAAGGCCAAAAGGGAATCATCTTTTACAAAGTGGCGACCATTCACAATTGTGAAACCTTTGATTATAAACCGGAATTGGCAAAGAAAATGGCACGGAAAGGAATACCACCCAATCGGTTCAGAGAACCCAACTGAATCCTGTAGGTATCCAGTCAATGCTACGTTCCCATTGGTTAAGTCTAGTTTACGATTTCAACAATATGGGCAATCAGGTCTGGGGTTAGTGAGATTTTTCCTTATACGGCCAAGTGGGTGGGAGTTTGGTATCATTAACTCATGCGTACCGATGCCATTAACCAGAACCTGCAGTAATGTTTTAAGCAAACTGGTAGTTCAAGCAAAGTGGCCGCCCTTCCATAAGTTCTTGGCTTAGTTATGGACGCTGTAGTGATAAATATAAAACTACCACAATTTTGTAGTATAATGTCTTAAAGGAGGCGGAGCTCCAGCCCTTAAGTCGGCGGCATGGGGCAATGGTTTTACCACACACATCACCCAGGATGCATATTTAGGTCGGGCAAGGATCCTGTGCTTAATTTGAACACCCCCATGGAGTCCATGATGAAGATCTGAAGACGGGCTTTGGAATTATAATATCGGACTTAAATGGTCACAATAATAGATAATTTGGAAGGATACCGAATACATCAAAAATCATATCATACGAATGCGTTAACAAGATGCAAATTCTGTACAGAGGCGTGGATACTAAAGAGGAGCCAGACCATATCTATAAATAATAATGGGACAGCGCCAGAATACAGGTCACTTACGCGGCCAATTGTTTGCAAGCCAGGCGGTTTGGCAGAAGGATGTAAAATTTATTTCAGTTTATCATTATGGGCGGGATCAAAACGGTGCTCCTGATGGTATAAAGAAGCAGGTCCTAGGTACCGACCAAGCCGACCGCTTGGCCTGATCATAAGTAGATCTAAACAACGAAGGTTTTTGGATAGATACACTTGTGGTTATGGGGAGGTGAATTGGGACGAACTAAGTTTTCACAAGTAGGTAACAGCCAAAACTATGGTAGGGATCAGTCATCCGGGTTCTTCACTATGTGGATGCGGGCAGGGGTAAAGCCGGAATGGTTTATGGGAAAACGGATGAATTTAGTTATATACGTATAGAAAATGAATTGCATTACACGATTTCAGGCTACCTCTACATTGTTTTTGGTAATGGATCAGAGAAACCACCTTAAACACCAAGGTAGACCGCTATGATTAACCGACGTTCAAAGGACATGGTAGTTAAGGACATCCTCCTAATTGTGCTACAATGGCAAGTGTAAAATTTGTATGGCAACTCACATGGCGGTAGAATTATGTTTGAGCTGCTGCTAAGACCTTTAAGCCAATACTCTGGAAAGATTAATTATTGGCGAAGTATGCTTCCTGGATTGGTTAAAGTGGAATTTGATGTTCCCGTTAATTTTTGAAAGTAGATAGGGTATATGCCCCAGTGTTATTACAAAAATAGATTTTGCTTTATAAATAAAAAGAAATCCAACCCATTTATATGTTTGGATTTAGCAGTAAATGGAGTAATTACAAAGTGTTAAACCAGGTAAATCTCCTTCCCCCTTTTAGGGGTAAAATAGAAGTTCCCATAGATAGGTATCTGCATGGTAGCGGCTTGCTAACCTCAGAAATGGCCCAAACATAAGGATTGCCTCTGTCTTTGGTCTCCGGCAGCAAAAATACCTGGTACATTGGTTTTATAATCTGCTCACTAGCTTTAATATTGGTCAGGAATCTGCCTCAAGGCCCAATTGCCTCAGCGTAGTCATTTCGGATCCTGTAAAGTCCCATTGCCATAGTGCAATTCGCATGGCCATTCTTTCCGTAATTCGAACTTCCTTAAGAGTAGGGCGTTGTCCAGTACGGTTATCCACTCCTACTTCCGAAGTAATAAGTCCTTTTAATCCATTTTTTTAATCGCCGATAAATTTTTTTGATGAAAGCTGAAGAATCTCTCACTCCCTTCTTTGTGGGAAGAACTTGTTCTGAAGGCGCATGGCCAAAAATGGCCCAAGGTTGCTCTCAGGTCTGCCTACGGGGAAGGTTTTCCTAAACTTCGAAATTGGTTACAGAAGAGCTCCGTGTCTAATGTAAAGTTCCATACAGTCAGATCGCGGTATCCCCCACCGCCAATACCACATACCGTGTTTCCCAGTGGCCTTAATTTCTTCGCTTCTAAGATCTTTTTATGCCATCGTACACGCTTATTCTTCTGTTTAGAAATCCATGGCTTGTGTACACTTTATAGGTCGAACCCTTCTATGGCAATCTGCTTCGAAACCGGAGCTCCTCGTAAGAACAATGGCACAAACTATCCTTAAGTTCTGTAAAGCTGAAATATCCATTACCCACATAACACCGGTCTATGATAATACCTTCTTCGCCAATACTTTTACCCTTCTATCAATGAATACTCTTTGTTCCATCTTAAAATCTGGAATCCTATAGCCGGTAGAAGAACCTCCACTTTTTCGATCCTTTCATAAAGCGTAACCAAATGTCCGGCTCTATTTTTAAATTTTTTGGGCTGCGGCCAGACCCTGCAGGTCCGATCATATAACCGCAACAGTTTTTCCAGTTCTGTTGCAGGTTGGTTCTGCAACGGACGCCCATCCTTTGTTGAAGCTGGTTTTCAACAATATTTTTTTTCAATGTTCTCTAATACTTACCGGGTCTTCATTAATCCTAAACAACCTCTCACAAAGGTTGCCGGCATAAGTTCTTCAGTAATTCCGGAATATTAGTGGAGTGTACTATCTTTGCGCCTTTCCCATTTCCCAAGTAAACTGCATCCATGAAATCAGGGATCTAAATTGTCCCAAAGGACACCCACTATGTACAAATGGAATACCACAGTCCATACATCTTTGCACCTTGGTCCTTAAGCTCCTTTTTCTTTCATCGGAATTGTAAATTCCTTGTAATTCTGAACCTTTTGCTCTACTGGACCGTCAACCTCTACTTTCTATCGATTCCCAAAAGATCCTGTTAATCTTTCCCTACATTCCGAATTATATCGTTTCTAATTTCTTTCATTAAACGTATCAGTTGCCTGCTTTGTTTCCTCAGGGAAAATCTGAGAATTTGTAAATAATCTTCCCAATTCTCCAATATCCTCTGCAATGGACTAATGTGGCATTGTTAATGATTGTTCTATAAGCCCCTATTTAAATTCTGCAATATCATTATCACTCTCTAAACCTTTAAGATTAAGATTCTCGTATTGCCAATTTTTTGTGAAGTGTATTTTCTTCATCAAAGATGATAGCAATACACCACTCATTCCCAGCTCCCAAGTTCCTGCCTACTTCACCAAGGATAGATGCGCATACCATCCGGTTTCATGTACTCACAACCCATGATCTCCAATACCTCTACCGACAGCCTTGCTCCGAGAATTTCGTATCCAACGTCACACAGCTTCCATAATATAGGCTCACCCGAAGTTGCTTCCATAAATGTAACGTTTCCTGTATTCGTTTTCCTCTGGTTTTAAGTGGATTTTATAAGTACCTTTAATAATATTAGTTTAGCTCCGGATAAGCCCTACTAAATAATCGTGGTATTTTTCCATTGACGATCAATGTATAAGGCCTTTTGTTGCAAAAGCCCCAAAACTTTGTCCGGCAGAACCCGTGGAAGTGTTTACGCTTCAAGTTTTTCAGGGATCCCTTCTGCTCCGTAGATTTTTGGTAAAATCGTTACTTGTATAGCTTCCAACGGCCTCTATTCTGGATTATGGGATTGGAAATCCAATGAAATTTATTTCTTTTCTAATAGGGAAGGATGGGATATTTTTTTTCTTAATTTCAAACTCAGAATGGATTGTCCAATATCTGTGTGTTGTTTTTGGTAGTTATAAGAATTTGGTCCCCTTGGGCACATCTACATGATATAAAATTTGGGATGTTAGGTCTATACCGGCGGCCTTGTATTTCCAAAGCTTTTTTACGGTCCAAATTTTTGTTAACTTGTCCAACCATTTTCTTCAATGTTTCCTAAAGCCTTAATTGGTGCCATTATTTCCCGAAGCTCCTCGCTAAAAGTACATAAGTTGACAAACGTGCTCCTGGCTTTGCCTTCAAAATTTCTACGGCAATTCAGGATTTGTGGTGCAATTCCGACAGACAGGTTATTTAGATGAACAAACACGCATCATGAATACATCCTGAGGGCTACCAATGTCTGTAGCAAATCCAAATTCTTCGCGCGCCCAATAACAGGCTTTTGCTACACCCTTCCAGTTTTTTAAGGCTGACCTGTGTCACATTCCAGAAACTACCCTGTCCCTTAGAATCGTTCATCATAGTTTGTTGTCCTCGGCGATTCAATTCCACGAGTCCAGCGTGCTTTAATGAAGGGTTAGAGGTAATGCTCCTGTACCTCCATCATGGCCTGAAATTAAAATAACATCTGGCCTGATATTGGAACACTGCTGGCTACGGCTGTCAACACCTATACTCAGAAACCAATTTCACATGCATCTTCCCTATTAACGGTTCGCAGATTTAATCGAAGTATAAATTGCGATAAAATCCTCAAATAGAATAAATATCTGATGTGGCCGGAGGTAAATAACCCCCAACATAACGGCGTAGAAACTTCTGTTTTTTGCAATGGAAGGATTTATCTTTTTGGTCAGGTAATTGGCCCTCACTTCACCAGGTTTTGCACCTTGTCCATTTTGATCTGGATTTTCTTGGCATTGGTCAAATAATTGGAGTTACCGCCCAATCTCCGTAAGCAAACTTGCTTATGCAACTATTTTTCCAGTCCTCCAAGTTTGATTCTATAAAAACGATCAGTCATCCTCACCACCTTCTGCCGGAATTACTCTTCCCGCCAATTCTATTCATCGCTAATAGCCCAATTTTCATGTGCTTTCCCTTACTCGATGAGCATAGGACATGCGCCAGTTTAAGCTGTTATTAACTATTTCTGTCCATGACAACCTCCTCCAACGGAAAAGGTCGTAATTGAGAATTCGAACCACCACGAATAGTCATCAGTCCTTGGTTTGTTCATTTAACCATTTGGGCCAATTTCCTATATGATTCTGTTCGTTTGTTTCGAACTGCTTTATTGGAAGTTGTCATACTTAAGGATTGAAAAGGTTGTTTTTCTCCATCTCCTTCTCCAACGATAATTGTCCGCCAATTTTCTAAATCTAAATTGGCAGCAATCTTTACCAAAATGCTTTACCATGAATTTTGCAATTTCTTTCCTCTATTTCAAAAGTCCAATCCCCTGTAAACATCCAGTTTGGAAGTGTTTATGGGGGAAGTATTTGTTACTACCATTGGTATTGATTTCCAATACATTCGAATAATTGGGAACCTCGTATGAGTCTGAGGTAAAATCCCAAATTTGTTTCCAATTACTTGAAACACCCTGCCAACAGCTTTATTGTAGTTGTTGATGTTTTCAACGTGTAAATCGTAATATCGTATTCTTTTAATGCTCGCAATTTTTCGTGTTTACCAAATATAGGTTTATTGCACTTGCCCCGAAGCCAAATAATAAAGCAAAATGATGATCTTCTCCTTGCTCGGCCAGATTCAATAATAAACGCTCAATTTGGAACGTTTCCCCATCGTTGTAACCCGCTGTTAACAATGAACAGCCCAAAACAGCAGGAATAGGCGCTTTTACCCTTACTTACATTTTCTATCTGATAGTCTAAGATAATATTTGCGCCATCATTCACTATCCGTTCTGCTTGGTTTTCATATAGATTCAATGCAATCTTCCAGAAACCGTTGTGTCTTTTTCTATATCATAATAAGAGCATGGAATGAAACTACTTGTAGTCCGGGCGGAATCCATAATTTTATCTTACCAAATCCTCTTGATATACGGGATTTTTTGAAAATCTTCATTTCTACCAGTGAAGTTCGGAGAATTTTCAAAAATATTTGATCGCTTACCTGGGTATAGACCTGATATCTGTAATAATTTCTTCCGCCAGATACCACCAAGGGAGGTTGGTAACTTGTGCGAAATTGCTTAAAATAGATTGTAAATTAATTGTGCGGGCGTCAGACAGAACAGCTATTGGCGTATCGGATCCACATAGACCAATGGCTCTTTTGCCGTTTTCCATGAAGAATAATCAGTGTTTATACTCTTCTAGGTATATTCCAAAATGGCCTTTCTTTTTTGTACAGAAGCTTCGTTTAAGAAATGGGCAATCATTATAAGGAATGTCCTTAAGGTGACAAAATTTTTGTCAACCATTTTATAGGATCTTTAACGCAATTTCTTAATTGTCCTCATCGTTTAAATAATGCGGCCTCTTCTCATGTTACCAAGAACATTTTTCCGTTCCATGTGCCGTGCAATCAATTGTTTCTGTTCAAGGATCCACACCCCAATTCTGAAGACATAATAACAAACCGTCTTTTAGTTACCGAATATCTGATGGCCGAAACAGTTTCTGTCCATACAGCAACCAATGTAAGTATCCATCAGTGTAAGGGTATGGAGCAGGTTCCGTCCAAGGTCCATTAAACACAAGAGTGTATCATAAAGCTTTTGGCTTCGGACATTTCATTGTTTTCTCCCAAGCTCAGTAACCATTACCATCATACCTCTGTAATCGACCTTCCTGATCATTAACAAATAATCTACACACCATATCCATGGTGGCCGAATCCCGACTTCCAGGTAATATGATCGGTGATTTTTATTTCATCCCCAAACATCGCTCTCATACTCTTCCTAAGAGCATTCCTTGACACGTTGCTCTAAGGGTATTTTGTCCCCATTTGGCACATATAGCGACATGCTGGCCAAATCCCAAGTTGGGAAAGTCGTTGGTGGAAAATCTTTGTAACCAGGGCTACGGGTTTACTACCCTTGGTCCCATAAGGTCCTTTGTAGTATAAAACTTATATCTCTGGCAATAAGAAGTCCCTTGAAGATATATTTTTGGTGAAAAGCTTGGAACATAGAAAAATTGCTTCGGATAGTTTAGAAGCATGATGTATGTCTGTAACCTCCTAGCTATGAAAACATTTTAAATTAAAATGTGAAAGAAGTCCTGTTCGTCGTTTTCCCTTGCTACAAATATTGTTTCAGGAAAGTCGTTTCCGCTGCTATTCTTTCCTGGAAATAGATCATTGACAGAACATCTTCTTTCCTCACATAATTTTAACCTTGTTTTTTATATTGGATTCGAAAACCTCTTAACAGTAGTCCCTTTGTTTTCCCTTTTGGGTAAAAACACGATTACCTAGGGCGTAACTGCCAGGGGTGGGAAGTCAAAGCTGCACAACGTCTTTGGAAAAAGTCGTGTGGAATATCTAGAATTCCTGCACCAATCACCGTATTTACCACCGGAACTTACTGCTACCCCTGTGACTCTAATTTTTCCTAAAATATTTCTAGAGCTATGAATATAAATTTCGACTTTTTCCTTAAGACTACAAATAAATCCTGCGCCACAGTTATCATGTTCAAATTCCGGTAGGTAACAATCACTGTATCTCACTTCATATTATCATATT